>Ga0180434_10005114_pt1 | contig 15629 bp, 14 predicted proteins | sample SS_ome_7_FD_132453 | JGI IMG/M metagenome (GOLD analysis project Ga0180434, IMG submission 132453) | Hypersaline lake sediment archaeal communities from the Salton Sea, California, USA - SS_1_D_2 metaG | ecosystem: Environmental > Aquatic > Non-marine Saline and Alkaline > Hypersaline >...
AAAGCGGCGTCAAGCCGCCGCACTCCAAGGGGATGTCATACATTCGGGAATAGCCCTTGGGCTACCTGACGCAGCCGCGCGGGATCGAGCAGCCGGATGTGCGTGGCGTCGGGAAGCGCGATCAACTGGGCGTCGGCCAGCCGGCGGAGCATGCGCGAAAGCGTCTCGCTGGTCAGGTTCAGGTGGCTGGCCACGTGACGCTTCAGCCCGGGCAGGGCGATCGTGCCGTCGGGGCCTACCTGCGTTTCGAGCAGAAACCGGGCAATCCGGCCGGCCGCGTCGCGCAGCACGACGTCCTCCATCAGCCCGACCAGGTGCTTCACCCATCCCGCCATGCCGGCCATCATCTCCAGGCAGAGCCGGTGCTCCGACTCCAACGCCTGGCGGAACGGCTCCATCGGCACCAGCGCGCAGACGGCCGGATCGATCGCCTCGGCGCTGGCCGGCAGGTCGAACTGGCCGATCGCCGCGACCTCGGCGAACGTGTCGCCGGGGCCGACGATATGCAGCACGTGCTCCTTGCCGCCTGGCCCAAGCTTGAAGATGCGGATCAGGCCCGAGCCGATCGCGTAGAAGCCGGGGCAGGGCTCGCCCTCGTCGAAGATACGCTCGCCCTTCGCAAACCGCACTAGTCGGGCCATCGCCACCAGCCGCTGGAAGCTCCGCGGGGTGACGGCCGACAGCAGCCGGCAGTCTTCGAGGATTTCAGGAACGGAGATGCTCATACCAGCGCCTGATAGTACAGCAACCCGGCGATCGTCTTGGCGTCGCGGATGCGGCCGTCGCGGATCATCCGCATCGCTTCGTCCCACGAACACAACAGCGGCTCGATTTGCTCGCCGGGGGCAAGGTCCATCGGCCCGGGCGTCAAGCCGGTGGCCAGGAACAGGTACATCCGCTCGTCCATCACGCCGGGCGAGGTGTAGAAGTCGATCAACGGCCGGATATGCTCGGCCCGATAGCCGGTCTCTTCGATCAGCTCGCGTCGTGCCGTTTCGGCCGGGTCTTCGTCGGGTTCGCGCGTGCCGGCCGGCAGCTCGACGAGCGTCCGGTCGACGGCCGCGCGATGGTTTTCGATCAGACAGATCCGCCCGTCGTCCAATAGCGGCAGGATGGCCACTGCGCCCGGATGGCGGATGACCTCGCGCGCATGCCGGGCGCCGTCGCGGGTGGTCTCCTCCAGGCGGACCACCCGAAACCGCGAGCACTCGAACAAAGGGCCGGATTCTTCCATGGTTGTGGCTTTCACACACTCCACGCAATGGCATTCAGTTCAGGGGAAGGACCTGGAGTCGCGCCGGGCAGGCCGGGCCGCTAAACATCGCTGATCACTCAACTCCCCTCCCCCTCCTCCATCGAAAACGTCGTGTGGCGGTTCCAGTTGGCGTCGTCCTGTTTGGGGAAGTCGGTGCGCACGTGCGAACCGCGGCTCTCCTCGCGCAACACCGCGGCCTCGATCATCAGCCGCGTCACGCAGAGCATATTTTGCAACTCCCAGCCGGTCGGGTCGAAGAACTGCCGGGCAAGCACGTAGCGGCACCAGCGGTCGATGTTCTCGGCCGCCTCGCGCAGGCCCTCGGCGTCGCGACGCACGCCGACGCTTCGCCACATCAGGCTCTTCACCGAGTTGCGGATGTCGGCCAGATTCAACGATTCGCTCACCGGCTCGAGCCGGGCGTTCTCGAGCATCAGTGCGCTGTAGTTGTCTTGCATCTCCGTGGCCACGCGCGACGCCTCCTTGCCGGCGTGCGTGCCGTAGACCAACGCTTCGGAGAGACTGTTCGAGGCGAGCCGGTTCGCGCCGTGCAGCCCGCTGGCGGTCACCTCGCCGGCCGCCCAAAGCCCCGGCACGTTGGTCCGGCCGTCGAGATCGACCCGAACGCCGCCCATCATGTAGTGGGCGCCCGGCCGCACCGGGATCCGATCGCGCGTGATGTCCAGGTCGAACTCCCGACACATGGCCGCAATACCGGGGAACCGCTCGACGACCTTCTCGGCGTCGAGGTGGGTCATGTCGAGGTAGACGTTCGGGTGCCGCGTCTTCTCCATCTGGCTGACGATTGCGTTGGAGACGATATCGCGCGGGGCCAGCTCGCCGCGCGGGTCGTAGTCGGCCATGAAGCGGTGGCCGTTGCGGTCGACCAGCCAGGCCCCTTCACCCCGGGTTGCCTCGCTAATGAGCTTCCGCCCACCGCCGGGAATGTAGAGCACGGTCGGGTGGAACTGCATGAACTCCAGGTCGGTCAGCTCCGCCCCGGCGCGATAGGCCAACGCCATGCCGTCGCCGGTGGCCACGTCGGGATTGGTCGTTTCGCGGTAGAGTTGCCCGGCGCCGCCGCTGGCGAGGATCGTCTGCTTCGCCCAGACCATCGTCTTGCCGTGCTGGCCGTTCCAGACCAGCGCCCCGCGGCAGGCGCCCTTGAGCGTGAGCAGGTCGATCGTGAAGGTGTTGTCCCAAACCTCGGTGTTCTGCGAGACGGCGATCTGCTGCATCACGACGCGGATGATCTCCCGCCCGGTCGCATCGCCCATGGCGTGGGCAATCCGGTTGTGGCCGTGGCCGCCCTCCCGGGTCAGGGCCACGCGGTCGCCGCTCATGTCGAAGTTGGCCCCCCAGTCGATCAGTTCGTGGATCCGCTTCGGGGCTTCGTGGATGACCTGCTCGACGACCTTCGGCTCGCACAATGATCCGCCGGCCTCGAGCGTGTCGGCAATGTGATCCTCGAACCGATCCTCCGGCGAGAGGACTGCGGCGATTCCGCCCTGGGCGTAGCTGCTGTTCGACTGTTGGAGGCCGTCTTTGGTGATAATCAACACCGACAGGCTCGGCTCGACCGCCAGAGCCGCTCGCAGCCCGGCTAGCCCGCCGCCGATGACCAAAACGTCGGTGAAGAAATGCGGAACCCTCTTTGGGTGGAAAGCGGCGAGGTAGCGGGGGGTTGGCACGTGCATCGTCGGCGGGGGCTTTGGGGACAGAAACGCACTGGGAACACCCCCTAGCATAGCCTCTTTGGCGATTTAGCGAAACGACCCGGTGGCCCGAAAGCCTCGAAGCCCCGAAGGGCTCGGCCGCACCCCCGCCCGCTCGCCCAATCCGTAAGCTATGTTTTCTTGGAATCCCGAGCCGCAGACCCCGGCGGTTGGGGACATGCTTCGGATTATCCTGAGTTGCGTTCCAAGAGAGGTTACGGACATCCCCATGGCTAAGCTCACTTCCCCGTTGCGGACTGCCGACTCGAAGGAAACGAATTTTGAGGTCCTGAAGCAGCGGATCCACGCCAAGCTGGTCGACAAGCTCGATCTCTCCCGGATTGGGGAACTCGAAGGCGACGTGCTACGGCGCGAGATTCGCTTGGTGGTCGAGCATCTATGCGACACCGAAGACACGCTGCTGAACCGCAACGAGCGCGATCGGCTGATCAACGAGGTGCTCGACGAGACATTCGGCCTCGGACCGCTGGAAATGCTGCTGAAGGACCCGACCGTCAGCGACATTCTGATCAACGGGCCGAAAAGCGTCTATGTCGAGCGGCGAGGCAAGATGCAGAAGACCACGGTCACCTTCCGCGACAACGACCACCTGCTGCAGATCGTCGACCGGATCGTCTCGAAGGTCGGGCGCCGGGTCGACGAGACCTGCCCGATGGTCGATGCCCGGATGATCGACGGCTCGCGATTCAACGCGATCATTCCGCCGCTGGCTTTGGATGGGGCTTGCGTGTCGATTCGGCGTTTTGGAGCCAACCCGCTGAAGCTGGAAGACTTATTGAATTTCAAGGCCTTCACGCCCGAGATGGTCATGCTGCTGGAAGGGGCGATCAAGGCCCGGCTGAACATCATCATTTCCGGCGGTACGGGCTCCGGCAAGACGACGCTGTTGAACACGCTTTCGAGCTTCATTCCGAACACCGACCGGATCGTGACGATCGAGGACGCAGCCGAACTGCAGTTGCAGCAGGACCACGTTGTGCGGCTGGAAACGCGACCGGCGAACATCGAGGGCAAGGGCGCCATCATCGCGACCGACTTGGTTCGCAACGCCCTGCGCATGCGGCCGGAGCGGATCATCATCGGCGAATGCCGCGGTGCGGAGACGCTCGACATGCTACAAGCGATGAACACCGGGCACGAGGGTTCGTTGACGACGATCCACGCGAACACGCCTCGCGACGCCATTTCGCGGATGGAGACGATGATCATGATGGCGGGGTTCGAGCTGCCGCTGAAGGCCATGCGGACCCAAATCGCCAGCGCGGTCGATCTGGTCGTCCAGGCCAACCGCTTGCAGGGCGGACCCCGGAAGATCACCCACATCACCGAAGTGGTCGGCATGGAGCAGGATACGGTCGTGATGCAGGACATCTACAAGTACGAGCGGGACGGGGTGGACGAGACGGGGCGGACATTCGGCAAGTTTATTTCCACAGGTATTCGGCCCACCTTCATGTCGCGGCTGGAGGCAGCCGGCGTGCGTCTGCCCGCCAGTGCCTTCCGTCAACGCGTGATGCTGGAGGATTGAGCGGTGACAGCCACACTGATTGCGATTGCGGCGTTTATTGGGGTCGCCTCCCTGGTCGGCGGGCTGGCAATGATTCTGCGCGAAGCCCCCGCCACGCGGATGGAAGACCGCCTCGACCTGCTCACCGGCGCCGCGCCCCGAGCCGGTGAAAGACAGGGCAACGCCAAGGCGGCCAGTGTGCTGATGCAACCGCTCGACCGAGTACCCGGTACGATCGAGTTGTTCCTCGAACGATTCGGCAACATCAACCTGATCTTCGAGCAGGCCGATACCACGTTGACGGTTTCGAAGGTTGTGGGCCTCTGCGGCGTGATGGCCTTGGTGGCCACGGTGCTGACGATCGCCGTGGGGATCAATCCGGCTTTGGTGCCCTTGGCGGCCATCGCTCTCGGTGGGCTGCCGATCATCTGGGTGTTGTTCCGCCGCAAGCGCCGCATTAAGAAGTTCGCCTCGCAACTGCCCGATGCTCTGGAGATGCTGGCTCGATCGCTTCGCGCCGGGCAGAGCCTCGGGTTCGGCTTCCAGATGGTATCCAGCGAGATGCCCCAGCCGATCTCCAAAGAGTTCGGCCGAGTTTTCGAGGAGCAGAACCTGGGCATCTCCGTCGAGCAGAGCCTTCGGGAGCTGACCGATCGGGTTCCCAACCTGGATCTGAAGTTCTTCGCCACCGCCGTGATCCTTCAGCGCCAAACCGGCGGCGACTTGGCCGAAATCCTCGACAAGATCGGCGCCCTGATCCGCGACCGCTTCCGCATCTGGGGGCAGGTTCAGGCGCTGACCGGCGAAGGCCGCCTCTCCGGCATTGTGTTGTTGGCATTGCCGTTCTTGTTGTTCCTGGCCGTCTACCAGCTCAATCCCGACTACATTACCGTCCTGTTCACTGACCCGATGGGCAAAAAGATGCTCGCCGTGGCCATCTTCATGCAGGTTCTTGGTGCCGTGGTCATTCGGAAAATTGTCAATATCAAAGTTTAAGTTGCACAATGCGGTAACAACTCAGCCATCTGGAGTACGTCATTCCCGCGCAGGCGGGAACCCAGCGAATCACCACGTCGGCTTGGATTCCCGCCTGCGCGGAAATGACGGAAACGGCCCGCGACAAGCGGATCGCTCCACTTCGCTGAAGTCTTCCACAAAGCTCAGGTCGAGCCCATGATCTTCGCCTTTAATCTGATGGATCCCGAGACACAGGTCCCTTTGGCCCTGTTCGCCACGTTTGCCGCGCTGGCCTGGTGGGTGCTGGACATGATTGCCACGGGCAAGCCCCGCGCTTTGGAGCGTCTCGACGAGTTAAAACATCCGCAACGGCGCAAAGACAAGCAGCGCGACTTGGCCATGAAGAGGTCCGACCCGGTCACGAAAGTCCTCGAACGGGCAACGCCCACGCTGGCGAGGCCGTTGCAGCCGAAAAGCGAATTCGAACTCAGCAAACTCAAGAGCCGCCTCGCCCATGCCGGCTTCCGCGGCGAAACGGCCGGTAGCATCTTCCTCGGGCTGAAATTCGTCGGACTGGTGTGCGGCCTCCTTGTCGGCGGTGGGACCATCCTGAGCCTCGAAGGGATCAGCCAGAGTTCGCTCGGCTGGTCGATCGGCCTGGCCGGGCTGCTCTTCTATTTGCCCGACATCGTCGTATGGCTGATCGGTCGTAACCGCAAGCAGGCCATCTTCCTTGCCTTGCCCGACGCACTGGACCTGATGGTCGTCTGCGTCGAGGCCGGGCTGGGGCTCGACCAGGCCATGCGCAAAGTGGCCGATGAGATGCAGCGGACCTACCGGGTGCTGGCCACGGAATTTGCCCAGTCGAACTTCCAGATCCAGATGGGCCGGCCTCGGGCTGAAGTGCTCCACGAACTGGGCGCCCGAACCGGCGTGTCCGACCTACGGAGCCTCGCCGGCGTATTGATCCAGGCCGATCGGTTCGGCTCCAGCGTCGCTCAGGCATTGCGGGTGCAGAGCGAGTCGATGCGAACCCGACGTCGGCAGATTGCCGAGGAAAAAGCGGCCAAGACGGCCGTGCAACTGATTTTCCCGCTCGTGCTGTTCATTTTCCCCGGCATCTTCGTGATCCTCGTCGGCCCGGCCGCCATCACGATGGTCCGCGAGCTATTCCCCCGCATGGGCGGCGGGTAGGGTGAAGGGAAATCCGAAATCCGAAATCGGAAATACGAATATCGGATTTCGGATTTCCTTAGCGCGCCGCTGTCGCGCCCCAGGAGGCCCCCTCAGCTGCTTCCCAAGAACTTTCCCTGGCCAAGTTGCCCAAACTGCCGATAAAGACTAATGGCGCGGTGGCGCGGCCTGCAAGGGTTTCGCGTCGCGACCGTGTTTGACCGAATGGAAGCTTTCAGACAACCAAGCCCCCCGTCTTGACCGGGCGGCTATTCAAGGAGGCGAGAATGCTGGCTCGATCCCTCTTCGGTTTGATCGTGGGTCTGGTCTGTTTCGCATGTGCGATTCCGGCGGAGGCCAACTGGTTCACCGAGTTCTGCGGTGGAGTGATCCGCGACACAAAACGTCGCAATTGCTGGCCGGAGCCGTTTGTCGGCCCCGACCGCCAATCGGTCCGCGCTCCGTTCGCCATAATGGTCGCCAAGGGCTGGGAGCGCCAGAACATGCTGGCCGACCACCACTTCGTCGATCCCAGCAGTGGCGAGCTAAGCGAGTCGGGCAAGCTGAAGGTTCGCTGGATCCTTCAGGAAGCGCCCCGGCAGCATCGTATCGTCTACGTCCATCAGTCGGAACATGCGGCCGTGACCACTGCCCGGATCGATGCCGTGCAGCAGTACATCACATCGATCAACACGCAGGACGAGTTGCCGCCGGTGGTGGAGACCAACATGCCGGCCGGCGGTTGGCCCGCCTCGCGGGTAGATATGATCGGGCGGAAGTACGAGGCCTCGATCCCTGCCCCACGCCTGCCGGAGCTCCAGGCAGGGCAAGGCGGCGGCTCGAACTAGCCGCCCCCCCAACCGATAAAAGCTGCCCAGGCCCCCGGTTTGGCTTTAGCGGTCCGGCCGTCGCAACCGATACAGGAGACGGGTGTTTAGCGGCCGGGCTTGCCCGGCGCGTTTCGCCGCAGCGGCGAGCGCACTTCAGAAACACGGAGGTAAGTCGTGCGCAAGCAATGGCGGCCGTCATGGACATTGATACTGCTGGCAGGCGGCCTGTGGGCTGGGGCCCTCGGATCGCCATGTCACGCCCAAGTCAATCTGGCCGACGAGGCGGTGATGGGGCCGGCGAAGAAGCCGTCGATGTTCAGCTCATTCTCCAACTCGGTGAAAAAAGGTTTCGGCAAGCTCACCAACTCACTTACCCCGGAGCCTTTGATCCCTTCGGAGGCCGACCCGACTTCGCTGAACAGCAGGGCAACGCCCGGCCCCGAGGTCTACACGGCGGTGGGCCGGCTCTACATGCAGTCGAAACGCTACGACGAGGCGGAGGAGCACTTCCGCAAAGCACTCGCCCATTCGCCCGACTACTTGCCGACACTGCTGGCCTTTGCCGAACTGAAGGACCGCCTCGGCGACACCCAGCAGGCGGCGGCCTACTATCAGCAGGCCGCGAACCAGCATCCCGATCAGCCGTCGGTCTACAACAACTGGGGCTCGTTCTACGCCCGGCACCGCCAGTTGGACAACGCCGTCACCGCGATAAGTCGCGCCGTGCAATTGCGGCCGCGCGAGGCAAAGTACCGCAACAACCTGGCGGTGATCCTCGTCGAGGCCGGACGTCCGGCCGAGGCCTTGGTCCACCTTCGGGCCGTCCATAGCGGCGCGGTGGCCCATTACAACTTGGGCTACTTGCTCTACCGCAAGGGGCAACACCAGGCGGCGGCCGGGCTGTTCTCCCGGGCGCTTCAGTTCGATCCCTCGATGGCTCCCGCCCGACAGATGCTCAGCCGACTGCAAGGCCCGCCGAGCCCTCCGGCGCCGACCACTCGGCCAAGCAATCCGGAAACGCAACAGGCCGCCCGCCCCGCGCCCTCGCTTGGCTATCGGCCCCAGCCGCAATGGGACGCTACACCGTCGCGCGGACCGGCGGTCGCCCCAAGCCCGGCGCCCTCTCCGTCTGCCCGCATTGCCGTCCGGCAGCCGTTCGGTTCGACGGGACGTTCTTCGTCATCGGTGACGGTCCGCCCGTCGCCGGCCGACAGCCACGCCTCGCCCCCTACGCCCAGCGACTGGGATTCCCGGCGACTGCCACCCACCCGAGGTGGGTTCTGAAAGGTCAACCTTCAACCACCTCGGCGATCCGCTGCCGGGTGACCGGCCGGATGACGCCGCGCTCGCAAATCAAGGCGTCGATCAGTTCGGCGGGCGTCACGTCGAACGCCGGGTTGTAAACGTCGACGCCTTCCGGCGCGGTCTGGCAGCCGAACCCGTGGGTCACCTCGCGCGGATCGCGAAGCTCGATGGGGATTTCGTCCCCGCTGGGCAGCGAAAGGTCGAACGTGCTCGTCGGCGCGGCGACATAGAACGGGATGCCGTGGGCTTTGGCCAACAGGGCCACGCCGTAGGTGCCGATCTTGTTGGCCGCATCGCCGTTGGCGGCGATCCGATCGGCCCCGGTCACGACCGCCTGAACGCGGCCTTCCCGCATGACCTGCGCGGCCATCGAATCGCAGATCAGCGTCACGTCGAGCCCGCGCTGCTGAAGTTCCCAGGCGGTGAGCCGGGCGCCTTGCAGCAGCGGTCGGGTTTCGTCGGCGTAGACATGCAGCCGTTTGCCCGACTCGGCCGCGGCGAAGAACACGGCCAACGCCGTGCCGTAATCGGCCGTGGCCAGCCCACCGGCGTTGCAGTGGGTAAGCACGCCCTGGCCGTCGGCCAACAGTTCCGCGCCGTGGCGGCCGATGGCCCGGCACATCCGGCGGTCCTCCTCGTGGATCGCCCGGGCTTCGGTCAAGAGGGCCTCGGCCATTTCGCCCGTCGAGCGGCCGGCCAGCCCCAACGCGGTGCGCTTCATCCGATCGAGTGCCCAGAAGAGGTTCACGGCCGTCGGCCGGCTGGTGGCCAGGTAGGCGGTCACCTCGTCGAGCCGGCCGAGGAAGGCGTCTTCATTTTGGTCCAGCGCCGTTTGCAGCCCGACGCACACGCCATAGGCCGCGGCAATGCCGATCGCCGGCGCGCCGCGGACGCGCAGCATCTTGATCGCCTCCCAGACGGTTTCGACGTCGGGGCATTCGATCTCGCGAAACTCGCACGGCAGCAGCGTCTGGTCGATCATCCAGAGCCGACCGTCCACCCCGCCGACCCAACGAAGCGTTTCGAGGTTTTTCATGGGTTACTTCCGGACGTCCTGCAGCGCGGCGTCCTTGGCGTTGATCTTCTCGACCAATTGGCTCCGGAACGAGCTGAGCTTGTCTTGGAGCTGCTTGTCGGACAGCGCCAGGATCTGCACGGCCAACAGCCCGGCGTTGCGTGGGCCGCCCATGCCGCAACCGACGGTCGCCACCGGCACGTCGCCGGGCATCTGGACGGTCGACAACAGCGAATCGAGCCCGCCGAGCATTTCGGTCGGCACGGGAATGCCGATCACCGGCAGCGTCGTATGCGCGGCGACGACGCCGGCCAGGTGGGCCGCCCCGCCGGCCGCGGCGATGATCACCCGCACACCCCGGGCCGCGGCCATCGTGGCGTATTGCCGGACGATCTCCGGCGTGCGATGGGCGCTCATCACCCGGGCTTCATACGTGACGCCAAACTCCTCCAGGGCCGCCGCGACCGCCTTGATCTTCGGCCAGTCGCTATCGCTGCCCATCACAATGCACACGCGTGGGGAAGTGTGTTCCGGCATCGAATCCTCCTTGGTCTTGGGGTATTCCACTCGTCACTGCCGCGCAGGCGGGAAGCCAAACGCGATACTACCGTCATTCGCTTCTGCGCGGGAAGGACGCGCTGACGCGTCGAGGCAAATTACACCTCAAACCGACCGTTGTACGGCATCGCGAACGTTTCGGCAACCGCTTGGTTGGTCACCTCGTTCTGGAAGGTATTGATCGCCCGGGCGATCGGGGGGTAGGCCTCGGCCGCGGCGGGCAGGCCGTGACCGGCGATCCGCAACGCCCAGGGCAGCGTCACATTGCACAGGGCGAACGTGCTGGTGCGGCCGACCGCCCCGGGCATGTTTGCCACGCAGTAATGCACCACCTCGTCGACCACATAGGTCGGATCGCTGTGGGTTGTTGGTCGGCTGGTCGCCACGCAGCCGCCCTGATCGATCGCCACGTCGATAATCACGCTGCCGGGCTTCATCGGCCGGAGGTCCTCGGCCTCGATCAGCCGCGGCGCCTTCGCGCCAGGAACCAAGACCGCCCCGATAACCAGATCGGCATTGCGGAGCTGTTGGCGGATGGTGTGCCGATCGGAGAACAAGGCGGTGACGTTGGCCGGCATGACGTCGTCGAGGTAGCGGAGCCGGTCCATGTCGATGTCCAGCAGGGCGACGTTGGCGCCGAACCCGGCGGCCACCTTCGCGGCATTGGCCCCGACCACGCCGCCGCCGAGGATCGTGATCTCCGCCGGCTTTACCCCGGGCACGCCGCCGAGGAGGATGCCGCGACCCATCTGCGGCCGTTCGAGGTACTTGGCCCCTTCCTGGACGCTCATCCGGCCGGCCACTTCGCTCATCGGCGTCAGAAGCGGGAGCCGGCCATTGCTGTCGCGCAGCGTCTCGAAAGCCACTGCGCTGGCGCCCGAGTTCAACACGCCCTCGGTTAGTTCGCGGTCGGCGGCGAAATGGAAGTAGGCAAAGACGATCTGCCCGGGCCGCAACAGCGCGATCTCCACGGGCTGCGGTTCCTTGACCTTGATGATCATCTCGGCCTTGCCGTAGATATCCTCGGCGGAGGCGGCCAATTCGGCGCCATGCTGGAGGTAGTCGTCGTCGGTCAACCCGGAGCCCACACCCGCGCCGGCCTGGACCAGCACACGGTGGCCCGCCCGGATGAGTTCCTCCACGCCGACCGGCAACAGTCCGACGCGGTATTCGTCGCGTTTGATTTCCTTTGGCACTCCGACGATCATGGCTGGGCTCTCCTCCGATGTCATTCCCGCGAAGTCCGTCATGCCGCTTGTGCGGCACCTGGGATAATGAAAATCCGCACCATTTCAGCGGCGGGCGGTAGCCAGCCGCGAGGTGGTTATCCGCCCCAGCCTCAGGCCGCGTCGCGTAGCCTCGGCCGGTGGACACGCTTGTGTACGGGCCACTCCTGATGATATCGCGAAAACGCGAAAGGGCGAAAACGCGAAACCACTGGAAGATTGTGTTGGTCTTGCTTGCCCGGGTACCTTCTTCGGATACGACCTGATTCTTCTTTCCTTTCGCGCTTTCGCGATTGCTTCCGGTATCGCAGTCGCCCACGAGGGCCCCGAGGATGCGCTGCGCGACCCTAGGCTGGGGAGTATTACGCCTTCGGCGTATCCGCTCGCAACCTCCCAATCGGCCTTCGTGCTCTTCGTGTCCTTCGTGATGGTCTTTGACCGCCTATTTTCGAGGCAGGCGGGAATGACGGCATTGTCGTACGCGCCGGGCATACCCGGCCGCTAAACGGTCTACGATTCCACGTTCGCGTTGACTTCGTCGCGTTTGTCGGACTGCTCGCGCTTGCGGAGATAGAGCTTGATGGGCACTTCGCCGAACGGGAACTGATCGCGGAAGACGCTCAACAGATAGCGCCGGTAGGGCTGCGAGATGGCGCGCGGCTCGTTGCAGAAGAGCACCAACGTCGGCGGCTGGAAGGCGACCTGGGTGGCGTAGTAGATTTTCGGCCGGCGGTTCTGGTAGATCGGCGGTGCCTTGTGGTCGATGGCCGCGCGAAGCACCTTGTTCAACTGCCCGGTCGACACCCGCGCCCGCGACTGCTTGAACAGCATTTGGGCGTGGTTGAGCATCGCCTTGACGTTCTTGCCTGACTGGCCCGTGATGAAGGCAATCGGCACGTAGCCCATCGTGCGGAACGTGTCGCGGACGTAGTTCACCCACTTCTGCGTCGGCATGCTGTTGACCAGCAGGTCCCACTTGTTGACCACGAACAAGCAGGGCTTATACTCGCGGGTGATGTAGTCGACTAGTTGCTTGTCAACCTTGCTGATCCGCTGGCTGGCGTCGAAGAACATCAGCACGACGTCGGCCCGACGGATGCTCCGCTGGGCACGGTGGGTGCTGTAGAAGTCGATGTCGGTCGAGACGCTCTTCGTGCGGCGGAAGCCGGGCGTGTCGATGGCCACGAAGGCCTGGTTGTCGAGTTCAAAGCGGACATCGACGCTGTCTCGCGTGGTGCCGGGGATCTCGCTGGTGATCATCCGCTCGGCCTTGACCAGCGTGTTGACCAGCGTGCTCTTGCCGGTGTTGCGGCGGCCGACGAACGCGACCTTCATCACCGGCTCGGCAACTTCTTCCTCCTCCCGATCCGCCGGGGGCAGCCGCTCGGAGATCGCCCCGATCAGTTGGATCCGCCCACGGTTCTGCTTCGCACTGACCGGCAGCACCTTCCGGCCCAACCGGTAGAACTCCTGGGCCTGCGGCTCGAGCCCGTCGTGGTCGGTCTTGTTTGCCACACAAATCACCGGAACGTCGACATACCGCAGCCGCTTGGCCACCTCCTCGTCGAGCGGCACCGCCCCGGATCGGGTGTCGACCACGAACAGGATGACGTCGGCCGCGGTCAGGGCGAACTCGATTTGCCCTTCGACGTGCTCGGTCAGATTATCGGTGTCCTCGAAGCCCATCCCGCCGGTGTCGACCAACTCGGCGAACCGCTGGTTGACCTCAATCAGGTGGGTGACCCGATCGCGGGTCACGCCCGGCGTCTCGTCGACAATAGCCACCCGCCGACCGACCAGCCAATTGAAAATGCTGGACTTGCCGACGTTCGGCCGACCAACGATGGCAATCTGGGGGACTCCCATGAGCAATTCGTTTCGATTTGAGAGAACGTTTCGCGAGACGCCCGAGCCTCGCGTCCGTCGAAGGCATCTTGGGAGTCGAGAGAGCGACCCTCCCGAGGATTCCGCACAAGAAATCTTCCGGAGACTCTCATTTTAGTTCGCTCGCCGAAAACCTTCCAGCCCCAACCGCATGCCGTTCGGTAGAGCGGGGACAATATCCCCCTTGTGGTCGAGTTCGAAATACGAATGCCGAAATCCGAGTTTCGTGCTTTCTTCGGTGTCGCCCTCGTGCTGGTGCATGCAACCCCCCCTACCAATCGGGTACCTCAGTGCGAAGAATCTCGCGTTTCCACTGCGGCTCGTGGACCGGCCAGCTGCGGACGCGATGCCCATCGGCCTCCCGCTCATCCGGCCGCGCCTCGCGATGGACCGCCTGCCAGCACGCCCGTTCGGCGTCGGAAAGCGGCGGTGCACGGCCGGGAACGTTGCTGCGACGGAACGACAGTCGCCCCTGATCGCAAATGCTGATAATCACCGCCGGGGGGCACTCGAGCATCCGCCGCGCGATCAACTCATGGCTGGCCGTGCGGAAGCCGGCTTTCAGCTCCAAGAGGTCCCAATCACATACCGCGGCATGACTTACGAACCATTCACTGGGCAACAGCAGCCGCCCGGCCAGGTGGTTGGCGACCGATTCCCGGCAGCCAGGCGAGGCCTCGCGCGGGTCGACGTCGAGCCGGCCGAACACACGCCAAGCCGCATGTTCGCCGATCTCGTGGGCAATGGCCCAATGCTGGCGCTCGCGACGGGGGTCGCTTTGCAGGAGGATCGTCGCGCGGGGGTCGCCCGCATAGCTCCGAAGGCGGACATATCGGGCCCTGCCCGACTGACAATCGTCCCGAGCAACCGTGATACCCAGCGCCCCGGCAACGGCAAACGCGTCGACCGGCGGCTGCGTCACGCCCGCCTCGTGGAGCAACTCGGCGGCCACCTCGTCCAACGCGACGGCCGTTTCTTCGTGCGTCAGTTCTGGGAGCATGGGCAAGAACGTCATTCCCGCGTAGGTGTGATCGGCGCTGCGCGGGATTCCCGTCTACGCGGCAGTGACGGTTGGAACGAGGCCCCGGCGATCCTCGCTCATCTGCCATGCGAAGATCAGTAACAGCCGTTTCGTATTGGCCGGGAAGGGAACGCACGTACACTATACCACGCAGCTCGATCGGTGGCAAGCGTTTTACGCGACCACTTGGTTGAAAGGGACGGCCGTTTCGTCAAAGTAGCTTGGCTCTCCGTTTGGCCACGGTCAATCTCCGGCTCGGGAGAGCCAGGCTACGGAACGAATGGCCGCCGCATTTTGTCGCAGTCGTCCACTTACGGTTTGGCGGCCGATACGGTAGGATTGCGATAACTTTCTCCCCCCGCATTCCGACTAGAAAGCGCGACTCGATGAGCCGCTCCTCCGGCACCTACGCCCTAGTCAGCCTCGGCTGCCCAAAGAACCTCGTCGACAGCGAGCGGATGGCCGGCCTGCTGCGCGGCCGGGGCTATCGGCTGGTTGACGAGCCGGCGGGCGCCGATTTCGTGGTCGTCAATACGTGCGGCTTCATCGATCAGGCCCGGGATGAATCGCTTGGGGTGGTCGAGGAGATGGCCCAACTGAAGCGCGAGGGGCAGATCCGGGGACTGATCGTCACCGGATGCCTGGCTCAACGCGACCGGGAGAAGTTGCTGGCGGCCTTTCCCGAAATCGACCAACTGCTGGGTGTGTTTGCGCGGGATGAGATTTCCACGGCGGCCGACCGGTTGGCCGAAGGGATGGAGCCGGCAGCCTGTTTCCGCGCGGCGCCCGCGCCGCCGCTGGTCGACACGGGCCGGCTGAGGCTGACGCCGCCGCATCTGGCGTTCTTGAAGATCTCCGAGGGGTGCAATCGGCGGTGCAGCTTCTGCACGATCCCCGGCATTCGCGGCCCCTATGCCAGCAAGCCGATCGAGCAGGTGGTGGCCGAGGCCGAGGAGTTGGCGGCCGAGGGGACGCGGGAACTGGTGGTGATCGCTCAGGACACGAGCTATTATGGGGTCGATCTCTACGGCGAGCCTCGGCTGGCCGAGGTCCTCCAGCGGCTGGCGGAGGTCGAGGGCATCGCCTGGATCCGCCCGATGTACCTCTACCCGACGCATATGACCGACCATCTGATCGACGTGCTGGCGGCCGGCGGCAAGGT
>Ga0180434_10005115_pt1 | contig 15629 bp, 2 predicted proteins | sample SS_ome_7_FD_132453 | JGI IMG/M metagenome (GOLD analysis project Ga0180434, IMG submission 132453) | Hypersaline lake sediment archaeal communities from the Salton Sea, California, USA - SS_1_D_2 metaG | ecosystem: Environmental > Aquatic > Non-marine Saline and Alkaline > Hypersaline > Sediment...
GCCGGTATCATGGTCTGCATCCCAATTGTACTGTTCAAAGTTCACGGTCCCCGTTGGCACGTAGGAGTACAGGGAAGGACGCTCGGCAGCGGTAACCTGAAACGTCCAGGAGTAAGCGAATATCCGACTGCCCCCTGGGGCTGCATTATCGTCGTTCACGGTGCTTAGAGCGACGTTATAGCGATTCCCTTCGTCGCCGCCTACTCCCTCCACTGCCAATTTGAACATCCGGCTGCTGCCGACCAACTCCCCCTGGTTGGCCGAGAAAGGACCAAAGACTGTTTGCCATACGCCGTGGTAGGCTGGATCGGCTCCGATCGTTGTCTGTGCAAGTAGTGTGCCGACATTGATACCCGCTGGACCTGGATGGGATGAGCGCGCACCAGGGTCAGTATATGCGCCGCCGCCGCCAAACAATGTGTACGCAATCGTCGTGTCATAAGGGATCGTTCTCGGAGCATCTACTGTCTCTGTGATTCCCCCACCACCGGTATCGGCGTCAAAGATGCGGACATAGAGGTCGCCGGGTGTGCCATCCGGCACCTCGAAAAAGATCACCTGCACGTGGTCGTCGTCGCCTTCGTCCCCAGGCGCAGCAGAGCCATGAGTGGTCAAATAGCCCGTCTCCAGCGTCGTATCTGGATTGGGCCGGGTGAGCGCAGTGTAGGCTGGTGAGAGAGTGTCGAACTGGCCATCGGGGTTGATGACGGTGAGGGCGTAGGTTCCCGCGGGAATGTCTGCCGGCACCGTCCCATTGAGGGTGTCGGCGGTGACGAGGGTGATGTTCCCGATGGGTACATTGCTCCCGAGCCGCGCCGTAGGCAGGCCAAAAAAGTTGTCCCCCGTGATGACCACGTCCACAGGAGTGTCGTTGTACCCCCAGTCCGGCGTGATGCTGAGCACCGATGGCGGCAGTGGCGTCGGCGTGGGCGTGTCGGTCGCGGTAGCGGTGGGCGTGTCTGTGGGCATAGGCGTGTCGGTCGCGGTAGCAGGCACGGGTGTGTCGGTCGCGGTGGCGGGCGGCACAGGGGTATTGGTGGGCCGGGGCGGGATCGGCGTGTCGGTCGCGGTGGCCGTCGCGGTCGGTGTGGGTGTGAGGGTGGGCGCCTCGGTCGCGGTCGGTGTCGCGGTCGGCGTGGGCACAGGTGTGTCGGTGGGCGTGGGCACGGGGGTCGCGATGCGAGTCGGCGTGGGCGGCGACGGACGAGTGGGCGTGCTGGGAGGCGGCGACGGGACCTCGGCGATTGCCTGGGGCGCGGTAGCAGTCGCGGTCGGAAAGGGAACGAGGGCCCCGGTCGGGACAGGCGAGGGCGTCCCCACAGGCGTCAGGATGGTGTCTGGGTCCCAGGGCAGCGTCATCACCTCCGGGCGGAGCGGCTCGACGGGCGTCACTCCGGTGCCGAGTTCCTTTTCGGGGTTCAGTTCGGAGAACATGTCAGCCGGGACTTGCCACTGGGCGAGTTGCCGGGTTGCGACCTGTGCGGTGCACAAGAGACAGACAAACCCCAAGAGCAGCAGGAGGAGGAATATCAGCCAGTCGCGCTGTTTTCGTTCTCTGCCCTCAACACGTTCGTGTTGAGAATTCGTCGTGGTCAACGTCGCTCTCCCTTTGTGCCGGGATGTCACGCTATCTCAATCAAGCTGCATCGTGCCACGCTGGAAGCATCACACTGAACTTGCTTCCAACTCCCTCCTTGCTGACGACCTGGATCTTGCCTCCGTGGGCCTCGACGATGGCCCGGGTCACGTACAATCCCAGTCCCAACCCCCGGGTCTCGCCTCCGGTCTCACTTGTGGTGCGATAGATGCGGTCAAAGAGTTGCTTCTGAACCTCAGGCGCAATTCCCTGCCCGGTGTCTATGACGTCAACGCTCACTTGAGCGTCGCGCTCCAAAAGTCGCAGCGTCACGCTGCCGCCGGGTGGGGTGTGCTGCCAGGCATTGCGCACCAGGTTGGTGATCGCCCAATGGAGTCGTTTGGTATCCACGTTTACCAGCGCCAGGTCGGTGGGCGCTTCTACCTGGAACGTCAACCCTTTTCCCTCTACCTGGGGACGTTGTTCCTGGGCGATCTTTTCGATGAGCGAGTGTAGGCGGATGGGATGCTGACGCAAGCCCAGGCGACCCCAGGCCTCCATTTCCGAAAAGTCGAGCAGGGCGTTGATCATCCGCATCAGGCTGTCAGTCTGCCGATCGATCGTCTTCAAAAAGGAAACCTGGTCCTCGCTCAGCGCCTCGCTGGCGCCGCCGAGCAGGAGGTCGCTGTAGCCCTTGATGGCCGTCAAGGGAGTGCGCAGCTCGTGGGAGACGTGGGTGATGAACGAGTCCTTGAATCGTTCCGCCTCGACCTCGGCGGTGACGTCGCGCAGCACGATGACGGTGCCCATCGGCTTGCCGTCGTCCGTCCGTGCGGCAGCGGAGCGGAAGCTGATCACGCGGTCGCCGACCTCGAAACGGCGACGCTCCAATAACCAGCGGTCGGGACGTGGGTCCCACATCTGTTTCGAGTCTCTGGAAGAGAGTTCGCGCAAGGGACCGAAGAGGAATTTGTCGGTGATCTCTTTCAGCATGATCTCGGCCGTCGCATTCAGAGGGATAAAGTTGCCCTCCAGGTTCTCCAGCATCACGCCATCGCCGATGCTGGAGAGGATCGCCCGCATGCGACTGAGGGTTTCCTCCAACGCGCGGAGGGTTTCCTCCAGCGCGTAGGTGCGTTCGGCCAACCGGCCTGTCATCTGGTCGAAGGTGGTGGCCAGGAACCCGATCTCGTCGGAACTGGCGATGCCGGTGCGCTGGTCGAGGTTGCCTTCGGCCACGGCCTGTGAGGTGCGCACCAGGCTGCGGAGGGGATTGGTGATGCGCTGAGAGATCAGGTACCCAATCGCGATGACGCCGGCGGTGGCGGCGAAAAAGATCAGGGCATAGGTGTTGCGGCTGGTGACGGCCTTTTCGACGATAAAGTTGGAGGGCAGGACGACGGCGTAGGTGCCCAGACTGTCGTTGGCGACGCGCAGAGCGGCGTGGGCAAAGCGATAGGGGCGTTCGCGAATCCAGATATTCTCCAGGATGGTAAAGTCGTCGCTGTTCAAGATGTTCTCGTACAAGGCGGGCGTGATCGAAAGCTCTTCCAGCGATATCCCCTCGCTGCCGGGCTGGTCGCCCAGGGCGATGGTGGTGGCGACGGCGTGGCCGCCATCGAGGTAGACGATCACGTTGGCGAGAGAGGTCTGTTGGAAGTACGGCAGCAACGTGTCGAGAGAGGTGCCGACGATGACCACGCCGCCGACGGTTCCGTCCAGCCCGACGGGGATGGCGGTCAAGTAGTAGTAACGTTCATCGAGCGGATGGAACAACAGACTGCGTTCGGGCAGGGCGTTGGGGTCGTTCGTTTCGAGCAACGTCTGCACCATCCACAGCCCTGCTGTGTCGAATTGCTCGGTGGCCTCATCCCCCAGGAGCTGGGAGGACCCATCGTCCCGTTGTAGCATGTGCAGGGTCTCTTGGCCCTGGGCGTCGACGATGATGAGGCACTCCACATCGCGGACGACGGCCATCGGTTGGGCCAGCGCAGCCACGCGTTCCCGGTCGCCTGCTTGCAGCGCCTCGGCCAGCCCGACGGTAAAGGCGATGGCGCGGGCCGACTCGATGTGTTCCAGTTCCCGGAGGGCCAGCTTGTCCGAGACCACGCGCCCGGCTTCGAGGAGCTGATTGGTCAACCGCTCGCTGACGGAACTGGTGACCAGGCTCATGACCACGTAGATGCCGACGACGGCCACAGCCAGGGTGAGAATGAGATAGGGCAGGACGATCTTGCTGCGGATATTGAGGACCAGGAGACGACGTAATCGCTGGAGCCAGTTGGGGCGGGTCTCTGACTGCTTCTCTTGTACCATCGGCGTCCCTCCAACCCGTGCGAATACGAGATCAAGGTGCTGCAAAGTGGCAGCAGTGTGATCTTTGCTCATTGTGACCATCATAGCATAATCTGCAATTCTCGTCAAAGTCCAACATCAGAGCCATCAGAGCTTCTTGCAGCATCTCAAACGGCTGTCAGTCTCCGACCTAGCATCTGGCCACGATCGCCTCGGCGTCATTCGTCGCTATAGTACACAAGTATGATTGCTTTTCTCGTGACCAATGTTAAAATAGAGAGGGGCGGGTGTTCAAAATTATGATTGGGTACTGTTCATTTGTTCCAGATGGAGCGGGGTGGATAATTGTATGTCCCCAATCCCTTCTAATTCAAGGGGACAACAGTGAGGGGGGCGACGATGTTCGAGCGTAAACGAAATAAAGGTCTCTTCAAATGGGGAGGGCGGCTTGCCTTCCTCTTTGTGTATGTCACAGTATTACTCTCGCTCCTGATTCCTGCTCCAGCCTATGCTCAGCCTACCGGTTACCAGGAGTATTATGTACTGGGCTACGAAGAGCACGCCTGGCGGGCATTTCTCGCGATCAACGATGACGACCCCGACCCTGCGGGCTTACAAATTGGCCGTATCTGTTCGACTGTCAGTCTGGTAGCCACTGCCGATCATCAGGTCATCTACTACGATCACTGGGAAGACGGTTACGAGGCTGATTTGCTCAACCCTGTCCAATCTACCACCGAAGTCTATGGTACAGGCAGCGATATCTTGCTCGCTGGCGACGACATCACCCTGACCAGCGACCAGGGTATCGGCGGCTCCACAGTTATCACCGCTTCCGTGCCCGTCTCCCCCACCCGTAACTCGGCTTACATCCGCTACGACGGTGGCGATCGCATCTTTTCCGTCGGTGGGCCGGTGGATGTGGCCCACGCAATGTGGCCCCTTGATAACTCTTGGGTTGGCGGTGCGTGGGAGATCTACTCCCGGCAGGCCTATGCCAGTGCTTACTCTTACCATTTGCCCATCGGCGAGGATTTGTACTATGATTTTGGCGAAGACACTGGCATCTATGGCGACTTTCGCAACGTCTTTCTTCAACTGGAAGCCTTTGAGGACAACACCACCGTCTCGATTGACAACGGCACAGACACTGTCAACCTAACGCTCGATCAAGGACAGACGTATTTCAGTATGGGGTACATCAACTCCACTTCGGTCCCCTCTATCACCATTGACTCTGGCACGGTTATCCTCTCCAACAAACCGACCCAGGTGGGGTTGATGACTGGGGCGGACGGTACCTTTCAGGGTCGCTTCCTGGTTGTGCTGCCTGACCAGGAGTGGGGAGCAGATTACGTTGTGCCTGTGCCCAGAGGGGACTATACAGACGTTGGTTACAGTGTACCGGCTGAGGTTTATCTTTCCAACCCGAATGACTTTCCCATCGAGATCCAGGCATACGATGTGGTTACCCAGACTTCCTTCGTCGTTAGCCCCACCACCTATCTCACCGCAACGGTGCCTTACTCCGAGAAGAGGGGCGGGTACTATGTACCCGAGGATTCGGCCGCCCGCTTCACCTCCTCCGAAGGGGTCTTTGGCGTCATCGTCGCCGCTAGCACCTCAGACAGTGCCTATGATTGGGGTTTTGCGGGCATCCCGGCCAAGTACCTCACCCAAGACTATTATGTCTCTTGGGCGCCTGGCAACTCTTGCACGCCCCTTGATGATCCCTCTTGCGATGGAGATCCTTATACTGCTGGAATTCAGCCTGCTGTGAACGGTTCGCCGGTGTGGGTCACGCCGCTGGCCGACGACACCACCTTTTATGTGGATTACAGCCCGCTGGACGGCGAGGTGGACCAGACCTTTACCCTCGATACGTTGAGACAGCAGCGCATCTTTGACCCCGACAATGATAACACCGGCATGCACGTCTGGGCTACGGACGAGTTCGCCGTCGCCTGGGGAGCAGATCCGCGCACAGCCGGAGCCGCAGACCCTTATCTGGACCTGGGTCTCGCCACGCTGCCCCTGCACGAGGGCTGGCTGGATCTGGCGCTGACGCTAGACAAGGTAGCCGAGCCGACCATCCTGCCTCCCGCCGGTGGAACCGTGACCTTCACGCTGGTGACCCAGGCTTACGACAAGCGGTTGGCCAACGTGGACATCACCGACACGCTGCCTATCAATTGGAACTATGTGACGAACAGCACCCTCGTCACCTACCCCGACAGCAGCACAGGGAACCCGGAACCCACGATTGACGGCCAGACGCTTTTCTGGGACCTCTCGACCAGTCTGGATCTCAACCAAAGCTTGACCCTCACCTTCCAGGCCCAGGTCGCCACCGGCGGCGGCGTGGGCGCGACCGCCTACGACGGCTTTGAGAGCGGCGACTATGCCGGCGGGAAGAACTGGACAGGCGACTGGCAGGAGGTGGGAGACGACGGGTCTCCCACCTCCGATCAGATCCGTAACTATCGGTGGGGTTCTCCTTTCGCCGGAGACCGCCATGTGCGCATCATCGGTCCCAACAACAAAATCTACAGGACAGTAGATCTGAGCGAGTTTACCTCGCCGACCCTGCGCTTTATGCGGAAGGTTGACTTACTCGAAGGGGATCATAGCGATGAGGTCTTTTATCTAGACATCTACGATGGGGAAAACTGGGCGATGGGGGTACTCACCTGGAACGTCGAAAGTCAGCAGGGGTTCTATGTGGGGGAGATGGTTGACCTCACCCCTTATGCCAGCTCAGACAGTTGGATCCAATTCCGCAGTGGGGAATACGTTGATGGGGGAGGGGATTGGACGTTTCAGGATCGTTTCTATGTCGACGAGGTCGAGATCTATGACGCCGCCGCCATCAACACCAACGAGGGTGAAGCGATCGGCGAGCACGAAAGCTCCGGCGCGCTTTTCAACCCCAGCGACAAGGCCTATGTCTACATCAGTTCTCTGAATCTAGTCAAGTCAGTCAGCAGCGCCCAGGCCGGGATCGGAGATACGCTCGTCTACACCCTCTCCTGCTCCAACGCCAGCCCCTCCATCAGCGCCACCAACGTCGTGCTGCGCGACCCGATACCTGTTCAGTACATCACGTTCCTGGACGCCTCCACCGGAGGCGTCTACAACGGCGCCAGTGGCATGATCACCTGGGATCTCGGCGCGCTCCTGCCAGACGCCACTGAAACGGTGACCTTTGCCGTGAAGGTGAACAATTTTGTGAAAGAAGGTACCGTGATCAAGAACGTCGGCTACGTGAACAGTGACCAGACGGTGGAGACGGGTAGCAACGAGGTGCGCACCAGAGTGTCGGCCCCCGGCGTCGAGTTTACCAAGCTAGGCCCCACCGTCGCTTTCCAGGGCAGTGCCATCACCTACACGCTATCGTACGAGAACGTCGGCGGAGGACCGGCCACAGCCGTCACGATCCAGGATACCGTCCCCCTCTCCACCACCTACGTGGCCGGCAGCCTGGCCATCAACACGGGCAGCGGGTGGACCTCGCTGACCGACGCCAGCGACGCCGATCAAGGCGCTTTCATCTCGCCCACGCTGACCATCGCTCCCGGCGTCAGCCCGGGCACCATCGCCGCCGGCGAGTGGGGCCAGATTCGCTACAGTGTGCTGCTCGACGACGAAAACCTGTCCGCCGGCTCGCTGATCCTGAACTCGGCTACCCTCGACCGAAACCTGGACATCCCCCGCGATTCGAATACGGTGGCGACCCGTATCGCCGACCTGCTGCTCCACAAGGCAGCGGACCAATCGGTGGTGGCTCCAGGTGACGTGATCTCGTACACCTTGACCTACGAGAACGCTTCGGAGACAACCACTCAGACGAACGTCTACCTGTACGAGTCGATACCTGCCTACACCCACTTCATCTCCAACACGGCGCAGAGCGGTGACCAGCAGATCGAGTATTCATGGGACAATGGCGCTACCTGGGTCACCACGCTGCCCGTCGAGCCAGTCACGGACATCCGCTGGTACGACGCGGAAGTGCCCACCGGCGCACAGGAGACGGCCAGCTTTGCGGTGCAGGTGACCGATCCTCTGCCGGAGGAAGCGATCATCGAGAACATGGCCCACATATCTAGCACCGAGACCAGCCAATATCTCTACGAACAGATCCCCTCGAACCAGGTCGAGATAAAGACAGTGAATTTGTGGATAGAGAAGGACGTCAGCCAGAACACCGCGCTGGCTGGCGAACCGATCACGTATACCATATCCTATGGCAACCAGGGCAGCGCGGACGACGTGGGGGTACAGATCACCGACACTGTTCCCTCCGGCGCCAATTACATCGCGGGTACCATCTGGGGGACAGGAGCGGACGAAAGCGAAAGCCCGACGCTGGTCTGGGACGTGATGACAGCGACAGCCGGCCTGAGCAATCCACCGGTCGGCTATGCCGTCGTTCTGGAGCCCAGCCTCGCGCCTGGCCCTTTCACCAACACCGCCGTCATCAGCAGCGCCCATGGGTCGTGGACGAGCGATCCGGTGACGGTGACGGTCGTCACCGCCGCCGATTTGGCCGTTGCCAAATCCGACAACCCCGACCCGGTGGTGGCGGGGACGGTGTTGACCTACACGCTCTTCTACACCAACAGCGGGCCTTCGGACGCGCAAGGGGTCACGATCACGGATACACTGCCGGGCAACGTCGCCTATGGTGGAGTGGTAAGCTCACTGTTTACCGATCCCAACCAGACAGGGCAGCAGCTCACCTGGTACACACCGACACTGCCGGCCGGTGCATCGGGCAGCATCGTCTTCACGGTGATGGTGGACGCTGACGCCACTGGCATCATCAACAACAACGTCGTCATTACCAGCAGTACTTCAGATCCAGCCCCTTCGAACAACACCGCCACCGATGGCACCACGGTCAACTCGGAAGCCGACCTCGCCATCAGCAAAAGCGATGATCCCGACCCGGTCGATTCAGAGTCAACACTCGCCTACACCTTGAGCATCAACAACACCGGGCCAAGCATGGCCACAGCTGTTACGGTCACGGACACGCTGCCGACCGGGGTGACGTATGACAACGCTTCTGGTAGTGGCTGGAACTGCAACCACAACAGCGGTGTGGTGATCTGCACCAGGTCCAGTCTGGCGGTTGGGATCGCGCCGGATATCTTTATCGAGGTCACTACATCGGTGAACGGAGGGATCATCGCAAACATGGCTTCGGTCGGCGCAACGACGCCGGACCCAGATGGGACTGACAATGCCATCACGACGGAGACGCAAGTCATCGCGGTGACCGATCTGCAATTAAGCAAAACGGCGGCACCAAGCACCGTCTCCCCAGGCCAGGCGCTTACCTACACGCTGACCTACATCAATCAGGGTTCTGGAGTGGCCACCGGCGTCATCATCACCGACATCGTGCCCATTACCCTGACCAATGTCGGCTACACCAGCAGTGGAGCTCAGATCACGCCGACCGGCAGCCTCAGCTACACCTGGCAGGTAGCTGACATCGCATCGGGTGAGGGAGGCGTCATCACCATCGCTGGCGTGGTCGCTCCCGATCTGATCGCCGACACCGGCTTTACCAACGACGCGATCATCGCCACCGGCGCGAGCGCCCCAGTCGTTGACACAAATCCGGCGAACAACGACGACTCGGCCTCGACGACCGTCAACCTGCCGCGGGTTTCCTTCAGTAGCGCCACCTACAACGTGGCCGAAGATGCCGTATCGGCCACCGTCACGGTCACGCTCCATACGTCGCCGTTTGTCACAGTGACGGTGGATTACGCCACGGATGACGGTAGCGCCATTGCAGGCGATGATTATACCGCCGTCGGCGACACATTGACCTTTGCACCCGGAGTTATCAATCAAAATTTTATCGTACCCATCACCGACGATGACCTGGACGAAGACGATGAAACAGTACAGCTCACGCTCAGCGATCCCAACAAGACCGTTCTCGATACACCCGCCATTGCCACACTGACCATCGCCGACGATGACACCGCCGGGGCTGACGTCGACCCGACCACCGTCGACGTCAGCGAGGACGGCATCAGCGACACCTATCAAGTGATGCTGACCAGCCAGCCCACCAGTATTGTCACCGTCACTTTCAACATCGACGTCCAGCTCGAACCCATCGCGCCACTGACTTTCGACGATACCAACTGGGATATTCCTCAGGTCGTCACTGTCACCGCCGTGGATGACGACCAGGTCGAGGACACACCGCATACCAGTATCATCTCCCACACCGCTTCCAGCGGCGACGCCGACTACGATGGTATCTCCATAGACGATGTGACTGTCAATATTGCCGACAACAACAGTGCGGGGGTGATTATCAGTCCAAGCATCCTCAACGTCAGTGAGGGTGGCATCACTGCCACTTACGAGGTGATGCTGACCAGCCAGCCCAGCGCCGACGTCACCATCGACTTTTTCACCGACGCCCAACTCGATCCCGTCCCGGCGCTGACCTTTGATGGCATTAACTGGAACAACCCTCAAATAGTCACCATTTTCGCCATAGATGACGATGTGGACGAAGCCTCGCCGCACACTAGCATTATCTCTCATACAGCTACTAGCGGCGATCCCAATTACGACGGTATTACACCCATCATCAGCGTCACCGTCAACATCGCTGACGACGACACCGCGGGGGTGGACATCCATCCGACCACCGTCAGTGTCAGCGAGGATGGCATCACCAACACCTATGACGTGGCGCTGACCAGCCAACCCACTGCGACTGTCACCATCACCTTCACCACCGATGCCCAACTCAACCCGATCCCATCAACGACCTTCACCACACTGACCTGGAACATCACACAGACAGTTGCCGTCTCTGCCGTGGACGACGATGTGGACGAGACCTCGCCACACACCAGCACCATCACCCACGCGGTCTCCAGCGACGATACTATCTACGCTGGCATCTCCGCAGACAGCGTGACCGTCAGCATCGCCGACAACAACGACGCAGGGGTGAGTATCCATCCAAGCTCCGTCAACGTCAGCGAGGGCGGCATCACCGACACCTATCAGGTGGCGCTGACCAGCCAACCCTCCGCTGTGGTTACCATCACCTTCAACACCGACACCCAGCTCGGCCCTATCCCGGCGCTGACTTTTGACAGTACCAACTGGGCCATCTCTCAGACGGTCGTCGTCAGCGCCGTGAACGACGCCTATGTTGAGGGCACCCCGCACGTTAGCACGATCCATCACGCGGTCAGCAGCGCCGACGCCAGGTACGATGGCATCGCTGCCGCCGATGTGACCGTCAATATTACCGATGACGATAGTGCAGGAGCTGGAGTGAGCGTCAACCCAACCATCGTCAGCGTCAGCGAGAGCGGCGCTACCGACACTTACCAGGTAGTGCTGGCTATCCAGCCTACCGCCACCGTCACCATCACCTTCACCACCGATGCACAGATCGACCCCATCGCATCAAGGACCTTCACTACGCTGACGTGGAGCACTCCCCAGATAATCAACGTCAGCGCCGTGGATGATAACTATCCCGAGGGCACACCGCACGTTAGCACGATCAACCACACGGTCAGCAGCGCCGACGGCAGGTACGACGGCATCCCCATCCCCGATGTGACCGTCCGCATCGCTGACAACGACAGCACGGGCGCGGGAATAAGCATCCACCCAACCACGGTCAACGTCAGTGAGAGTGGTTCCGACGGCACCTACGAGGTGGTGCTGGCCAGCCGGCCAACCGCCGCCGTCACTATCACCTTTAATACCGATCCCGCCCAGGTTGCCTCTGTCGCGCCCGAGCCGCTGATCTTTGACGGCTCCAACTGGGATAGTCCTCAGACAGTCACCGTCAGCGCTGTGGACGATGACCGGATCGAGGGCACGCCGCACTTTAGCACGATCAACCACACGGCCAGCAGCGCCGACGTCAGATACGATGGCATCTCTATCCACTACGTGACTGTCCGCATCGCTGACAATGACACTGCCGGGGTGGACATCATCCCGCCCAACGTTGACGTCAGTGAGAGCGGCATCACCGACACCTATCAGGTAGTGCTGACCAGCCGGCCAGCGACTACAGTGACGCTCTTTTTCTCCAGCGGCGCTCAGATCGTCGCCATTGTTCCCCTGGCCTTCAACGAGACCAACTGGGACGTTTCCCAGACGGTCGTCGTCTCTGCCATTGACGACGATGTGGATGAGACCTCGCCGCACACCGGCACGATCAACCACACGACCAGCAGCGCCGACACAAGTTACGACGGTATTGCCATTGAAGACGTCATCGCTTCCATCACCGACGACGATACCGCCGGGGTGAACATCACCCCGATTACTGCCGCCGTCAGCGAGGCTGGGCTCACCGACACGTACCAGGTGGTGCTAGAAAGCCAGCCCATTGCGACCGTCACCATCACCTTCACCACCGACGCCCAACTCGACCCGATCCCGTCGCTGACCTTTTTCCCATTGGGTTGGAACAGCCCCCAGACGATCACCGTCTCCGCCGTGGACGACGAGGTGGACGAGACCTCACCACACATCAGTATCATCACTCACACCGTCTCCAGCAGTGATGCCAACTATGACAACATCTCTACAGACAACGTCATTATCTCCATCACCGACGATGACAGCCGAGCGGATCTGGCGATTTCCAAGTCCAGCTCGTCTAACTTAGTCATCGCCGGCACTATTCTGACCTATACCATTACCTACACCAACAACGGAACGTCGAGTGCGCAGGATATTTTCATCACCGACACGCTATCCACAGAAGTCGTCTACGGCGGGGTGGTAAGCTCGCCACTCGGTGAGCCAACCCAGACGGGCCGGCGTCTCACCTGGTACGCATCGTCCCTGGCGGTAGGAGAGCGGGGTACCATCATCTTCACCGTGACAGTGGACGCAGGTGCGAGCAACACCATCATCAATAGCGTGTCCATCACCAGCGCTACTCCAGATCCCAACCTCAACAACAACGAATTCGATGAATCGACGACTGCCGTCGCCGAAGTAAATTTGAGCATAAGCAAGAGTGACATGGCAGACCCGGTGTTGGCGGGGGCGGTGTTGACCTATACACTGGTCTATGCCAATGATGGGCCATCGGATGCACAGGACGTCATCATCACCGATACGCTGCCCATCGGTGTCACTTATGGTGGAGTAGTGAGTTCGTCGCTGCTCGACCCGAATCTGGTAGGCCAGAAGCTCACCTGGTACGCGCCGACATTGGCGGCGAGGGAAGGGGGCGCTATTGTCTTCACAGTGACGATCACTTCGAGTGGCAAAGTCAGCGGTACCATCATCAACAATGCAGACATCACCAGCAGTATGCCAGATCCCAACCCCAACGACAATAGCGACGATGAGTCGACGGATATCATCATCGCATCCGATCTGGCAATCACCAAGTCTGGCGATCCTGGTGCGGTGGCCGCGGGCGGGGTACTGACGTACACACTGAGCTATATCAACAATGGGCCATTGGATGCGCGGGAAGTTATCATCACAGACACACTACCGACCGGTGTCACCTACGGCGGGATGGTGGATGCGCCGCTTGGAGATCCAAGCCAGATGGGCCGGAGCCTAACCTGGTACTCGCCGACACTGGCGGCGGGAAAGCAGGATGCCATCGTCTTCACCGTGACGGTAGATCCGGGGGCAACTGGCGCTATCATCAACAGCGTGACCATCACTAGCGCCATCCCAGATCCCGACTCTGACGACAACTTTGACGACTTGACGGCGAACATCGTCACCCAAACCGACCTGACCATTGGCAAGAAAGACTCTTCAGATCCAGCGGGGGTGGGGATGGTATTGACCTACACATTGATTTACACCAACAATGGGCCGTCGGATGCGCAGACTGTCGTTATCACCGACACATTGCCTGCAAGCGTCACCTACGGAGGGACGGTGACGAGCAGCACGCCACTTCTTGATCCAGAACAAGCAGGGCGGCGTCTCGTCTGGCGCACGCCGATGCTGGCGGCTGGAGACGCGAATGCGGGTGCTATCGTCTTTACCGTGACGGTAGGGGCTGACCCCGTTGGTGTCATCACCAACAGCGTGGTCATCACCAGCGCCACGCCAGATTCCAACCCTAACAACAACGGTGATGCTGAGCGGACGAACGTCGTCATCGAAGCCGATCTATCGATCGGTAAATTCTGCAACCCCGGTACGGTGATCGCAGGGGCGATGTTGACTTGTACACTGAGTTACGCCAACGGTGGGCCTTTGCCTGCAGAAGGGGTCGTCATCACAGACACACTGCCGATCAGCGTCACCTACGGTGGGATGGTCAACGCGCCGCTTGGCGATCCAAGCCAGGTAGACCGGTTCCTCATTTGGCGCGCGCCAACGCTGGCGGCAGGAGGCGCGAGTGCGGGCGCCATTGTCTACACTGTGACGGTTGCTCCGTACGTTGATGTCGGTAGCGTCCTCACCAACAGCGTGGTCATCACCAGCACCACATCGGATCCTGACGCCAATGACAACAGCGACGAAGAGTCTATAATCATCGTGCCCGCTCTGGCCATCACCAAGACGGTGGCGGATCTAAACGGCACGCCGCTCTATGCAGGCGATGTGCTCGAGTACCAAGTGCAGACAACAAATATCAGTATCTATAGCCTGGACAATGTCTATATCACCGATCCCGTGCCAGGAAATACGGCGCTGGTAGTGGGGAGTACAACCTGCACCCCTGGAGCGCTCTGCACAGAGATTATACCGGACAGGGCCGCGAGCGGTCTTGGCAGCTTTGGCCCTAGCGACGTCGGTGGTATGATTGTAGCTTCTATCGAAAGCCTAGACCCTGGCGGTGTCTTTACTTTAACCTTCCGAGTGACAGTGAATGATGGTGTTGTCTCTATAGACGACAACATCGCTGTGACGAAGAGCGATAGCCAGAGCGAACTGGAGAGCGATCCGGTAGGCGGTGGTGCAGTGGAACCTGGCTTGGCCATCAACAAGTCGGCGACAGATCTGAACGACGTTCCACTTGAGCCGGGCGACAAGATCGAGTATCAAATCGTGGTGAGAAACTATAGCAGCATTTACAGCCAGCATAACGTCACTATCAGTGATACGGTGCCGGTGAGTACGACGCTGGTGGTGGGGAGTGTGACTTGCTTCTCACCAGCAGTCTGTGGTGAGTCTGGGGGCGTGATCACAGCCACCGTCAGTAGCCTTGCCCCTGGCGGTAGCTTGATTCTGATCTTCCAGGTGACGGTGAATGAGGGCGTTTCGTCCGTCGGCGGAAACATTGCTGCGGTAGAGAGCGATGCCCAGAATGAACAAGAAACTGAGCCGGTGTATCCATACCCCCCCAGAGAGTATATCTACTTGCCTCTTGTAATGCGAAACTTTTAAGATGTGATGTGAGAGTGGTAGAAGCACAAGAGCCAGGACTCGAGTCCTGGCTCTTTTTGTAAGACTGGTAACCATTTCTCACTTGTGGGGATCTGGAAAGTTCTCCTCTACGTTCTATGGCGGCGGGGCTGTTGTGGGATGGGTAAAGATCGCCAGATCGATCCCGTCGCCGACTGTCCAGAATGTGAGATCGTTCCCCGGCTCAGTAAAGGCAAAATCCATCATTATGGTCCACGTGGCTTCGGCTTCTCCATCCTGTACTTGATGAGGTGAACTTGCCACAGAATTGTTTCCAGAGATGCCACTGTCTGGAACCAGAATATCCCGCATCGGCGTGTGCAGGGTCATTGTGCCGGTATCA
>Ga0180434_10005117_pt1 | contig 15627 bp, 20 predicted proteins | sample SS_ome_7_FD_132453 | JGI IMG/M metagenome (GOLD analysis project Ga0180434, IMG submission 132453) | Hypersaline lake sediment archaeal communities from the Salton Sea, California, USA - SS_1_D_2 metaG | ecosystem: Environmental > Aquatic > Non-marine Saline and Alkaline > Hypersaline >...
AGTTCTTTTCTCTATTCCTAACTCAAAACAAGCATCTTTGTCAAGATATAGCAAGGCCAATTTCCGAAAGAGCAAATCGAAAAAAGATTTGGCGATTGGTATCTGCGGATCGTTGGTCATACCACTTGGCTCGAAACGAGTGTTGATGAATTTTCTTACGATCGTTTCGAGAGGAATACCGTGCTGCAACGCGAGCGACAACATAATCCCGAAGCCATCGGCCATCCCCCGTAGCAGAGAACCCTCTTTATCGGGCTGGATGAAGACCTCTCCCAAGGTGCCGTCCTCATATTCGCCCGTGGTGACGAACGCCTTGATAAAGGTCGGATGTAACGAATCCAGGTCTTCCAAAAATTCGCTCATCTGTGCCTTCGCTGCTGGTATGCCGACTTGCATCTTTATCGATTTTCCCGGTCTGCAATCCGGAAGCTTTCGTCTGTACGGCTTCTTCTGCGAGGCGTTTGTCATTTTCACCACCTACTTAATTGTATTATCCTATTTTCCTAATTTGCAAGTCCCATGTATCATCCAATCCGTATCCAAGCCAGCAAAAAACGACAATTTATCTGAAGAAATCGAACATGATGCACAATAAATTGTCGATGGAAAAAGGCCAGAAGGCAAATTTACGTCGGGCTCGACTATTATTTTTGGAAAGTCTAAAGGTGTGCCATTGTCTGCAAGTGGCTGCAAAGCAAGCACCGAGTAAACTCCTGCCCCAGAAATGCGCTCCAACATGATAAGCGCCAATTTACTATGAACCAAAGTGCCGAAAAAAGCGGTATTGAAAGGCCCTTGCTTACCCCGAAACCATTTCGGGACCACCACTTGACCCACCAAATGCTTATACCACCAATGCAGCTCGAGCTGTCTGTTGCAGGCCAGCAAAGCGGAGACTCGATCGCGAAAGCAGTAAAAATGGATGTTTTTAGTCTTCTCTAACGTATTGAGCAAAACGATGCTGCCATCATGCGCCTGAAATATGTAGGCGTCCTGTGATGGCCAGGTGTAGAAACCAAGAGGTATCGTCTTCTTCGTAAGCCCATTTTCAAAAATATAGAGCCACGGTCTGCATACCAATGCGGCGGCATCGGTGTACATATTGAAAGCGATGCCATTGTGGTTTTTAATGACTCGTGGCCTCGTGTAGGAGATTTTTCTTTCGATGTCTGCCGCAAGCAAAACTCGGTCTTCATCGATGAAACGCAGCTTTTGTGGATGCAGTTGCCTGAGTAGAACAATGTCGGAAAGAAATCGGTCATAATGGTATTTAAGGTGCGTTTCTCGGTGAATTCGTTCGACGACCAGGTAGGATTCTTCCTGATAGGTGACGAAGCCGCCCGGGTTGGTATATGCGAACTGCGGCGGCCCAAAAACTTCGATAATCTCGATCTTTACATCGCCCATGCTCACCGATAGGCCGATTGCCGAATCGTCTCTCCCATGATGAGATGCCCTTGGTGATTGGGATGGAGCCCCACGGCATCGCCCACGAGGTCTTGGCGTAGCTCGCCATGAGTGCCCACAAGTGGATTGTAGAGATCGACGACGACATCCACGCCCCAGCTTTTCGCATTTCGCAAAATGCGATCGTTGATTTGCAGGATCTTTTGCGTGTAGGGCGCATAGGGCGTCAGCGTAACCAAGACCACCTTGAGCCCGGCAGTTTTCGCCATCTGCACCATGGCTTGCAGATTCGCCGTCACGTAATCGACGGCATCGGCCCTTCTGATATCATTGATGCCCCCTTCGATGATGACCTCATCGAAGCCATGGCCGATTACATTTTGCTGCAGGCGACTTTTGATGAGCGCCGTGCCCTGGCCGACGATCCCCATCTTGTCAAACTGACGGTCAGCGATGTTCGCGGCGAGATAATCGACATAGCCGTTAGCGTTGGCCGTCAGCGAATCACCGATAACCGCCGTCTTTCCCGGTCCTGGATGGCTCCTCTGACGGATGGAAACAACGCCGCGCACCAGCATGGTTAAAGCCACGCCGGCAGCGAGAATCCCTGCCATTCCCAGTATCAGCTCGAGCTTATCCGGCCAGGGATTTTCATGGATTTCTTCTTCAAAATATACTGCGGTCTCTGACATACCAGCTTCTCTCCTACAGCCAGTATACCAGCAATCGCCTGCTGCTTCTATTTCGCTTTTTTCTTTTTCAATTCGTTATACGAGGCAGCCTGAAAAAGTGGTGCTGCCAACGAACCTTCTTGCTCCTTGTTGTCATTCAAAATCGCGATTTTCGTCGCTGCCATTGCAGCATGAATCAAGTCCACATATTCCACCGCTTTACTATCTGGAATGTGAACTCTTCGAACGAACGTCCCGTCAGATTTCACTATCCCAAAGCAATAAGAGAAATGCTTCGTCCGTCGCTTATGTCGAGTGATCTCAACAACAGGCTTGTCACCTGTATTCGGGTCTTCAACGCCTTCGACCAAATGAACTCTTTCCCACTCATAAGATATTTGCTGTCTATTTTTGTGCGATTTTTCAACCATGATGTCCTCTAACTTTCTCGTTGTCTTCCTCGTAAAATATGCACAAGTATCCTTTTGGCTTTTCGCCGAACATTGAAATAATATTGGTGATTGCTCGCATCCGGACTATTGTGATGGATGAAGTATCCAAACTGCGGAGGAATCCTTTTGTAATACCCTCTTGAATTACGAAAATGATACCCTCTTGAATAATAATCTTGCGCATATGCTCTGTACTCAACCAACATCTTCCCTAAAGTATCAACAGACCACTCCATGGACATTACATCCCGCAATTCAACGCCTTTCGTGATATTCTTGTAGCTTCCACGAGGCCACAAAAATTGCGCAGCCCCGACATCGAAATAGGAAATTCCATATCTCTTTCTCGTCCATGGATACCCTAATTTTCTCTTAACTTCTGTATAAGTTGGATGCGCCGGAAGCTCTGCCTTTTGTCTTGCGACAAACCCTATGGCACATTCATCGTAACCGCTCTCTTGCTCTACTATCGATGACAGAAAAATTGTCGGAACCTTATACTTATCCGCAACCCTCTTAAAATATCTCGCATACTGCTGAGCCCGACTCTTCCGAGCTTCTCCTTGCAGTGCTTCGCCGCACTCATACCATGTGTGATCGCCCGCCCATGCCTCAATAGCTCCTCCAAGCTCATCAGTCGTAAAGCTCGGAATGTTGAGCCCGTTGGCAAAACCATAAGGCGTCCACAATACCACCAAGGCAAATGTCAGTATCTTTTGCCTCATCCCATCCTCCTTATTTTTAAATTGATGTACCAATAAGTAGCTTTTCAAATCTAGCCGCTGATTATCGCACAATTCGCTCCTTTTTACAGTATTATTGGGCAGTTTGCGAACGAAGATTTGCCCACTTCTTGACTTCTTGATCGACAATATGAAGGGCATATGGGAATGCTTTTTCAACCTCAAACTTAATGTCAAGCAAAGGTATCATATGTGCCGACTGCACATAATTCTTCATATAATAGATACCTTCTCTTTCGTATCTCTCGGAATCAAATCTCGGAAGATACCATTCCGACCGCCACCATTGCATGCGTGCGACTTCCAAAACGGAGAACATTTGGCATTGTTCGATCTCGGAAAACCCGTCTTCCTCAGCAGACTGCAAAGAGATAGACCCCAAAGTAATCCTTCTAATGTCCAGCACCTTGATTCTCATTAGGACGCGCTGCAAAACCTTCTTCCGACGAGGGAGAACTTCTGGACTTTTGTTTCTAGTATGAGGAATAATCATTGGATAGACGAGGGCCTTATCCTTCTCTCCAGTTTCCATATGAATAAGGCGATCCGGCTTGGCCTTGAGATTATCTGTCGCGGCTCGCGGTGAGACAAGCTCCAAAATAATCTTCATGCGCGTCTTTCTTCCAAGCACGGATGCTGCGATCATTTCCGGATGAAACATGGTGAGTTGTTTTGAGAATGTCAAAATCACCCCTCAGAAAAAGAAAAATCAGTTAAAACTAAATGCTAAAGCTGCAGACGCCGCGACGAGCAGCACACTAGATACAACACCGACAACCAACCCGAACGTCCAGGTCTTGTACCAGGGAATTGGATCATCCAACATCTCTTGCTGATCGGCGATTTGCGTCCTCAAGATTTCGATTTCATTATCTCTTCTATTCGTTTCGAGCTGCAACAAGCGCTCGCCGAACTCAAGTTGTGCCTGGCAGAAACGTTTTTCGCGATCGACATCCAACGTCAAGTGCTTTTCCAACCGTTCGACTTTCAATCCCAGCTTGACAGCCATCTCTGTTGGGAACAGCATCCCGGAAAATGGTGCTCGTTGCCCTTTTTCCAATGCCTGGACTTTAGCCTCTCCCGCCTCAAAAGCCAGAACATTAAATGTTAAAGATAAAACAAGAATTGCTGTGATAAAACTTAGTGTGCTCCGCATCGGCCTTGGAGATTACCAGGGCGCTTTAGGAATGTCAAAAATGTTTCTAAACCTGATGATGTGCAAAAACGGAAATTTCTTTTTAATTTCCTTAAGCCCCTCCTCTTCCGACTCGTAACACTCCGGGAGGGTGTAAAGCGGATATCCATCCATATCCAACCAACGAAAACTTCCGTCGCCCAGCTTTTTCAAATCATATTGAACGAAATCCGTCTCCGTATAGAAGACATAAGCGATATAGAATGGGTCCTGTCCCGCTTGGGCAACAGGGACGAATTCTCTCTCTTGAACTCTCTCTTCCAACGTTTCCATTTAATCCTGCGCCAATCTTGTCAGCCATGCTGCCAACTTTTGAGGGTTCCGTTTATAATACTCATATTTCTTCTGCTGCTCGCCATCGAGAGCTTTGATTTCCCTTTGATATTCTCTCTCTATTCTCTTAAGTTCCTCCTTTCTCCTGATTTCTGCTTCACATACCTCGGCGTCTATCTCTTGGTTATTTCTATCGATGGCATTTTTGATCTGCCGGAAGGGATTTCTACGATTCTTATCCGATGTCGGAAGCGCGAAACCACCTAAAAAAAAACCGACGACCAAAATAATAAATCCAATTGGAACCCAGGCCCACCGGCGCAGCCATAAATAAGCCCTTTCCAGCCACCCCTGAGACAGGGTCGGAACGAAAAAAGTCATTTTGCGTACCTGTGAATACAGAATCGGTTGAAAAAGCACACCATGTCAAGAAAAAAGCTGCGCCAATGTGTGATTTTCCGTAATGGCAGGATTTTTTTATATTTTATCATTGAACTTTTCCGGCTCTTTTTTTGCAACCATTTGCTCGGGCGCTGGTGGATAACTCGTTTTGAAGATTTTTTCTGGCATCTTTATGCCATATTTCCCTACAATTCTTCGTACGAGCTGATATATATAAGCGCTCAAGAACCCAGCCCAAAATGCCAGCAATACTTTTTCGCAACGATTCGCTTCTGGCACGATTCCTGGTAGCTGGATAACGATTTGACAAAAAATAACCGGATAGAGTGGCTTGATCTTGCGAGTCCAGATAATAATGTCCAACGCTGCCCAAACTTTTCTTAAGGAATATACGAAAACAAACGCTCCGATGGACAACATGATGACATGTCGGTGCAGGAGAAGCTGCTCTAGCTCATTTAACATGGAGAAACTCCATATTCAATGATACCATAGCGAACTCTAAACGGGTTTCTTTTTTACGAGGAGTTCTCTCTAATCCATTCAGCAAGCGGACGAGTAACCCGCTCCCATGTCCAATCCTCCCGAACTTGTGAGGATTTTGCCAGAGCATTCTTTTTTAATTCTTTCCAATTTTTCATGCATCTGATAACCGATGCATAGATGTCTTCTTCCTTGACTTCAGGAGCTTGCGCAAACTGGCGACCCCATGCCTTGGTCATGGCTCCATGGGGAACTTTGACAATTCCCCAACTCGTGTAATCTTCATTTGGTCGGAAATGGTCTTGATGGCCGGTACACATTGTCTGAATGACGGGAATGCCGCAAGCTCGAGCTTCGAGAGGCATCATACCGAAGCCCTCGGCCCGGCTCGGTGCCAATAAGGCATGGCAATTCCCATATTCCTCGGCGATCATCTCTTGTGGACGATTGCTTTCGAAAAATTTGATCTCGATCTTTTTGGCGACTTCAGCATCGATGCCGTCAATGATTTTCTTCAATTGTTTGGTCATGATGCCAAAGATAAGATTTAGCTGTACATTGTGCCCATCCTTGACGAGCTTATGAAATGCGCTGACGACCTGTGGCGTCGCCTTGCGCTCGGGATAAAAGACCGATGCGCAAGTATGTAGCAATGTAAAGGGAACCGTCGCGTCGTTATAATTGAAGTCACCCCTCGTGCGTACATTGCTGAATGCGCCACCGATTCCGTGGTTGATGACTACTACAGAAGTCTTGACGTTCGAATTTCGGACGACCGTTTCCCCCCAGGTCGAGGGTACCAGCACGACGTCCTCCTGCTCCATCGCTATCTTCCATTGATTTGGAATTCGATCGACGTCGCCGACGTGCATACCGGCGATTTTAATGCCCTGCTTCTTGATCTCGAAAAGATGCCAGGAGGGATTAATGGCAATGCAAATGCTTCCGTATTCCTCCCTGGTCCTTCCGGAGTTCACTAAATTGGCGACGTCATTCGGCTGAAGCCATCGCAAGCAATTCTCGTGCTCCTCAAAAAAGGGATCACTGTGGTTGAGCGAGCCATCCCACGTCGTATCCGCGACATTCAGATGGAACCCACTCATGATGAGAGCACGAAGTATCCCCTTTGAGACGACATTGGGGCTCACATACCCGGAGACCGGGCCGATATACAAAATTTCTGCCATCTCTAGTACTCCGGGTCGATAAGCTCGAGACGCTTGTCGTCACTATGATGTTGACAGTCCTTGCATGAACAGCAATTGTCGTCACATTCGACTTCCTCGATGACTTCCTCGATGTCGTGCTTTCTGCGAATGGATATCTGTGGCTTATCTCCCGTGAAAACGAAAAAGACGCATTGCTCGAGATTAAGCGTCACTGGAGGGTCCGGCCAGGCAATGAAGTAGCAGTTTCCATTCTTGTCAATGCGATCTTTCAAAGGGATCGAAATCTCGCCACAAAACTGTCTCCGTTTGATCCTTTTTATTCCATGTTCCACGTAGCTCTCCTGCATTAAACTTTGTATTTGTCCAGCGTATTAGCCAGTTGTTCTCCTATTACCTTGTGATTATATCGACTCTGCAAAAATTCATAGCTGTTTTTATCGACCTTTGGGCCTTCTCTTTTGGCGCGGCGGAAGGCTTCGACCAAGGCATCGAATTTCGGGTCATACCATTCCTGATCGACATCATAACAGCCGATGCCATACATATTTTCAACAAAAATCATTTTTGCCGGCACCAAGATGTCATCAGAGCTACTTTTGAACATATTGGGGACGAGAAACTCCTTGGTCGCTCCCCCATCGGTGGTGATAACCCGCCGACCGCAGAGCTTTGCCTCGAATTCGCAAAGGCCGAAGCCTTCGCCTCGAGTCGCGGAGATGAAGCAATCGCCATCGAGATGGAAAGCTCTCATCTTTTCCGTTGTCCAATTCTCGAGAAAGAATTTCACGTCGGGGATATCCGCTGTATTGATCTTCATCTCGTCAATGACTTCCGCATACAAATCGGAGAACTTTATCTTTTCCCCGAATGTCTTGATGCGAAGTTGGACATCCTTTGCCCCTTCAAAAGCGGTGATGTATGCCTTGAGAAGACCTTTCAAATTCTTTCGCTCGATATGAGTGCCAATGGTGTAGAAGATAAATTTGTCTCTTTTTCCTCGCTTCAACTCCGCAGCCATCGGCTTCGGCCACTTTCTCTGATCGAATGCATGGGGAATGATATGAATAGGCGTCTCCACCTCCGAATAGATAAAAGCATCAGCCGAATACTGGGAAGGGACAATGAGACAATCCAGCTCGGAAAGGACTCTCGCGACACCATCGGGGATCATGTTCGTTTCCCAGACGGTGATACCGCAATAGCTGATTCCCAAAGGGCGTCCCCCACGAATGAGCCCGGTATAGGTTCGAGCGATCGATGAAGGGTCATGATGGATGACCGTGGTTTTGACGCGGACTTCCGGATTCTTCACATATTCTTGGACTTCATCGAGATCGACGGAGCCCTCGGTGACCAGCACCTTTGTCTTTGTCGAAATGCCTGTATCTTTGTCGATCGATTCAATAGTTTTCCAGGTGCCGATGCGCGGATCTCCATGCTGGATTCTTTTGAGCTTCGACATTCGGTGCTGCTCCGGAGGCCGCGTCAGGGGCAGGAATCTCTCAAGCTCCGGATCTCGTTCCGTATCGAAAAGAACTCCTCGCGCTGCCGGGGGCAGTCTGATTCCATCATAGCCCACCGACAACAGCGACAACAGATACTCGCGAGTCGCGTAATCGTGACTGTCCGTCATTCCAAAGGTGCTGTACCAAATCGTTACGTCGTAAGTGTCGCCGTTCATGGTTACGCCTCGATCGAATCCCATTCTTCAAATGTTGTGTTCTTGTAGCGCGGTTTGACGACGGTTTCCCAATAGTTGGTCCACCATCTGAAATCGGTACCATAGCGCAGCTCTGGCCGCTCGACGATTTTGGCAATAAGGTGATCGTAGAGCAGCTCTTTTTTCTGCAAATATTTCGGATCTAGTCTTTGCTTGCTCTCGTGAGCAACAAAGGCGACGGGCGGCGTATGCTTGCACCATGCCGCCCAAATGTGTCCATCTCTTTTGTGATAGGGCGACTCATGAATGAGGCCGCGCAGCTCCATTTCGTTCTTATTGAAGAACCTCGCATTTTCGTCGCCTACCGCCTTCCAGGACATGCGGCCTTCCAGAACTTTTTCGATCTCTTCCCGAGCTCCTCGCTTCACCTTAAAGACAGGATGGTCCGGATATCGTTCAATAGCTTCAGGCAGGCCCCCCGGAAAATCTCCCAGGTTCTCTTGCCACAGCTCATCCGTATCTATGACGAGAACCCATGGGTTATTAGCCATTTGAATGACACGATTTTTACAGACAGCGAATCCGAAATCCCACAGTAGCTCGCTCGAGATTTCTTTGTATTCATCCGCAACCTGCTTATAGTAGGCCGTAGCCCCTTTGTTTGATTCCTGATTTCCAATGCAAACCTCAATGTTGATGCCCTTGAATTTTGCGAGTTTTATCAACATCTGATCGACTGACTCATGACCGTTATGAGCCAGTATACAAACTGATATATTCAACATCCTACTTCAATCCTTGCTCCATTATTTACCATTATTTATGTTCTTGGGTCATGTGGTTATCGGTAATTCTATATTTCCTGTTGCAGTATGTGCAACGGAATGGATCTTTCACGGTAAGCTTTTTGGAAAGAATGATGGGTTTCTTGTTCGTTCCCAAAATGGGGCTACCATCGGGCATCTCGATGGTATACCAGTCATCGATGTCCAGATCCTCAATCTCGAAGGGCCTGTTGGTATAGGTAATGGATAGAGCGCTTCGGTCATCAGGCTTGGTGCATTCGGGACATTCGATATGGATGGTCGGCGGGATTTTGCCATCGCTTTTGATCGCTTCTTGAGTCCCAAGAAGGTCGCATTCAATGATGACATCTTTGGTTGGGCCATGATAAAACAGGTAGAGATGTTCTTCCTCCACCTCGTTTATGGTAGTAAGACCTTGATGAACAAAACGGCCCTTTGCATCGTAGCCTTCTCGTACCTTATTTGGTTCTTTGTTTTTCTCGACGACAACAGGTTTCTCGCCGGTCTTCTCGAAGTTCTCTACGACATCTATTGGTAGCTCTTTACGCATAATTGGGCCTCATGCTGACTATTTGTAAATTTCCAGTAGAAGCGAGAATACCAGACTGGCAATTGCCTGTCGAGGACTTCAGTGCAACTTAGATGGCTTTTTCAGAAAAGATTACTCTGTATAGCAATCTACAGCGAGCAGAGCCGTTCCAAAAGAGCACGAGAGATCTTGTCATTGAGCAATGCGCGCAACCCAAAATGTTTCGGTTCTAGCGTTGACAGTCTTGGCAAATCGACCCAAGCAAAATATTCGGTCTCCCAATTAGGATGAGGCAGAAACTCCTCGGGCACTGCAGCGATGAAGTTGTAATAGCGAAAGCCACTTTTGTCTTTAAAAATGTATGCGGGAATTAATTTGACTGGCCCGGTGTATTCGGTCTCTTCTTGAAGCTCTCGCAACGCGGCCATTTCAGGTGTCTCGCGTTCGTCTATCGCGCCACCTATTACCCCGTAGGTATGGGGCTCAAAAACATGCTCAGACCGATAGGCGACAAGTGCTCTTCCGGTGCTCAAAGCTACAGGGAGGGAGCCAGCCGCCGCGCTCCCCCAAAAGATGTTACGAATGAACCCAAACATTTTTCCCTCAATATATCTTTTCGAGTTCGGCAATGTTTCCGAGATACTCATCGCTTCTGAAAAACTGTTTGGCCAACTGACTATGTGGCGCAAATGTCGCACCACAGCTTTGACACACATATGCTCGCGTTTTTTTCCCAGTCTTTGGATGCTTGACATTAGTTAATGTTCTTGAGAACCATGATGTCTTCACCTTTTCAAGAGGATGTCTTCTTAGCCATTCTCCGCATACGGGACATTTTCCGGGCACTCCCGTGCGGTCTTCGACGTAAGCTCGATGCTCGTAGGGTTGCATGGGAGAAAGATCTTTTGGTGGCGCTTCGCCAGGCATGCCATAGAAAGAAACGAAGTCGTCGATTTTGAAATAGTTCTTCCGAAAAATAACTCCGCAGGCCCATTCGACCGGCAAGCTGTCTCGAACCAATATTTCCGCTGATTTTGTAGCTGACTCTTGAGACGTCGAAATCCACCTAATAATGTTGTCATAGTAACTTTCTTTTGTTAATTCCATAGCATATTTTAATTGATAAATATCGACCGGATATCTTTCCGTTTTACCTATGACCCAATCAGTCCATTGTAGTGCTTTTTTGCCTTTCAGTCTCCAGATCTGTTGTATGATATGTGCTGTTTGCAAGAATTGCTTTTTCTCGCGCAGGGACATCTTTTCAGGATGAATACTAAAATCATATCCCATGTTTCTGGCAATTTGCATATAGCTCCCGCCAAGATCCTCGAGCGAAATGAGCGCTCCATTTTTAACTAAATAATTTACATCAAAAATGAAATTGAATCCGTATTCTCCAGCCGCATGAGGAAAGGAAGGTCTTAAGAAGACATAACGATCATCCCCCGCTATTTTATCTAAGTCACCAAACAAACTTCGTTGCGTCTTTATCCCTCGATCCTCTCTTTCTCGAAAAGACAGGATCTCGCCATACATCCAGATGTTGCGAAATGATGTCTCCGCGCCATGGGATTGGCTCATATATGGCGGATCGCCGCCAACAATAGCTTTCCCTTGGACGCCATGATAAGCCAAGAGCACGTTTTCGCTTGCTGGATACCAAACGCCTGTTCCCGTCCATGGGTTGTACCGCACGAAGAATCTCCTCGCTACTTAATTAGAATATGAACTTCATGTATATTTTCATCAAATTGCGAATGAAAATAGAGTCTATCTTTTGTGATGACAACAAGCCCTCTATTGCTGGGCAAAAGAAGAGCTGCCTTTGAAGTATATTCCATCGAATCAACCTCTTTACTATTTTTTCTATTTTGTAGCTTCTTTCTTCGCCAATTCTTCGACAGATGCTACCAGCCATTGAGAATTCCCGATTTCTTTTATTATTCGCTGATTGAATTTTGCCCTTTTAGAATCATCTATCTTGACTGCATCCGAATAGCATGGAAGATTTAATTCACGGGAAAACTTCATATAGTCCATTGGTAGCATCGCACCTTTTTTAGAGTCGCCTTTTTTCCATCCTGTCTTGATGACGATATGGTTCAACTCCCCAACACGAACGCTAGAAAACTCTCCTGTCTTAATGATCTCGTCGGCGGCCTTTTCAAAAAGTGTGACAATGACTTTTTGAACGTCTTGAATATCTTTCGAGATAGGCGATTGCGGCATTCGAGATCTCCATTTTGTCTCAATGCTATCAAAAACGAAAAGATCGTGATTGATCCATGCCCAACTTATAGCAATCATGGTGTGATTTTTGTCCTTGATAGCATAGATAGCACTATTCTTGCTTAACACGCCATACCATGCACAAGCAGCGCCTTGAGCATCGGGATGTTGACAACAACCTGTATAGTGACCCGCAAACAAAGCCTTTGGATCGTCTTTGGACATTTTGTAGAAATGATATCCATTAATGGTCAAATCGATATCAGGCAGGCGATCTTTTTTGGGGCGCGTCCTCCAAAGAGATTCGTATTTTGGATAGTCTTTTGGGCTAACTCCAACCGCAGATGCTGCAGCGGCGAAAAGGCCATCAAATACGCAATCATATTTTCTGCTCGATATGATATGAAATATATAGTAAAAAGGCTTTCGCTTCAAATCATCATTTATCGTGTCCCAATTATTAACAATTGCTCCTGCCTTAGATATTTGATTGTCCACAGAGCATTCGGTAAGATAAACTGGTTTTATATTGCGTTCTTTTATAACACCATAATGGTTTCTCCCATCAGGTGTTTTTCCTAGAGGCTTGCAAAGTGTTGGATTTCCATCGTACTTCAAAAACAACTTTTTGATCAAGAAATCACCTATTTCTTTCCCCTTTTTTGAATCAAGCGGAAGATCTGGAAGCCAAAAAGTTGCATCATGAAAGTTGGCACCACGGGCTTCCATGCCTTCGAGCCAATACTTCCATCGAGGACCAAAACAAGCGATAAGCGAGGTTGCAGCTTTGTTGATGTTCAAATCTTTTGATGCTTTCTCGATTGGTAAATTATAAGTTTTTGCAGCATAGCTTATGATTTTTTTATAAAGTGAAACGTCTAGCTCAAGCAACGTTTTTACATCTTTATCGTCAAGTGCTCCCGCAAAGGGGTTTACGGGGCGGCGGAAAGGTATTATTTTCGACCCGACGAATGGTTCAAAATGATGAAGCTCTTTAAATAGATCTTGTATGTCTAGGGCTATAATTCTATCGCCCACGAGATGCTCGCTATATATGGTAAACAAGAAGGGCTTGTATGGCAAATTTAATACTTCTTTGAGCCTTGCGGCTTTTGTTTTAGGATATTTGATTTCTATATCCTTAAAAGCGTCTTCTTTTGAGGGATCTATATAATGAAGCACATACCTGCTTGCAACAAAAAGGACACGCCACCGACGTTTCTTAGGAAGATTTTTTAATAGGTCTTCAAAAAAAAGAAGAGACTCATTATCGTAAAGAACGAGCAGATAATTCCTTATTATATCTACAACGAACTTCTTTGCGCTAACATCGCCTTGTAGTGCTCTATCAAGAAAAGGCATGATTTGCAGTGGGGGCTCTTTCTTATTAACCAAAATTATGCAAATAGCTTTATAAAATTCATCGCTACAATCGGAGATCATATTAAAAGGCATTCCGATAATCTTCCAGATTTTAAATAGGATAATATTTTTGTCGATCTCTTTCTTTTTTGGCAAAGAGAGCTTTTCTATTTCGTTGATTAATTTGCTACAACTACTGCTAAATTCATCATCAGAAGTAGCGAAGTTCGGACCAACTTCTGGCATGTCTCCGCTATATTTTTTCTGCATTGAAGCCCATGGATTTGAAGCCATTTTCTTCTTCTTCAAATACAGACCAAGCGTGGCAATACCGCCGCCGATAAGCCAAGGCGCGTATTTGACATGCCAAGGCTGCGCCGCGACCAAGTCCAAGCTCGGATTGTTTACGGGCTCCAATGCCGTTAACCTCGAGGCTTCCTGACGGGCTATGCGTATGGCTTCGTCATGATAGTGTTTTTCAAGAGGGGTCAACATGGGAAGCTCCTGTGCTTCTATTTGAGACTTCGCTTGCTGGATACCAAACGCCTGTTCCCGTCCATGGGTTGTACCGCATGAGCTTACTCCGTTTCGAGGTCGGCGAGGTTTCCCAAGTACTCATCTTTTTTGAAATATGGAGCACTCTCCAAAATTCTTGGATGAAAGATGGCTCCGCAGCTTCCGCAGTTGTAGACGATGACTTTTTCGCCGGTCTTTGGATGTTTCATCGACCGAATTTCGGGTACCTTTTGCTCGAGCTGCAGCGGACGAAATCGAACCCAACTGTTGCAGATGGGACAGCGTCCGGGAGTTCCAAGTCGAGGCTCGATGAATTCGGCATGTTGCTTTTCGGTGCCCGGCGATTGTTCCAATGGGGGCACCGTCCCAGGAGGGCCATATTCTTGGACGAAATCAGCGATGTTGTAGTAACTGCTGCGAAAGATGACTCCGCAAGCCCACTCCAAAGGCACCATATCTTTTACGAGCACTTCCGCATTGTGCAACGCTTCTTCGCGATCTTTGGTGACCAGCTCGTTGGTGTGGTCTTTGTAGACCGCTCCTATCTTGGCCGCTACTTTTTTGAGAATTCTTGGGTTAATCGGAAACTTCTTACGTTGTCCCAGTAGCCAATCAACCCATTGTAATGCTGGTTGTCCTTGAAGGCGATAATTGCTTTGCAAAAGCAATGCGTAGTTAAAGAACTCTATTTGTTCTTTCTTTGTCCATCTTTCAGTGAAGGACAAAGAAGATGCATCGATCTTTATGGCAATGTCTGTGTAAAAAGTATGAAAATCAACGAGGCCGATAAGCGCACCTTGCGAGATGAGATATTTAACGTCGAAGACGATATTGTATCCATACTCGCCAACAGTCGGCGGAAGACATGGTTTCAAAAAGATGTATCGGTCATCGCCGGCTGCGACATCAAGCGGGAAGAACATGCTGCCCACACTGGCGATGCCGCTTTCTTGACGTTGTCTCGAGGAGATGAGATGGCCGGATTTCCAAATATTGCGAAAAGATTTCTCCGCGTCAAATGTGCCGCCGCGAAGTCCTCCATCGCCATGTTGGTGGCCTTGAATGCCGTGATAGGCCAATAGGACTTTTGCCGAGTCCGGATACCAGACTCCGGATTCGGTCCATGGATTGTCGAGCATATCAACGGTCTTTGTACCACATGTAGCCGATGGCACCGAGCATCGAAAGCCAGAATGCTTTGCTGCTCATGATCCTTTTAGGAAGTGATTCCCCTTCATCTCCGGAGAACGCACTTGGCCCGAAGGGCGCTACACGGCTGAGCGCACCGGCGGTGCCGATGCGATACAGGTTGGACCACAGAGCTTGCCCTCGGGGGTCGACGGTATCTACCTGCTCATAGTTGCCCATGCCCGCAAGGGTCTTGTCGATGGGGACTCCATGAGGAGGACGGACGACCGGCTCATTGGCCGCTCTCATGACCGGGCTCAACCGGGGAAGCCAGACTTGATTGAGCTTCCTGCCGGGGACATTCGGTTTTAGCATTTCTTCTTCTCCTAACGAGAAGCTGGCGGCGCTCGAACGAAATCCCACGGGGCCAACCCCTCGAGCCATCGTAACATGTGAGCTACCCAAGGCTAAAGCTTTTGGGCTTCCTGATTCCTTGATGCGAGCTTCTTATTACGAAACATGAGAAGACTTACAGCATCTCCACAGGCTTTAGATTCCGTGGCTCCCACGGTACATTCGATTAAAATATTGATGGCGGC
>Ga0180434_10005120_pt1 | contig 15615 bp, 31 predicted proteins | sample SS_ome_7_FD_132453 | JGI IMG/M metagenome (GOLD analysis project Ga0180434, IMG submission 132453) | Hypersaline lake sediment archaeal communities from the Salton Sea, California, USA - SS_1_D_2 metaG | ecosystem: Environmental > Aquatic > Non-marine Saline and Alkaline > Hypersaline >...
CAGGTCAAGGTCTTCCTTGAAAACCGGGGCTTTCCGTTCGACAATGAGGACGTCATGGATGCCTTTGTCGTTGCCTATCACCAGTACGTGAGGTTCAACGGGGTGAGCCCTGAGATTGCGTTTCTTCCACTGGAGGAGTCGGAAGTCATGCGGCCGTACAAACCCCGGAAGAAGTGACCGATGGTAGCGCCGACCGAGCACAATAACTGGACGGGATCTGGCGTGGTGGTTCAGCAGGTTCGGCACGGTCGTCTGTCAGATGGGTCACATGCCTGTACCTTTCAGATTGAGGTTCCCACTGTCGGTGGCAGCACGACATGGCTCCGGGTGAACGTCTACGATTCGACCCTGGTGAGGTACGTGGACAGGCACGTACAAAGGGGCGTGAGGCTGCGTGTCGGCGGCGAGCTTATGAACCGCAAGACGGCCGGTCGAAACGGCAGCCAGCTAACAGAGGTGCGTGCTCTACGCATTGACACCATCGAGGACTGAAGGAGATTCACATGGGAGCATCGAGCCAGGCGAAAGCCAAGGGGGAAAGACGTGTGGCTCCGGCCGCACATGAGGTCAAGCGGGCGGATGGTGAAACCCCTCTCCAGGTCGTCAAGAGCGACGACCTGCGGAGGGAGTTGATCCGAGCCAGGGACAGTATCAGCGAGGGCTACTTCCGCATGGCAGCCCTTCTGAAGAAGGCCTTCGACACCAGGGCTTATTCTGACTGGGGGTACACGACCTGGAAGGAGTACGTCGAGCAGGAAATGGACATGGGGGAGCGGAAGGCTCAGTACCTCATGAAGATCCACCACTGGTTCGTCACGGTCATCAAGGACCCGACCGTGAAGGAGCGCGTGGAGCACCTGGGATGGACGAAGGTCAAGTACCTCGTCGGTGTGGTGGACGAGGAGAACGTGGACTACTGGGTCGAGCGGGCCGAGTCTATGACTGCCGTGCAACTCGAGGAGTACATCCGGCAGTTGAAGACCAACGAGGATGGCCCTGGCCCGGAGGCAGAGCAGCTTTCCACCATGACCTTCCGTCTGTACCCGAGCCAAGCTGAGAACGTCCAAGAGGCGCTGGAGAAGGCGGCAGAGATTGCCGAGAAGGAAGATGAAGTAGAAGCGAAGAAGGGGCACCTGCTTGACCTGATCTGCTCGACGTTCAAGGTGGATCATGTCTTCCAGGAGCAGAGGGGCGAGAAGGTCCTGAAACACTACTTCAAGAAGATGGCCAACATGGTGGACGTGAATGTCATCGTGACTGCCCGAGGACACGGCGCGATCATCACCGGAAGCCGGTACCTCGCGAAAGCTGCCGGGGCAGCTTCACCAGAGGTCCAAGCGCAGATTCTGAAAGCCATCGAGCGCGCCCAGTCCGGGCCCCAGGCACCCGCCAAGCCCAGCAAGCCCAGCTAGCCCAGCAAGCCCCCCACCTGGTGGAATTACAATCTGACTATAATTAGCCCAGTTTTCCTGGATCGCAATGTTTTGGATTGAATGCCCCAAAAAAGGGTAAATAGCGCGATATTCTGCCCGTTTACGGAGTGAACACATGACCTCAAGCCCTCGGAATCATTGAGTAAATGAGGTATTGACTAACTGAGGGATATTTGAGATAATTGGCTTCGGATTGAATGATTCAATCCAACGGGGATTCTCCCCGCGCCCTTTGGCAACTGAATAGCGCATCGAAGGAGGATGAAACAATGTCCAACGTCAAGAACATCGCCCTGTCCGAGATCAACGAGGACCGCTACCCGAACCCGCGTCAGCGGATTGAGGCAAAGCCCCTCAACGAGTTGATCGCTTCCATCGAGGTCCATGGGCTGTATCAGCCCATCGGCCTCGCCGGTTCTCCGAAAGCCGGATACGGAGTGATCTGGGGGTTCCGTCGCCTCCAGGCCTTTCGCAAGATGGGTCAGGAGACGATCCCCGCAGTGATCGTGTCCATGGAAGAGGCGGATGTGCCGTTCGCCCAGGTGACGGAGAACATCCAACGGGAAGCCCTGTCAGAGGTCGACGAGGCCGAGCTTTTCGCCCGGATGCAAGGGGCCGGATTCACGGTCTCCGAAGTGGCCAGGCGGATCGGCAAGTCCAAGGCGTATGTGAGCCAGCGAAGAAGCATCCTGGAGTCGGACCGGTTGAAGGAGCTTGTCTCCGAAGGTCTCCTGAGCATGACGGCGGCGCGCGAGGTCGCACCACTGCCCAAGGACCAGCAGGAGAAGGTTTTGGATGCCGCGGAGAAGGCCGTCGAGAAGAAGACGAAGGAGGCTCCCAAGCCCCCTACCAAGCCTCAGACGACGGCTACCCGGAACAAGGAGGTGACCAAGCAGGCGAAGCTCGCCAAGGACAAGGGCAACGGCAAGAAGGGGTCCAAGAAGGGCACCAAGGTGGGAGAGAAGGCCTACAAGGACAAGGACGGCAAGGCGAAAGCCAGTGCCCCCAAGGGGCAGTCCATGGAGGAACGGGTGGAGGGTTGGAAGGCCGAAGTCCTCGAGCGGTATTCGAAGGAGTACAGCATCGAGGGCACCAAGGCCGAGAAGGAGGAATTCCTCTCTGGGGTCGACACCGTCCTGGAATTCCTGATCTTCCACGGTATCGTCAAGCCCTTGCAGACCCTGAAATTCAAGCATGTCGAGGGCATCGACGACTAGACCGCACTCCGCAGTAACCACGCGCAACCACTAAGAAAAAGGGGGACCCTCCCTGGACCGAAAGGCCCGGGGAGGGAAACCTCTGTCCGGAGCTATGGTGATTCTCGCTGAGTCACGAGCGCATCGGATCAGCCCCGTTTACCTCGTGAACGCATGAGCAAAATAACTCTTGACTTCATTTGAAAAAACGTAGTATAATTAACACGTTATGCTCGAACGATACGGAAACACCAGCGCCGCTCCGATCCGATGGAATGAGTCCGCCGGGCTTAGTGCGCGCGACCTAAAACCCCGGGCATAACCAGGAGTTACGATGATGTATCACCACGACAGCAGGGACTATCAGGTGGCCGCTTCCAGTGCCGCGGATCGGGCCAGGGCCAAATTCGAGGCCATGATCGACAGGGGTCGGCATCGCCTGGGTGACATGATGGGCCGGCTCCAGCGCGAGCAGCCCATGGACATGGTGGTGCCTAGGACGAACATGGCCTTCGATGCGAACGAGATCGGGGACGAGGAACGGGGCTACGTCTATCGGCCGGTCGTTCGCGTCGTAAACGGCGACGTCCAAGAATTCGGGCTGCACTCGAATGCGGTTCGCCAGGTCGCGGAGAAGGTCGGGGTTCCGGTGAAGTACATGCGGAAGCTGGAGGACCTCCACGAGCCCTGGGCCGCGGAGCTACTCGCCCACAACCTGAACACGCTGAACAGCTACGCGGACCCCGACGACCGGTTCCTGCTCCGGGCCGTTGGTGGTGATGTGCGGGGGTTCCTCTCGGACCGGTACCGTCGCATGGACAGCGGACCCATCCTGGAGGCCTTTGCCGATGCCGCCGCCCGGTTCGATGCGGTCCCGACCGATGGCTTCGCTGGGGACACCAAGTGGTACCTGAAGATGATGCTCCCGCATATCTTCGAGCCTGTCCCCAATGAGGTCATGACTCATGGGGTCACGCTCCAGAACAGCGATTTCGGTCACGGCAAGCTCACTCTGAAGGTCACGAGCCTCCGGCTGTGGTGTACCAACTACGCCATCCGCGAGGAGTCGATCTCCCAGGTCCACCTCGGCCGTCGCCTGACCGAGGACGTCGAGTGGAGCGAGAAGACCCACCAACTCGATACCGCTGCCATGGCCTCTGCCGTCCACGACGTCGTTATCAACGCCTTGGGCCCGAAGGCTGTGAACCGGGAGATGCTCCTGGTGAAGCTCGCGAGCGAGGAGGGCATCGACGCGGGCCGTCGGCTCGACTCTCTCACCCGGCGCAAGCTCCTGTCCAAGACGGAAGCGAAGGAGGCCGCGGAGATGTTCAACCAGGCCGACGTCGAGATCCTTCCGCCCGGGAACACGATGTGGAGATTCACCAACGCGCTGAGCGCCCTGGCCGGCGTGAAGCGGGAGGAGGGGAACGAGGATCGGGCCGTTGAGCTTGAGGAGCTTTCCGGCAAGGTCATGACCGAATTCGAGCGCACCAAGAAGTCGTTGCTCGAGGACTCGGACGACTAGCACACACTGCCCGGTAGCTGGGGTGCTCTGACTAGGGTATCCTGGCTACCGGGCTTTTTTTGTGGAGGCCATGGTGAAACTACCTTCTTTTGAGCACACCTGCCCAGCATGTGTTTTCCTGGGCACGGCTTACGATCTGCTTCCACCCTTCCTGGGCATGTCAACGAACACGGTTCCGTTCGGGGACTTCTACCGTTGTCCACTGGACGGGCCGGGCTATGTCCTCCGGTACGGCAGCAGGGATGGTGATGTTGAGGCGGCGACGACAGAGTACCTGAAGGTCGTGTCCTACGTGGACATTGTCCGCGGCCGGTCCGACCTCGACAGGCGTATGCAGGCCCTGAAGATCGTGTCGTTGCTCGACTCGTTCGGCAGGGTCGATGACGGGTTTGCTGTCGTGAGTCTGATCGATGACCCCGGGGCACCACACGTCGTCACAAGCCCTCTGCTCCTGCCGCACGAGCATGAGTTGATCCATCGCGTCGCCCCTGCCGCAGTGGGTCAGTTTGGGCGCGGCCGGCAATTCCTGCCTATGATCGCTGACGCTATCCACGGGGGTCTCCAGGCCCTCGCGAATCGGCACGGCTACGTCACGCGCTGGAACATGGGGGAGGCCTTCGTTCCACCAGAGGTCGAGGAGCCATCCGGCGAGGCTGTGGTCTGATGGGCTGGCTTGCGCTTGTCCTGGCCCTGCTCGTCCTCGGCTTGTGGCTTCTATTCATCCTGACGAATGTGTTCTACGATGAACCTGATGGTGAAGATGTAGACGAATTGTGAGCGAGTCCCATGATTGCGAAGATTTTCTGGGAAACCTTTGGGGCCTTCGTCCTGATTGGCATGGTTGCTTCGGCCGCATTCAAGTGCTGGGGGTGCTGGTGAAACGGTTCCAGAAGGGCGACGTGATTTGGCAGACCGTCGCCGCGAGGGATGTTCTGCCGCGAGGGAAGGGGTGCTGGCCTGTGGAGGCGTTTGTGCTGGGGGTGTTCACGCGGCTCGACTTCTACCTTGTCCGCGACGCCTACGATCTGGATGCTCCCACCATGCAGATGCCTTTCGAGGTCGCCCACGACTACTACGTCCTGGGACCTCGGTTCACGTAGTAAACGGAGGATGGAATGCAGATTCACGACCCCAAGAAATTCGGCTATCACCTTCGGACGCTGCGTCAGCAGTCGGGGATGCCGATCCCTCTCCTGATAAAGATGATCTCTGCCAAGAGCGATGGTGAAATCGACCTGCATCCGAAGCTCTGGGCAGCGGTAGAGGATGGGATGGGTGGATTTTCTATCGATGACGATCTGATCGATGTGCTCATGGACTGCCTGCCCGGGTTCTCCCCGGCGTCGTCCCCTGGAGTGAATGCGCCCGGGATGACTGTCAGGGAGAGCGGGGACGCTTCACCAGGTGACCCGGAGGTCAGGCGGGCTATGAGTGAAATGGGTCGGGCCGGTGATGGGGTCCAAGCGATCCCTGCCGAGCCGATGAACGGGCCCCCGTCCCAGCGCGTTTCACCATCGGCCCCCGCCCCGCGCGCACCCGCGCATAACCCTCCGGCCGCGACCCCCCATCCTGTCCAGCCCGATCCGTCCTGGGGGTTGCCTGGACATGCCCAGGACACTGACCGCGAAAAATCGGCCGATCGGTCGGCCGCGAATCGCACACCCGAAAGCCCTAGACCTGGAGTGTCCAGCCTATCGGACTGGTTGAAGGGAAGCTGACCTGACCCCCCATTGCCTACCCTGAGTAGGTAACCCCCCAACCTCGAATCCCAGGTTCTGCCCACGGGGATCCCTCCCCAGGCTTAGGACTGCCCGGTATGCAAATGTAGGCAATCTGCCTACAAATATCCACCACGCCAGGATGCCCGTTTTTTGCGCGTCGTTTTCCCAGTGATCCCGGGAGCTTGCAGCGATCCATCCATTTTCGTGTTCATGAGTTACTGAGGGGGGTAGAAAAAAGCGCAATGATTCCAGGCCTTTCGAGCGAGGTTTGACATTCATGAGCACATGAGGTATTTTGAGGGGAGCTTGCGACCGCAAGGACGGACGCAAGCCCACGAAAACACTCGGTTTTCCCGGCAACGGAAGGCCGAACAACCCAGGAGGATGGACATGACGACTCGCCGCAAGTACTCGGATCTTCTCGACAATTTCGGGATGGGCTTCGCCCGGGGGATCACGGTCGAATTGACCGGAAATACCCTAGTCATTACGGCCCCCAACGAGCGAAACCTGAGGGATTTCCTGGGGTTCCGTCACGACCCCAACTGGGGATTCGTCAAAAGGGGCAGTGATTTCAACGCTTTGGGCAACGTCGGAGGTCTTATGCTTCCCGGGGGGTCGGAAGCTCTGGAATGGAATGCTGGCCACGGGTATGCGGTTGTCTGCTACGGCACCCCCGAGGAAGTGCGCGAAACCTTTGCGTTTTTCTCGACTCACCCTGACCTCATGCTCGAGGCGGCTTAGCCCATGGCCCTGCGAATCACGAAGCGCCGAAAGCGCAAGGATTACGTGACCTTAATCATCATCCCCCGGATCAAGGGGCAGACCCCCGGGGCCCATCTAGTGGAGGATTTCCTGGCCAGTACCCTGGAGAACCTGATCGGGGTTGAGCGAAAAAACGTGCAATTCCGTTGGGTTCACGCCGCTAACGCCGGGATGGGGTTGGGGTATCGGGGAGTGATCCCCCCGCAATCGGTCAGGGATACGCTGTGGACCTATACAGCCGAGATCCTTGGGGTTTGCGACGCCTTGGATGGGGCCCGTGCCTAGCCTAGCCTGTAGCGTCCAGGGCCATGCCCAGGATAGCCGGGCGGCGCGCTGCGGCCGGATCGGGGGTCGGCGCGTTGCCCTCATGACCTCACAGACGCACAGAGGGCCCCTGTGGAGCGCCGAGACCCCCCGGCCGGGTACCCTCGCATCCCCGACCCCCGAAACGGCCCGCACAGAGCCTCTCACGAATTCCCACTGCGACAGTCGGAGAAAACACAAGTCCTGGGCCATAGCCCAGGGGAAGGACGAAACGATCATGATCAGAGCTTGTACTACCTACCTGACCGACCTCGGTCCTGTATGCCCAGAGTGCGGTCAAGAAGGCCTCTGGGGCTATGCCCTAACCCGACAGGGGATCGTCATTGCCCAGTGCGGATCCTGTCACACGATTGAGACCTTCGATGCCCCCGGTGGCCACCCCACTGCCGCTGACCTCCGCTATGCCCACCATGAGGACAGGAACGGGGGCCGGTTCCGTGCCGAACCCGTAACCCTTGGCTTGGATGACGTATCCCGGGGCTGGAGGTAAACGATGGCTTACAGCGAACAGTTTATGAGTCAGAGGCTGACCGAGGACGAAAATCGCGGCGTGATCCATGCTAGGGGAGATCGCGGAGTCGACGTCAAGCTCACCCGCTTCCCTGGGAGCTTCGCCGGATGCCATGACTTCCTGGGCAAGGGATGGGGAAACCCTGGGGTCTACTGGAACGAGGACTGCAATAGCTACGTCCTTCTCCCTGTCCTTCGTCTTCGGGACGGTTGCTGCACATGGATGACAGACTATGCCCAGGGTGGACCGATGCGCGTTGTCCTCGTTTGTATCAACGGCATCGGAGAGATCCGATGGACTGTGGAGCCACCATACGACGGGAACATGGAACAGGCCTTCATTCGTCCAGGCGACATGGCCGCCGTCGAGGCCTTTGACCTGTTCCCGGCGAGGTCAATCGGTACTACCGATCTGCTCGCCCATACCCTTGATTCGGCAGTGCCCAGGTAGGGCACAGGGAACCGGTCGCCCGGTTCCCTATGGGTCGCACTTGGGTGCGGTCCATGGGCAACCGGGCAACCTAGCCCACAACCCAGGAGGATGAACATGATCGTTGACAGAACCGATGGCCATCTTGCGGACGTCTACGCCTCTCCCCAGGCCCAGAAGATCGAGGGGCGCTTCGCCCTGGACACCATGATTGAGTATCTTGGCAGCTATGCCGAGCATAGGGGCACCCGCTGCGTCCTCTACAAGGACTGGGCCCCGTTGTCCTTCGCCTTCTCTATGGAGGTTGCCGACGGCGAGGGAGGGTTCAAGCCCTGGTTCAACGGTGGCTTGATCTTCCACGGGGATCACGACGGAGGGGGCAACGGAGGGGCTCCGACCTTCAGCGTCTGCCTTAGCCCGTGCGACGGTTGGACGGTTCACACCTAGGACCGCGGGAACCGGTAGCCCGGTTCCCAATGGGTCCGCTGGATCCATTGGCAACCGGGCCACAGAGCCCACAACCAGGAGGATGGACATGCCGAGAGTGACAACCGAGGAGTATCTGGAAGCCGTGGATTCCTTCATGGGGTGGTGCCCCAACTGCAAGGACTTCACCCGGGATTCGACCGAACCGGATGCCCACGGGTACGACTGCCCGATCTGCGACGGGCGGCGCGTCGTGGGTGCCGAGGATGCCCTCGTGATGGGGTTGTTTGGGATCGAGGACTAGGACAGGGAGGATAGACATGGACACACGGAAGAAGCGCAAGGACAAAGCCAAAGAGATCACCAGGGCTGTCATGGATAGCCTTGTCCCCACGATGATCGGCCTGGTCTGTGAGATCAACCCAGGGGTCGCGAGCTTCGTTTTCAACGGGGCCGGCACCTTGGGAGAATTCCAGGAGATCGAGGCGGGCCTGACGGAGCTTGTCTCCAGGGCCCTAGACCAGATTCAGGAGGAGAAGGAGGCGAAGGATGAAGCATAGACGCCACGGATGGGCACGGCTTAGCCGTACCGTCGAAATGAAGGCGAAAGTCATCGCGGCGACCCGGCCCGACGTCGTGGGTCTGATCTCGGACATGATGGACTTCCACGATAGGTGCGGGGACGCCTGGCACCACCAGCCCGATGCCGAGGTCGGTACGATCCGCGCAGCCCATCGGTTGGGGCTGATCCGGGTAGCCCTGCCCGACAAGCGGACCCCTCGGCACAGGGTCCGATTCTGCGACGGCAAGGAGGCCTGGGCCATCGTGCAATCGCTTTGTAACCGTGCGTGATCGCACACAAAAAGTGCGCCGCCGTTCGCCTCGTAAACGGCAGAGGAGGATGAACACCATGCCTAGGAACGTGAGAAATTTCTGGATCGAGGCTCAGGTCGACGGGAAGAAGCACAGCGTTGCGACAGGCCCACGGCGGGCTGACGGGGGGTTCGGTCTCCAGGTCTACATCCGCGACAAGGGGGACATTCGAACCGCCGTTCGACTCTCCGGCAGAGTCGACGATGACGGCGAGCTTGTTCTCTACGTCAACCCCGGACGGCCCGACCGAGAGGACAACGATTGTACCCTCAAGGTCAAGCGGGAGAAGTCTGGAGGGTTCACGATCACGACGGACCGCTAGGACAAGCAAAGGGGAGGCCTTCGGGCCTCCCCCTTTTTTGTGCCGAGGAGATCACCATGAAGAAGCACGCAATCCTGTTCAAGCACCTTGGGGAGAACGCACCGACCCCCCGAGACCCCGTCGCCGTCGTCCTCGACGTCCAGGACGATACGGCCCGCATTGTGGGCGAGAACGGCCCCGTGGAGATAGACCTGACGAAGAAGGTCTACCGCTGCGCCTACTACGATGACAACCGCTTGGTGGACGTCCTGCTCTACTCCGTGGGCGAGGTTGAGCTACCGGACTGGATGGACCCCCAGGAGTGGATTCAGAACACGACCCGATGGAAGTACCTGTGGGGCTATGGTGTCGAGAAGGACTGGCCCCAGGCCTGGCAGCGATGGCTGTCTGTCTGCGGAGGACCCCAGCGACTCGCCGCTATCAAGCTCCTGAGGACGAAGCGATTCCGTTCTGCCTTCCGCAAGAGCCTGAGGGAACAACTCGAGAAGTGGCTCACCACCATGCCCGAAGACCGCGACTATGACTCCCCCTTCTCCCGTCGGCAGTGGGAGTGCATCGTGGACAACCGCACTGTCCTGGAGTCGAAGCGCATCGACGCCCACCTCTACGCCCAGAGGTAGGATTCACCACACCGAAATCATTCAGCTTTTCCGGCCGCGTACATCGCTGCAAGTGTACGATTTTACTTGACTTTTCATGAGGTTGTGTGTTATGATCCTCATGTAGCTTGGAGGATTCACACGATGGCACAGAAGACCCGGAAGACGCTGAACATCGAGGAAGATCTACACTTCGCGGCGCAGGATGCCGCATGGAGCGATGGTCGAATCACCGTGGGCAGATGGGCAGCGGAAGCTCTGGAGTACTACCTTCGACTGAGCGAAAGCAACCGTCATGCCTTCCGCGAGTACCTGGCCAATGGTGGCGAGGAGGACAGGAGTACTGGGTTCCGGGGGTTGCCTGTAGAGGCAATCCCAGGTAGTTGATAGGCATAGGGCTCGCACTTGAATGCAGCCCAGGAGGACACCATGAGTCACAGCGCAGACAATGAGGCACGCCTCGGAATGTGCATGAACGACCTCGACGTAGCCCTGCAAGGCTACGCTGACGCGGTGGGCTGGGCTCAACGGTTCAAGGGGGAGGTTGAGCGGTTGATCCTGGCCATGGGGCGAGGGGCCACATCGGAGGCCCGAGCCCAGGCTATGGACACGTTGGTGAAGTACGGCCGATGGCTCAGGGAGCAAGCTGACGGCCCCATGGGGGGCCTGGCCGAGATCGCTGAAAGGCGTATGCGAAACGTCGTGGGCTAGCTCCTGCCCACGCTAGACGCTGGCTGTGGGGGCCAGCACCACAGGGAACGACATGCAAGTGAAGAAGAATCCGCCCGGGGCAGTGCCCCATCCCGCCCGCTATGATGCGTCCAGGTCCAAAGCCCATTGGTGGATGCACTGCTCACCCAAGGTCGCGACTATCCTGAGCGACTGGTTAGCTCACTGCCTGAACGGCGAGACTGAACAGGACGAGGATGGGACCATCGACACGGAATGGGTGCCTATCCCCAAGGTCTTCGCTGACTGGCTCCGGGACCATGCCAGCCAGTACATCGATTGCGAGGACATTGACTGCGAGCCCGGTCACGAGACCGAGCCCTATGTCATCCTCAACCAGGGAATGGTCACACTCATGGGGTTGATCATGGCCACCAGGGTTCGCGAGAACGACCTGGAGGCTTACTTCATGCAGCACGGCCCCGAGGCCCTCTCTGAACACCCCGCATGGGATGGGTACCTGCCCAGGGACCCGGCGCGGCAGTAGCACTAACAGCCGGCCGTTCCCGGCGTAAACGGGAACGGCCGGCACGATTCAGGAGATTCACATGCCGACGATCAAGCTGCGCGTTGACCGATGGGTTGGTGATCACGTCACGGTCACCTTCTTTGGCACCGACAGGGATCAATGCACGCTAGCTAATCACGGGGCTCTGGTCATGAGTCCACTGGAATTCGAGGCCCTGAGGATGGCACTTCAGGAGGGGGGCCGACGCCTCGACGACGTCCAGGTGCTGGTGGACCGGCAGGTCTTCCTCGACGAGGCCGAGCGGCGCGGGGATCTCCCGCGGTATGAGCCTGATAGCCCGGTGTTCATGCCGGCCGAGCCGGAAGACTAGGGGGGGGTCATGCGAGAGATCACTGATCACAGCCCGAGCAAGTACGAGCACCACAGGGACTGCACGTTGTTCCTGAGCTTCGATGAATGGGCCGAGGTCCAGGGGCACGAGTGGATTCGCGAGGCCACGCAGGAAGAGGTCTGGGCACTCAGGAGTGAGATCACCAGCCCATACGAGGACGAGCAGGAACAGCGCGCTGCTTGGGATGCGTTGTTCGTGGATCAGTATTCAGGGAGGCCGTACATGCCGGTGACGGTTCTGCGGTCTGCGCCTGGCCATATCTGGAGACAAGCGAGCGGGCACCTTCGCCTGTTCCGATTCAGGGAGAATGGATGACGAGGGAGCCATGGTGGAGATGATCTGCAAGTACTGCGGTGCCGGGCTGGAGCAGGACAAATGCCCAGTTTGCGACGTGCCGTGTCCGGACTGTGGGCGCGTCCCTCCGGATGGTGATATGTGCTGTGAGCGCAATCGTCTGGAGAGGGTAGAAGCGCATCCCGTGGCCGTTCCGTATATGTCCCCTGAGGACGACCGAAAGCTACTCCGCAAAATGAGCGGAGAGCTACCGAACCCCATCGAAATGTTCATGCACTGCGCCGACTGCGTGCGCGAAGCGAAGGAAGCTGGAGTGACCCCGCGCGAGTACATGCGGCTCGAGGCCGGGGTCTCGTTTGAGGGCACGCACCTGACCGTGTGGTGCATTCGGCACGAGCAGCACATTGTGACGCTGCCGTTGGCCGATCCGATTCACCCAGAGTGCGCCCACTGCGCGGAGGACGACGATGGACCCGAATGAAATGCTGAAAAGGATTCGTGAGAAGGTGTCGAGCATCATTGCGTCAGAGGCATGCTCAGACGTTGACCTCAACGGTGTGGCCATGGACCTCGCTGTGCTGGTGAATGAGCTTGACGATTGGTTGTCGTTCGGCGGGTTCCCGCCCGAGGCGTGGAGCGGGGGCAAGCGACGCAAGGAGTGAGCCGATGCGGATGTGGATGGTGGATCCTGGCTTACTCTGCAAGAAGCACCTTCTCGGTGAGCACGTCGAGTGCCACATGCTCGACGGGTCGCTGCGTCGGCGTCGGTCCATTGCTGGGTTCCTGGATCGCGGACTCCTGGAGCCGAGTCAGTTGCAGGCACGGCACGACGCGCTGGCCGATGAAATGGTGCGACGCGGTATGCAGCACGCCTCTCCGCTAGACGCAGAGCCATGGAGGCCAGAGGAGCACCCGGATGTGTGTGAGCAAGATCAGTACGTGGACGACGTGGTGTCCCTGCGTGAGCTATCGCGCAGGTGTTCAGACTGTCGCTCGCGCATCGTCAACAGGCATCACGGAGGGATGGATCAATGAGTAACCCGCTTGTCTATTATCACGCCGATCACGACGGGCTGTGCGCGGCGCTGATCGCGTGGCTGTCGTTCGGCCGCACTGGTGAATTCAAGGCTGTGCAGTACGGCATGCCTGCCCCCTTGCGCGAGGTCGAGGGGCGTGACGTGTACGTGCTGGACTTCAGTTGGCCGAGGGCAGACCTGCTCCTCATGCGCGAGCGAGCGCGAAGCCTGCTCGTACTAGACCACCACAAGACAGCCAAGGATGACCTGAAAGACCTTGCGTTCTGCGTCTTCGATCTGGACAAGGCCGGTGCTGGGCTCGCATGGGACGTCTTCGGGGAAGAGGCCTGCAAGCTCGCACTTGGTGCGGAGTACAACGCGAGGGACAGGTTGAAGCATCTTGTTCGGTACGTCCAAGATCGCGACCTATGGCTGTGGAACGAGCCAGACTCCAGGGCAGTCAATGCCTTCATCCGCTCCCACCAGATGACCCTGGAGAAGTGGGACCTCGCTTTCGTCAAGCAAGACTGGTTTCCATCGGCGGCTCAACGCGGGGCATCTATCCTCATGGCCGAGGACAGGCTGGTGGAGATCTTCGTCAAGAAGTCCATGCACGGCTCAATCGTTGAGCACCGGGGCGTACTGGGGCACGGAATGCACGGCCCGCAGGTGTCGCCCGTTCGCGTAGTAAACGCGCCGGTACTGCAAAGCGAGGTCGGACACGAGATCTTGGAGCAGTACCCCAGCGTGAAGGCGGCGGTCATATTCCAGTACGTCCGTGGTGAATACGTCTTCAGCCTGCGCTCCAGAGATGACGAGGTCGATGTGAGTAGGGTCGCGAAGGCGCGAGGAGGAGGAGGTCATCCTTCTGCGGCAGGCTTCAGCGCGAAGGCATTGCTCGAGGCCGATGGTGGCCCCATCGACCTGTGGGACATGGACGTCTGGGAAACCGAGCGGAAAGGCGAGGACAAGTGAAACGCGACACGCTGGAGGCAGCCATCACGGCGTTCCTCGACGCGGTCATGGTGAACGAGATCAAGGAGAGACTCAGTGGCACGGAAGGGATCCAAGAACCGGAGAAAGCGCAGGCGAGATGCTCTGCGGAAACGCCTGGGCGAGTTGGTGGGAATGAACCACGTCGTGAGCGTGGAGCAGGGCAGGCAGTCGATCTATGACGTGCTGTCATCGAACGTCGTCCTGATGCCTGAGGAAAGGTCAGCCGCTGTGAGGCTGGCAGAGCAACTCACTGGAGAGTGACATGGTGAAGCATGACAACGAAGACCGGCGTCGCAAGGACGACGGCAAGAAACAGGAGCGGCGCGACCCGCCGCATCCCCTCACGATCATCCAGGGCATCCTCGGCAAGCCGCGTTGCACGCTGCGTTGGAGCCGCAAGGGCACCCCGCACCTTGTCTACTCGGCGCAGGATGGTGCGAAGATCTCAATCTGCTGGTTCGGCAGCCGGAAGTCCTGGAAGACCTTCGAGCCGTGGCCCGGGTACGCAGGGGGTGAGCGGATCGATCAGACGATCAGCGAGTGGAAGGCAGAGGACGTCCTGGGAATGCTGGGCTACCTGCTGGGTCCAGGATCCACCATCGAGGTCAAATGAATTGGGCGCGCACCGTCGCTGGGACCGATTCCGGATTCACCCATCCCGGCGACGGATGCGCGGCCGTTCACGAGGTAAACGGAGGATGCAATGAGATGGCCGGCGTTTAGCAGCATGGCTCGTGTGCCCATCACTGGTGAAGAGTTTGGGGCCCTGCTTGAGGCGTTAGAGAAGAAGGGATACACGAAGGAGTTTTGCGCCGAGCGATTGGGGTTGCAACCACAGGTAATGCTCAGGGAGATTGATTTCCCTGAAATCCCAGCGTGGCTGATCATGCGGGTGGTGGTCATGCTCCGGGAGTTGGACAACGATGACCCGCGGCAATGGGGCAGAGTGCCCTGATTGAAAGGATGGAACGATGATCAACCGTATCATGGACAAGATCGACAAGGCGAACACAGAGGTGGAGCGACATGACGTCATGCTGGAAGCCCTTGGTGATGGCTTCTGGGCCATGCCTGTGCCGCGCAAGCACTTCGACCTGTTCGACCGTGTGTTCAGCAGTCGGAACATTTCGCTGAACGAGGCCATCGACTGGTGCAAGATGCCTGAGACTGACTTTCAGGCTGTACTGGCCGACAACCCCGAGGCACGCGCCGGACTCCCTGCGCTCGACGTTGCGATCCGACGTGAGATGAATCGGGCCACGAAGTGCCTGATTGTCATCGGGCGCAAGCTCGACCGGCTGTTCGACCGGTACTTCGACGATCTTTCACCACTGGAGGATTCGTGGAACGACTACTTCATCGCGAAGTCGTGCGCCGACGAGATCGCGCGTGCCAAGAACAACGTGCCGGATGAAGAAGTCCTGGACTTGATCAAGCGTGCCCTCGGTGAGGTCGAGCAAGAGGCAAAGGAGGGGCGCGACCCTCACACCATGAAGGAGCATAACTCCATGTGGGACGAGGCGCGCAAGGAATTCGATGCGCTCGTTGCCGCGAAGAATTGGTTCGAGGGGCAGACTGACTGCGGACGAATCGCGC
>Ga0180434_10005122_pt1 | contig 15613 bp, 13 predicted proteins | sample SS_ome_7_FD_132453 | JGI IMG/M metagenome (GOLD analysis project Ga0180434, IMG submission 132453) | Hypersaline lake sediment archaeal communities from the Salton Sea, California, USA - SS_1_D_2 metaG | ecosystem: Environmental > Aquatic > Non-marine Saline and Alkaline > Hypersaline >...
AATGTAAAATGAGAAATGTAAAATATAGAAAAGAAGCATTTAAAATATTACCTTGTATATTACCTTTCGCATTTCACTTTTTGCCTTTTTCTGTATTATGTCGCTTCAGCCAACCTGAATTTCTTTAAGCTCTCTACTGCCTCGGCTCGTGAATTATCCAGGTTAAAGCTGGTTGGGTTTTTCAGCAACTCTTTTCTTTTGACTCTTAAAGGGTTTTGTTATAATGAATGGCAACCCTGAATAGTTCAGGTTAGGTGAAAAATGGATATAGTAAAAAAGATAATAGAGGGAAATCCACAGGCTATGGCCAGAGCTATTTCTCTAATTGAAGATAGGGATAATCAGGCTCAGGAAATTCTAAAGAAAATTTTCCCCCATTCTGGCCGATCCATTGTCATTGGAATAACAGGGGCACCAGGTTCAGGAAAAAGTACTTTGTTGGATCAGATTGTAGAGCTTTTTAAGCAAAAGCAAAAAAAAATTGGAATCATTGCGGTTGATCCTACCAGTCCTTTTAGCGGCGGGGCTATATTGGGTGATAGAATCCGCATGATACGCCATAGTATAGAAAAAGATGTTTTTATAAGAAGCATGGCTACCAGAGGACATCTAGGGGGTCTTTCCAAGGCCTCGAGTGAGGCGATTACAGTCCTAGAAGCAGGAGGAAAGGATATTATCCTTGTAGAGACAGTGGGGGTTGGTCAGGATGAAGTAGAGGTGGTTAAACTCGCGGATTTGATTCTTGTCATTCTGACGCCGGGAACTGGGGATGATATTCAGGCTTTTAAGGCAGGCATTATGGAAATCGCGGATATATTTGTTTTGAATAAAGCTGACTCACCTGATACAGAAAGGGCTGAACGTCAGTTAAAAGCAATGCTGGACTTAGGATTGGATAGAAAAAAAATACCCCCTATAATAAAGACTACAGCCACAACCGGGAAAAATGTTGATTCCCTTGTCAATCAGATAGAGAGTTTTGCTGCCGGACAAAAAGAAAAACTGAAGATAGCCCGAAAAAAAAGGCTGATTTTGTGGATGTTGAAGGATATCATTCGTGAAAAAATATATCAATTGATCAGTCAAAATATAAAGGGTGATGAATTAGAGGAATATGTGGACCAGATTTATAAAAGGGAAACAGATCCCTATACCTTAGCAGAAAATTTTATCAAAAATTTTAAGGAATCATAAATGAAAGAAAAAATGCATCATATAGGTATTGCGGTAAATAACCTTGAGAAAAGCATAAACAAATGGAAGTGCTTATTTGATCTCAAGGAAGAAGAAAGAGAGGAAATTAAGGATCGAGGTGTGAAAGTGGCGACCCTCAGAGTTGACAAAGGCCCCATGATTGAGCTATTGGAGGCTATTGGAGACGTCTCGCCAATAAAAAAGTTTATAAATAGTCATGGAGAAGGAATTCATCATATTTGTTTTGAGACAGATGACTTAGATAAAAAGATGGAGGAACTTAAGAAAGAGGGAGTCTGTTTTGTTCAGGAGAGTCCTGTTTCAGGAGCTGGAGGAAGCCGAATCATTTTTATGCATCCGCAAAATCTGAATGGGGTTCTCATCGAGTTAAAAGAGGAAAAGAAATAAGATTTTTCCTTTGTGTCAGGATTTTATTCTGTTTTCTTCAAAGTGATGGATATTTTAAGCCCAGTTGGTTTGTTTGGAGATGCTTTTATACTTCCTCCATGATCTTCCAGTATCTTTTTCGCTATGGGGAGACCCAATCCAGTTCCCTCTTCTTTCGTGGAGAAATAAGGCTCGAAAATAGTATCCATCATTTGTTTCTCTATACCTGAGCCTGTATCCCTTATTTCAAGGTTTATTTCTTTATCTGTGGAAGAAGCTTGTATCTCGATCACGCCCTTGTCCTTGATTGATTCGATGGCGTTTGTAAGGATATTTCTGAATACAGTTCTTATTTTTGCTTTGTCGCCGGAGAAAAACATATTCTTTCCTCTGTATTTTTCTTTGATTTTGATTCTTTCCGACAAAATATTTTTATAGGGCTCTATGGTCTCTTTTATTATTTGCTTGAGGTTTAAAGTTTCTTTTTTTAGAGAAGCTTTTTTTGAGGTCTCTAAAAATTCTTGAGCGATTTTTCTTAGATTTTCCACTTCTGTAACGATATATGATGTTGACTCTTTCAGAACTTTTTTAAAATCTTCTCGATTGTCTTCATACACTCTCATGAGATGTTCAGCTGAGAGCTGTATAGGAGTGAGAGGATTTTTGATTTCATGCGCCACTTTTCTTGCCATTTCAGCCCATGCGATTTTTTTACTGATATCTGCAAGTTCTTGTTGGTGTTTTCTAAGGCTTTTCACCATTGTGTTAAAGCCGTCAATAAGGGTTTTCATCTCATCTTGTTTTTTGTAGTCAATGGATACTTCAAGGTTTCCTAAACTGACTTCTTTGGTACCTGATAAGAGTCTTTGGATAGGATTGAGAGTCATGTCCCCTATTCCCTTGGCAAGAATAAGTACAGCTGTGATAAAGAAAAACGAGATAAACACCAGGAATTCGAACAGTTCATAAGAAAAAGCTGAGATTTCTTCCTGTTCAAGGGGGAAAGGGAGTGAAATCAGAAGAAAAGAGTCTTTATGTTCATAAGGAATGGTTAGGGTATGGAAAGAATACTCACCTATTTTTTGTGTCTGGGTGTAAAAAAGATTATTTTCATAATGGGCTCTATAATAGATGTCTCCGTCAATGAGCTCCGGGAGGATGCCATAGTCAAAAAATTCCCTGTGGCTGGAAGAAACCAGTCTTCCTTCCATATAGAGATTCACGTCATTGGAAATGGTGGAACTGATCCACATCACCATTTCATCAGGGGGGAGTGTAACAGTGAGCTGTTCTTCCTCTTGAAAAAAAGTATAATCTTTCATGATGCTGTGGGCGAATTGAGCCTGGGCTTCGGCTTCTTCAGTCAGCTTTTGGGTAAAAATTTGTGAAAAAAAGCTCCTGGTTAAAAGAGAAAAAAGCAGAAGAGGGATAAGAGATACAGCAATGAATGATATGTAGACCCGGTTTGAAAAAGACCAGAAAGGGTTTTTTAGTTTTTTCTGGCCGGAGAAAGCGATAAAGATAAAAGTAGATAGCGATATAAAGAATAGATAGAGAAAGAAAGTGATTAAAAATTCTACAGAATGGGTCATAAAAGACTTTTTGGGAATAAAGAGCGAATAAATAGATTCTCCTTTTGCAAAATATATACTTTTGAATTTTTTTCCCTTATCAGTGAAAACATCCCAGATAGGCTGGTCAGAAGAATGTATTTTTTTTAGGGATTCGGGAGATATCCCCCTTGATATATTGTTGGGATTAAAGATTAGTTTGCCTTGAGAATTAAAAATAGCAAATCCTAGGTCAATATTCTTCAAAGAAGGAATAGAAGTCGCTCTTGTGAGTTCAAAATAGGGATTGGCTGAGTACAGAAAAGGAAGCATCTCATGACCCAATGAAAGCGAAACAGTGGTTCTTCCTAAATAATGTCCATTCTCCACCCAATCTTTATATCCAGTGAGAAACAGTTTCTCTTCTCCCAAAAAAGACATGGTTTGTCTTATGATGACCCAATCCTCACTAAAAGGAAGATTCTCTCCTGTTTGTAGGTTTGGAATGTTTAGAGAGAATCTGGAAATGATATTCCCATCAGGACCGATGATTTCCAAACTAGAGTACCAGTTAAACTTTGCTATGAGAGTTCTTTTCCAGAGAGAGGAAGCCATTTCTACGGGTTTCTGGTGATGCAAAAACGACAGAATTTGGTTTTGGTTTTCTTTGATTTCTTGAATGGATTCTTGAATGAGGAATACGGCCCAGTCTTCCTGAGATGTGACAATATTTTTAAGAGAGGGGACTAAAATCGACTTCTTTTTTTCAACGTTTATAAGGTGCAGTGTGGAGTGAATAAACAGGACTAAAATCACGAAACTAGAGAGCAGGAGTTCCTTTCTTCTCCTCAAGTTAGGAAAACAAATCAAGAAAAACAGGAGAAACAGAACCGCTGCCTGAAGAAGATATATGAAAGCTGGATTTTTACCCATGGTAATGAAGAGAAAAACACAGAATATAACGAGAAGGGCGGAAAAAGGGATAAGCTTGTGAGTGGAGTAAAAACAAGCTGTTTTTAGTGCCATATAAACGATGAAAAAGAAACTAAAAACAAAGAGAAAAATACTGATATGAAGAAGGAAGAAGCTGGGTTTTAAAGAGAGATTTAATAAAGATTGCTTGGTGTTAAATGAGATATGATAAAGCAGCTCAGAAAAAAGAGTGATAAGAGAAACAGATATGATAGATGAGAGAATCCCCAAGATGATTCCTAATGATAAAGAAGATTTTTGGGACCAATTATTTAATGATTTGTTGAATAGAAAGAACATAAAACCGAGTATTGAAGCCAACAAAAGAGCAGAAAACAAGATGTCAGCGGGAGACTTTGTAAGAGGGCCCAAAGAGATGAAACTTGCGGTGGCTGGTGAAAAAATGGGAAGAGATTGAAACTGCTCCAGCCTGCTTATAAAAAAGAAAACAATACGGATAACCAGCATGATCAGTATGACCAAAAAAACGTGCATTAGGTTGATTTTTTTAGAGAAACGGGAATGTCTTATCATATATATAAGCAGAAGGACCAGGGATAACACCAAGAAAGCATAAAACCACAGCAGTATTTTCTGCTTTTGAGAAGAGATGATTGAACCCAAGGGAGGAGAACTCAAAGTCACAGTTGCCATGATATGACCTTCTTCATTCCTCAGAGGAAAGAATATGGTCTGTATTTCGTTCTGGAGTCTGGGTTGGCCTATATACTCATCGTTGTGTTTGTCAAATATCCTTTCAAAACCAGATATATCTTCTCTGAAGTCCCAGTAATCAATTTTACAGTTTGGCATCAATTTTTCCTTCAGAAAATGATATTCCTGGAGATACTGTGCTTTAAATTGAGGCAAAAATGCCAATAAATAATAGAAGGTAAAATATGACCCTCTTTTGGTTCTATTTATGGAGGCCAAATATACTGATGCTTTGTTTTTTATCAAAAAGGTTTGCTGCTCTTTTATGTTTTTATTATTTAGGGAAAGTAGAAATTGCTGGATGTCTATCACTCTACCAGACCAAAGCTTTAAGTGTTTGGATTCATCATAATAAGCTATACCTTCTCTGGTTTTATTTAATTGAAAGTTTTCAAAAAAAGAAAAGATTTTTTCTTCTTCTTTTGGAATGGTGTTCGTTTTTAAGACTTCATGCTTATTCAGAACTTGTTCCACAACATGAGTGAATCCATTTTTGATAGCATTTGATCTGTCTCTGAGGTGATTAAGGCTGTTTTGGTAGTAGTTTGAAGAAATCAAAAAAGGATATATGAGCCAGATAAGGAGAATAATGACAGAGATAAACAGGCTTATTAAAAAGCTGAAAAGCAGGACTTTGCTCTTTTGTTTGTGTTTGCTTTTGTTCAAATTCTCTCTGCTTTTATTTCTATTATTTCCCATTTTTCTGTTTTGTCTTTAGCTGATTTCTCTATATCTTTTAGGAGAAAAAATACGTGAAACGCATATTGGTTATTATTTTTTTTGTCTTTAAAAGACCATCTTGTTTTAAGGATGTAATTTTCGTTCTGAAACTCCCCGTTTTCTGATAATGAGTAGAATTCAAAAGTCGAATAATCTGAAAAGATCTTTTGGAAAAGAAAAAAGGCTTGCTGATCAGTAAGTTGATCTGAAAAAGAAATGGGTTCAGGGAAAGAGAGATAAATATGATATTCAGAGGGAAAAAGTGAGTATATCATGTGAGGATTGTTTTGAAGAAAAGCTCTTTCTATTTTATTGGAAAAAGTTGTTGATGGGGGAGTGAAAAGAGTCAAGATGATGGTTAATATGATTGCGAACTGACTCATGAGAATAGTCTAGCATAATATGTTTTTTGTCGCTAGTGACTTGTCCTGAACTTCACATTAGGAGATAAAACAAATAAAATAATAAATACACTGGATTATTTACAAGTTGAGGTTGTAAGCTTGTAGTAAGCGACAGCCATATCTGAATTTTATATCGGCTCGCCTCAATGGGTGAAAAATGGCGATGAGAATAAAAAGTATAAACAGAAAAAATGTTCGAGTCGTTGTTCCAGAAATAATATTGTATATCGCTGAAAATAAATTAATAATTAATGCATCGCCATTTTTTTATGAATAGGTCAGGTTAATAGCTGAAAATCTAAAGTTTAAAGGTGTTCTCATGTCCAAAAAGATTTCTTTCGGAGTTAGAAAATCAAAGGAAAGAACCCTGCGCAGGAGGATGAAGAGGCTAAAAATTTATGAAAAAGACTTAAAGGAAAATTTTATCCGTTCCAGCGGCAAAGGAGGACAGAGAGCGGATAAAGCAGCAACCTGCGTTTATCTAAAGCACATTCCTACAGGTGTGGAAGTCAAATGTCAGAGGGAAAGGGTCCAATCTATAAATAGGTTTCTGGCTAGAAGGCTTCTCGCTGACAAGATTGAGTCCAGGATCCTTAAGAAAAGGAGCAGAGAAAAGCAGAGGATTGAGAAAATCCGCCGCAAAAAACGAAAGCGATCCAAAAGAGCTAAAGAAAAAATGTTGAAGGAAAAGAAAAAGCAGTCAGAAAAAAAGAAAATGCGTGGCTTTAAGCCCAAGCCAGAGGATTTTGAATAAACGCAGATTAGGACAAATCAATGGAATGGGATCAGCATTAAAAACGTCTAATTATTGAAAAGTTGAATTTTTTATAGATTATGGTCATATGGACGAGAAAAAACTTTATGATAAATTAAGAAAACAGTTCAACTGATGTATTTTGACACCGCTGATTTCCATAGCAGGTAACCGCTTCCTGTTAAATGCAATCCATCGTTGGTATGATCTGGATTGAGCTTGTTGTCTTTGGTCACAAATAGGGAATATAAATCGATGTATGTGATATCATTAGTCGTAGAAAAATTTTTTAAAGCCCTGTTAATCCTGATTATTTGTTCTGTTTTATTGGTGTGGTTTTTAAAGTGCCCAAAATCCTTATTCACCGGGAGTAGACTTTGAAGAAAAATTTGGGTGTCTGGCGATTCCTTGTGTATGATTTTAACAATCTGTTTGATGTTGTATACTATTTCTTCCTTGATTTTACCATCTGCGAGGTCATTGATTCCTATCATTAAGAAAATTTTTACTGGTTTTGATTCAATGACTTCATCCAGCCTGGAAAGCACTCCCATAGTTTGATCTCCATTGATGCCTCTGTTGATAATCCTTTTGTCTTGAAACATCTCACTCCAATTACATCCGTCTGTTATGCTGTCTCCTAAGAAAACAATTTCATCAGTGTAATTAGGAAGCGCTTTGAACAAAGATGTTCTTTGATGCCAGTAAGGATAAAAACTATCTTCATTTTCAATTGGTTCTTGGCATGAGAGATTGATAAAAACAACTAGCATTGCCAGTAATATGAATTGTTTTTGTTTCCACATGTTCTTCTCCTCGCATATATTTCAGACTTAATTCAGTTTAAGTCTTAAGCTGACAGATTTATCAGCGTTTTTAACAGAAGGTTAGTGGCTTTCTCTAAATCTTTCCAGTTGATTTTTTCTTGAGGAGAGTGACTTATTCCGTCTTCGCAAGGAATGAATATCATACCGATATCTGTAATTGAATTTAAGATTTGTGCATCATGCCCGGCTCCGCTGTTAATATTTATGAACGGATAGTCGAGCTCCTCACAATATTTTTTCATGATTTTTTTCAGTCGGGGGGATGTTTTGACTGGGTTTGTCTCATCAATAGTTTTATAGTCAAAATGAAGTCCACGCGACACAGATATGTCTTCAGCGAGTTGGATAAGTTTTTTTTCTATCTGATTAAGAGTTTCCTTGGATTGGCTTCTTAGATCAAGAGAGAAATCAACTCTTCCCGGAACAATACTGAAGGAACCAGGATGGATATGCACCCTTCCAATGGTCAGCAAGCTCCCATAATGTTCTTTAGCGACATAATGAGTCCCCTTGAGAGAAAAGTCAGCCAGGCCTAAAAAAGCATCATGACGAAGTTCAAAAGGAGTGGTTCCCGCATGGCTTGCTTGTCCCTGAAAAACACAGGTCCAGTAATTTTTTCCCGCAATACTTTCCACAATACCTATGGATTTGTCTTCAGTTTCCAGCACCGGACCCTGTTCAATATGGATCTCCATAAAAGCTTCGATCTGGGGACGTTGTTTGGAAGCTTTCATGATAGAATCTATGGTGAATTCTGTATTTTCCAGAATATTTTTTAATGAGGTACCGAATTGGGTTCTGCCTTTTTCCAGAGTTTCTCTTTTTAGACTCCCTGTAAATGCTCTTGAGCCCAAGAAATCTCCCACCAGATTACCTTCCTCATCAGTGAAGGAAGCCATGGATAAAGGTTTGGTGTGTTTGATGTTTTCTTCTTGAATCCGCTGCAGGCATTCAAGAGCGGAAAGAACCCCAATAGAGCCGTCAAACATTCCTCCGTTCATCACAGTATCTATATGGGAACCTGCCATGATGGTTTTTCCTTTTCCTTCTAGTGTTCCAAATATATTGCCCGCGCCATCTTGGCTTTCACACAGACCTGCGCAAGATATTTTATCTTTCAGCCATTGGCGTGCTTTGAGATCCGCTTTACTGAAGGAAGGACGGCTTATTCCTCCGCCAGGATCCTTACCTATTTCAGAAAGTTCCTTCAGATTATTTTTTAGTCGTTCCAAGTTTATTTTTTCGTCCATAAAACTTTACCTCACTTTTACTTTCACATTTCTCATTTTACATTTCACTCTATTCATAGAAGTTGAAGCATATCTTTAACAGCTTTTTCTATGCCCACAATCGAGCTTCTTGCGATTATGGAGAATCCTATGCTGAATTCCTCGATTTCTGGAACAGCGGCAATAGGATGAATATTCCAATAATCAAGCCCATGTCCTGCATGGACTTTAAGTCCTTGATCGTGCGCTTTTTTGGCAGCATTTATTATTTCCTTTTCAGCTTTGTTTCTCTCTTCTCCGGGTTCTAGTTCAGCATATTTTCCCGTGTTGATTTCAATCAAATCTACATTTAACTGATGACATGTTTTGATCTGTTCTTCAGAGGGATCCACGAAAATACTAACCCTAATTCCATTTTGCTGAAGGGTTTTGATGTGTGGGGCTAATTTATCTTTATTTTTTATCACATCCAATCCCCCTTGAGTGGTCAGCTCATGTTCTTCTTCAGGTACTAGAGAAACAATATCAGGCTTAATCTCCAAGGCAATATTTTTCATTTCTTGAGTAGCCGCCATTTCGATATTTAGATTTGTTTTTATGGACTGTCTTAGAAGGTGCAGATCTCTTTCTTTGATGTGTCTTCTATCTCCTCGTATATGGCAGACAATGCCCGAAGCTCCTGCCTGTTCTGCCAGAAGAGCAGCTAGGAGTGGTTCTGGCACTTTGCTTTTTCGCGCTTCTCTTAAAGTTGCGAAATGGTCAATGTTAACCGCTAGTCTCATGGTATCACTCCTTTGTGTTGAGTATTTTATTATTTCCTGTCATTATCTTAATTCCTTGGAAATTGATTTTGAAATCATTTGTGCGAGTTGTTTGATTTTTTCTCTGTTTTCTCCTTCGATCATCACTCTTGCTAAAGGCTCTGTTCCAGAATAACGGACTTTGATCCGGCCTTTTTTCTTGAGTTCATTCTCGGCTTTTTTTATCGCTTTTATTATTTCAGGATAATTACTGAAATCGCCTTTTTTTGAAACATTAACATTTCTTTGGACTTGAGGGTATTCATGAAAACCTTCATAGAGTGAAGATAATGGACGATTTTTAAGGATCATGATTTGGATTATTTTCAGGCTGGTGAGTATGCCGTCACCAGTAGGACATTCATTGAGAATAATGGTGTGTCCTGACTGTTCTCCGCCTAGATTGCTCCCTTGTTTGATCATCTCATCATAAACATATCTATCACCAACATTGGTTCGAATTAGTTGGAGTCCAATGGACTTTAGTGCTTTTTCCAAACCAAGATTACTCATTATGGTTCCAATGATTTTATTTGATTTCAATAATCCTTTTTCTTTCATATATTTGGATAAGATAAAAAGAGTATAGTCTCCGTTTAAAATCTTTCCCTTCTCATCCACAAAAATAGCGCGGTCTGAATCTCCGTCATAAGCGATCCCCAGGTCAGCTTTGGTTTCCAGGACTTTTCTTACCAGGTTTTTGGGATACAGGGACCCGCAGTTCGAATTAATATTTTTTCCATCAGGTTTAGAATGAATATATATGGTTTTAGGACAAATCTCTGAGAATATGAAGGGAGCGACACCTGAGCTCGCTCCATTGGCACAGTCAATAACCACTTTGATATCTTTGGAAATTTTTTGAGGTGCAAACTTGCTCTTTATAAATTCGATATATTCTGTCTTTAGCTTATTATCCAAATTGGGTTCTGAACTATCAGGCGTTATTTTGTCTTTTGATTTTATTATTCTATTTTCCAGTTCTTGTTCAAAAGTCTGTTTTATTTTTATTCCTTCTGAAGAAAATATTTTTATACCGTTGTATTCATATGGATTATGAGAGGCAGAAATGACGATGCCAGAAGAAAAGGATTTTATTTTGCTCAGAACAGCAATGCCAGAAGTGGGAATCACTCCAGCGGAAACAGCCTCTCCTTTGGATTCTTTAATTCCTTGGAAAAGAGCTTTTTGGATCCATTCTCCTGAGGAACGGGTGTCTCGTCCGAGTAAAATTTGAGGAATCCGTGTTTTCTGCTTAAGCAAATCTGTTAAATTCTTGCCTATTTTATAGATGGTAGAGTAATCAAGAGGATGTTTTCCTGCGACTGCTCTTATCCCATCAGTACCAAAAAGTCTACTCATTTGATTTTTTATTTGTTTTGATCTTCTGATCCCTCTTTTTGAATGAGCAGCTTCACCAGCGCTGTAGTTTTTGCCCCCACAATGGTCAGCTCTGGAGAAGGGGTTATGAGGTCAGCTTCCACAGCTGTAGTATGTCTGAAATCAGATATATCAATAGGACTGGTTCTAACAATATTCTTTTTATTGAGTTTGCTTTCAGGTCCTTTGACTAATACCTCAGGAGGTTCCACTTCGGTTTTTTTTAGGGTAAATCCTGGGGGGAGTTCGCCTATGATATTAGGCCTTATAGAAAGCATTAGTTGTTCGCTTTTTTCGAATTTGAGATTGACTAGGCTGGGAGAGATCTCTTTGACTTCTGCTCCGTCAGGGATACTCACCATACTGCGGCTTAAAGTGTAATCTTGTTGGGCGGTAGAAGCTCTTTTTAGATCCAGCACAGCATGAACATTGGCTGAAGTTATTTGATTGATAAGTCTTTGAGGTGCACGTATAGTAACCTGGACCGTTTGCATGGGTCTCTCTACCAGTTCTATATCTGAAGGAATATTGTGAAGTTCGAGAGGAACGTTCAGAGTTTTTTCTAAAAATCTTTTTTCTTCAGGAATAAGGGAGAACCATAATATCAAGGCTAAGAAAAAGGAAAATATCTTAAGCCCCAGATTTTTTGTGAATATTTTTTTTATATTTGGTTTCATTTTATTACGTGAAGTAATTTTGCATTCTTTCTTTTAGTTGGGATTTGTCAAGTCCTCTTTCCAAATAGCCTTCAGAGGCTAGAGAGATGGTTCCTGTTTCTTCTGAAACCACTACGATCAAGGCGTCAGTTTCTTGAGCCAAGCCGAGAGCGGCAAGATGGCGTGTTCTGGTCTTAAACTGTTTGCCGAGTTTATGGGTGGCAGGTAGAGGAAGGAGGCTTCCAGCGGCAAGTATCTTATTTTCTCTTATGATTACAGCCCCATCATGAAGAGGATTATGAGGGTAAAAGATACTGACTAAAAGGTCTTTTGAGAGCTGGGCATTTATTTCCACTCCTCTTGCGGCATAGCTCTCTAAAGAAATCTCTTTTTCCAGGGCAATGATGGCTCCGATTTTCTTTGAAGCCAGATATTCCACTCCATGCAGCAGATCTTCAAAAGTGCTGAAGCTCTCTTTTTTTATGATTGACCTGGAGCCAATGGATGTCAAAAACCTCCTGATTTCACCCTGAAATAAAATAATGATGGCAATAATCAAATAAGAGATGAAACTTTTGATAAGCCGGTGAGAAACCAGGAGATTTCCCCACTGAGTGATAAGGTACAGGACAACCACGATTCCCAAGCCAATAGCCATTTGATAAGCCCGGGTATCTCTTATCAGCCTGAAAAAAGAATACAGAATAAAAGCTAAAAGCAAAATATCCAGAAAATCCGCGAGAGTAAAACCTCTTATAGCCGTGATAACTTCTGAGAATATTTCAGCCAGCATACAGCACTTTACCCTTTCTTTTGCTTTCAGAGAATTGACTTATATTGGTTTCATTCATGATGGCTTCGGTGACAATAATGGCTTTTTTTAAGGCAGCCACATCATGGGACCTTAGGATATGGGCTCCTTGAAGTATGCTGATCAAAGATGAGGCGATGGTCCCCTCAATTCTTTGGTCAGGAGAAATGTTTAATAGATTTCCTATGAAGGATTTTCTCGAAACGCCGATAAGTATGGGAAGGTCCAATCCATTAAGTGAACTGAGATTTCCTATAATTCTGAGATTATCCTTCAATCTTTTTCCAAATCCTATTCCCGGATCGATGATAATTTTATTTTTCTTTATACCTGTTTTTATGGCGGTTTTCACTCTTTTTTTTAAGAAGGATTTTATTTCTTCAATGACATTTTCATATTTTGGCCCTTTCTGCATGTTTTTGGGAGTCCCTTTCATGTGCATAATGATGACGGGGATGTTTTTCACAGAGGCTAATTCAAGTATTTTGGGATCGAAACGCATTCCACTGATGTCATTGAGAATATCAGCTCCTTCATTTAAGGCAGATTTTAAAACATCGGATTTGGTGGTATCCACAGAGATAAAAGCGTCAGTATGTTTTCTTATCTCAGAGATAACAGGTAAAATTCTATTCTTTTCTTCTTCAGCTGTAATAGGATCAGAACCAGGTCTGGAGCTTTCTCCCCCAATATCCAGTATATCCGCGCCTTGTTCAATAAGTTGTAGTCCCCGCTTGACCGCCCTTTTTTTGTTGTAATAGAGTCCTCCATCTGAAAATGAGTCTGGGGTAATGTTAAGAATTCCCATAAGCCAAGTTCTTTGGCCTAAAGCATAGTCCCTGCCTCTGATCTGAACTAAATATTCTTTTCTCACTTTTTATTTAGGTTGAGGCTTTTCTCTTTTTTTTGTTGCTGATTTTTTTTGTTTCTTCTTTTTTTGTGAAGAAGAACTTTTTCTTTTTATAGGTCCTTTTCCATTTAATAAAGCTTCAATCTCTTTAGAAGTCAAGACCTCGTTTTCAAGGAGAGCCTTGGCTATTTTTTTTAGGACTGTTTTGTGCTTTTGTAAGAGTTCTTTAGTTCTGTTTAAATTTCTTTCTATTATTTTTTTGACTTCTACATCAATAAGTTGGGCTGTTTTTTCACTAAAGTTTCTATCTGTAGATAGTTCCTTTCCCAGAAATACGAGGTCGTTTCTTTCACCAAAGGTCAATGGTCCCAGGTCAGACATTCCGTATTGGCAGACCATTTTGCGGGCTATTTCTGTGGATTTTTCAAAGTCATTTGCTGCTCCTGTGGTATTCCTGTTGAGAAACATGTTTTCTGCAGCTCTTCCCGCCATTAGCACAGAAAGTTGAGCTTCCAGGTAATCTTGTGAGTATGTGTACCTGTCGTCAAGAGGAAGCTGCTGGGTGAGGCCTAGAGCTCTTCCCCTGGGAATGATAGTGACCTTGTGAAGAGGGTCTGCTTCGGGGATAAGAAAGGCAATGAGAGCGTGCCCTGCTTCATGATAAGCCGTAGTCTTTTTTTCTTCATCGCTTATAATCATGCTCTTTCTTTCCACGCCCATAAGGACTTTGTCTTTAGAAGCTTCAAGGTCTTTCATAGAGACTTTATTCTTAGTATGACGTGCGGCTAGGAGTGCGGCTTCATTTACCAAATTAGCCAGGTCAGCTCCTGAAAAACCAGGAGTCGAACGTGCGAGAACAGAAAGATTTACATTATCGCTTAAAGGAATATTTTTGACATGAACCCTTAGAATGTCTTCTCTCCCTTTTACGTCAGGCATATTAACCACTATTCTTCGGTCAAATCTTCCTGGTCTTAATAAAGCACTATCCAGAATATCTGGACGGTTTGTTGCGGCAATGAGGATGATTCCCTCGTTAGCATTGAATCCATCCATTTCAACAAGCAGCTGGTTGAGAGTCTGCTCCCTTTCATCATGACCTCCTCCAAGTCCAGCTCCTCGATGACGTCCCACAGCATCCAGTTCATCGATAAAAATGAGGCATGGAGCCTGTTTTTTGCCTTGTTCAAAAAGGTCACGCACTCTGGAAGCTCCCACTCCCACAAACATTTCCACAAAATCAGAGCCACTTATAGAGAAGAAGGAAACATTTGCCTCTCCAGCGACTGCTCTGGCGAGTAGGGTTTTTCCTGTTCCCGGGGCACCCACCAGTATCACTCCTTTGGGGATACGCCCCCCCAGTTTTTGGAACTTCTTTGGATCTTTCAGGAATTCAATAATTTCACTTAACTCTTCTTTGGCCTCTTTGACTCCTGCCACATCTTGGAAGGTTACTTTTTTCTTCGGGGTTGCGAAAAGCTTGGCTTTGCTTTTTCCAAAAGAAAGGGCTTTGTTTCCTCCTGCCTGCATCTGACGCATAAAAAACACCCAGAATAGGATTATGAGGATAATAGGAAACCAAGTAAAAAGGTAGGAATACCACGGGTTTTTGCTGTTATCTTTAACATTAATATTGACATTATGCTCTCTAAGAATGGGAACCAGCCCATCGTATTGATCAGGGGCTACGGTTTTGAACTCTGTTTGGTCTAAAAATTTTCCTGTGATCTGGTTTCCTGTGATGGTCACTTCCTCTACTCTTTCATTTTCAACATCATTGAGAAATTGACTAAAAGAGACTTCATTTTTTCCTGTTCCTGATGTCTGGAGTAGACTCCAAAGAATTATGATGATAACACCTGTTAAGATCCAGAAAATCAAATTCTTATATGATTGGGGTTTTTTTCTTTTTTTATCCATTATTCATGCCTACCAGGGACTATTTTAGCATTTTTCGCCCAAATTGTTAACATGGATTATATATAAAATATGGTTGCATTTTCGCACAAATTTATCATGATCCAGATTTTTACCAATATTCAGTTTATAAGAACATGATTTTTACATAAATCCTGATGATTATTTTTATTTTATGCAACCATATTTTCCCTTATAGGCGAGCTGATCTGAAATTCAGATATGACTTGTGCTCGCTGAAGATTTTTAACGCCATTCTCCTTCGTTTTTCTCGGCGCCTGCGCAACTCCCGCCAGTCCATGGGATATACAGTAAAATGTAAAATGTAAAATGTAAAATGAGAAATGTAAAATATAGAAAAGAAGCATTTAAAATATTACCTTGTATATTACCTTTCGCATTTCACTTTTTGCCTTTTTCTGTATTATGTCGCTTCAGCCAACCTGAA
>Ga0180434_10005124_pt1 | contig 15612 bp, 12 predicted proteins | sample SS_ome_7_FD_132453 | JGI IMG/M metagenome (GOLD analysis project Ga0180434, IMG submission 132453) | Hypersaline lake sediment archaeal communities from the Salton Sea, California, USA - SS_1_D_2 metaG | ecosystem: Environmental > Aquatic > Non-marine Saline and Alkaline > Hypersaline >...
CGAGCAGCCCCTGCAGGATCGGCGCCACCGCCCGTTCGATCCAGGCCAGCAGGCCGCTGGCATCGAGCGTGAAAAGGATGAAGGTGCCCGCCACGAAGATCGGCACCGCCTCCTTGAGATACCACTCGATCCGCGCCACGGTCTTGACGGCCAGATTGCCCGGCCGGGGCAGGCGCAGAGGGGGGAGTTCGAGGATGAAATCGGCCGACTCGCCCGGGATCACGCGCGCTGCCAGCCAGCCCACCAGGAGGAGAACCACAATCGTGATCGCGCCCCACAGGAGGAGGGCCAGTGGACCGATCCCGCCCAGGAGCCCGAGAATCACCCCGAGCTGTGCCGAACAGGGCACGCCGAGAGCCAGCAGGAGAGTGACGATGATGCGCTGCTTGCGGGTCTCCATGATCCTGGCGGTGAGGGTGGCCATTGTATCGCACCCGAGCCCGAGCGCCATCGGCAGCACGGCCTTGCCGCTCAGACCCATCCGTCGGAAGATCCGGTTGAGCATGACCGCCAGGCGCGGCATGTAACCGGAGTCTTCGAGCAGGCCGAAGAAGATGAAGAAGGCGCCCACGATCGGCAGGACGATCGCAACCGCATAGGTCAGCGCCATGGTGATCAGCCCGAAATCACCGACCAGGAAATCCTGTATCAGCGGAACGGGGATGAGCCGTTCCATCAGTCCGGCCAGAGCGGGATTGATGATCCCTTCGAAGAGCGAGTCCTGGAGGAAATCAACGAGCAGTCCCGCCCCGAGCAGTCCCACGATCAGCCAGGCCATGACCAGCGAGAGCGCGATGAAGGGCAGGCCGAGAACCGGGTGGGTGCTCCAGCGGGACACCGCCTGCAACCAGGCCGGCGTGGCGGCTCGCTCGCGCACCCGCAGGACCTCGGCCAGGACCCGGTCGACCGCCGCCATCCGGGAGCGGTTGATGGCGAAGCGCACGCCACCGGGGAACTCCCGGCTCAGCTGATCGGCGATCTCGTTGATCTGCTCGATCCGGTCGGATGGCAGCGTCTGGATCAGCCATGAGGTGAGGGTCTCGTCACCGGCGGCGAGCATCAGGGCCAGTGAGCGTCTGCTCAACGGCAGGGTCTCGGGGAGGAGTTTCTCGATCGCGGTGGCAGCCCGCTCGATCGAGTACGGGTAGGAGCAGCGCCATTCACTCCGAGCGCTCCGGCCGATGGCCTCCTGCAGAGAACCCAGCCCCCGTTTCTGGGTCGCCACGGTCCGCACCACCGGCACGCCGAGAAGTTCCGAGAGCCGGGGCAGGTCGACCTCGATGCCGGCGGTCCGGGCCTCGTCGGCCATATTCAGATCGAGCATGAAGGGCAGCCCCATCTCGGCCAGCTGCAGGGTGATCAGCAGAACCCGGCGGAGGTTTTTCATGTCGCCGACCTGGATCACCCCGCCCCCTTCCCCCGTGAGCAGGATGTCCCGGGTCACCTGCTCGTCCTCGGACTGCGGGACGAGGGTATTGATCCCCGGGGTATCCACCAGTTCGCGATCCCGGCCGTCGATCGAGGCCGTGCCGCGGGTCACTTCGACCGTCGTGCCGGGATAGTTAGAAACCGTCACGTACCGGCCGGTCAGGGCGCCGAAAACGGCGCTCTTGCCAACATTCGGATTGCCGACGAGCAGAAGGGCGTCCATCGCTCACTCCCACTTGCAGAGGTGCACCGCCCCGGCCTGCATCCGTTCGGGCAGATCGGGCCAGGTGAGGCGCACGTCGCTGTGGGTGATCGCAAAACCCCGCTCGAGCAGGATGTCGCGGGCGGCCGGGAAGCGGGTCGGTACGCGCACGATCAGGGCATCGTACCCGGCCGCGAGCAGCCACCGGCCGAGACCGTCGAGGAAACCCCTCAGTTCCTCGTCACGCGAACCACCAGCCGCTTCCGGCAGCAGGAGCAGGGTATTGAGCCGAACCACCCCCTCTTTCTCCTCCCGCGCATACGGCCGGACGTGAGCGATGGCGAAACCGATCGCATCCGCATCCCGGCGGGCCAGCAGTACTTCCCCCATTCCGCTGGTCAGGGTCAGTTCCGCTTCAGCCCGGTAATCGAGGCCCGGACTCACGGCATTGCTGATGCGCGCCACCTGTTCGAACCCGTCGCGCCGGTCAGGGGGAGAGAGGGGGCCGAGCGGCTCGACCGTCACGCCGGCAGGAGCTGCGAAGAGGGCGGCGGCACCACCCGGGTCGGAGCCGAAGGAGCGGCTCACGTCGAGTGTCATCTGTTCGAACCTCATTCCCAGACGGCTGTAGAACTGCAGATTGCGGTAGGAGCGGGGCATCGTCTCGAGCCCCAGGGTCGCCACCCCCCCTGCGCGCAACGATGCTTCGGAAGCTTCGACCAGCCGCCGGCCGAGTCCCTCACCCTGTACGGGAGGAAGCACGGCGATCGGGCCGAGCCAGGCGGTCGAGCCCCACCGGCAGGCCAGGCAGAAACCGGCCGGTCCGCCCCGCCCGGCGGCAACGAAGGAATGATCCCGTGACCGGGTCATGTAGAAGGAGAGGAGTTCGTCGCTCATGGTGGGCAGACGGGTCTGCTTCAGGCCCATACGCCGGTTCTCGTCCGCGAACGCCACGCCGAGGATACGGCGGATCCTCTCGGCGTCCCCGGCCTCGATCGGGCGGATCGTCAGAGCGGCAGACCCAGTTCGTCGACCCATCGATTCCCTGCCAGAAGTCCCTGTACGTTACCGACATCGAGGCCGCGCCCCTGCAGCAGTACACCGTCGAGGAGCCCCCCGGCGATGAGTTCCTGCAGCAGCGGGACATCGTCTTTTTCCCCGTAGCGATCCACCCCGAGACTCTCCAGGCGATCGAATACGTCGGGGAGGTAGATATGGCGTGGACAGGCCTTGATCGCCCCGGCTCCCGGTGCGAGCGGAAACACTCCTTCGCCCTTGTCCTGCAAACCCCGGATCCGGAACCGCGCTCCGCTGAGCGGCTCGAGTTCAACCGCCCCGTTGTTCCCGAACAGAGACGCGTGCTCTGCACTGAGTGTCATCAGTCCCTGCAGGTGAGTTGCCCGATCCGCAAAGGCAGCCCGCAGAGTGGCCATCGGATTCTCCCCCCACCAGATGTTGTCGGGCAGGATCAGGGCGAACGCCTCCGCTCCCACGACCTCGCGGGCAGAGAGCATGGCGCCGCCCAGACCGTCGGGTTCGGCCTGCGTCACGAAGATGAACTCGACCCGCTGCTGCAGATCGGCCAGACGGGCTTCGGGGTCAATCCCGTCGGGCATGGTTTCAGCGCCTTTGGAAAGTCCGGCGGGATCGGCCGGCTCGGTGAAATAGCGGCGGATGATCTCCTTGTCCGGTGCGGTCACCACGATGACCTGTTCGAAACCGGCGGCAGCGGCTTCTTCGGCCGCATAATGGATCATCGGCAGCCCCCCGATCGGGAGCATCTCCTTGGGTACCGTGCGGCTCAGGGGATGGAAGCGGGTGCCCCGTCCGGCAGCCGGGATGACGGCATATCGCAGATCCTCACTCATGCGTCCCGCTCGTTATCATGCCACTCGTTCCGTTCCTGCCAGATACGCATCAGGCGGGGATGATAGATCAGATCGAAGGTGTCGCCCGATCCGGGAAAGAGCGCGAGAGCCCGGCGGCGGACACCCGCGATCACTGTCAGAACCTCCTCACGGGTGGTGCCCCGGGCAGCGATCAGCTGGGCGGCCAGAGCCACCAGGCGCTGCAGTTCGCGGATACGCCGGTTCTCTCCGGCCAGGTCCGCAGCTCTGTCTGCACCGGCTCCCGAACGGTTCTCTTCCACGGTATCGGATGCCATCCGTGCAACCTAGAACGGGCCCGGAGGCACTGCCAGAAAAATCGGAGGAAATCAGTCGGATTTGTCAGCGCAGCGCGCGGCGCAGATCGGCCATGAGATCGGAGGTGTGCAGCGAGAGTCCGATCATCCAGAAGTTGTTGGCGGTCAGGGAGTTCCGGAATCCTCCGTACGAGATATGGAGCTGATCGTTGATCGCCAGAATACCGATCGAATAGAGAATGCTCTTCCGTCCGCCGATCGTGGCGTAGGCGAAAGAGACGGCAGGGAAACCGATCCGGTCGAGCGTGCGCCAGAAAGGCGCATTCGAGATACGGTAATACCTGAAGGCGAATCCGGCCGAGGCGGTCAGGGTGGCTTCACCCGAAACCGGGAAGACGACCGAAACCGGGGTGGCCAGGGCCAGCCGGGCGCCGAAGGAGGGCACCACCCGCAGAGTGACCGGGTGGTCGACGAGCCGGCCCGCGTCGGCATCGCGGCACTGGATTACGATCTCATCACCGGGGCGGAAAGCACCCGACCAGATCCAGATGCCGTCCGCAGCTTCGGCAGCGGTGAGATCGGTGTGGATCCACTTCCGGGTGCCGCTCTCCCATTCCTGCAGTCCGGCGATCTCGACCAGTACGCGTTCCCCGTCTTCGACCGCGAAAACCTCGAGGCGCCACGTCCTGACTCCGGCCCGGCCAGCTCCGGTCACCTGCACGCGCAGATCGGCTTCGGCGCTGACCCAGTCACCGGAAGCGAGCCGGGAGATACGCTCGTCGAGACGGCTGCTCACGCTCAGGGAAGGAATCAGGGATGGTTCGGCGGCCTCCTGGGCCGCCAGGGGAAGGGAGTGGCCGGCGATCGCGATCAGGGTGAGCAGAGCGCCCGCAATCGGGAGGGCGAGAGCGTGGATCGCGACGCAGCGGGGTTGGCGGATGAGTTTCCCGCCGGGCGTCGCAGCTGCGTCGGGTATCCGCATCAGCGCTCTCCTCACTCTTTGAAAGGGCCTCTCTTCCGGGCTTCTTCCTCGCGCTTTTCGTCTTCCTCGGTCCATTCGGCGAACTCGTGCAGGCGTTCGATCTGCTCCTTGAGCAGTTCTGACGGGATGAAACCCTCGATCGCAGGCGGAAGCATCTTGCCCTTCGGTTTCATGAAGAGATACATGATGCTGCCGATCGATTCCTCGTCGAAGAAATTCCGGACGATCCGGGGCACATCCTCCATGTAGGCCAGGCTGAAGATGCACCAGTCGGCGGCCGTGGAGCGGAAGGTATCCTCGATCGACATGTAATCCTGCATACTCACGAGGGATTTGTCGACGAAAGCCGCCACGCACGGCTTCTCGCTGCGCAGGATGATCTTTTCGAACATGCTGTCACTACGCGGATGAACGATCAGTACTTCCACGCTTCAACCTCCAGCGGCTGTCAGCCTCACGGTTTGATCGGGTTCACGCTGTGCCCGCCCGGATCCCCGGGTGGGGCAATGATCCCGGCCCCCGATGCTCCCGGAGTGTACGTCCGGCTCAGAACGAGAATCCAGTTGCGATTGGCGCCGCAGGTGTTGCGGGCGCGCTCGAACCTGAGTTCGGTGTTCTCGCCTTCGGTCGGGTAATCGTAGTACGTCCAGTATTCGAAGTCGGAGATCGGTCCCTCGATGAACTGTATGTCATCGGGCTCACCCAACTGATTCCGCTTCTCCTCCCGGTCGTCGCGATCTCCTCCGCACCCGACAGCCACCAGAACCAGCACGATGACGAGCAGCACGGCTCGTATTCGCGATCGTTCCGGCGGAGCGGTCGGTCGGGTCGATTTCGGCGGCGATATCATCGTCTCTCCACATCTCCTCCCGTCAGCGGGCAGTAACGGGTCAGCGCAGTTTACGGATCGGACTGTCGGGCCGCAAGTCCGGGGAGGGGGGAATCATATCCCCGCCTGATCAGACCCGCCGGCGCAGACGGAGCAGACGGATCGCCCGGGGGGTTGCCTCGAGCACCTCGAACTCCCATTCTCCGATCCGGCAGAGTTCACCGGCGACCGGGATACGCCCCAGTTCGGTCACGATATAGCCGCCGATGGTCTTCGCGTCTCCGGCAGCGAACCGGGTTCCCAGCGATCGCTGAACCCGGGCAAGCGGAGTCCGGGCACTCAGGGTGATCCACTCTCCACCCGGTTCGGGCAGGGGATCGGCGGCATCGTCGAACTCATCCCGGATCTCGCCGACGATCCGCTCGATCGTATCCTCGAGGGTGACGATGCCGGTCGCGCCGCCGTATTCGTCCACGACCACGGCCTGATGCACCCTGCTCTCCTTCATCTCGCGGATGAGCTGCTGCAGCCCTTTCGACTCCGGCACGTAATACGCAGGCACCATGAGCTCGCTGACCGATGTCTGCGGTCCGACCCCGAGCAGATCGAAGACGTAGACGAGACCCACGATGTTATCGATCCGTTCCCGATAAACCGGGATCCGGGAATGGCCCCGATCCATGATCCGCGGCAGAATCTCACCGATCAGGCTGTGCTCTTCGAAGGCGAAGACCTCGACCAGCGGCACCATGATCGATTCCACCGTCGTCTCCGAGAAACGGAAGGCCCTCCTGATCATCTGCCATCCGTCACTGCGCAGGATGCCCACCTCGCGTCCCTCGCCCATGAGATGCTGGAGCTCGTCCCGGGTCAGAACGGTCCCGGGGGCATCGTCGGCGGCACCCACGATCCGGAGCAGGATCGTGACCGCCCCGTCGGCCAGCCGGACGAAAGGCAGGAAGAGGATCCGGAAGGCACGCAGGGTCGGTGCGATCATGAGGCTCAGGGGATCGGCCCAGTGGCGGAAGACCGTCTTCGGGTAGATCTCGCCGAACATGAGGATGAGCGGGGTCACGACGAGTGTGGAAACGAGGGCTTCATTGCTGGACAGAACCAGGGCGAAGAGAACGGTGGCGGTCGAGGCCGCCATGACATTGCAGAGGTTGGTGCCCAGCAGGATGGTCGTGATCATCTCCTGCAGGTTGTCGAGTACGGCGAGCACCCGTCGGGCCGACCGGTTCCCGTCCCGGGCCAGATGGTGCAGACGCAGGCGGTTGCAGCTGATCAGGGCGATCTCCGCCCCGCTGAAGAAGGCCGAACCGATCAGCCCGACGGCGATCAGCACGATCATGGTCGCCAGGCTCATTTCCGTCGCCACTCAACCCGCATCCACAGGACCCGGGTCGGCCGGGCTGAAAGGATGCGGATCGTGAAAGGCCCCAGGGTGAGTTCTTCACCGGAGACCGGGATGCGTCCCAGCCGGTGCGTGAGCCAACCCCCGACTGTTTCGGCATTCCGGTCGGTGAGGCGGTAACCGACCTCGGCCGCGAAATCCTCGAGCTCCATGCCGGCGTACACGACCGCCACGCCGGGTTCGATCGGTTTGAAGGGGGCTTCCTCTTCATCGCGGGAATCGGCGATATCGCCGACGATCTCCTCGAGGAGATCTTCCATGGTGATGACCCCGGCCGTGGAGCCGAACTCGTCGATGACCACGGCGAAGTGCAACTGCCGTCGCCGGAATTCGGCCAGCAGATCGACCGCTTTCATGCTTTCGGGAACGTAGAAGGCGTCCCGCATCAGCGAGCCGGCTTCCAGGGCTTCTCCGGGGAGAATCCCCGGCGCGAGCAGATCCTTGGCATAGCAGATGCCGAGGATGTGATCGAGATCGGTGCCGATCACGGGCAGGCGGCTGAAACCGCTGGTCCGGAAACATTCGAGCCATTCGGCCCGGGGTGTCTCGAGCGGGAGGGCTACCACCTCGACCCGCGGTGTCATGATCTCGCCGACACTCAGATCTTCGAGCCCGATGATATTGCTGATCACTTCCCGTTCGAAGGCATCGACAACCCCGCTCGCATGTCCCATATCGACCGCCGTAGCGAGTTCATCGCTCGAGAGTCCGGGATCATCGGGGGCGATGCCGCGGGTGAGCCGGAAGAGGAAATCGTTGGCTTTCTCGAGCACCGCGCGCAGGGGTGCGATCAGGGCGATGAAGGCTGTCAGGGGACCGGCGATGAGCCGGGCCAGACGTTCATTGTACTTCAGCGCGTACGATTTGGGGGCGATCTCGCCGAAGAAGAGGATCAGGGCGGTCATGACGAGCGTGGCCCAGATGATGGCCCGGCCGCCGGCCGCCTCTTCGCCCGCTTCCGGCAGCAGACCGATCACCACCACCGCTCCCAGCGAAGCCGCGGCGATGTTCACCAGGGTGTTGCCGACCAGGATCGAAACCAGGAGGCGGCGCGGCTCAGCGAGCAGGCGTGCCACCCGCCGTTCCGTTGTCCGTGGCGAATTCGCCAGCACGGCCTGCCGCCCGCGCGAGATGCTGAACAGGGCGGTTTCCGAAGAGGAGAAAAAGCCCGAGAGGATGAGCAGGAAACCGAGCAGGATCAGGTGCCAGGCGAGAGCGTTCAGGGCTCCTTCTCCATGACGGTCTCAACCATCCCTTTCAGATCTTCGAGCGAGAAGGGCTTGCTCATATACGGTCGCCCGGCGGCATCGAGAAAGGCTTTCGCCTTCCGGCTCAGCGTATCACCGGTCAGGAAGACGATCCGCCCGACCAGTTCGGGAAAGGAGTCCTGGATCCGGTGGAAGAGTTCCGGCCCGTCCATGACCGGCATCTTCAGGTCGAGCACGATGGCATCGGGCCTGGCACCCGCCTCGAGCAGTTCGAAGGCCCGGCGCCCTTCCTCTGCCCGGATGACTTCGTGGCCGGAGACACACAGAGTTTCTTCGACCAGGCTCAGGATATTCGGTTCGTCGTCGACCACCAGGATCCGGCCGCACGGTCCCGATCCCGAAAGCGGGGCTGCTGGTGTCTTCTCTTCCTCCGCGTCCGGGCGGATTGCCGGTGTGACCGGGAGCCAGATATCAAAGACTGCTCCTCCCGCCGGAGCATTCCCCGCTTCGATCCGGCCGTGCAGGTCATGCACGATCCGGTAGCAGATCGAGAGCCCCAGTCCGGTCCCGTTGCCGACTTCCTTGGTGGTGAAAAAGGGATCGAAGATGCGGGCCAGGTGCTCGGAGGCGATGCCGGGCCCCGAATCGGCTACCTGCAGGTGCACCGCCGGAACCGGCCCCTGACCGTCGGGAGGGCCGGCTTCCAGATATTCGGTGAGGATTGCAATGTGCCGCCTGTTCCGATCGATCGCCGCCATCGCCTGGCGCGCATTGTTGACCAGGTTGAAGATCAGCTGCTGGATCTGGAAGGGGTCGAGGATGCTCGGCGGCAATCCCGCTGAGAGATCGGTCGTGATCTCCACATCGTCGATGCTGAGCTGGTAGCGCATCAGGGTGAGGGATTGCTCGACCGTCTCGTTCAGATTGACCTCTTCTCCGACACTCCCCTCTCCCCGTGCCGCCCGCAGCAGATTCTCCACCAGCCGCTTGGTGCGTTCCGCTTCCCCGCTGACCTTCTCGAGCTTGGAGCGTATCTCACCGTCGACATCGTCCCGCCGCAGGAGCAGTTCGGTGTTGCCGAGCACCACACTCAGCGGATTGTTCAGTTCATGACTGATGCCGGCCATCAACTCGCCGAGCCCGGCCAGCTTTTCGGCCTGGATCAGCTGGATCTGCGTCTCCTCGTTCTCTTTCAGGCTCTGCTGCAGACGGAGGATGAGATCGTTCTTGCGAACGAAAAGCCCCAGGGTGTCGGCGAAGATCTGGAGCAGTTTCAGGTCGGTTTCTCCGAATCCGAGTTCGGAGTCGACCCGCCCGACACCGAGCACCCCCCAGGTCTCATCGTCAACGACGAGGGGCACGAAAAGGGCCGAGGAGAAACTCTCGAAATCCAGCGGCGCTCCGGTCGCGTCGGAAATCCGGGAATCGAAGAGCAGCGGGCTCCCCCGGCGGGCGACACTGCCGGCCAGGCCGCTGCCGCTTGCGACCACCTCGGGAGGACGCCGGCTCTCGTCACCGGCAAACGCTTCGAGCCGGAGGTCGGTATCCTCGCCGGCGGTGAACTGCAACGAGGCCGTCTCGGCCTCCATGATGGTTCTGACCCGCTCGAGCATGTGCGCAAAGGTATCGGTCCGGGGCACCATGCTGGTGAGTTCTTCGGAGATATCATAGAGGACCTGGATGAGCGAGAGTTTCTCGGTCAATCCGGCCCGGGCGATCTCGATCTCGACCAGCCGGCGGCGGGTGGCACGCAACTGTTTGTGCTTCTGGATCACATAGAGGCAGAACAGCAGGATGATGACGGTCAATCCGTCGACGTAGATCTCGATATCGGCCGGCTGCAGAACCATCTCGACCGGCGGCAGCAGACCGGGAATGTGGTTGATGATGAAGGCGATGAGGAGGCAGATCAGGACCAGGGTGACCAGCAGCCAGAGTTCCCAGTCGAGGCGATCGACCTCATCGAGATCCTGGGGCATGCGCCCCAGGTCGGGCGCGAGGATATGATCCATCCGATCGCTGATCTCTTTCAGACTCGGCCTGTTTCGCGGCCTCATGCCCTGTCTGTCTTCCGACTTCATGCCCTCTCTCTTTTCCCCGTACTCTCTCCCGGCAGCAGCCGTTCGAGGGCCCCGGCGAGGGCCCGTCCGGTGTGCGAATCCGATTCTGCGGTTATCTCTTCGGGCCGTCCGGCCGCGACGATCCGACCTCCCCCGTCACCCCCTTCAGGACCCAGGTCGATGACCCAGTCGGTCCGGGCGACAAGGTCCATATTATGCTCTATGACGACAACCGTGTGACCGTTTTCAACCAGTTCTTCCATGCAATCAACCAGACGTCCGACCTCGGTACCGTGCAGGCCGGTGGTCGGTTCGTCGAACAGATACAGGACTTCTCCTCCCGGGCGCCGCCTGAGATGAGCGGCGAGCTTCACCCGCTGGGCCTCGCCGGCCGAGAGTTCAGTCGCCGGCTGACCCAGTTTCAGGTAGCCCAGTCCGACCCGCTGCAGGGGGCGCAGAGCCCGCACCACCGCTGCCTGGGCACTGAAGAAGCTTATCGCCTGATCAACGGTCAGGTCCAGAACATCGCTGATACTCCGGCCGCGATAGCGGACGGCCTGAACCTGACGGGTGAAGCGCCGCCCGTTGCACTCTTCGCAGCGCAGGGTCACATCGGCCATGAACTGCATATCAACGGTGACCGTACCCACCCCCTCGCATACCGGGCATCGCCCCCCTTTCGTATTGAACGAGAACGCCCCCGCCTTCAAGCCGAGGCGGCGGGCTTCATCGGTGGCCGCGAAGACCTTCCTGATACCGTCCCAGGCCTTGAGGTAGGTTGCCGGATTGCTCCGGCGCCCGGCGCCGAGGGGTCCCTGATCGATGCTCTCGAGCCCGGTGATGCCCTCGCACCCCGAGAGGGTGTCGAACGCACCGGGGCGCCCGGTAGAGGTCGCCTGCGAACGCCCTCCCGTCGCGGATGCGCGACCGAGATGCCGCTCGAGAGCCGGCGTGAGCACATCGTAGAGCAGGGTCGATTTGCCCGACCCCGAAACCCCGGTCAGAGAGGTCAGCAGTCCCCGCGGGATCGCGACCTCGATCCCGGTCAGATTGTGCTCCCGCACTCCCGTGAGACGGATCCACTCCTTCTTCGGGCGCCGCCGATGCCGGGGGCGGGGCGGGCCGGTGCGTCCCTGCAGATAGCGGGCTGTGGCCGTATCGGCCTCGCGCAGCAGACCGCTGATGCTCCCTTCGTACACGATCCGGCCGCCCTGCTCACCACTGCCCGGTCCCAGGTCCACGACATGATCGGCCGCCGCGATCATCTCCCGGTCGTGCTCCACCACGATCACGGTATTCCCCCGGTCGCGCAGGGAACGGGTGATGTCGAGCAGGCGTCCCACGTCACGCGGGTGGAGCCCGATGCTCGGTTCGTCGAGAACGTAGGTGGTCCCCGTCAGAGCCGTACCCAGCACGCTGGCCAGCGCGATCCGCTGGGCCTCACCCCCCGACAGGGTGCGCGAGAGCCGATCGAGGGTCAGGTACCCGACCCCCACCTCTTCGAGGTAGGCCAGCCGCGCTTCGGCTTCGGTCATGATCGGGGCGTAGACGGCGGCTGCTTCGGGCTCCAGTTCCAGTTCCCCCAGCCAGGCCCGGGCCTGCGTGACAGTCAGGCCGAGCACTTCGCCTGCGTCCCTGCCGCCGAGCGTATACATCCGGCTTTCGGCCCGCAGCCGGGTTCCGCCGCATTCCGCACAGGTCACATAGGAACGATACCGGGCCAGGAAGACCCGGATGTGCATCCGGTACTTCTTCTTCTCCAGCTTCCGGAAGTAACCCTCAACCCCGCGGAAGCGGCCGAAACCCTGCCAGATGAGCTCGTGCTCGCGGGCCGACATCTCCTTCCACGGCACATCGAGCCGCACGTCCGCTTCCGCAGCCTCCTCTTCGAGGCGTTTCTGCCACCTCCGGCTGGCCGGCCGGGTCCACGGCTCAACCGCTCCCTCCGCCAGAGTCAGACCGGGATCAGGCACCACGTACTCGGGCAGATAGGCGATGATCGCGCCGAAGCCCTCGCATGCCGGGCAGGCTCCATACGGTGAATTGAAACTGAAGAGGTGCGGCCGGGGATCGGGGAAGGAGCGCCCGCAGGCCGAACAGACATGACCTTCGGAAAAGGGCCTTTCACGCCCGTCGGGTCCGACAGCGATCAGGGAACCGTGACCTTCGGCGTAGGCGTTCTCGACCGCCTCCCGCACCCGGGCCCGTGTCGCCGATGCCGGGAGGCGATCGAGGACGAGCCGCGGTCGCAGATCGTCACCGCCCGCCCGCAGAGCCCGACGCACCGCCTCACTCCCCTCCGGCTGGTCGAGTCGCTCGATTTCCTCGCCGAGCAGAACCCGGAGATACCCCTCCTGGAGAAGGCTGCGGACCCGCGCTTCGGCTTCTTTCAGGGAAGCGGCCCGGGTCAGCGGAGCGGTAACGAGCTGGGGAGCACGTCCGGCCGCGAGTTCGGATCGCAGCCAGCTGATGACTTCGTCGGGGTGATCGGCCGTGACCGTGACCCGGCAGTCGGGGCAGACCAGAGTGGCCAGCCGGGCATAGAGCAGGCGGATGACATCGGCGAGCTCGGTCATCGTCGCCACCGTCGAGCGGCTGCTGCGCGGGGGCGGCGTGCGCCCCACCGCCACGGTCGGGGTTATCCCGGCGGCGGTGTCGAGGTCGGGCTTCTCCATCCGTTCGAGAAACTGCCGCACATAGGGATCGAGCGATTCGACGTACCGCCGCTGGCCCTCGGTGTAGATGGTATCGAAGGCCAGGCTGGATTTCCCCGAGCCCGAAGGGCCGGTGATCAGATTGAGCCGCCGGTGGGGCAGATCGAGATCGAGGTCGCGCAGATTATGGACCCGGACGCCGCGCAGCTCGAGGTGATCGCTCACGGCATCTCAGAGGGCGGCGAGCGTACGCATCGCCTCGGCGAGATCCTCGGGAATGGGCACCGGAGTCTTGCCGGGCCCGAGGCTGACCAGAACCGTCGAGCCCTCCACGAGCCTGTCATCCTCCCCCTCGCGCAGCACCCGGTAGGCGAACGTGCATGAGCGGGTGCGCAGTTCGACGAGCCGGGTTTCGATCACCAGGTGATCATCGTAGTGGGCCGGGGCCAGAAAGCGGAGATGGCTCTCGGCGATGACCAGGGCGTGGCCGCGCGCCTCGAGATCGCGATAGGAGATCCCGGTGGACTTGACCCACTCGGTTCGTCCGACCTCGAAATAGATCAGGTAGTTGGAATGGTAGACGATCGCCTGGGCATCGGTTTCGGCGTAGCGCACCCGGATCGGCACCCGGCCCACGTGCTCGCCCGGACGCACTTCGCCGGGATCGATCATCCGATTCCTGCGGTTGTTCGCCTGTTCAGGAGCCACCGTTCATCCTCGTTCGGGTCACGGCCGTTGTGCGCTGTCCGCCCGTTTCTTCAGCTTCCGGGGATCTCGAGTCCCCCGCTCTCATGCCGCCTGATGACGTTCTTGAAGGCAGCCACGCACGTGCCGTCGATTGTCGCACTCTGGACGAACCGGTCGAGCACACTCCAGGCTTCCTCCATGCTCATGCGCGACCGGTAGATCCGATCGCTGGTGATGGCATCGAAAATATCCACAACGGCAATGATACGCCCCCCCTGACTGATCTCGGAGCCCTTCAGCCCGCGGGGATAACCGCTGCCATCGAGTCGCTCGTGGTGCTCGGCGATCATCCGCTTGACGATCGAAGACAGCGGGAGAGGATCGACGATCTTCTCGCTCATGATCACGTGCCCCTTGATCGTCTCGTACTCATCCCCGGTCAGCGGACCCTTCTTGAGCAGGATCGACTCGGGTATCCCGATCTTGCCGGCATCGTGCAGCAGTCCAGCCACCCGCATTGCATCGACGAGTTCGGTTTCTGCCCCGAGTTCGCGGGCCAGGACCTGGCCGTAGTTGGCCACTTTCTCGCTGTGCCCCCGGGTATAGGGATCCTTCGCCTCCACCGCCGCCACCAGTGACCTGATGGCTCCCAGGTACTGTTCCTGCAACGAATTGTAGAGGCTGGCATTCTTGATCGCGACGGCCGCTCCCGACCCGATGATTGCCAGCGCTTTCTCCTGGGCGGGGGTGAAGGCCGGGGCTCCCGTTCCGCGCTGTACCGTGAGGAGACCGAGGAGTTCGCCCCCGGCCCGCATGGGCAGGATGAGTAGAGGGCCGGATCCCTCGGCATCGACCCGGGCTGTGGCACCGCTCGTTCCCGCGAGCTCGGAGGCCAGGGCCAGAAGCACGGATTCCTCCAGGCGGCGGACCTGGTCGGCGGCACCCCGCACGATACACTGCTGAACGGACCGCTGCCCGTCCTCGACGTCGAAAAGTGCAAGCTGGGCGGCGTGTCCTTCGAGTTCGTCCACGGCCACGTCAAGCACCATGGTCAGGTACTCGGGCAGGTCGAGCGGCGCCTCGAGGGCTTCGCTGGCCCGATAGAGCGCCAGACTCTCCTTCAGGCTGATATTCTCCCGGGCAAGCCTCTGTTTCTCCAGGCTCGAGGAAACCACGTGGTCGAGTGCTTCAAGGGTGAACGGTTTGAGGATGAAGTTGTCGGCCCCGTTCAGGAGAGCATCGATGGCGTTCTCGACCGTCGGATACGCCGTCATGAGCACGACGTTGGTGCCGGCGGCATCGCTGCCACGGGCCGCCCGCAGGATATCCATTCCGGTCACCGCTCCCATTTTCAGGTCGGTGCGTACGAGAGCGATGGAACCGTCCTGGATCAGCGGCAGAGCGCCCTGTGGATCTGCCGGGCCCCGGCAGTCGTACCCCTGACCCCCGAGGAATTCGCAGACCAGTTCGACGATGTGGGGCTCGTCATCAACGACGAGGATCTGTGCCGGCCGATCGGTCATAGCGACAGTGTGCCTTTTCCTCTGCCCCGGCGCCACTTCTCTTTTGTGACTTTTTCAGTCTGTCACGGCTGGAGTCACAGGCCGGTGACCGGTGTGCTCCTGCGGTCGTACGGCCCGCCGTCCCGCCTGTAGCTGCCGGCCGCTGTTCCTGGCGATCCGACGATTTGGACGCCGGTCAGGCCTCATCGTGAGCGAACCCTTTCGCGTTGACTCCCCCCCCCATCGCCCTACCTTTGAACGCATCGGAACGAACACGTATATGCGGGCCCACCCGCCCGGCATATCCCGGCTCTGGAGAGCATCATGGAAGAAAGCGCCACCCCGAACAACGACGTGAAGGCCCGCGTGGAAGAGGTCCTGCAGACCCTGCGTCCTGCATTGCAGATGGACGGGGGCGACGTTGAATTCGTGGACATGAAAGAGGGCATCGTCATGCTGCGCCTCATGGGCGCCTGCGCCGGCTGCCCGATGTCCACCATGAC
>Ga0180434_10005125_pt1 | contig 15610 bp, 36 predicted proteins | sample SS_ome_7_FD_132453 | JGI IMG/M metagenome (GOLD analysis project Ga0180434, IMG submission 132453) | Hypersaline lake sediment archaeal communities from the Salton Sea, California, USA - SS_1_D_2 metaG | ecosystem: Environmental > Aquatic > Non-marine Saline and Alkaline > Hypersaline >...
TGGGTTTAATAATAGTGGAATTGAAATTCCAAATTCCAATAATAGTATAAGTCCAAGTATAAACGGAACTATTCCCACAAATAGAAACACAGAACCAATTAAGAATATAAAACTCCCAAATAAACATAATTTTGCGCTCATAGTATTTCACACTCCTCTATAGGGATAATTCTTTGCACGTCGTTCTTATTTTTCCATTGGGGGCCATGTACCCAATCGTGGGGGGTTGTTCTATATAGAATTATGCTATCGTCCTCTTTGCAGAATAATATCCTGCATTCGTTAACGCCTTCCTTTATCATTGCCCTTAGCCTGTGTTCGCTGCATCCGAAACCATTGTGAACTTTCAGGATATGCTTCTGTTCCTTGAAAACCACGAAGCGCTTTCCGTCTATCCAGCCGTAGGTTTGTTCCAGAGTTAGTTTCACTTTGAAGCCTCCTTTCTAAAAATAGCAGTAATTAACATACTGCCACAAACAACAACCCCGCAAAAAAGGCTTACCCAAAATCCTGCTGTGTCCCCTAATTCTGCAAATCTTTGCGCAGTATTTAAGAATAGCAAACTAAATGCTCCTGCAAACATTCCTAAACAAATTCTGAATATTAAGGTCATTTCTCCACCGCCTTAAATTCATAGCAGGCCCTATCGTTCTCAAGCCTGAGCCCTTTTCGCGGTCCGCAGTTTCCGGTCAGAACCTTAAAGTGCTTATATTTTTTGAACTTCCCTAGGTTTGGCGAGAAATGAACACACTCTCGGCATACTTCGTTACTTATCACTTCGGGCCCTCCTTTAATTCCCTTTGTTCTTTCATATCTTTTAATAGTTTTTCTAGGTCTGTTATATATCCGCAGGACGTGCAGGAAGTATGTACTTTTTCATCTATTGACCAGAACAAGAAGCTTCCGCATCCGCACTCCTTGCAGTTATAGGAAACTATCTTAGGCTCGAATATTACTTTTGGTGGGGCTAGGCTTTCATCCATTTAAAACACCCACAAAAAATAAAATTCCCCAAGTATCGCAATGGAAAAGGCTGTCCATTCCTTCATTAAACCCATACACATCCCGAGAGCCATACAAAAGAAGACTCCGAGCCATTTAGTTATTATGTAGTCCATACTATAGCGCCTCCTCAATCTCAACTAGCTCATAGTAACATTCCTTGCTGTCGCAAACGAACCGCCTGGCTAAATTTCCATCAGGGCAATAAAACTCCCCATTATCTGAAAAATGCTTCTCACAGAAATCACTTCTTATAGCATATTCTCTTGCCCCGATAATCGGGCGACAAGAGTATTCACAATTCCCTCCTTATTTTCTTCAAGGTGTCGCGCATATCCTGCATGACTTCCATATGAAGCTTAATGTTTTTGGAATAGACCTCTAGGGATTTATTGTACCCTTCAAGGTTTGAGGCGAATATTTCCTGCTTGTTCCCTATCTCAAACAGTTTTTCAGGCATCAAAGCCAGTTTTTCAGCGTATACCATATCGTTAGTTTCTACTTCCAGCAGGCCCTTACTGCGGTCAATCCAGGCTTTTCCCTTTTCTTTCATCGGAAATATGCTGCTTGCATCACGGCCTAAGCCAACCTCAAGAGTTAGTTTCTTGTCGACGTTCTTGTCAAACTCAGGTTCAGGGTTGGCTAGGTGCTGCTGCGTAACCTCAACCTCTAATTCATCTATATAAATCCCTTTCTGCCAGAGAAAATGCTTACAGAGATAAACAGCCCTGAAAGCGTACTGTGTGAAGTCGCTTGTAAATAAACCCCGGTTAAACTCCTTTTCATGTAGGTAGATTAAAACGCTTGAACTTCCAACCTTGGCAAGTGTTATTCCTATCTCTGGATGTAGTATTTTAACATACTTAATTTCTGTATTTTTGAAACCCTTATTTACCTTGTCCCATTTAATATTATTTTCTGGGTTGTCCTTTGTAATTGGAATTTTAAAAACCATTCTGTGGGCTCTTGTTTTTTTTCTCATACCTAACGAGAAGTGTGAAAACTTATGTATAAACTCTGGCTTCTTTCTTGTTAGCAGCACTCTTCCCCTTGCTGTTAACTCTAGTATATGGGGATAGCCTACTTTCTGCACTAGGCCCTGTTGTTCCATGATTTTTAACTTTCTTGTTACGGTTGCCGGTGATTTCTTTATTACTTTTCCCAGGAGTTTCTTTGTTACCGCGCCCTTGGCTATGGCTGATAACAATGGTACTTTTTCATCGGTTTTTCTTTGGTTTTTCATTTTGGAAGAACCCCCTTTTCCTCAAAATATATCGCAATCAAACACATAACAAAAAATAAGACAATAAGCAAAACTGCGGGGATAAGTATTTCCCCGAAAACAATGAATGCTGCAGAATGAGCAAGACCTAAAGAAATTGTAATCATCATAAAAACATCGCTAAGTTTCATTTTTCCGGCCCCCAAAAGCTTATTGCTAGGGCTACAATCATGGCATGAGCTAATAACCCTATTATCCCTAGAGGGAGAGGCAGACCCTCGCCTATCATCCAAAGTGTGCCAATCATATTAATTATTGCCAGTAATACAAATATTATTATTGCTACTCTTGAAACTAAGGTAAGAATTTTAATATTGTTCACCGCATCACCCCACAAGGATTTTCAGTTTCGCCTTCCTCATATCTTTTGCAATCCCTTACGCAAAAGTCAATCGTTGCGAAGAAAGGCGCAGGGTCGTAAGGTTTCGTAGCTGTGATAAGCAAGCGCTGATGTTTAACCGCCTCATTCCTAACGTGGCAACCCATCGCCTTCTTACAGGTTTTGCAAAGGCACTCTGTGAAGTTAACTAGGCTCATTTCTTCCCCTCGTCAGGTATCCATCCGAATAGCGCCATTATAAGAAACGAAATAAGGATAGGCCAAAAGAACAATAATAAAATAGTTTCTTGGTGGTGAGTTATCAGAGTTATTTTCTTTACGTTTATTTTAATAACTCCTTTACATTCTAAGTGCAGTAAATATCCCAATAACAAACCTGTGCCAAGATAAAAGCCAACTAATCCCATTGCTGTAAATAATATTATTGTTTCCCACCCGATACTATCTAGCCATGTTAAAATAATAGTGTGCCAGGGCGAAGTGTAATGGAAAATAGCTGCCCCTAGGATAAGTCCTAATATTAAAGTTCCGATATCTTTTTGGGTCGTCATTTCACCGGCTCCTTAATTATCTTTTTTAATTTCTTGTTCATTTCGTAGTAAATTTTAAATGCTTTTTTCAGCCTTTTCATTTGGCAATAATCCCAATAAATAAAAGTTGCGCAAGTAACAATCGCTGCTAGGCTTACGGCTAATACTATAATAGTGCCTGCTGAAATTATCATTAAGAAGTTCTCTATAGGTTCCGGTAGGTATTCATAAAGCCCATTAATCACTATATTAGCTATTGCATAAGCAAAAATAAGCCAGTAATCAAGTAATGCAATTTTCTTCATTCCTTCCAAAGCTAATGCTGCTCTTGGTGTGGCGATTATGGGTATTTTGTCCTCTTCTTTATTCATTGTGGGGCCTCCTCTTTATCCCAGGGGTAGGAATCGAACCTACAACCTTCTCGTTAGGCAGCCCTATCGCTCGATATAGAACTGCTTTGAGATGCTGTTCCATTAAGCTACCCTGGGAGTAATTCATTTTTTCCCAGCTCCTTTCTTAAATCTTTCAAAAAGCCTAAATTCTTCGTCTAGCCATCGCCCCAAAAGATAAGAACAGGACAAAAACATTAATGCTCCTCCGCCCCAAAAAAAGCAAATAATCGCTATCTCCCTAACCATTTCTTTGTTTTCCAAATAAAACGGAATAAAAAGGGTAACTAAATAAACAACCACCCCCACTAGCACCCCCCCAAGCACTAGCCTAAAAAGTTCTTTATTCATTTCGTCAGCTCCTTAAAACGTAAAGGGGATGGCATTAGCCATCCACCTCATTTATTATTGTTTTTCTTATGGGTTCAGGCCTTATGCTATGGTCAACTTCCTTGAACAGAGGCAAACCCATCTCGCCTATTGGAACATAGATAACACTCTCGTGGTCGTCTAGGTTGTCTATCCAATACCAGGTTAGGTATGCGTTGCTCAGGCTGCCTGCGATAATCTCGTTAGCTTTGGATATTCCCTCAGCCTCGATTATCTTCCTGTCCTTCTCCTGCTCTTCCTTTTGCAGAACAAACTGCATCTGTTCTGCCTGCTGTTCAGCCTCAAGCTTTACCTCGATGGCTGTTGTTACTTTCTCCGGCAAGGTCAGCTCACGGAGCAAAACCTTTTCGATTATTATTCCTCTTTCTTTCAGCTTAGGCTCAAGCCAGGAATATATCTCTGAGGATATACTTTCACGGCCCTCGGTGTAAAGCGATTTTGCTTCATACCTTGCGGTTACTTCCCTTATCGCTGAACGAAACTGTGGGCGCATCACAACATCCACATAGTTCATTCCTATTGTCTTATAGACATCAGAAGCAACTTCTGGATTCAACCTGTATAGGATTGTTGTGTCCAGGGTTACTATCAGTCCCTCTTTTGATGGAACTGCTGCTGTTTCTGAAATCTCTTGGGTTTGGTAACTCATTGGCACTATGGCTGTGATAGGTAGCTTAAAATGAAATCCTGGCTGCCTTTCACTATCCTCTACCTGTCCGAATGTATCTGCCACTCCGACATGACCTGCGGGAACAATAGCGAAAACTGATAGGAGTAACCAGGCTACAACAAAAGCGCTGATTAAGATTCCTATGAATCCTAAGCCTAAAGTAGTTCCGTTAAGTCTATTGCCTTTACGCATTACCATTCCCTCTTGTTTTTTTTCGTTGTCCACTATTATCTTCTCCTTTTATTTTTCCCAAAAACTGGGTTAAATGGCTCCTCTAAATACATCTCAACGCCTCAGCTTCCTTAATTTTTTTCCTACTTCCTTTGCTCTCCTTTTCTTGGCCTCTTTTGTTATCCAGGCATTATGGGGAGTGAATAAACACTTCGTATATGCTCCGAGCCTGTGGTTTGGCTGTTCATCTAGGGCATAGCCGTAAATTACTTTTTCATCTATCATTTCCTGCACTAAGTCAAGGTCAATAAGCCCTATCCTCGCGGGATTGATTATAACGGGCTTCCTTTTCATGGCCAGGAAGTGTTTTTTTTCCAGGAAGTTGTCATTCCTTATCATTTCCTTGCCATTCCAGAAACCGGAAGGAATTGCAACAAATATTATCTCGGCAACCTCTAGAAGCTTCATAAAGCGCGCTTCTGTGTGTGATGGGTAGCGGCTTTCATGCCCGAAGCAGTTAATTCCGTACCCTCTGCAGATTTTCATTATTTTTGTTCCTATGTTGCCCCCGCTCCCGATAATTAGGGCTGTTCTTTCTTTGAGCTCCCTTTTCATGCCCATTTCTCTATTTAGTTTGTGCAGGGCGTAGAAACACCATTCCGCAACGCTTGAGCTGCAATAATCCCCTAGGTTTTCCCACCTAAAGCCCATTTTATTTATGAGAGCAATGTCCCTATTGTCTATTCCCATGCTCTCGAATAGGAGTTTATTGCATTCTTCTTTTTTGAGGGCTATAAGGCCTGTTTGGTCTAGGGGTTCCTGGTACTTTAAGACCTTGATTTTTCTTTTTACCATGTTCTCAATCCCTCAAATATATTTCCCAGGCTGTTTTTAATCCGAATAGGATTGCTATTACTGGACATCCTAGTAACCACATATTTTCTGAAATGAAAGTAATTGCTTCTTGGGTACTAACTATAATCCCTAATACCAATACCATTGTTATGTATAATGAAAGACTGCCTATTATTATTGAGCCTATTCTTAATATGCCTCGTGATAGCCAGCCTATGAATCCGGGGATTGTTTTTTTAGTCATTCCTCGCCTCTCCTACATAGTTCGCAATATTTATCCCAGGTAAAAATTATGAATAATATTAGAGTGCAGGCTATAGGCCCTATTACCCAAAAGTTATTAGCTAGCGAGGTTATTGTTTCTTCTGTAGCAAACAAAAGTCCTGCGCCAAATATTAATATCAGGAAAGCCCCTGCAATACCCCCGATAAATACAGTAAGTGCGATTATCCACTCACCTAACCACTTTGCATAGCCAATTGTTGTAGGTTTGTTCATTCCATCCACTCCCCTAGTTTTAGCCTGCGCTTAACCTCGACCATCTCTGTGTAAGGTGTGCAGGGTTCTTCTATGCACTTGCTGTATGTTTTCCAACAGCTAGCGTTTCCGTCTAGGTTTGTCCCGCCTGCATCCCTGCACTTATAGGCTAGGTCTACCTGGGGCCAATGAATAGCTTGCATAAATACCCACTCAGATGCGATAGGCGCACCAATAAGTACAGCCATTCCTATCAATGTTGCTACGATAAGAATGATTATCAAGCCTAAAGCTTTACCAAATTCATTCACAGGGTTCACGTTTTACCCGCCCCTTTCAATTCCTTTATTCTTTCGTTTATTGCTTTTATGATTCCCTTGTTAATCTTTATCTTGTCTGATTTTTCGGTTATTATTGCCGAGAAACTAAATACTTTTTTGTTGTAGTGTTCTATTTTTTCCTGGGCCTCTGAGATTATCTGGCTGTGGTCGCGCCTAAGCTCCTTTAGGTCGGCTATATCACTTTTTCCTTTAAGCCAGCTTTCAACCCAATCGTTTTCTTCGGTCATTCATCCCACCTTACTTCGTCGTCCAATATGGCAGTAATCTTATCAGAAGCCTCACGAGAAATATACCCTAATCTCCTAAGCCCTTTAAGTGCATTTTCTATTATCTCGCAAAATGAATTTTGAATTTTGTTTTTCATTTTATATCGCCTCCCAGTAGCAGCCAGTATCGTCATATCCGCAGACGAAAGGTATGGCAGTTTTTATTCCTAGTGCATCGGGCTTTATGCAGTAATGCTGATGCGAATCTGCTTTTATGTATTTTTCGCATCCATTGGCATTAGCGAAAGCTTTAGGATTATCCCTAAACTCTTCCTTAATCTCTTCAACGCAACCGCTTAGGGCCAACATAGCAACCAAAAGGATTATTCCTATTGCTTTGTTCATGCTTCCCCCACCCCTGGCAAGGTCGGCAGCCTTTGTACAAGGTCGCCCGCGCTTGCTGTTGTGTTTTGTCCCTTTCCTGGAACGAATCTTAATAGTCTATCTTCTCTCACTAGAACACCTCCAAAAGTGCTTTCTTAGCGCAGTTACTACAGCGCTTTACCCCTTCGACAAAGGTAGTAAATGTTTCCTCGCAATCTACACACTTTTTTTCGTTTTCGGTCATTTTCTCACTTTCCTAGTCTTTACTGCCACAAAGGCAGGGATTAAATCCATTCCTTTAAGCCTAAGTTGTTGTATTAGGTTATCTATGGCTATTTCTCTTAGTCTTGCTTCAGCTAGCGAATAAATAGGTAAATCTATCAGAATATGGGGCTTCATAAATCTAGGATTTTTAATTATTTTTTCTGTTAGAACTTCGTCTATTGCTTTAACTACAATCCCGTTTTCATCAGCCAGTTTTTTAAGATGCCTTACATGGGCTTTTTTCACTTTTTCCATTACTTCTTTTTCGTAGCTCATTTCTTCCCCTTCTTTTCTAGGTGGTGTGCTCTAACCTTATCTTTTGGTTTGAAATATTCCCGATAGTTTGCCGGGATTTCAATAATGAGCCTCTTGGGCCCGAACCTTGATACTTTTCCTATAAACTCTGTCATGCTCTCAACCCTGCTTTTATTTTAGCCTTTGCTCTCTTTAGTAAGCTGCCAGTTCCTTCCGTATTGGTATAAGTGTGAATTTTTCCGTCCATTAATTCGCATAGCCCATCCCAGGTTATATGTACAGGTCGTCTTAACAGACAGGCTATTATTCCCTGCTTAACTTCTATAACAGGAATCTTGTTTCCTTCTGCATCCTTCCAAAATTCTATTTTGAATTGTCCCATTTCTGTCATGTTTTCACCTTGTGCGGAAAGATAACGGAGATGTTAAACTCTCCGCACCTTCCCCTGGAAGCGTTATTTTTTTGAGGCCTCCAATTCTTCTTTATGATTTTTTATTTCGTGGTCCTTGACATTCTTTAACGCATCAAGAAAATCCTTGCCCTGACCAATATACTCACAATATTCACACAGTACACATGGCATTCAATACCCCTTCCCACAATCAGGGCAGCAGTTTTTTGAATCTCTTGCTTTCTGCAAAATATGTATTGCATCTGAAAGTTTAGAGTATGCCTCGTTCATTAGTTTGCTTGCTTCCGGAGGACAATGCAACCCATAAGTTCCCCCGATTTCTAACTGTGCCGCATACAATTTTTTTACATTTTCTGCGATTAATTTTTTATCCATTTTATCATCTCCGTTTTTTACAAAACCTCTTTTGTAGACATATTGTAGACCGACAAGCTTATAAAGGTATTGTCTACCTTTTGTCTACAACGCTGAAAGCATCTCAATAAGCCAGGGCAGAAAGTATGTCGCTGTAGCCGTAACAAATGCTATCAGGATTACCGGAACTGCGGGGAGCTTGCCCTTTGCCTTTAGGATAATCCTTGCGACGATATGGAATGCGGTAAAGCAGGCTGCAAGGGCGAACATGAATACGAACATCTCTGTAAAGCCCACTAGGAATAGCCCCGGAAATACCCATCTGATTATCTCCTTATCACCATCGCCCCAGTTCTTCCCTAGGAATATCCCGAAGCCAATAGATAGCAGTAAAATAGCGAAGTAAGCCCAGAAATTGTAGTTCCCAACGAATATACAGCCCAGGATTAAGCCCTGCATTATGTAATTCTTCCTGCTGTCAATCTTCCCGGTCTTTATGTCGCGGTAGGCCTGTAGTATCAAGGCGAATATTCCAAAACCTAGAAATACTTCCGGGCTATTCATGGTAGAAGCCTTTTACGGTTACAATAAAGAGGTATTTGTTAGCCGGGGCCTCTATGAATATCGGAAGGTTTTTCTTATCAGCCTGGTAGTGGGTTATTGTGAACTTTGGGTGTTCTGCCCTTAATGTTCTCTCTATCTTACCTACCCATTTCTCAAATGCAGGCGTTACCTTCTTTGTTAGGTCCTGGTTAAGCTGGAAGGTTTTTTTTTCTAAATCCTCGAAGCGGACATTTTTTGTTTTGTTGTGCAGCTTCTTTGTCTTTTGTAGGAAATCAACGAAATAACTTCTTGGAACGTAAGTTTCCATAATCAGGGTAAATTCTGTTTTGTTCTTTGGCTTGAATTTGTATTTTATATCCTGCTTCTTTGCCAGTTTAAGGAGAGGGAGTTTCACGTTTTCACCTTTTTGAATATGTTTTCTTTCTCCTTTAGGGTAGAAAGCATTTTCTCTAATTCTTTATTGAATCGCTTTTCGGTAATCGCTTTATAGTCCTTGCTAAAGAGAAGGTAATTTGAATGGGGCGATATCCTTATTCCCATACCTTCTGAGGAGTTGTTTTCTATTTCCATAACTGTAAATTGCTCATATTCTGATAGTCCTATTATTTTGAAGAAAGCGGAAAAATACTTTCCATCATAATCTTTTTCTCTAAGCAGATAGCAATTTCCTATGTTTTTTTTATGTTCCTCTTGCGTTATTTTTTCTTGTAACTTAATTCTCTTAGAATACAAGGGTTTCACAGAACGCTCGTAATCTTTTATTCTTTTTTCAATTTCTTTTAATTCTTTCTTCACTTCTTCCCCCGCCTTTTCTTGCTTGCCTTTACTTTTTTTTCTTTGGTTATTATGTCGTTGCATAACATTTTCAGTTCTTGGAACTTAAGAAGATTGATTTCACGGAGCCTTTCCTTATCTTGCATTTTGTTAATTGCGAAAGCTTTCGCGAAAGTCTTTCTGTCGTAATACCACTTTATAGATACGAATAGGAGGAATATGCTTACCCCAACAAATACTACCATTGCGATTATCAAGATAGGGCTCTTTATCATTAGCCCTAATCCCCCTGTTATAAGGGCAATTATCAGTATAGCTACAGCGTACAAATCATAGAACTTACTTCGCAGTTCCATAGTCATTAAATTAATCCCGACCAAAATTCGGTTAGCTTCTTTGCCGTATTCTTTATCGTTTTTTTTAATATCTCGCATTGTTTTTATCAAGTTCATAGTATCACCTTTCCTATTATATCGGATTAACTGGGTTTGGGTTTGCTGCAAGGGCGCTATTGTTCATTACCCCCCCAACGGTCTGAGTTACTGCAGGCATGAACATTATGGCAATAACCACCACGACAATAACTATTAAGACTATGCCGATAATAACGATTGCCTTGTTCTGCTCCCAGAAACTACTCTTGGGCCTTGTTTCTTCAACGACGTGCCGCGCGAAATCCCTTATGTGGGCTGAAAGTCCCTCTACTCTCCTGGTTAGGTAGATAACCAGGTGTTTAGAGAATGTTTTTGTTTCTAGGTTTGAAAGCAAGTCCTTTGTTATGAAAACATTTAGTTGACTATTGTAAATCAATGTTGGCAAGCCGTCCATTGAAAAAACGCTTGAAGAATATTCTTTCTTTGGGAGTTTTATGTATAGGTTTTCTTTATCCTCTTCTACAGTTCCGTCCTTGAATCTTTTTGAGTACCACAGTACGCTTCTATCAAAAGAAATCTCCTTTCTTTTTCCGAATATATTTGATTGCACATAGGGGGGCACTACTTTTGCCAGATGGTGCCTTATTATTCCGGTACTGTCCAGGACCTTAATAAGAACTCCATCTCCCTCTATTGCTTTAATCATAGGATGGTTAAGCAGGAAGAAGTTTGCTATTACTATACATAGAATTACAATCAGAATCCCTAGTAAAAGACTTATCAGAATATTCCCCACGAACATCATAGACCCTATGAATGCCAACATAGGGAATAGGGCTAGCATGAACCATGTTCCTAGTTTCTTGGCTTTCATCATTTTCGACATTATTTATCGCCCTCTTTAATTATGTTCCAAGCTTCAAGTATGTTGTCGGGGGTTTTATTTATAGCACTTTTAATTAGGGCGTAAAATCCCATGATTAAAAGAATTGTGAATAGGAGAACTGTACTGGTGGAAAAGAAGTTTGGTGCGGAAATAGCCATAATTCCTATTATGATTATTGAACTGTAAAAAATAAGGGTTATACCTAGCAGACCTAAAAATTGTTCATCTCTTTTTGCGTCTGATTGCCATATGTTTGTCAGAATTGCGGTTCCTGTTTTTCCGTGTTCTTTTTTAGCTTTCCTTATTTTTTTTGCCCAGAACTCAACTCCCATTTTATTCATCCCCTACCTAGTAGTCCTCTTTTTTCTGGCTCCGATACGCTTGGGCCTGTGGGCTGCCTATAGTCGTACTCAAACCTCTGTGTGGTGAGAGTATCAAATCCAACCCCGCTAATTGATAACGTTGACCTGGATAAGAATAGATAAACTGCAGCGAGAAATTTAATATCGTGGATGAAAATTCGCTTAACTGATTTTAGCATATCTTTTGTTTCCTGGTCTATCTTTATTTTTTTCCCTTCGATATCGTCCATATAATCGTAAAGCTGCCCCGCAACACTCAGGAAATCCCCTATCCATGCGAAGAATTTTGCGCTGATATATCTGTCCCATTCCGCGAAATTAAGTAGTTTTTGCTCTGTTCCCACAAGGAGATGGGCGAAGGCCTGTAAATCTTTTCTTGTGAGAGTTTCTTTCTGCATTATTTCCTTAATGGCATAGGCTTCATCTTTAGCCAGGGCCTTATCTACAAAGGTCTTTTCCGGGTTAGGTGCATATAGGCTCTTGCCTATTATGCTCTCTAGCGAAGGGTTTTCTGTTGGAGTTTCAGCCATTTTAATCTAGCTCGTATTGTTCTCTCAAGTAATTAATATCCTGTTTTGCTTTCATGGCGAAATAACCGCCTGTCGCCATGCCAATAACCGCAAACCCGAAACCTAGTATCATGTTTAAGGGGGTTAAAAGCATAGCAACTATAGGAATAGCTGCCATCCCTATAGCAAAGAACATCTTTTGAGATACCTGTTTTATCAGCATTGCAGCTACTTCTCTCGCGGGCTTTATATGGTCTGTTTTGGGTCTGCTTTCATTATAGGCGTTGCAATCTATCCCTTTAGGCTTATTTTCCTTGCTCTCATCCATGATATTTTCCCTCTTTAAGTTTTTTAAGTGCGAGCCCAAGCACGAAGGAATTAGTTACTCTGAACGTGGGGTTTCTAGCCTGCAATTCCCCTACTGCCTGTTTTAATTGAGCATATACACTTTTCTCAATTAGAATCATTTTTCCGTTTTTTTTGTGCTTGGGCATTGATATTGATAATAAGCATTAGGTTTATATTTATATTGTTTATTTATTTAGACATGGGAAATGAAAGAAAAGTATCTGAGGGCTTTGTTTTAGATTTTTATAACGATGTTCAGCAGCTAGTTAACTACAGGCCCGCTTATGTTTTCAAGGTTAAACTGATTTTAACTAAGTATAATGAATCTCAGCATGAACTGGAAAAAATGGAAGATTCAGACAGGAACAGCATTATAGAAGCTTCCTCAACTATCAAGCATTGGGTAAGCCGTACCTGGATGGAATACGACGCGCTTTGTGAGCACAGCAGCGAATTTAAATCCGATAAGGATAAGATACAAAAGCTATTCGAGAAAATAGACAACGATTTAATTCCTGAATCCGCAGATGTTACTAAGTACAGTACTGAACTGATTAAGCTGTTCTCCAAGGGATTCGGTGCGGAAATGATGTCTAAAGCTTCTGAGAAAGTTTCTGGCCTTATAGATTCCTCTTATTCGGGTGAGGATGTTGGGGGAGAACAAAACAAATAATACGGAAGAGTTTTGCCTCGACCTTTGCATTTCTTTGATTAATCAAAATGGTAAGCCTGCCATTATGCTTAGGAAAATATTTTCCGATAAAAAAGACGTAAGAAAATTTATAGAGATTATATTAACTAAAGAAACTGTCCCTGCGAGGATAAGAGTTATTGACCCTTTTTCTGCTACCGTTAAATTGAAAAAGTCAGGGCTTATTTGATTTCTTTTTGTACCATACTATCCCTAGTATTCCTGCTCCCACTACCAATAATGCGAATATTCCTGCCGCTATAGTTTCCATAGCGCCCCCCATCTGCACCATGAGCATACCTTCTGAGGGATTTTTTACTGTGAAGCTGTAATCTGTATTATCGAAGTCTGCTGATAAAAGCCTTATTGTTCCTACCTCAGTTACCCTACAGGTTATAGAATAAATCCCGTTGCTTATTAGAAATGAATCGAACGTTCCGTACCCGTTCCCCGCATCCTCAAGATTATAAACAAAGGCTCCGGTATCTTTCCTAACAATATTGACATCATAAACTATAGGGTCGTCGTCAGTACTAAAACAATTATAGTCCATGAGGCCGGTTATTGTAACTCCGTTTTCTGGCTCATAAACTATCGGGGGTTGTGGTGGGTCTATGACAGAGGTTTCTCCCTTGTTTGCTCTAAGCGCATAAAAGTTCCCCCCTTTGATGTCAATCTCTCCCTTGTTAGTTTTAACATAAAGGGTAATATTGAAATCGCTTTCGTTGACATCCTCAAATAGATAAATCAATGAGGCGATTCCTATATCTCCGGGCGTTCCTCCACTAACTCTTTTCATCATAAAACTATTCTTGTCATAGCTTCCATCATGCAAACCAAACTTCATTTCCATTGTGCAATTTGCAACATTGCAATCAAACGGAATCTGAACCCCGACAAGATAGTCTGCGGTTGTGGTAACGGATATATTCAAATCAACAAGGTTGTTGTAATCTGTTGATGAATTAATCAATCCTGTTAGCGCCTGCTGCCTAATCTCATTTAGGTCTTGGTTTATATATTTCTGATGGAAAGTATAATCAAACTGTGAAGTTCCTGCGGTTGTCTTTGTGAAGTGCAAAATGTTTAATGTTTCATTCGCATCTACATTCAGAAGGAAACCACCAATACCTCCCACTCCTGTATTTCCTGCATCAACTGTTCGGGGGTGTTCTGTGGTGTTCACATCTTCGGCAGGCCTAAAGGTTATGTTTGGCGTTCCCTTTGCAACCGTCTGAATGTATTGTGTTTCACCATAGGCGAATACCAGCCCATCAAAGTTATCTGCTGTGAAGTTGCTATTAATATCATTGACAAATACCAGGCTTGAAGTTGTGCTGCTGAATGCTTCTTCAACTCCCTGTATTATAACCCCATCATTTCCTCTTCCTTGCATCTGATGGCAAACGACATCGTTTGTTCCTAAGAAATATTGTGTATTGCCTGATGTCCTTCTGTGCTGCAACCTAAAGAAATGATTATTGTCTGCCTGGCTTATGTTGAAATCATCAGTTGTTATATACACCGAACCGCCATTGGTGTCCTGCGACATCGACCTGCTTATCTCTTTTCTTGTGTCCCAAGTAATTCCATTCAAAGATGTTTGCAATCTCCATTGTGCATCGAAAGTCCCTGGGGAATTTGCATCTGCCCAAAAGGTACAGCTTAGGTCTGAGCTTGTATTATTGTAATCCACTTCATAGGTTTCAACAACAACATTCTGATAGTTTGTTTTGTTGGTTGGAACTCCTCCTGCATTGAGGAACTGAATCACTATCGGGTATCTATAAGTATCATCAACCAATGGAAGGAAGTCTGTGTTTGTGGTGAAGGAATAATTGGTGTCCCCAATCCAATCCCCTGTCGCATCCCTTCCTGTGTAATCTCCCCAGTAGTTTCCTCCGAGTGTTGGCCTGCCTAGTATGTTTGTTATTCCTATCTGCTTTGTTGTATTGAAATCGTTTGCACCATTTGAATCAAGGGCGTTAGTTCCGTTCCCTGAAAAGTAATTATTGTAAACTCTTATGCCTGCGGCAGTTGAGGTTAGCTCAATCCCATAGTTTGTATTATTCTGAATATAGTTCCCATGAATCCAGCTTTGCCTTCCTTGGCAATCTCTCATGTTAATCTCAACCCCATTGTCAATTGAGCCATAAATGTTATTATCATAGACATTGTTATCGCAAGGTATGTTGGGGCTTGTTGAGGTGCTGAAATGCACTCCTATTGTATTGCTTAAAAATAAATTATCGTGTAACTTATTTTTGGTCGAAGCTCCCCAAATGTAAGCCCCCTTCTCATTCCCTAATATGTTATTGTCAAAGACCTCGCAGTTTGTGGCCTTATTAGTGAACATAACTCCCCTGTCATTGAACCCTATCTCATTCCCTATAACATTGCAGTCAGCGTTGGCGTGCCCTGGAAGAACCACCCCATCATCCACATGGCTCGTTACATTATTATCCTGAACTATCATCCTCGCCGAAGTGCTTAACCCATATATCCCGTACCCTGTGCCGTCTTTTATTGAATTTCCTATAAAACTAACGTCGTCTGAGTCATCAAGATAGGCTTGATAAGTTCCATTCGCATAGAAATTATTGTCCCCTACCCAGGTGTTTGTTGAAACATCTATTATGTTCACTCCTGAATTTGTGTTTGAAAGAAACAGGTTGGAATAGATATTATTGTCTGTGCTTGTTTCTACTCTTACCCCGTCAGAATTTCCAGAAAGATTATTATCCTGAACTAGATTGTCGTTTGAACCATTGTAAAGGTAAA
>Ga0180434_10005126_pt1 | contig 15609 bp, 11 predicted proteins | sample SS_ome_7_FD_132453 | JGI IMG/M metagenome (GOLD analysis project Ga0180434, IMG submission 132453) | Hypersaline lake sediment archaeal communities from the Salton Sea, California, USA - SS_1_D_2 metaG | ecosystem: Environmental > Aquatic > Non-marine Saline and Alkaline > Hypersaline >...
AGCCTTTACCGCGAGGGAGTCGAACCCTCTGGGCATCAACAAGGTTTCAGCTCATCATGTACTCAAAGGCATCCTCCTTTCCAGGCTTCGCCTGTCGCTCATTGGCTTTGTTTTGCATAAAAACGGTGAATTGATCAAACATTCTCTACAGTTGCACAGCGGATGGGTTCTTTACCCAAGTTTCCTGCTTTAGCTATTTTATTTTCCATTCCTGCGTATAACCTTTGTTTTGCACGACAAAAGCGGGCATCAGGTCATCGGGTTATCAGGAAGTGGTTATCAGAGTATCAGGTTATCAGGGTGATCCTCTCTGGTTCCCTGGCATCCTGAGACCCTGCGCCCTGATTTCCTCATGTACTGGTTACCTATGTCCTGTTGCCCTGGTCTCCTGATTTGCCTATGTTCTCGTCTGTCGTCTCTCGTCGCTCGTCGCTCGCGTCGTAGATGCGTGAATGCGTCGATGTGCGTATGCGTTCTCTCATTTACTCATCTACTCATTTACTCATGTACTCACAAGCCCTTGGCTTGTGTGTTAACTATATATTATACACGAAAATCGCCTGGCCGTAAAGGAAAATCCCAGCAAAAAGGGCTGCAAGCGCAATGCTCACAGCCCTTAGTTCCTTCATAGGCGCTCGACGTGACAAGTTGTCTTAGTCGCCCCGCTTCACGCGGATCAGATCGCAACCTTCGAACTCGGTTCCATCATTGAGCTTCCCGGCCACGGGAATCTGCACCGCATCTGCCACTTCAACTATATCTTGTGTAGCGCTTAGCTCGAACTTCACCATCAGATCAGCGATGCCGTCACCGTCATAGTCGCCGACTTCCGTGGGGTGTGGCTCCACCGGCACCTGACCGTTGAGCAAAATCGTGCTGACATCGATTTCACCAACGTCAGAGCCCGCAGGCAATTCGATATAGCAGGTAATCCATTTTCCCTTGCTCTTGAGGTTCAATGTATCCGGGTCGATATCTACGCTGGCGACCAGTTTGCTGGCGCCGGGGGCAAGGACGATTTCGCCGCCATCCACGATAGGTGGCGTGCCCGATCCGGTATCATCCCTGCCCGAAAAATCTGCAAAACGCGGGCTCCCATCGAGATCCGTGGTAATACCGGCAGGCACCGCAGTATTGTTGCCCGCATCGATGCAGGGCGAGTTGCACGAAAGCCGCCCGTAGACGCCCGCAAACAGTGGATTGGCATTGATGTTGTCCGTCCCGGCCCAGCCGCCCCCCCGAACGTTGCTGTACCTGACGGTGGCGTCGCCGTAAATCTGTGGGCCCGTTGGAGCGCTATTGGACCACAGTATGCAGTTGGTGACCGTAGGGCTGCTGCCGGCGATATACATCCCACCGCCGGACTCAGCGTTTCCGCCGGTAATGGTAAAGCTCTCCAGGGCCGTATCGGGACCTTCGCCATTTACGCACTGCACGACGTGGTAGTGCCCGGTTCCGTCGATAATCGTCACCTCCGGCCCACCGCTGCTGCACAGATAGTCCTCACGTTTGTTGCCGGCGCGGGTCACGAAAAAATTGTGATGTCACGTCCCATATTATAGTATGACACACGCTGGAATCCAAGTCCGAAGCGCCTGATCGCCCCCCATCCGCCACAACTGCCCGCAAGCAGCTTTTTTGTTGACAGAAGGGGCATTTATTTATACTATAATAGGGTAAGGGCCGAATGTCTGAAAAAGGTCTGCCCTCACTGGACTGAAGGAGTTGAGGACCGCGAATTTCGCAAATTTGCCTTGTTTGGAGATTTCTTGGATGTTTAACAGAAAAAATGTCGTGGCTCCTTGTGTGATAGGACTTTTCATACTTGGACCTGTTCTGGGAGCAAGCGTTGCTGAGAACTGGAATGACTTCTTGCATTACCTGAAGATTGGCCGACTTGATTTGGCGAAAGGCTACGCAAGAGCCCTGTTAGAGAGCAATCCTGATCCGCTTGAGCTATTGGAGCTGGCCCGAGAGAATCCGCCAGGCCATGCGATTTTGAAACAGGCTCACGAGACTTCAGCCGACCCGGAGTTGACGGAACTGAGCGGCCAGGTTCTGGATGTCATTGAAAAGGGCAGGTTCATGCGGCGCTCCGATCCGCAAATTATCGTGGAGGAAATACGGAGACTCAGCACTACGGAACGTGGCTGGCTTATCGCCGTCAAACGGCTCAAAGACGCCGGCGAATATGCAATTCCATACGTGCTGGACGCCATGGAACAAGCCATGGCGGATGAGTCTCGGCAAAAAGAGTTGTCAGATATTATAAAGGCCCTTCCAGAAATCGGCAGGCCCGCGATACGGCCGCTGGCAGCGGCGCTGCAGAGCGACCACGCGGAATTGAAGGTCGAAATCATAAGAGCTCTGGGTAAGATCACCTATCCGCAGGCTCTGCCCTATCTGAAATACATCATGGAGAATTCCGATGCGCCTGAGCTTCGCCAATCAGCCGGAACGAGTATCGGCAAGATTGACCCGGCGGCGGTGCAGGCCTCGGCAGCCAAGCTCTTCTTCCAACTCGGCGAGAGATACTATTATCATGCCGATGCTTTAGCGCCAGCAGAGGATGCCGACTTTGCTAACATATGGTTCTGGGATGCCGGTGCCGGGCGGTTGGCGCGGCAAGAAGTAGCCAAGGATTATTTTCATGAGCTTATGGCGATGCGGTGCTGTGAGTGGTCGCTGAAGTCCGACCCCGGCTTTGGTTGGGCCATCGGGCTATGGCTGGCAGCCTTTTTCAAAACTGAGGCCACCGCTCTTGAAATGCCTGCGTATTTCGGCCCGGGCCACGCTGATGCGATGGTCTACGCCACCACTGCCGGTCCGGAGTACCAGCATCTGGCACTGGCCAGAGCCATAAAAGACAATAACGCGGACGTCGCCTTAGGAGCGGTCGAGGCATTGGCCGTCACCGCGGGCGAAAAGTCGCTGCTGTTCGCGATCGGACCGACACAGCCACTGCTGGAAGCTCTAAGGTTTGATGACAGGGCAGTCCGTTATAGCGCCGCCATAGCCGTGGCTTCTGCCGGGCCAAGACAAGGCTTTGCGCAGAGCGATCTCGTCGTGAACAACTTGGCCGAGGCGCTGAGCCAAGGCGATGAGCCGGTCGGCGAGGCTACGAAGCGATGGAGTCAAGAGTTGGCCCAGAGCTATGCCCTTCGCTCTGCCCAGGTCATGCTCAAATTGGCGCAGTCCCGCAACCCCGCCATTGACTTGTCCCTGGCGCAAACTGCCGTGATAGAGGCCACGAAAAGTGAGCGTCAGGAGATCCAGGTTCTGGCAGGTCAGATTCTGGCTCACCTGGAAAGTCCGGGGGCCCAGCGGGCGATAGCAACGATGGCTCTGGACATTACCAACGAGATGCAAGTGCGCATAGCAGCATTCGAGTCACTGACCAAATCCGCGAAGCTACATGCCAACCTGCTCACCGAGCAAACTGTGGACGATATTTACACGCTGATCAGTTCGAACGAGACGGTGCCGGAACTGCGGAGCGCAGCCGCCATTGCTTTTGGTGCCCTGAACCTGCCCAGCCGAAAGGTTAAAGACCTCATCCTCGACCAGGCAAGAAGCTAAGCCTCTTGAGCGGCGGTGTGTGGTTGCGTTGGCAAGCTCACCGTCGCAGAAACTATCTGTCCCCTTGCACGTAGTCGAGCCGTCCACCACGGAGCAAGCATCGATTGGCCACAGCGCGTCAACTCGTGATGTCGTTGCAGAATTTCTGTTGTTCTGTTATGATACGGGAGCACGACAATTCGCCTCACGAAGAACATTGGACGGACCTGAGCACTGTAACATGAAAGGACCGAGAATGGGCATGGACGCAAAGCAGATATCATTGTGTCTCAAAGAGTGCAAGGAGCACCTGACCACAGAGCTTCTGCCTTTTTGGCTGGACCGCTGCAAGGATGAGAAGAACGGCGGCTTCATTACGCACTTCGACAAAGACGGCAAAGATACCGGCGAGGATGAAAAATCCTTGATTGCTCAGACCCGCACCGTCTACACCATGTCCGCGGCTCACCGGGCAGGCTACGGCGACGGTAAATGCGGCCGGTACGCCAAGCACGGCGTGGATTTTCTCATCGACAAAATGTGGGACAACGAATACGGCGGATTCTTCTGGACCGTGGACCGCAAAGGAAATGTGGCCATCGACAAAAAGATTCTTTACGGCCTGAGCTTTGCGATGTATGCGCTGAGCGAATATACGATGGCTACCGGTGATAAGCGGGGCCAAGAGCACGCGGAGAAAGTTTTTGACCTGGTCAAGAAATACTGTGCCGACACGATGTACGGCGGATACTTCGAGATGTTTGAGCGCAACTGGGACCTGTGCGGCCCGGCCAGCCAGGGCGGCGACAGAAAGACGCTCGACGTGCACATGCACCTCATGGAAGCTTTCACCAATTTGTACGAGTGCACCGGCCAGAGTATTCACCGCCGAACGTTGCTCGAAGACATCGACCTTCTGATTAAGCAGATCTTGCACCCGAAGTATGCGACCGGCATACCGCAGTTTACGCCCGACTGGAAAGTCGCGCCGCAAATCAAGTTTGATATTATCTGGGGCTGGGACCGCTTCGAGGACACCGGCCAGAAGACTCACGCGGAAGACAATACCTCGGCCGGCCACAACGTCGAGTTCGCCTGGCTGCTGGCCCACGCGACAGACGTCATGGGCGAAGGCTGGGACCAGTACAAGGACATCATTAAGAAGGCGATGGACCACGGCATGAAGAACGGCATCGATTCCCAGCTCGGCGGCGTCTATGTGGAGGGGCCGCACTCAGGCGGCGTGTACGACACGGGCAAAGAATTCTGGCAGCAGGCGGAGGTCATGATCGGGATGCTCGAGGGGTGCCTGCGTTTCGGGCCGGACGAGTACTGGCCCGCTTATGAAAACGTGCATCGCTTCGTGTTTGACAAGATGATAAACCACCCGGTCGGCGAGTGGTGGCCCTTACTTGACAGGCAAGGCAAGCCTATCTGGACGCACATGAGCCATTCGTGGAAGGTCAACTATCACACGATTCGCTGCATGGTGCAGTGCGTAGACCGGCTGGAAAAGCTGCTGACAAAGCTTAAAAAATAATAGCTGCGTATGGATTACAACGGCAAATACAAAATCTTTGACTGCACCAAAGTAAAAACCTATCCGCTGAGTAGCCGAGCGAATAAGGTCACGCTGAGTGCCCTGTTATCACCCGCTGACACAGAGCGCTTAACTTTTGATTTGCCTGGTGAAACCCAAAGGGACATCAAAGCAATCGCTGAAGGTATTAATGCAGCCAGAGAGCGAGGCTCGCCGGTCATTCTCTTCACCGGCGCCCATTTGATAAAGAACGGATTGGGTCCTCTTGTTGTTGACCTTGTCAAGCGGCGGATGGTCACTCTCATCGCCGGCAATGCAGCCACTACCATCCACGATTTCGAATTGGCGCTGATCGGCGAAACCAGCGAGAATGTCCCGGAAGCGCTCGGCCAGGGCCGGTTTGGGATGGCATACGAGTTTGCCTATATGAACGCCGCCTTATCTGTGGGCAATCAACAGAAGCTGGGCTTTGGTGAAGCCCTGGGCAAGATGATGTGCGACGATAAGTTCCGTGCGCAAGGCTTGTCCTTTCTGTCCGGCGAGAACCGCACATGCCGTTTCCTTCATCCCGATGTCAGTGTCCTCGCTGCCTGCTATGAGAATGATGTCCCCTTCACGGTGCACGCCGGTATCGGCACGGATGTTATCGACCAGCACCCATCCTTTGACGGGCAGGCAAAAGGCGGCTGCTCCGGCAGGGATTTCCTTATCTTCACAAGTGAAATAACAAAGCTCACAACCGGCGGGGTATTCCTGAATGTTGGAAGTGCCGTCACCGGCCCGGAGGCCCTTCTAAAGGCCGTCTCGATGGCTGCTAATGCGGGACAGTCCCCCAGAGACATCGTCACTGCGGACTTTGACCTCCGCGATTACCATGCCGAGAGTATGCACGATGAGTCTTCACAGGGCTACTACTTCCGCGACCAGAAAAGTGTGGTGACACGCATCCCACAGGCGTTTGCCGGTAAGGGCTTCTATATACAAGGCGACCAGAGACAGACGTTTGCCCTACTGTACAAGATGATCATCGAGAGGCTGTAGACAAGGTGCCCGCCATGAAGGAACAACGCATCCACGAGATTCTCGAACGAATTCGCAAGGTCAACATCGCGGTGTACGGTGATTTTTGTCTCGACGCGTATTGGATACTGGATGCCCGGGGTTCGGAAGTGTCGGTGGAGACGGGCTTGCAGGCGCAGGCGATCAGCAAGCACTACTATTCGCTCGGCGGTGCATCAAATGTGGTGGCAAATTTAGTCGCACTTCAGCCGAAGAAGATACAAGTCATAGGGGTCATCGGGAATGATACCTTCGGCAGAGAGCTGACCCGCCAGCTTCACGAGCTCGGCGTGGACACCAGCTATTTGGTCATGCAGGAAGAGAGCTTCGATACGGTGACTTTCGGCAAGCCATACCTGGAAGGAAATGAACAGCCGCGCGTCGACTTCGGCTTCTTCAATAGGCGAACTGAGGCCACGGACGAGGACTTGCTCGACGGCATCCGCCACGCGTTGGAAACGGCTGATGCGCTTATCGTCAATCAGCAGGTCCCCGGCAGCATCACAAACGATTCCTTTATCGAGCGGGCAAATAGTCTCTTTGGCAAGTACGCGGACAAGATCGCGTTGCTGGATTCGCGACATTACGGCCGCAAATTCAAGAACATCTATCGCAAGACAAATGACCTGGAGGCAGCAAGGCTCAACGGCGTCGATGTCGGCCTGGGTGATGTTCTGGAACTAAAAGACCTGATCAAATACGCGCAGAGTTTGCACCGACAATTCAACAGACCTGTGTTCTTAACTCGTGGCCCGCGCGGCATCCTGACCGTGGATGCTGAAGGGGTGCATCAAGTTCCCGGCATACAGTTGATGAAAAAGCTCGACCCGGTGGGGGCCGGCGATACGGTGACAAGCGCGTTGGCCTTGTGTTTGGGAGCCGGTGTCAGCCCTGCTGAAGCCGCGGAGCTTGCCAACTTTGCCGCCGCCGTTACCGTCCAGAAACTCTTCCAGACGGGCACCGCCTCCGGCGAGGAAATCCTCCAGGTCGGCAAAGACCCGGATTATATCTACCAGCCCGAGCTTGCCACAGACCGGCGCAAAGCTCGCTATCACGGCCAGACCGAGATAGAGTTGTGCTACGAATCCATTCCGCTGGGCCCAGTCAAGCACGCGGTCTTCGATAACGATGGGACCATCAGCACGCTCAGGCAGGGCTGGGAGCAGATCATGGCCCCGGTAATGATAAAGGCTATACTCGGCGACAAATACGAAACGGCAGACGAGACGCTGTATCATAAAGTGCGGAATCGTGTCCTCGACTATATCGACAAATCAACCGGCGTTCAGACCATAGTGCAGATGGAAGCGTTGGTGGAGTTGGTCAAAGAATTCGGCATTGTCCCTGCCGAAGAGGTCCTGGACAAATTCGGCTACAAGGAGATTTACAACGATGCTCTTATGAAAGTGGTGAGGCAGCGCATTCGAAAGCTCGAAAGTGATGAGCTTGACATCAATGACTATACGATCAAAGGCGCTCTATCATTTGTCGAAGAACTCCGTAAGAGGGGTGTGAAGCTCTACCTGGCAAGTGGAACTGACCGTCAGGATGTGGTTGCCGAGTCCAAGGCGCTTGGCTATGCCGAGCTTTTTGACGGTGGTGTGTACGGTGCTCTCGGCGATGTCACCAAGTATTCCAAGAAGATGGTTATCGAGCGGATAATGGTCGAGAACAAGCTGCGCGGTCCTGAGTTGGCTGTCTTTGGCGATGGGCCGGTGGAGCTGCGCGAATGTCGAAAGCGGGACGGCATCGCCGTCGGCGTGGCCAGTGATGAAGTTCGGCGGCACGGCCTGAACATCGAGAAGCGCAGCCGCCTAATCAAGGCCGGCGCACACATCATCAGCCCCGATTTTTCACAACACAAAGAACTCATCGGTCTGGTGTTTGCAAAACGGGTTTGATTGGTTCGCTGTATCTAATAAAGCCAGATAACAGAATCACGCTCACATCCGCACAAACGGTTTTCAGGTTTTTTCGGCTGGGCACGATGATAGCTCGGCCTTACGGGTCTGAGGCTTCTTCGCTCGTCTGATCGGGTATCTTGTCTTGGGTGCTCTCATATAGACGGTTCATAGCATCCTCGGTCGTAGAATCATTGTTGCTGGAGGAAGCGACCCTGTGTACCAAGTCACACCACCAGCACATGTATGACGTATTGCTTTGCTGCGACTGCCTGTTCAAAGCTATTTCTTTTAGGAATTTGTTTTGAGACAGCGGACTTAGAAAGAGAAAAAAAGCCACAAAACTCAAGACCAGAAACCCGCCCAAGAAACCTAACAGGCCGGCAAAGAGAACGTCAAATATACGGGGAAAAGAGACCCTGAACTGCCCGGTAAGCAGTGTATAAGATACTCCGCATAGAATCAAAAAGGCTCCGATGGCTGTAGTTGCCAACGTGAGGGCCTTGCCGTATGATATCTGGCCTGCTGCCGGGATGACATCCAGAACGACCGGCGTTAGGAAAACGGCCACATAGACGGAGATAACGATGTTGAACAGCATTATCCACGTCTCGTAGAAGCCGCGTCTAACAGCGAGCCAGGCGAAGACTCCGCCCACCACTACACCTACCCAAAATACCATAAACTCTACCCTACGGTTCTCTTCAATTCTTCCAGGCTGGTTATTCCCAGCGCCACCCTTTTCAGACCCTCTTTTCTCAGGTTTGTTCTGTCCGTTCTTTTTCCCTCGGTTCTCAATTGCGTTACGATGCCTTTGTTGTTTGCGATGTCGGCCTTTAACTGGTCGTCAACAACGAGCGCATCGCAGATTGCCGTCCTTCCGAAATAGCCGGTCTGGCCACAGTGCTTGCAACCAACTGGCTCGAACATGTGTGTGCAGTCAATGTGCCTCTTTTTGAGCTCCTCCATCAGACCTGTCGGCAGTTTGGCCGGCCTTTTGCAGCGCTGGCAGAGCACGCGCAGAAGGCGTTGAGAAAGCAAAAGACTCAGCCCCGACGACAGCAGAAGAGGTGATACCCCCAAGTCCAGCAGCCTGACCAGAGCCGTTGCGTTGCTGTCACAGTGTATCGTAGCCAGAACCAAGTGACCCGTTTGTGACGCGCGCAGGGCAATCTCGGCGGTTTCTTCATCGCGTATTTCACCGACACATATCACATCCGGGTCCTGCCTCAGGATGCTGCGCAAAACCTTTGGAAACGTAATGTCGGCTTTCGGATTGATTTCAATCTGACTGGTCTCCGGCAGGACTGCCTCAATCGGGTCTTCCACGGTAATGACGTTCCGCGTAAATCGGTCGATTGCGTTGAGCATTGCATAGAGAGTGGTAGTCTTTCCGCTTCCGGTTGGACCGCACATCAGCAACATACCGGAAGGTTTGCTGATGGCGCCCTTTATGACTGACAGTTGCTTTTTTGTAAGCCCCACATCGGTCAAAGTGAATGTGCCGGCACTTTGGTTGAGTACCCTTATGGACAACTTTTCTCCGTTGAGCACACCGGCGCTCGCTACGCGAAACGAAGCGGTGAGGCCCGCCTTTTTTGCCATAAACGCGCCGTCCTGAGGCCTTCTTTTCTCGGAGATGTCCATGCTCGAAACAGCTTTGATACTATTTATGATAGCATTGCAGGTATCGGCGTTGAGTTTCCTGACCGTTCTGAGCACGCCGTCTATCCGCAGTCGGACCGTGTATGTCGATTCGTCCTTCGGGTCAACGAGGATGTCACTTGCTCGCTGTTCAAGGGCGTTTGCAATAATTTGCTCGGTTAAATCGAGAACGTGTCTGTCTTGCTGCTTGCGCTGGCCGTGGCCGTATATTTCATCTATGCTCCTGCCCGACGAATCAAGCAGTTTTATGACGGAGTCCTGCTTGGCTCGCGCAAATCGCGGAGACCGGATGTGGGTATAAATGTTTCTCAACTGTTCCTTGAGTACTTCCACAAAGTTGTCGCCGCTAATACGAGATTTTCTCGCTGCAGTGATCATCATTAGCACAAGCAAAAAGACGGGGCCTGCAAACAGTGTGACGACATAAGCAGCCGATTTGTATGGTTTTGGGACTATGGGGCTGAACTGAATGACCTGTACGATATGCAGACAAACGTACACCCATACCACCAGAAGCAGAAGCTTGATTGGATTAAAAGGCAGCGACGTCGCAGTAGCACCTGGACCAACCGCAGCCCACAACGGACAGCTCAAATCTTGTGCAAAAATCTGGATTAGACCCGGCATCTGCTACGCGCTGTATTTTAGCGACTATAAAGCGAAAAATGTTTTCACACAGCAAACCTGCGCACCGCATCAAAATGTATAGGTCAAACAGAATCTCGAAGGATGCTAAGCTACCTCGAGAAGATTTTTCGACAATATTAGTGTCATTGTGAACGAGGTGAAGCAATCTCGTCCCTGTAGGCGATTGAGATTGCCACGGCCTTTCAGGCCTCGCAATGACGGTCGCGCCAATAAGCCAATCAACGAATGTCCAAAAACTTTCTGATGGTAGCTTAGCGCAGCTCCTTACCCAAGCCAGCAGGACTGCATCTATATTTGCTTTCTCCGGAGAGCGAATGCTGATATTCTAAAGGTCTTCCAACTCCGCCAAGAACGAGTCGGACGCGTCTTCGTCCAGATCTGCGAAGATGTCGGATTCCTCCGCTTCAGCTTCCTTCGGCTTGGCTTTCTCCGGCTTCGCTTCTTTCCTTCCTTGCTGCTCGGCAGGGGCAATCTCTTGGGGTTGGCCATCGATCTGAAGCAGAAATGTCAGAGGACCGATCCTGATATAGTCACCCGCCTTGAGCGTTGCCTCATCGACACGTCTATCGTTAACATACGTTCCGTTGCGTGAGCCGAGGTCGCGAATCTTCAGCGTATCTTTGTTCTGGCTCAATTGACAGTGTCTTCGGGATACCGTCGTGAGCGGCAGCTGCAAATCACAGTCGTGGCGTCTGCCCACCACCATGATATTGCTGGGCAGACCGAATGCCTGATGCGAGCCATCTTTCCTCAGCAACACTAAATTCACATCCATCCTTACCTATCTCCCTCGGGGTATAACTTAGCTTCTGACCTATTATATACGCTTGCGTGCCCTATGACAAGCGATAAATCAGCCATATCGGCCTTCCATACGTGAGGGGCGTACAGCGAGCCGGACCGGCCCTGGTGACGTAAGCACAGTCATATAAAGAACTTGCAATTTCCTCACGGTGCAAAGGCCGAACATAGGTCCCCGGCGACCCCGCATGCTCAATCGGTACTTTGGTACTTCTCTTGTCCCAGTCGACGGTGTCTTTCGCACATGGCGCGGGACGTATACAGTGGGCTCGTGCCGTAATCCGCAGAGAACTCCGGTAGGATTTACATTGAAATCTCGCTCAAAATGTGTTATGTACTGTTTGGCGCCGGGTAGATGGCTAACCTGAAACCAGTGAAATATCCGCCAATTGTTTGTGGCAAAAGGAACTGATCGCATTATGGCACGCTATCAGCGCGGCAAAAAGGCGTTATACGAGGTGATGAGCAAAACACGGCAGAAGTCTACCTCGGCAAAGAAGACAGAGCCGCTGCGCCCGCCGGAACCCAAACAGGAAGAAAAGGCCGCCCCGAAGCCCGAGAGCCCGCCGTCACCAAGCCCGGCGAATATTCCGATGAAGCCCAAAGCCGTGCAGTTCAATGCCGGAAGGGTGGAAGTGTCCATACCTTATCCGCTGGCTATTGCGGTCGGTTTGGGTCTGGTTTTGGTGGTATTGGCCGCCTATCGGCTCGGCCAGATTAGCCAACGGCTGGCCAATTCAACGGCGAGAGTGAGCAGAATTGACCGTCAAGATGCCGGACCAGGCGGCGGAGATCAGCGAAGTGCAGAAGCAGGCATGCGCGAGACTACACGCTCGCCTGTAAGAGAACGCGGGACGCCCGGATCAAGCGGGAGTAACTGTATCGTCATTCAGGCATTTCACTCTCGAAAAGACCTCGTGCCGGTCCAAGAGTACTTTGCACGGTTTGGCATAGAGACCGAAATAAAGCAGCTCGGCGGCTGGTACTGCTTAGTGACAAAAGAAAGGTATGACGACCCGAAAAAGGAAGGAACGGACGGTTACGCTGCAAAGCAAAGAATAATACAGATTGGTGCCAACTATAAGGCCCCGCCCGGCTACGAAACATTCGGCACCGAACCGTTCCATGATGCATACGGTATGAAGTTTGATGACTGATTTATAGGAGTGTTTGGATGTCCGTAGATCGCACGTTAAAAGTCAAAGGTGCCTTGAGCAGACACAGAAATGTCCTCACCCGCGCCGAGCGCATCGAGCAGCTCAAGGATGAAGAGCGATGGAATGAAGGTGACTCTCTCCTGGGCCTGCCGAAGGTGGCCCATCGCAAGAGTCACGCCGGCAAGAAAGCAAAAGAGGCGGAACCGGCAGGGATGGAAGCTGCCGTTGAGACCCCAGAGGCCACCACATCCGAGTAAGGATCGCGTCTCGTTGGCAGCACAGTAAAGATCTGCTTGCAGATCAGGTGATGTGTCATCAACCGATCTCTACAGGCCGCTTTTTGGCGATTAAAATGTTGCTGAAGAGCGGCTTGTTCTACATACTCTGATATGTGGGCAGAAGTGGATCTGCACGAGCGGCGCAGACACAAGAGGGCGGTCGTCTGAAGTGCTGATACGTTTCGTACCGTTGGGAGAGAGACAATGATCAGACACATAGTTCTTGGTGCGATTGTTATCTCACAGGCAGTGTCGTCGCCTGCTGCGGGCGCCGGAGCGAAAACCGGTAATGCGTGGCCGATGCCCACATGGCAAGAGGGCAAGCCGCAGCAGGTCGGTATGGATCCGGCCATGCTGGCCAAAGCCCGTGACTATGCCCTGACCGGCGACGGGTCAGGCTGTATCACCCGGCACGGCAGGCTCGTTATGCGGTGGGGCGACTGGAAACGCCGCTACGACTTGAAGTCTAGCACTAAGGCCATCGGTGTTACCGCGGTGGGTCTTGCTTTGCAGGACAGCAAGATCGAAAGTCTACACGAACCGGCTAAGAAGCACCATCCGAGCATCGGTGTTCCGCCGGAGTCCAATGCCGAAACCGGCTGGCTGGACAAAATAACGCTTTTCTATCTGGCCACGCAAACCGCAGGCTTCGATAAGCCCGGCGGTTACACCAAGCTCATGTTTAAGCCCGGCACAAAGTGGTCGTACAGCGATGGTGGGCCGAACTGGCTGGCCGAATGCGTCACGCTGGTGTATGGAAAGGACCTGCAGGAGCTTATGTTCGAGCGGGTCTTTGGACCTATCGGTATAAAGCGATCCGACCTGAGATGGCGGAACAACGCCTATCGGCCGCACGAAATCAACGGTGTCAAGCGGCGCGAGTTCGGCTCCGGCATCCACGCCAACGTCAATGCAATGGCGCGGATCGGCTATCTATACCTACGGCGAGGCCGATGGCAGGGCAAACAAATCATCCCCTCGTGGTTTGTCGATATGGCCCGAATCGTGCCGAAAGAGATCCGCGGCCTGCCCGTGGTGAAACGCGAATCCTACTTTAATGCGTCGGATCATTATGGGCTATTGTGGTGGAATAATGCCGATGGGACGATGAAAAACGTCCCACGCGACACATATTGGTCGTGGGGCCTGTACGACAGCCTTATCGTGGTAATACCCAGCCTGGATATCGTCGCCGCCAGAGCGGGCAAATCCCTGAACAAGGCCCGCAACAGCGATTATGGGGCCATTGAGCCTTTCATTGAACCAATTGCTCTGTCGGTGACGAACAGAAGCGGTAGGGCGGTCGCGCCTTATCCGCCCAGCCCCGTGATAAAGGGCATAAAATGGGCGCCCGCCGAGACAATTACTCGAAAAGCCAAAGGTAGCGACAATTGGCCGATTACCTGGGCGGATGATGACAATTTGTATACCGCTTACGGAGATGGCTGGGGATTTGAGCCGAGGACGGAGAAGAAGTTGAGCCTGGGCATTGCCAAGGTCATCGGTTCGCCGCCGAACTTCAAGGGCGTCAATATCCGCACGGATACCGGTGAGCGGATAGGGCAGGGGGCCAAAGGAGCGAAGGCGAGCGGCATGCTGTGCGTCGACGGCGTGCTGTATATGCTGGTCCGAAACGTCGGAAATTCACAGATAGCGTGGTCGGACGACCACGGCAAAACGTGGAAGTGGTGCGATTGGAAATTTACCGAAAGCTTTGGCTATCCCACATTTCTGAACTTCGGAAAGAACTACGACGGCGCGCGGGACGATTTTGTGTATGTCTATTCGCATGACTCGGACAGCGCTTATGAACCGGCTGACCGGTTTGTTCTGGCCCGCGTGCCGAAAGACAAAATCCGCGAGCGGGGCGGGTATGAGTTCTTCAAGGGCCTGGACAGCGCCGGCAAGCCCATCTGGACGAAAGATATTCGCGATAGGGGGGCGGTCTTTGTCAATCCCGGCCGCTGCTACCGCAGCGGCATAAGCTTCAACCCCGGCCTGCGGCGGTATTTATGGTGTCAGACGCTCTATGAGGACGATGATATGCGTTTCAAAGGCGGCCTGGGTATTTTTGATGCCCCGCAGCCCTGGGGCCCGTGGACAAGTACCTGCTACGCAGAGCCCTGGGACGTCGGCCCCGGCGAAACAAGCTCATTCCCCACCAAGTGGATCAGCACCGACGGCAAAACCTGCTACCTCCTCTTTTCCGGGGATGATTGTTTCTGCGTCCGCGAAGCGAAGCTCTTTTGACAGGTCCGATTCGGTGTTTCTTCGCTCGTAATTATGCCGCGATGCCCGGCACTCGGCCGTAGACGACGGTATACCGAACATCGTATTTTCAGACAATCTGGAATTGAGGCTTGTATTTCCGAGAACAAGCCGGTAGGCTTGTGATATGAAAGCGAAGCAAAGGGAATACACCGTTATTGTTGGTGACCTCGTTCGCTCCAGGCGCGATTCTGATCGAAAGCGGCTTGCACGCGTGATACCTCTCGCGCTGAGTCACGCGAACCGAGTGTTTTCGGGCGAATTTCATGCACCGCTTGTGCAGACGCAAGGTATAGATGCTGTCTCAGGTGTCCTTAAGCGCCCCGGTACGAGCTACGAGATTTGTAGGAGTGTGAACGAAAGAATCCTTCCGAATGCGTTCCGCTTCGCTGTGGCCTGCGGGAGATTGGACGTTGGATTGGGGTCGCGAGATGCTGCCAAGATTGACGGACCAGCTTTTCATGTGGCAGCCGACCTCGTCGAACGAGCCAAACAGCAAAACCTGTATTATGCTTTTGCCTTGGGGGATGAGTCCGGAGAGTTAGAGACATTGCTAACCGTCCTCGCAAGCGTCATTCATATCGCCCGGGGTACGTGGACTACGCGGCAAAGGCGTGTTGTTAAGCTCTACGAAGAGTTGGGGACACAAAGGGCTGTGGCCAGGAAGCTCGGAATTACGCAGCAAGCCGTGTCAGATGCCCTTGTCAAGTCGTCGCATAAAGAGTTAGTCAGAG
>Ga0180434_10005127_pt1 | contig 15608 bp, 8 predicted proteins | sample SS_ome_7_FD_132453 | JGI IMG/M metagenome (GOLD analysis project Ga0180434, IMG submission 132453) | Hypersaline lake sediment archaeal communities from the Salton Sea, California, USA - SS_1_D_2 metaG | ecosystem: Environmental > Aquatic > Non-marine Saline and Alkaline > Hypersaline > Sediment...
GCTCGATTCAGGAGGACCGGGTGCTCGTGGATCACTTCATCAAGAATGTCCCAGACTTCGTCACTTCGCCGATCAAGCATTTTCTTGGCACTCTTGATCGTATCGACGTAGCCTAGCTCCTTGAGGCGTCGAATAATGAACGGTTGGAAAAGCTCAAGAGCTATCTTTTTGGGAAGCCCGCATTGATTGAGCTTCAACTCGGGTCCTACCACGATCACCGAACGGCCGGAATAGTCAACGCGTTTTCCGAGGAGGTTTTCTCGAAAACGACCTTGCTTGCCCTTGATCATGTCGGTGAGCGACTTCAGTGGTCGGTTTGAGCTGCCAAGAACAGATCGCTTGCACCGTTCGTTGTCAAACAGAGCATCCACCGCCTGCTGGAGCATTCGTTTTTCATTTCGAATGATGACTTCCGGGGCGTGAAGGTCGAGCAGCTTTTTGAGACGGTTGTTTCGATTGATGACGCGTCTGTAAAGATCGTTGAGGTCGCTGGTGGCAAAATTGCCGCTTTCCAGAAGGACCAACGGCCGCAGGTCCGGCGGAATAACAGGGACTACTTCGAGAATCATCCATTCCGGTTTGTTTGGCGAATCCTTAACGGCTTCGACTAGTTTGAGTCGTTTTATGATGTCCCGGGTTCGCTGTTGCGATTTTGTCGTTTGAAGCTCTGCGCGCAGTTCCTTGGAGACCTCTTCCATGTCAATGCTCTGGAGGAGCTTGCGAATAGCCTCTGCCCCCATGCCTGCTTCGAAGCTGTCGCCATAGGTTTCTTGAAGCTTCTGATAATCCTCTTCTCCCAGAAGATCGCCGGCGGAAACACCTTCAGCATCGGCTTTGCCTGGATTGATGACGATGTAATCCTGGAAGTAGACGACACGCTCAATGGCCGTAGTCTTCACGCCCAATAGGTTGGCCAAACGCGAAGGCATGGCTTTGAAGAACCATATGTGTACAACCGGAGCGGCCAGGTTGATGTGGCCCATACGTTTCCGGCGCTCTCGCGAGTGTGTTACTTTGACACCACAACGATCACATATGATGCCTTTGTGCTTCATGCCCTTGTATTTGCCGCAGAAGCATTCCCAGTCACGTTCGGGGCCGAATATCCGTTCGCAAAACAGACCGTCCTTTTCCGCGCGGTAGGTCCGGTAGTTTATGGTCTCCGGCTTCTTGACTTCCCCGTACGACCAACTTCGAATCTCATCCGGAGAGGCCAGACAAATGCTCACGGATTGATATTCATTGACGTTGTCGTGGACTTCTGACATATCAGAGACCTCCTGTCAAAGCCGAGGTGTCATTCTTTTCCGTAAGCAGACACATCATATACCCAATACCTTTTCAACTGACGGCTTTCTTCGCTCAAGCCGCATGTCAAGTGCGAGTCCCTTGATTTCGTTCATCAGGACCTCAAAAGAAACCGGTGTGCCCGCTACCAGCGTATTTTCACCCTTGACCATCGATTCGTAGATTTTCGTGCGTCCTTCGACATCATCGCTCTTGACCGTGAGCAATTCCTGAAGGATATGAGCCGCTCCGTATGCTTCGAGAGCCCACACTTCCATCTCGCCAAACCGTTGGCCGCCAAACCGCGCTTTCCCACCCAAGGGTTGCTGAGTGATCAGCGAGTATGGGCCGGTCGCTCGAGCGTGAACCTTGTCGTCGACAAGGTGGTCGAGTTTCATCATGTACATGTAGCCTACCGTCACACGCTGATCGAAAGGCTCTCCTGTTCTTCCATCGAATAGGACTGTTTTGCCGTCTTCGGGAAGCCCGGCTTCTTTGAGTGCAGCATGAATTTCGTGTTCGCTTGCTCCGTCGAAGACGGGGGTGATCACTCGATAACCCATCTTCTGGGCTGCCCACCCAAGGTGTGTTTCAAGGATCTGTCCGACATTCATACGTGACGGGACGCCGAGAGGGTTTAGAACCATGTCGACAGATGTTCCATCTTCGAGGAATGGCATATCCTCTTGGGCCATGATCCTTGCAATTACACCTTTGTTTCCGTGACGCCCGGCGACCTTGTCGCCGACGGACAACGTTCGCGTGGTTGCGACATAGATCTTGACTAGTTCGAGGACTCCAGTCGGCAACTCGTCGCCACGTTTCAGGTGATTCAGGCGACGTTCCTTTTCGTCCTTCAACTGGTCCAATCTGGATATGTGGGATTGATAGATTTTCCGAAGCTTTGCGCGGGCACGCGAATCGCGTACGGCAATGCTCTCAACATCGAACAGTTCTTCCATCTCCACCACTTCGTCTTCAGGACGGCGGTCCAGGCGGCTGTAAATCTCCCCTGTCTGTTCGTTCACAAGTCTACCGGAAACAACTTCCTCCATTTCCGCGATCATGGAGATAAACTGGTCGGCGATACGTCGGTCAAAAGCTTTCTGGCCTTTGCGTAATTCTTCACGGTCCTTCTTGCGTTGTTCCTCAGGCAGGTGTGCTCGACGAGAGAACTTCTGGGTATCTATAACAATCCCTTCAACGCTAGGTGGCACCTCGAGGGAGTCATTTTTGACATCCTCACCGGCCCGGCCAAAGATGGCGTGTAGCAGCTTTTCTTCGGGTGACAATTCGGTCTTGCTCTTTGGCGCAACCTTGCCGACGAGAATGTCTCCGGGACTGACCGTAGTCCCGATTCTCACTATACCCTCATCATCCAGGTTTCGGAGTGCTTTTTCGGACATATTTGGTATGTCACGCGTGAACTCCTCACGGCCGAGTTTTGTCTCTCGAATTTCGACCTCAAACTCTTCGATGTGAACCGATGTGTACAGGCCTTCTTTGACGAGACGCTCGCTGACGAGAATGGCATCCTCAAAATTGTAGCCTTCCCACGGCATGAACGCGACCAACACATTTCGTCCAAGGGCAAGTTCACCTTCACATGTGGAAGCTCCGTCGGCGATTACCTGGCCCTTGGTAACCTGCTGGTCTTCTTTGACAATCGGTCGCTGGTTCAGGCAAGTACGACTGCTGAGGCCCACAAACTTCCTGAGTTCGTGCTTGTCCCCGTCAATCTCTACGAAGTCGGCCGTAACTCTGTTGACAGTCCCGTCATTTCTCGCGACACATACCATGCCCGAGTTTCGTGCGACAGAGGATTCCACTCCTGTGGCAATCAACGGTGCTTCGGTCTGTAGGAGCGGCACAGCTTGACGCTGCATGTTCGATCCCATCAAAGCTCGGTTTGCATCGTCATGCTCAAGGAAGGGAATCAGCGAGGCTGAGACACCAACAAGCTGCTTCGGTGAAACGTCCACGTAGTCGAGTTCAGTTGCTGCCACTAGTTTAAACTCGCCACCTGTGCGCGCCAAGACCATTTCACCTTCGATTTTGCCCTTGTCATCGAACTTGATTGTCGCTGGGGCAATCTGCGCCTCATTCTCTTCATCACCACGGAGGTATACCAGGTTCTCAGTGACACGGCCGTCTTTGACCTCTCGGTACGGGGTGCAGAGAAATCCGTAGTCATCTACGCTTGCGAACAAGCTGAGGTACGTTATCAGGCCGATATTGGTGCCTTCCGGCGTTTCGATAGGACAGATACGACCGTAGTGAGATGTGTGAACATCTCGCACCTCAAAACCAGCTCTCTTTCTGTTCAAACCACCCGGGCCAAGCGCGCTGAGACGCCGCTCGTGTGTGAGCTGGGCTAGAGGATTAACTTGGTCGACGACATTGGACAACTCGCTTCTCGCAAAGAAGTAGTCTATTGCGGTAGAGATTGTGCGCGAGTTGATGAGGCTCCTTGGGCTCAGTTCGCTTTGATCCTTGAGGTTCATTCGTTCCTGAGCCGTTCGTTTGAGCTTGAAGAACCCTTTGCGAATCTCCTCGCCCGCCAGCTCGTCGATCGTACGTATGCGTCGATTGCCGAGATGGTCGATGTCATCTATCTGACCCTGACCGGCTCGCAGTCCCAGGACATATTGAAGAGCGTTGACGTAATCCTCCTCGCGGAGTGTCATCTCGTTTTCAGAAATGTCCTGGTTGAATTTTCTGTTCAGTCGAAAGCGACCCACCTTGCCCAGTCGATATCGGTTGGTGTCGAAGAACCGCTCCTCGAATAGTTGTTTTGCTTTTTCGAGTTGGGGAGGGTTGCCCGGTCTCAGTCTCCGGTAAATGCGGGTGAGAGCGCTTTCGTATGAGTCTGAGAGATCCTCTTTGACCGTGTTCAGAATCAACGGGTCATCGAGGCTGGCGATAACCTCTATTTCCTTGAGGCTGGACTTCTTGATCGCATCAACAAGATCTTCAGGTATTGTCTGCCCGCTTTCGACCAAGACCTCGCCTGTCTCGTTGTTCACAAGACCTCCTACTGCAACACGGTCGGCGAGCTTGGAGGCGGACATTCTTGGGGTAATCTTTACTTTCTCAGTCTGGTAAAAGAGACGTAAGATTTCCTCATCTGTCCCGTATCGTGGTGACATTGCGCGGAGCAACATGGTGGCCGGAAACTTGCCGCTCTGATCGAGTCGGACGTGCAATACGTCTCGCTTTGAAACTCCGATCTCAATCCAACTTCCTCGCTCAGGGATGATCCTGCAAGAATGAAGGCGCTTGCCGGTGGCATTCACTTGTTGATCGAAGTCAACGCCTGGAGATCGGTGTAGCTGGGTGACGACGACTCGCTCAGACCCGTTGATAATGAATTCCCCGCCTCCCAACATGATGGGGACATCGCCCAAGTAGACTTCCTCTTCGACCGGTTCTTCTTTGTCCAATCGAAGGCGTACGTGCAACGGCATTCCGTACGTCAAGCGCAGACGCCGACATTCCTCGGGCCCGTATCGTGCTCGGCCCAATCGGTAGTTTACGTACTCCAGAGACATAGTCTCATCGTAACTCTTGATGGGAAATGTCTCACGAAGAACTGTTTCCAGACCCTTGCTCTTCCGCTTGTTTGGGGGAGTGTCTGGCTGAAGGAAGTCCTCGTAGGATGTCGTCTGAATCTGCACAAGCTCGGGTACTCTTACGAAATCACCGACCTTGCTGTAATCGCGGATCTCTTTCATATTGGATCTACCTCGCTTACTGACACACGGCTAGCCTGGCCGACAGCAACCGCAGGACATGTGCCCTGTTGTTCCGCCGCGCTCGCTCGGATACCAGTCGAGAATGTCGAGAACAGTCGTGCTGTCTGCAACTTAACGGGGACTTCACGCAGAAAGTTCCACCACACCATCGGACATGTACTCGCCAGGACGACGTGCTCTCGGCCTGCAAACACAAAACAACCGTTTGCACGGAGCTCTTGCCGGTTCGACCATGTCGCCATCGAAAGCCCCGCTACAGCCGAATTGATGTTGAGTATCATTCCAGACCCGCACGGACAACCGCTCAGGAAATAGCCAAGTAGCATGCTAGGCGCTTGCGCGCTTCACCGCTACACGGTGCACGGTACAATTGACGGACAGTCTTACTTGATCTCTGCCGTAGCGCCCGCTTCTTCGAGAGCGGCTTTCACCTTTTCCGCTTCGTCTTTGCTGACAGACTCCTTGATCGGCTTTGGCGCACTTTCGACAAGTGTCTTGGCTTCTTTCAGGCCGAGAGTCGTAAACTGACGAACAGCCTTGATGACCTGCACCTTTTGTGAGCCGACCTCTTTGAGAATCACGTCAAACTCGGTCTTCTCCTCGGTTGCCGCTGCCCCCGCACCTGCAGCGCCTGCAACGGCCGCTGCCATCGGCACCGCCGCTGTAACACCAAATGCTTCCTCGGCCGCCGTCTTGAGTTCTGCCAACTCCATCACAGTCATGCCCTTGATCATTTCCAGAACTTCATTTACTTTTCCGCTTGGCTGGGCTTCGCCCATCTCTTCTCCTCCTCTTGAGGACTTGATAGCCTCGACTACCGTAAGGAACTGCTGGATAACACCATTGACAACATATACAAAACCTGTAAGAGGTCCTGTGATACCACCTATAACCTGGCCGACAAGGATATCGCGTGGCGGAATAGCAGCCACAGTCAAGACCTCCTCGGCCGTCAATACTTTTCCATCAAGAAAGCCGCCTCGAACCTTGAGCTCTTCGTGCTCCTTTGACCAGTCAACCAATAGCCGCGGCACGATCGTCGGATCGTCTCCACCGTACGCTATTGCCGTAGGTCCTGTAATCAGGCTCACTGCGTCTTTTATCTCAAGCTGCTCGAAGGCAAGCGTAGCTGTCGAATTCTTGACAACGGTGAGATTCGCGCTTTGCTCATGCAGCTTGCCACGTAGTTCTGTTGATGCACCGGCGGTGGAACCGCTGTAGTCTACAACTACACAACTTTGTACATCGGCGAACTGTTTCGCCAGCTCACCCACCATTGTCTCGTTTAACTTACTCGGCATTATCTACTCCCGGCCCCGGCTGAAGCGCCTTAGAGCGCTCTGACCGATAACCCTTGCTGCCAATCATTAGCCAATCGCGAGCCGAATACCTGGGCTCATCGATGCAGAAATGCTCACTCTGTGCAGAAATCGACCCTTGACCGCTGCCGGTCGATTCTCGAGAATGTGCTCTATGAATGCGTTGATATTGCTGACCAAATCCTGCTCCGGAAAGGACCGCTTGCCGACAGGAGCATTGATGTTGCCAAGAGCATCCGCACGATACTCGATCTTACCGGCCTTGAATTCCTGTATGGCAGTCGCGAGATCCTGTGTTACGGTGCCTCCCTTTGGAGAGGGCATTAGACCCTTTGGCCCAAGCTGCCGGCCAAGTTTGCCGACGTGCTTCATCATGTCTGGTGTTGTTACGGCCACGTCGAATTCGAGCCACCCATCCTGTACCTTCTTCACGAGATCTGCGCCGCCAACGAAATCCGCTCCTGCTGCTTCGGCTTCCTTGGCTCGTTCACCTTCGGCGAAGGCGATGACTCTCTGCGTCTTTCCGATTCCATTGGGAAGCGAATACGTGCCACGAATCTGCTGATCCGCCTTTTTCGTATCAACCCCCAGTTTCATCGAGATTTCGACTGTCTCGTCGAAATTCGGCTTGTCAAAGGTCGCCAACAGAGCCACGGCTTCTTCAACCGTGTGTTCGGTTGTTCGGTCGACCTTCTTCGTGTTCTTGACGTGTCGTTTGCTTTTTGTTGCCATCGAGTTTCTTTATCCCTCTACTACATCAATGCCCATGCTACGAGCGGAGCCTTCCACCATTTTCATGGCAGCATCGATGCTTGACGCGTTTAGGTCGGGCATCTTCGTTTCGGCAATCTCGCGTACCTGTGAAAGTGTGACCTGCCCCACTTTTTCGGCTTTTGGAGAACCGGAGCCTTTTGCGATCTCGGCCATTTTCTTCAACAAAGCCGAGGCTGGCGGAGTCTTCACCTCGAAGGAGAAGCTCCTGTCCTTGAAGATCGATATCACAACACCGACCAGCATGCCCGTTTGTTCTTTGGTCTGGTCATTGAACTGGCGGACGAACTCCGGCAGGTTGATCCCGTGCGGTCCAAGAGCCACGCCTACCGGGGGGCCCGGCTGCGCCTGTCCCGCAGGTATCTGAAGCTTCACTATTGCCGAAATCTGTTTCTTTGCCATTACTACTCCTCATCGGGCATAGCGCAAAGGGCGATTCTCAATGACACCCCACTCAGTCAACAAAGACAATGCTATGCGCGTTTCTCTTTTGCGCGGATTCTGGAATCCATTTATGGGCAACCGCGAATCTGCCCGCCGACCGTTTCTATATTGTTTCGATCTGCCACGACTCCAGGTCGATCGGCGTCGCACGACCAAAGATTGTGACAATCACACGCACCTGGCCCTTCTCGGGAGACACTTCCTCGACAGTGCCGGGGAAGTTCTGGAAGGCACCTTCCTTGATTCTCACTTTGTCGCCAGCTCGGAAGCGGCTTTCTGGGGTCGGCTCCGCCTCTTCGCGTTCGGCTTCCATCAACATTTTTTCGACTTCCTTTTCGGTAAGCGGTACCGGCGTACGGCCAGTGCTCAGGAAGTCCCCCACCCCGGGTGTCTCACGAAGCAGATATGCGCTCTGCTCGTTTAGCTCGACCTCGACCATCACATAGCCGGGGTAAATCTTTCGTTCTCGGACCGACTTCTCGCCGCCGCGAATTTCCGAGTATCTTTCGCTGGGAACGAGTATCTGACCAAACATATCTTCGAGCCCTTCGGCCTTTGCCCGGCGCTCGATACTCTCTTTTACGTGATCTTCGCGGTTGGTCTGAACCCTAACCACATACCATTGTTTGGCCATCAGCATGAAGCCCTTCAGTACGGGATTGCTTCTCTCAGTAAACTCCCGCCAGGCGGAGCACAAGAACCAGTGCCTGGTCGAATCCGTACAGCAATGCGCCCATTACGATTACCGTTACCAAAACGACACCGGTCGCGTTAACGACTTCCCCCCACGGCGACCACGAGACCTTCTTCAGCTCGGTCTGCGTCTCGATCAGGTACTGGCCGATTTTCTCGTTGAAAAAACACAAGTACCCACCGATACCGGCAAAAACCACAAGAACAGCTCCGGAAGCAACGTATGGAGCAATGTCTCCGGAGAAATATCCGTGAAGCTGCTTGGCCATCAGCGCGCCAATGGCGACGCTCACGATCAACGTAATCGTGCGAGACCAAGTACCTTGTCCTTCTTTGTAGATTTGCATACCCGATTTTTCCCTACGCGGCTATTACAGCTTCCGGCCTCCCGGACTCGTTGTTCTTCCGTGGCAGGCCAGGAGGGACTCGAACCCCCAACATGCGGTTTTGGAGACCGCCGCTCTGCCAGTTGGAGCTACTGGCCTATCCGATCGCCGCTTCGGCGGCCGAGGCCCCCGAGGCTCGATTGTTTACTTTTTCCGTTCCCTATGTGCCGTATGCTTTCCACATTTCTTGCAGAATTTCTTCAACTCAAGCCGCCCTTGTCCGCGGGTTTCCCGGCTTGTTTGATAATTCCGCTCCGAACAAACGGTGCATTGCATCGTGATATATTCTCTCATCAGAGCAACCTTCTATCGCTATCTAAGCAATCCGGACTGTATACACTCTTCGTCCGCCTGGAGCTGCTGTTGGGATTTGAACCCAAGACCCCCTCCTTACCAAGGAGGTGCTCTACCACTGAGCTACAGCAGCGAAGCCTTGTCACCAAGACCTTCGCACCGTGAACCTCCCGGCCGTAGGGGTCTTCCCTCGGCCCTTTCGGCGCCCGGCGCATCCGGGAGCGGGCGATGGGGATCGAACCCACATGGCTGGCTTGGAAGGCCAGGGCTCTACCATTGAGCTACGCCCGCAATCTATATTCGTTGCGCCTGCAGGGCTTCTCGTTCCCCTTGGTGGGGGGAGACGGATTCGAACCGCCGTAGGCATAAGCCGGCAGGTTTACAGCCTGCTCCCATTGGCCACTCGGGCATCCCCCCGTTCCCTGCCGACCAGAGTGCGTCGGGGCGCAACTATAGAACAACATCCCCCTTGCCCCGGCCCGCAGCTTGTTCAAAAACAACAAGCCACGTGTCGGATTAGAGACATCGTTCTATTGGCAAAGCTAGCGGGGGGAGTCGAACCCTCAACCTATGGTTTACAAAACCATTGCTCTACCATTGAGCTACGCTAGCGGCAAAACGGAAATTATATGTGCTATTGTTGCGGATGTCAAGCCCCAAAAGGTCATCAATTTCGTTTGCAGTGTTCAAAAGCATGTTTTCTGATCAATCATCTGGCTTGATGGCCCTTTGTGAGGCCCGGCAGAGCCTCTCGGGTGAGGCCTTGGATGACCGCGGAAACCGCGTATGCTGCAAGTACTCCCAGCGCCGGCAGTAGGAACCGCAGGCTCGAATACCACATCCCGTCGCCGGTGATCCAGCCAAAAACAAGCCACCGGACAGCATATCCCACGCCAAATGCCGTTGTTGTCGATGCGACAGTGCAAATCCACCACGACTCATGTCCGCCCAATTCCAGCGAAATCCCTCTGTTCTTCAGCTTTTTCGCCAGAAGCCACAGCATCAGTCCCGCAGTGACCGCCATCGAAATCGACGTTGCCAGGGCCAGCCCACCAACGCGCAAGGAAGTCCTGACAAGAATGAAGTTCAGAATCACGTTGAGCATAAGCCCTATCGCTGACGCAACAAGTGGCGTGCGCGTGTCCTTCAACGCGTGAAACGCCCGTGACAGGTTGCTTACCCAAGCCATTGGCACAAGCCCGACCGCGTAGCACCACAAAGCCAACGTCGTCAACCTTACACCTTCCTCTGTGAAATTGCCGCGCTGAAAAAGCATTTTCACCAACGGTACTCGCACCACGACTGCCACTGCCGTAGCAGGAATCAGAAGCAATGTGGAAAACTTCAATGTGATAAAGACTGCCCGCCCGAAGCCTTCCAGGTCGTTCTTTGCTGCTTTCTCTGACAGGAGAGGCAGAGCCGACCGGCCTAGTCCGAGACCGACCAATGCGAACGGTAGCGAGACCACACGAAAAGCATACCATAGCGCTGCTACGCTTCCCTCGACGAGGCCGGAAGCCAGTGATCGATCGACCATTGCCCCGAGTTTCTCGATCAGGGCCGACGCCAATATCGGAACCAACAGCCAGCCAACCTGTCGAAGTTCCGGCATGTTGGTGGCCAAAGAAAGATGATACGATGGCACTGTCTCCAGACGAATCTTTCGACTGAAAATCACCGGCACCTGTACAATTAACTGGAGAAAACCGCCCAGCAGTACCCCGCCAGCCAGTGCGTACACAGCGCACCCTTGTGCTCTCAATGGCTCATAGAGAAGGAATATTCCCGTGATTGCTCCGATCCCAAACATTGCGGGTGCAAGGCCGTACCACGTGTAACGCTCAAAGGCGAGGAGCAGGGTTCCGAAAAAGGCGGCCAGAGCAATCAGCACCAGGAAGGGCATGATTAGTCTTGCCATTGATACTGCGACGGTCTTTTCCTCAGGCGAGAAGCCGTAGCCCAATACCTTCATTATGTGGGGGGCACAAATGGCCAACAGAACTCCCAATACGACGCTGCTGATCAGAACAAGATGAAAGACAGAGCATCCCAACTGCCACGCGTCTCGATGCTTTCCTTGAGCGAGGAGGCCCTTGAATGTCGGAAGGAATGCGCTTTCCAGTGCTCGTTCGCCTACGACCATGCGAAACAGATTTGCCAGCCAAAACGCTAGTGCGAAAACATCAGCATCACGGGTTGCACCGTAGTAATCTGCGATCACAAGCATGAGCGAAAAACCCGCCACACGCGACAGCATTGTGCCGCTTGCGATCCGGATCATGCCGGAGAAGATGTGCCGGCCTTGTTGTCTCTTGTCTGTCATGCGTTGCCGCTGATAACGTGAGGTGTTAAAAAGATGAAAGCACAGTATATGCTTCTTTCGGGCGGGAATCCCTAACGAGCCGTCGGGTCGTTCATGCTTAGCAAATACGTGGAAGCTGCTCGCCGTACGGCATGTCGACTATTCGTTGGCCGCCGATGTTGGTTTCCATCAACACGCGGCCGATGCGCTCGTTCGTCACTTCGCCAATGATCGTTGCCTCGCGACCAAGAGGATGAGCGCACATTGCCTTGAGCACTGCGTCGGACCGCTCTGCCGGGCAGATAATGACGACCTTGCCTTCGTTGGCCACGTATAGCGGATCATAACCAAAGAGATCGCACGCGCCACGGACTGCATCACGAACCGGAATATCCTTTTCTCGGACAACGATACCGGCTCTTGAAGAGCTTGCTACTTCGTTCAGCACTGCCGCAAGACCGCCACGCGTGGCATCTTTCATTGTCTGCACTTCCGGACAGACATCGAGGACACGCTCGATCAGACCCCACAGGGCGGCCACATCACTGGTCACGGGTGTTTTGAACTCGATCCCCTCGCGTTTGCTGATCACTGCAATGCCATGGTCGCCCATCGGGCCATTGACAATGACGTGGGAGCCGGGTTTGGCATTGGCAGCAGATATATCGACTCCCTCGATGATCTCGCCAACGCCGGACGTGTTGATGAAGAGCTTGTCAGCCTTGCCGCGGTCCACTACTTTTGTATCGCCTGTGACAATCTGCACGCCTGCTTCGCTCGCAGTTTCACTAATGGATTGCAGCACCTTGCGAAGCGTATCAGTTGGCAGGCCTTCTTCAATTATGAAGGAGAGAGTAAGGTATAGCGGCCGAGCACCCGCAACTGATAGGTCATTGATAGTTCCGCAGACGGCAAGCTTGCCGATATCGCCGCCGGGAAAGAAGAGCGGGCTGACGACGTATGAGTCCGTCGTCATCGCGAGGCTATTGCCTTTGGCCTTGACTATTGCGCTGTCGTCGAGTCGATCAAGTGCGGGGTTGGAAAGGCCGGGGACGATCAGTCCCTCGACGAGTTCTCTCATCAACAACCCGCCGCCGCCGTGTGCCAGTAGTATTGTGTCGCTATTCATGGTCAATAGTTTAGCGAAAGATAAAGCTCAGCGCACGGCGGCAACTCAATACTCTGCTTCAACGTCTATTTCTCTCCGTGTACTATCTCATAGATGTGAACAATGGTCGGAGCATTTGGAGTCAGATATCCCACTGTTTGTCCATGAAGTTTTGCTCCAAAGGGGTGCCACCCAATCGCATCTGCAACAGCGCCGTCGCGAACAGTGGCGTAGGTGTCCTCTCCTCTGAAGTCGTCCACAAACGAACCATTTTCGACGACAAGGTCTCGCTCTTCGAAGAGGACTTTCACACGTGTCCCTTCCGGCGCCCAAGGCACGGAAAATTGTACATTGGCGAGATCTTCACGCGGATGCCCGACCATGTCCTCGCAAATCACGATTTCTTGCCCGTCCCGCACCAGAGCGCTGTGGTCCCACCATGCTTCACCGTCTTTGGCGAGGTAAAGGAATCCGTCGAGCTGCTTGCCAACGAGACCGAGTTCCTCAGCACTGAGTTCGAGCCTTGTCCACTTGCCGGCGGCCGGAAGCTTGCCCTTGCTCTTGAAGGAGTCCGGCGTGAAAATGTGATCGGCAAACCAGTTGCGCGTCTTGTCATCATATGCATAGCCAATATTCCATGTGCCGGGGATGAGTTCGCCTGCAGCCCAGAAGTTGACAAACTCCTTTCGCCACTTGTTGAAATCGAACTGCTGACCCCAGTGGCCGTTGAAATCCCATTTCGCATCGCCGCGAACGCCCCAGGAGATGGCGCCGGGTGTTGATTTCGGATCGAGCCAGACATACTGGACAAGTCGGTCCCCGGCCTTGATCTGGATTGGTTTCATTTGTCTGAAGCCGTGCAGTCTCAAGCCGTCGGGTGTTTGGTTTGCTGTGAAAGCACTGATACCGGTGTGAGCGCGTTTGCCTTTGGCAACGTTCTTCTTTCTCCAAGTCCAGTCGCCCATCTCAACGGGCGGTACACTTACGGCAATGATAGTAGTCTTATTGCCGTTGCGACGTTGCATCCACTTTATGTCAGGAGTCGCTTCAGTACGAGGGTCTCCGGTGTCGAGCGAGAAGATTGCGGGGCTGAGTCCGCGGAGTTCGCCATTGATGCCGCGGTAGAGCGAAGGATCGCCGAGTCCCTGGATAATGCTGTATCCACGGGCGCCTTGGATGATCGCGTCGTACTGGTCTAGACGGAATTGCTCGAAAGGTGTCGGATCATAAGCCTGGGGAAGGTTGAACCAGGCAACTCCTCCCATGCGAAGCACGGGTGCTAGATCATAACCTCCGTGCGGCGGGCCCATTGGCTCGAGTTCCAAGCCGAAGCTGTCGTATATGCCAAACATATCCTCAATCGTATAGATGTTGTGCGCTCCGCCTCCGCCGTAATTTGCAGCGCGGTTCGCAACATCGTGGCATATGCGAACGTATTCCTTCTCCTTTTCGATCTGGCCCGGCGGGAAATGAATGGCACTGTGTTCATAGTAGTTTGAGATTGTCACAACACCATCAAGCTTACCCTCTTCCTTCCACTTCCTTATGCGTTCCTCTGTGAACCGTTTCTCAGGATCTACTTCACGGTTATCCGTGAAGATCATCGTTTCAAGCGTGTAGAGGTTGATCTTGTCGAAATCTCTGATTGCAGACCAACGTATAGAATTGAATCCGTACTTCTTTATCTGCTCCGGGGTAAGCATGTACCGGCCAGTAATGTAAATGCCATCAGCGAGCATAAACATTGGTTTGCCATTAACCAGGATTGAGCCATCATTACGGACCTCGGTCTTTTCGATAGGCGGCAGCACTTCATTGATCTGTTCGACACGCCCGAAGTACTGGCTCTTGTCCGCGAATAGCGTCTCACCTCTTGCGTTCAAGCCGCGTATCTGGAGATAGTGGTCGCGGACAGGATGGTCAACTGGGTGGACAGGCAGTTTCGAGAAGTCCATCTTGCGGACAATCAGATTTTTCTTGTCGGCCCAATAGACAGGTGAAGGTGCTCCGAATTCAAAACCAAAACCTTCCTTGTCCTTCATCTCTGTGTCCATTGGAAGGCCGACGAGGCTTTCTGCCATTGCTCTTGCAGGATCGTCGATTGTGATTGTCTCAACTGCAGAGTCGTCCCGCCGTCGACAGATGTCTATCGCGATCGACTCTGTCTTTGCAAGAGTGCCATTGCCCACACCGAAATTGAATGTTACGGACTGAGGATTTTCTTCTGGCGTGGCGTAGTGCTTGCTGAAATCGAAGTCCACAACAACCGGCCACGTGTTGTAGGCAAATTGCGTAGTCCGTTTGCGGAGTCCTGCGTTTACGACGAAAGCCATCTGCCCTTGCTTGTCCCACTCGCCGTCGAGCATGTCAATGGCGTATGGCAGGCTGACGGAAACGGACTGTCCGGCAGGTACGGTTGTTCTTGTTTTGGACGCCTTGTTTCGCCACCTCCCGCATTTCTTCTTTGCACGGCTGCTGGGTGCAACGCAAAGAGAGAGCTTCACCTTCTGATCTTTGTCCGTGGGATTTGTTAGTATGACTGTGGCGGTGTTGTCGCCAAAAAGTCGCGCACCAGGATCAATACTGTCTATCATCACGCTGTAGGGCTTCTCTTTGACGGGTGCGGCAAGCTCCACACCGCGCGCCTTCAGGTCTGCAACCGTGGAAGTGCGGTCAATCACTCGCAAATCATCCCACCAGACAACGCCGGTCTGGCAGACGTTGGGCCGCGTACCAGCGTCGTCACGGGTGTCGCCGTTGTAGCCACGAGCACAGAGTTCGGGGCTAATGCTCTTCATCGGCTTTTCAGCTTGGAACCACTTGCGGATGTAGATCCAGTTCTTTGCGTTACTGGGGAATAATTGATGAGTATCTTGATCGGTCGGAACGCACCAACCGCCTGCAAAGCCCCCAACTGTAGAAACGTTCTCACCTCCCTGGTCCACAGCGCGAAGGTCGATCCACTTGACGCGGTCGAGTTTCACGAATACACCGATCTCAATGACGCCCCGCTCCGTCTGGTTGAGTATGACGGGTTTGCCGCGAACCTTCATTTCATCGCCGGGGTACACCTGCATCTGGAGCGATCTGCGACCAGTTCGTGCGATGAGGTTGTTGGTGTTCACTGGGCCGCGGGGTTCGCGGAACCAATGGTGCCAGTCGGTCCACTTGTAGTATTGCTGTGGGCGCCAGTTGTACTTGATCGGATTGCCCCACCCGACTGGGTATCCGTTATTATCGATATTCTCA
>Ga0180434_10005128_pt1 | contig 15605 bp, 14 predicted proteins | sample SS_ome_7_FD_132453 | JGI IMG/M metagenome (GOLD analysis project Ga0180434, IMG submission 132453) | Hypersaline lake sediment archaeal communities from the Salton Sea, California, USA - SS_1_D_2 metaG | ecosystem: Environmental > Aquatic > Non-marine Saline and Alkaline > Hypersaline >...
ACTCGGCATTATCAGATTAATGCCGCCCTTGGTTGCTGGGCGGGGAATCTGCTCAACGAAGATGGAACAGAGCTATTTGTGAGCGATGACGATTAAGATTATGGTGGGGCAAGCCCCACCCTACAAACGATGCTCAAGCGAAGAACACAACTACACAATACGCGATACGCAACACGCCATGCGAAGGCAAAGGGGGCGGCTTTGCTTGTCGTTCTCTTCGTTATTATGGCCATCACCATTTTATCGCTGGGCTTTTTGTCGGAAAGCGATGTCGAGTTGGCGTGTGGCCGGAATATGGGCCTGCGAGCGCAGATGGACCATCTGGCGGCGTCCGGCCTGGAACATGCCAAGGGGCTGATTCTGAATCCGCAGGATGTGGATTCGGAGTACTGGAAGGGCGATAGGGCGCTGCAGCTTACGACAGGCAGCAGCGACTACTACGATGTGGCCGTTGTCCGCGATGATTCGGACCCCACAGATCATTGTAATTATCTTATTGATTGTAATTCTTATCGGTTGCGAAGTGGGCAAGAAATTGGTCGCAGCAGTCTTTCGGCTGAGCTTCGGCTGGATCCCTGTATCGCATTCTGGGCGGGCGGCGATACGACGCTCTGGTCCTCCGTACAAATCAATGGGGATGTCTACTGCGGCGGCACATTAACAAATCAGGGTAAAATCTACGGGGATGTTTTCGCAAGCAACGACCCTACCGGTTTCGTAGAGGGCCAGATATACGGTGTAGCTGATTTGTCACTGCAGTGGCCACGAGTGAGATACGACGATTTTACATCGGAGCCTGATTACCCGAAGTCTTACATCTATGAACAAACCATTGGTCCCGGTGATATACCTGCCGGAACCTCCATTTGTTACCGCAATGGAGACCTGACTATCACAGGCAATGTGGAAATAACCGGGATGCTGCTCGTTAAAGGTGACTTAACGGTCCAAGGAGATGGAAATATTATCATAGCGGCGAAGAACCTGCCGGCACTGTATGTCACGGGCGACTTGATTATAGAAAAGGATGCGCATTTGCAAATCACGGGTCTGGCGGTTGTCGGCAACCGCGTTCTCATAAACGGCGATGCCGACGGCTTGGATGTGCTTGGAGGCTTGTTTGTCCGGCACTATCTTGCGGAGACGGCAGATGATTCTTCAGGCAATGGTAATGCCGGCGTGCTTTACAACGGTCCGACGTGGCAAACTGCCAGCGGTCCTGATGGAAGTGGAGCGTTGCAGTTTGATGGCCTCGATGACTACGTGCGAACCGGTGACAGCGATACTAAGCTGCAACTGGCCAATGATTATACATTTTTGCTTTGGATAAACCCGGCCGCCAGCCAAAGAATTTGGGCAGGTATTTTTTCAAAAACCGATCCGGATGGTTCAATGAATCACTGGACCCTACAATTTGACTCGACGGCCCAGAGGAAGGTTGTCGTCCATCACCCCGGTGCTTTGTGGGACACAGGAATTGACCTCGGTGATGTAGCAGGCGGCTGGCATCAGATAGCAGTTGTGCGTAGCGGAGAATGGATGACATCGTACCTGGACGGTATGCCGGTGCACAGGAACACGTGGAACAGCAGCCCCGCCAGTGGAAATGGACATCTGAACATCGGGGCTGATAGAACTTGCTCTCCTGACTACGTCTACACGGGTTTGATTGGTGATGTCCGTATCTATAAGGGTGCGCTGGACCCGAATGATATCTTTCCACTGAAGGACGGGCTCGCTGGGCTGATAGCGCACTGGAAGTTAGATGAGACCGGCTGCGATGTCACCATTAGCGCGGCGCCGGCGAAAGCGGCAATCTGGTACTGGACCGAACAGGGCGCACGCGAACGATGGGGGCAGGCAGCAGGAGCGTTTTTTAGAAGTGTGCGAAGAAAGTGAGTGCATCGGATCGAGCCGGGTCGAGGCGCTGTACGGGCCGCTTATCGGCCTTTGGCGACCATCATCAGAAAAAAATGCCACGCATCAATGTTCTTAGGGCAAGCGACTGTCATGTCGGCAGCGCAGGGTAGCGAAGGCTATCTTTGTGCTGCCGCGTTGACGATTGTAGCGGTTCTGTTAACCGTAGCCGTAAAAGATAGAGGCTCTGACATTTGTAGCGTTTGCGCTTGGTGTAGAGGACCGAGCTAAATGACGAATATGGAAGGAAACGGCGATCACGGAAGCCATGTACGCAAGGAGGTCCACTGCCCTGATTTGCTCGTTGGTAAAGGTGCACTCTAAATAGACCGAAAAAAGATAGCGGAGGTACGGTTCGTGATGTACCAAGATACAAAGGGAGGATCCGAAAAAGTGGTGATAGAACATTGCCTGCAGGAGATCATCAAGCCCCGGAATCGCACGGTTGGTCGTGCCTCCCGGGGACAGGGCGTCCTGCATAGGGCCGGGATTCGGGCCCGCAGCAGCGGATTTACGATGATAGAGCTCATGATTGTGCTCGTGATTCTTGCCATAGCGGCACTGACCGTGGTGCCTATGATGTCCTCGGCAGCGAGTATGCAAATCCGCACCGCCGCAAGCATGATCGCTACGGACCTGGAGTATGCCAAGAGCATGGCCATCAGCAGGGGACAACGGTTTTCTGTCGTCTTTGATACCGCCAATGAGAGCTACCAGATAGAAGACCAGGCCGGTAATGTAATACCGCACCCTGTGAAGAAGGGGTTCGATTACGTTATCGATTTCCAAAACGATAGTCGGCTAAACAAAGTGAACATTGTAAGCGCCGATTTTGACACCACGACCACGGTGAAGTTCGACTACCTGGGAAGTCCCCATGACGGTGCCGATAACCCATTGAACAGCGGCGTCATCAGCTTGCAGGCCGGGGGCTCGACGAAAACCGTTATGGTGGAGCCTGTTACGGGATATATTTCGATTGGTAACTGACCCGGGAAGAAGTTGACGATGGCTTGGAAATTCATGAATCGCAATGTACGGCCCATCGGATTGGATATGGGGAACAGTTCCATCAAGATGATGCAACTGGTGGTGGACGACGACCGACTTGGGGTTGTAGCCGCCCAGAAAACTCGCATTGATTCGGCCGCAGAGAAGAACGGCGACGAACGAAGAAAATTCATCGTTTCGGCGATAGCACGCATGCTGGCCGAAGGGGGCTTTCATGGTAAGAACGTGGTTTCTTGCTTGCCCAACGACACATTGAAGTTGACGTCACTGCGGCTGGCGGAGGCGGAAACGCAACAACTGGAACACGTGTTGGGCAAAGAAGCGGCCCATCGTTTCGGCTTGGACCCGGACAATGATGCTATTCAGTATATGTTGGCGGGCAGTGTACGGCAGGGGGACGACATTAAGAACGAGCTGATTTTGTTTGCCGCCGACAACGAAAGCATAAAGAACCATATTGCGATGCTGGAAGAGGCGCAGCTCAAGCCGGTGGCGATAGATATCGTACCATGTGCGCTGTATCGGTGTTTTGAGAGGTCTTTACGGCGACAGGAAGACAGGGAGCGCACCGTGGTCTTTGTTGATGTGGGAAGCATATTCACGACCGTGGTATTTGGTCGTGGCGGAGAGATTCGTTTCGTTAAGCGTATCCCCATCGGGGGGCAGAAGTTCAATCGCAGTATCGCGGCAAGGTTGGGCATCGATGCCAAGGAGGCAGAGAAGCTCCGGAGCCGACTCCGCGAGGACCCAGATTTCATGGGGACGGGGGCCGTCCACACAGGCCGCGGTCCGGACAGTGACGGGCAGTCGCTGGAGGAATCCACGCGACAGACTGTTGTCAATGCTACCGGTGAGGTTGCCGAAGAATTAGCCAAAGAGATATCGCTTTGCTTCAGGTATTACACCGTTACGTTCCGGGGTAAGCGGGTCGAGAGCGCGTTTATTGCAGGAGGTGAAGCTTACGAGAGAGTCTTGCTTGACGTACTCAGACGCCAGTTATCGGTGCAGGTGGAAGTGGCTCAGCCGCTGCGGGGCGTGGACATCGTTCGTGCCGACTTTCAGAGACCCGAGCAGGGCTTGTTCTGTGAATGGGCGGTGGCCATGGGCCTGAGTCTAAAAGGCTCAAACGGAGCTTCCGGCCACGATGAGGGGGGCTGAAACTGACGCGGCTTGAGAAGAAGTCATAAGCATGAAAGAAATCGATTTTCTTCCAGAATGGTATAGAAGCGGTAGAAGAAGACAGATCAGCTACCGCACCCAGTATGTCGCCTTGGCAGGTCTATTTGCAGTGATGATGGCGTGGAATTTTGTTTCCATGAATGCGCTTTCAAAAGCTTCGGCAGAGCTTGCGCAGATGACCGCCAGGGATGCAGAGATATACAACAGGTCACGAGAATTTGACAGAGTTAAAGAGGAATTGAGGGATTTGCAAAAAGAAGCGCGTATCATAGACGAAGCGGATTCCAGGATTCCCGTGGCAAACGTTTTGGCTGAAATGAGTCACCTGTTTGACGAGCGTATCATCGTATCCAAGGTAGACTTTGTTGCGGAACGGTTTGCGCAGGAGCAAAAACAGCAGGCAGGTGGTGCTTCTGTTGTGCGGGTAGCATCGAGCAAAGTGTCCCGCAGTCAAACGTTGCCGCTTGGTAAGGTCAGGTTCAAGGTCGTGCTGGCTGGTCAGGCGCTGGATCCGAACGATGTGGCTGAGTTGATGTGCAAATTAGAGGACTCGGCGTACTTTTGCTCGGTGTATCTGTCGTTTTCCCGTAACCGAAGCATCGAGCGTTTGACCGGCTCGGCGGAGCAGCGAAGAAAAGGGCCGGGCCTTTCCGGCATGTCGAGACCAGCGGCAGGGCCGGCAGATGAGCGGCTTCAGGTAGCGGAGTTTGAAATCACCTGCTATCTGGCAAATTACCGCAAAGAGCAATCATGATAATTCATTGTAGTCAGAAGTGAAAACCGTAACGTCGAGAAGAGGCATGTGATGTCGTTTCGCGACAAACAACAAATAGCGATCTGTGTAGTGGCCGCCATGCTCATTGTCGATTTCGTCCTGTTTGGATGTCTGCCTTTGCGTACGCGACTCAAGGCCATCAATACAGCACGAGCTGCCCAGAAGCTTATTGTCAGCAAGGCAGTGGCCGAGCAAAAGCAGTTGCCCATATTGAAAGAGCAACTGGCAAAGCTGAAGCAGACTGTCGGGGACCACCATGTTACCGTGCCCGCGCAGACGGATTTCGGTGTTTTCTTGCAGCAAATAGCCGGTCTCATGAGCGGGCAGAACCTGACCGAACAGGTTGTCACGCCCGGTGCCGAAATACACACGGAAGACCTGAATTGTATCCCGGTGAATCTGCAGTGTAAGGGCAGATTAGTTCACATATTTGAATTCTTTCGACAACTGCAGCAATTGGACAGACTGATTCGCATTGAGAGCGTAAAGCTGATCAATGACAGGGAGCTCGGCGGCCAGGTTAGCATGGAAACGCAGGCGTTTGTCTACTATCGGCCTGATGTAGAGAAAGGTTGAATTTGCGAAAGCAACAATTTCTTTAGGAGTATCGCATAAAAAATGAAGCGTGATGACAAAAAGACCGGTGATGTGCCCCACAAGATCATAGGGCATTTGGCGACGGAGAAGAAAAAGACCGTATTTGCTGTGTGCTTGATTCTTGTGATGGCCTTGATGTGGGTCAGGGTCCTAAGCAACAACAAACCGGAGGCTGCCGCAGGGGCCTCGACGACACAGCAAGAGGATGCAGCGGATCAGTCGGGTACGCGCGTAACCGTATCCTATGTGGAGCTGCCCAGTAGTCCGGGCCGCCATGACGTGATTGCCAGAGACTTCTTTACTTCAAACGCTTGGCGGACGGATAGCGGAGATGAACAAGTGACGAGTATGTCTGGAACCGAAGTACGCGATCTTTCAGCGCATGGTGATGCAGAAGTAATCGCTTTGTTGGCGGAGAAGCTGAAGCTTGAGGCGATAGTATGGGGCGAACGTCCCCGAGCGTGTATCAACGGTCAGGTACTATCGGTCGGGGATAGGTTGGTGGTGAGGGATGCAAGCAGGACCTATCAGTGTGAAGTAGTGGAAATACAAGAGAAGAAAGTATCCATCGAATGTGGAACGGTCAGCTTAAAGCTGGAACTTGAGCGTTTTCTGGAAGTAACAGACTGAATCACAGGTAGCATGAGTTTTCTATGACAAGGGCTGAATTATGTATCGTGATGCAAACGTTAACAAACACAGGCGGTTCTGGCGAGGCTTTCTCGTGGGTATCTGTATATGGGCCGTAGCTACATCTGTTGCCATGGGTGGCGGTGAGCAGATCTTACCAGAATTAGATCCGAATGCGACCGTTGCTGCAATAGATGCCAATGTCGGCGCCGTAGAGGCAGATCCCCCTGTCAATGAGTCTTCTTCTGATGCGCCGCAAGACCTGTCCGGAGGTGGGCAGATTCAGTCGCTCACTTTCAAGAAGGACTGGGGAATTCGGGATGCCCTGCAGTTTCTTGCGGAGACGTATCAGAAAAACATTGTGCCTTCGCCGAGTGTCGATGGTCAGTTAGCCTTCACCAGGCTGAGGGAGGTGACCTTCGACGAAGCAATGGATGCGATCTTGGGGGAGAAGCTAAAGTATGAGAAGCAGGGGACTCTCATCAGGGTCTACACCAGTGAAGAATATAAGAAAATCAAGGAAGACCCCGAGCGGATGGTGTACAGAATCTTCACCTTGTACTACATTTCTGCCGCCGAAGCCAAAAAGCTTCTTACTCCCCTTCTGAGCGACAAGGGAGTTGTTGAGACCACGACGGCAGCCGTGACGGACTTTCCAACCGGAGAGTCGATCAGCTCGGTCACCGGTGGCGGTGACACGACAGCGATGCACGATACGATTATCGTGCATGATTATCCGGAGAACATCGCCGACGTCAATGACGTGCTCCGAGCGGTCGATCACCGGCCCAAACAGGTTCTGGTTGAGGCTACCGTTCTGAGTGTGACGCTTACGGAGGATATGCAGTTTGGTATTGATTGGAACACACTGCGTGGTGTAGTGTCCACCGTATCGGGCATTGGGCGGAACACCCCTGACTTCTTCGGCTTTCTGGGTAGTGGCGAAGTGACCAAGAGTGGTGGTCTGACTGTCGGATTCGCGCATGACAACATTGCAGGGTTTATACGAGCGGTAGAGAAGGTCACAGATGTCACCATCCTGGCGAACCCAAAGATACTGGCAGTGAACAAGCAGCTCGGCCAGGTGTATATTGGCAAGAAGCTGGGTTACGAATCGCAAACCACGCAGACGGAGGTTTCTACCACGCAGCAGGTTGAGTTCCTGGATACCGGTACAAAGCTTTCGTTCAGACCGTACATCGGCGACGACGGCTACATCCGCATGGATATTCATCCGAAGGACAGTTCCGGTACTCTAAAGGCCAATAATATACCGGATGAAATCTCTGCAGAGCTGGTGACCAACATCCTCGTCAGGGATGGACAGACGGTCGTTATTGGAGGCCTGTTTAGAGACACAGTGACCACTGGACGGACGCAGATACCACTGCTTGGGGACCTACCCATCGTCGGGGCAGCGTTCAGGGGTACGGCTGATCAGGCCAAGCGGGAAGAGGTTGTGGTTCTGCTTACCCCTCACATCATTGAGGAGCCGAATGAGACGCAAGGAAACGCGCGCGCCGAGGATATTCGCCGCAAGCGAATCGGTGCAAAAGATGCCATGCAGCCGCTGGGCAGAGCCAGGTTGGCAGAGGACCACTATGGGCAGGCTGCGAAATACTATCTGGAAGGTGACATGAAATCGGCAATGGAAAAGTTGAACACGGCGTTGACACTGCGTCCTACATACCTGGAAGCATTGCGCCTGAGGGAAAGAATCATTGCTGAAACCGACCCAGAACAGGTCGAAAAATTAGAACGGGTTACCCGAGAGAAGGTGGAGCGCCGGGAGGCCTCCAAGTGGATGCGAAGATAGTGGGTTGCCGACCGCTCTTCGACGGAAGAGCCGATACCTGTTGCATCTTCCGAAGTCCGAGAAACGGGAGTGGTTGACTTGAAACTGGAAAGAAGCGTATACGTGATAGTCACGGCCGCGGTCGTGTGCAGCCTTTTGGTGGCAAGTCTCGCCGCGTGGCAAGATTCTGGCATCGGAGCAGGGGCAAGCAACTGGCGTAAGGTTGTGTGTCTGATCACGTATACTACGGGGACTGTGGGCGTGATCTGGCTCGGCTGGTACTGGTTGAGAGTAGCCGGAACCGTCGCGTCCACAGTCAGAACCCTGGAACGGGCGGAATCTGATCCAATTGATTCGCAGCCTCCTGCCCTTACGGACAGTTTGAATCGCGTGGTCGACGACCACGTGAAGGCGTGCTCGGACGAGGCAGAGAAACTTCGAGCGCAAATTGAGGACCTGCAATTACAGATTCGTCTTGCACAGCGACAGAAGAGGAACACGGAAGCCATCATATATAGCCTTCGTGACGCCGTGATCGTTGCAGATGAATTCGACCGGATGCTCATGGCCAACGAGGCTGCAGGTGCGCTTTTCCGTTTTGACTTTCAGCGTTCCCAGCACAAGCCGGTTGGTGAACTGGTGGAGTCCGGCAAGAGCGAATTTGTGGACTACCTGCGTCAGTGCCGGCGAAGCAAAACGGAGGCGAGCAAACGTGAACTGCATTTCACGGATGCCGAAAAGCCCAGGGTCTTCGATTGCATCGTTTCGTGTGTTAAGGGCCCGGACCAGCAAATCTGCGGGGTGGTCGCGATCCTTCACGAAATCACCCGGGAAAAAGAAGTCTCTCAAATGAAAAATGATTTTGTCAGTCACGTGTCTCATGAGTTGAAGACCCCTCTTGCTTCTATTACGGCCTACACGGAGATGCTTGTGGATGGCGAAGCCGATGATGAGGAAATGCGAAAGCAGTTCTATACTGTTATTCAGAATCAAGCTCAGCGGTTGAACCGCCTTATCGAGGAGATCCTGAATATTTCACGCATAGAGTCCGGCCTGATCAAAGTGGACAAGAAGCCGGTTAGCCTGACCATAGTGATTCAAGAGCAACTGCAGATGATCAAGAGCTATGCTAATGAAAAGAACATTGAACTCATCGCGCAGAAGCCCATTGTCTACGACCAGGTATACGCGGACAAGGATATGGTTTCGCAGGTCATTGTGAATTTGCTCAGTAATGCCGTGAAGTACACTCCCAGCGGAGGCTCGGTGAAGATTGAAACCGTCGTTGATGAGAATGCAGGCATTGCTCGGGTCACCGTCACGGACACGGGCGTTGGCATCCCGCCGGATGAAGTCAAACATGTATTCGACAAGTTTTATAGAGTACGAGCAAATGAGAAAAAGGCAAAAGGCACAGGCTTAGGTTTGAACTTGGTGAAGCAAATCATTGAGAAAGTGCATGGTGGTCGTGTGTTTGTCACCAGTGAACCCGGAGTGGGAAGCACATTCGGTTTTGAGCTGCCTTTGGCGACACAGCAAGCCGTTGGGGTCTAAAGGTCGGCCATACAAGACTACGCAACGTATGATCCTTTTGGGGAGGCGAAATAATGTCGGGAAAGAAAATCCTGGTTGTGGACGATGAAATCCACATCGTACATGTGGTGGCCATAAAACTACGCAACAATGGGTATGAGGTGATATCGGCAGAGAATGGGTCTGAGGCTTTTGAGCTGGCCTGTGAAGAGCAGCCGGATATGATCGTGACCGATTACCAAATGCCGGTCATGACCGGCTTGGAACTGGTTGAGAAACTCCGACAATGTGACCAAACCAAGAACATACCGGCAATCTTGTTGACAGCGAGAAACTTCGCGATCTCTCAGGAACAGCAGGAGCAGTTGCAGATTTCAGGCTGCTTGAGCAAACCGTTCAGCCCCAAGGAGTTATTAGGGAACATTGAAGATATCCTGTACCAGCAGGCTGTGAATCAATAGAACCGACATACGGAAGGAATTGGACGGGCCCATGTTGCACACGATGGACAACTGCTTAACGAAATCAAGGCTCCGAGAACTAAAGAGGTTTGGCAGGAGAGTAAACAAGTTCGGTGCAAACTTCGCGGTTTGCGACCTCGAAGGCGGAATTGTATTGCTCTGCCCAGGTGAAAGTTTTGAGAGCGATACGGAGCAACTAAAACGCGAAGTGTTGCGGGTGCTTGCTGCTGACGCGGATGCATACGAGCGGAACGCGCTAACACAAGAACGCGCATGCCGCATTTCTAATCAGGTTCTGGCTGCTGCACTTAAGCCCCTCACGAGTCGTCGTGGGCGGGCCGAGGCGGTCGCCGTTGCCTTGATCGACCTGGGGCAACATGCAGAGCTTCCGGCGCAGGAGCAGGTTCGCGACCGGCCCACTGAGGTCAAAGCCGCTTTGGCGGAAATGCTTGGGCTTCTGGCGGACGGTTTCCAAAATACAGTCAAAGCGGACGAACAAATCGAAAAGGTCGGCACGGAACTGGCCCAGACCTATGAGCAATTAGTGCTGCTTCACAAGCTCAGCACAAATATGAAGGTCACCGAAGCGGACGTGAACTTCCTGCAAATGGCGTGTGACAGCCTGACCAAAATTGTCAACGTCGAAGGTATCGCCATACTGCTGGAGAGGACCATCGACGGGGAAAAAAAGCTGGCCTTGGCTGCGGGTTCGGGCCTGATCGACATAGATGAACGGATGGCGGGCATATTGCACAGTCGATTGAGCGAAGAGATCCATGCCGGCACCGAAGCCCTATTGGACAGCGAGGTGGACTGCCCCTTCAAGTATGAATGGCCGCCAAACGTGAGGAATATCATTGCGGTGCCGCTGTACGGAAAAGAAAAGTCCGATTCGCGTTTTGCAGGCCCTACGAAGAATGGTGATTCCATCATCGGGTTGATGGTTGCCGTGAATCGAATTGATAAGCCTGATTTTGACAGCACCGATGTGAAGCTATTCGACTCGGTGGCCGGCGGATGTGCCGTTTTTATAGAGAACGGCAGACTGTTCAAAGACCTCAAGGAATTGTTTATCGGTTCCCTAAAAGCCCTGACCAGCAGCATCGACGCAAAAGACAAATATACCCGTGGTCACTCACAAAGGGTGGCCTTCATATCGCGTTGGATTGCGGAGAGGCTCGCCGGGACAGAGCGCATGGACGAAGAACAGATACACAAAATCTATTTGGCTGGTTTGCTCCACGACATTGGGAAAATCGGAATCGACGAAGCCGTATTGCGTAAAGAGGGGCCGCTGACCGAAGCAGAACGTGAGCGTATCAGGAGACACCCCTCGATTGGCGCGGGCATTTTAGGTGCCATAAAACAAATGCGGGATGTGGTGCCCGGCGTCCTGTGTCATCACGAAAGGGTTGACGGCAAGGGGTATCCCAATGGTTTGACGGGGGACCAGATTCCACTGGTGGGCAAGATTGTCGGTCTGGCCGACAGTTTTGATGCAATGACTTCAAAGCGGACCTACAGGGACACCCGAAGCGTCGAGCAGGCACTGGCGGAAATAGAAAAAGGCTTGGGTACCCAGTTCGATGAAGAAGTCGGCAATGCCTTTCTCCATAGCGATGCCCACCAACTTTGGGACATTATCCAGAATGGCTTTAGTGAGATCTATGGGACGCACAATTTTTCAGAAGAATACGGCACGGCGGCGGTTGGGGTATTGATCAAATGAGAATAAGAAAGCAAGACTATAATGATGTCACGGTGGTGGAGTTGCAGGGGGACCTGGATGCCGATTTTACCGAGCTGCTGCAAAATACGATCACCGATATCATAGCCACGCACAGAGCCGGGATCGTCCTGGATATGAGTGCCGTGGGGTTTGTCGATAGCCAGGGGTTGGAATTGTTGCTGTGGCTGAGGGACTATTGTAACCAGAACAAAACCCAGCTCCGTCTGGCGGGACTCGATGAGAACTGTAGCAAAATCCTGGAAGTCACGCGATTAGAAGGCCAGTTTGATAGCTACGCCGAACTTGCCGAGGCAGTGAAAAGTTTCGCGTAGGTTGCTGTGACCGCGTAGCAGGTTACGAACGATGACGCAAATAGCTGTCGAGAACAAAACCCAGCTTGGACAATTGCTATTGACTCGCGGTGTGGTGACACCCGAGCAGATTGAAAAGGCTTTGCAAGAGCAGACGGAGAAAGGCCATCGCAAGCTACTGGGCGAAGTCTTGGTGGAGATGGGCTATTGTACCGAGAATCAAATAGCCTCCGCATTGGCTCAGGCGTACGATGTTCCGTATGCGCAACTGAGCCCCAAAATATGCGATCCCAAAGCGCTGGAGATGCTACCCAGAGAATTCCTCGAAGAGTACGTTATTTTGCCTCTCTTTCGAGTGTACGATGTGCTCACTGTCGCTGTGAGTGAGCCTACCAACGTTTTTCTGGTGGACGAAATAGAACGAATAACCGGCTGCAAAGTCCAGGTCGTCTGCGCCACCACCAGGGATATCAAGGCCACGCTGCAGACCTACCTTCCTGCTGCAAATGTCTTCGTGATTGATGACATCATTGACGATACGGGCCTGGAAGACTTCACACTCATGGAGAATATCACCCAGGACATCAGCAATCTGGAGGAGGTAGCGGGTCAATCGCCCGTCGTCAAATTGGTCAACTACTTGCTCTATAACGCCGTGCGGGAAAATGCAAGTGACATTCACATTGAGCCGGATGACAAGAAGCTCCGCGTCCGGTATCGTGTGGACGGCAAGTTGTATGAAAAGATTCGCCCGCCGCACCAGATGCATCCTGCCATTGTCTCTCGAATCAAAATCATGGCCGAGCTTGATATTGCGCAGCGGCGGTTGCCGCAGGATGGCGGCATCCATGTGTTAGTCGAAGGCAGACCCATCGATTTGCGCGTGTCGGTTATGCCCGGCAACTTTGGGGAGAAGGTGGTCATTAGAGTGATTGATCCCCAAAAGATGTTGTTCAATTTTGAGTCTCTCGGCTTTACCTTCGAGAACTTGCAGCGGTTCAGAGAGGTCATTCAGGCGCCGAACGGCATTGTCTTGGTGACCGGGCCGACCGGGTCCGGAAAGAACACCACGTTGTACGCCGCGCTCTCGGAACTCAATCACGAGGAAGTGAACATTTGCACGGTCGAAGACCCTGTGGAATGCAATATTCCGGGTGTAAATCAATTCCAGGTGAATGATAGTGCAGGCTTTCGCTTCTCCACGGCTCTGCGGAGTCTGCTGCGACAGGATCCCGACATCATCATGGTTGGAGAGATTCGGGATGAAGCCACCGCCAACATCGCCGTCCAGGCGGCGTTGACCGGCCACCTGGTTCTCTCGACATTGCATACAAATGATGCCCCTGGCGCGGTGACGCGTCTGCTGGATTTGCATGTCGCTCCTTATCTGGTCAGTGCCTCGTTGATCGGGGTCTTGGCCCAGCGATTAGTACGAAAGATATGCCCCAACTGCAAGACGGAGTACGAGCCGCCGGCCAGCATAAGAAAAACAACGGAGAGATTAGGCGGACAGATCGAGAAATTCTACCGAGGTGTTGGGTGTAAGAAGTGCCGCAACACCGGTTATGCCGGCCGGCTTGCAATTCATGAGCTGCTTGTGCCCGATGAGGAAATCGCCGAGATGATTAATGAGCGGCTCAGCTCTAAGAGACTAAGGGCCAAAGCGCTCGAAAAAGGAATGGTTCCTTTGCAGTTGGATGGGATTGAAAAGGTGAAGGCTGGAATTATCTCCGTCGAGGAATTACTAAGAATGACCCAAGGTGAGGTTGATGTTGAACAGCTCGCCGGTGGAGCATAAATGAGTGCACAAATCGTCACGACGAGCACGGAGAGGACCGATCCAATCAGCAAAAATGCGGAGCCTGCGGCGGCACTGCCTCAAGGGCTAAAGGTGCCGCTGGACCGCAGCGCAGCGGATAATCGGCTCTCCAAGGCGAAAGTCAAGCATGCAGAGTTGATATTGTTCACCACAGAGCTATCCGTGATGCTTGACAGCGGGGTCGTTCTCAGCGATGCCCTCGATGCCATTGCTGAGCAGGCTGAACACGGAAGATTCAAAACGATCATCATGGAAGTGGCCGACAAAGTCAAAGGCGGCGAGACTCTCTCGAAGGCTTTGTCCGGCTACCCAAGGGTCTTTAGCTCCATGTTTATCAGTATGGTCAAGGCGTCGGAGGCCTCCGGCAAGATGGCGCACATGCTTCGGGTCCTCAGCGGCTACTTGGATTTTGAATCCCAAACCCGCAAGCAGATAAAGGGAGCTTTGACCTATCCCTTTATCATGGCTCTTATGGCGGTGGCGGCCACCGGCACCCTGATGTTCTTTGTGCTACCCAGATTCATGCGGATTTACGAAGCCAGAGGGGCGGCCCTGCCAAAGCTGACCCAGATTTTGGTGGGCTTCAGCAAGGTGCTCGGTGATTTCCAGATATTGACGACTGTGGTGACTCTGGCCGTGATAGCAGCGACAGCACTCTATTACTGGGCGCACACGCAAATGGGTCGGCGGGTCATTGACCTGTTGAAAATCCGCACGCCTGTAATAGGAACCATGTTCGTCGATATGGTTGTCGCTCGCAGCATGCGCATCATGGCCACCATGGTTAACACCGGCGTCCGATTGCTCGATTCGATCAGGGTCATTCAGGGATCGTGCCAGAATTACTACTTCCAGCAGCTCTGGGCCAACGCGGACGAAAAAATCCGCAACGGGTACCAACTGTCCGAATCTATCCTGCTGTCGCCGGGTTGTGACTTGATTGCACCCGGAATTATCCAAATGCTTCGGGCTGGGGAAAAGAGCGGCAAGCTCGGCGAAGTGTGTGATAAAGTATCTGTCTTTTACGAGAAAAAGCTGGAAGCGTCTATCAAAAATGTGATGACGCTCATAGAGCCGCTCATGATCACGATCCTGGGCGCAATCATTGGCACCATTGCCATAGCCCTGCTATTGCCGGTCTTTAGAATATCGAGCGTCATCGCCCACTAAGGTCAACCGATGCAAGGACTTTTCTACATGTGCAGTGATTTCCCAAATGACACAGGGCCAGTTTCGATGGCCTGAACATCACGCCGGACATCTGCTGCTCTATTCGGCCGTAGCCGATGGTTATGTGCGGGAAAAAGTTCGCAAAGCCTGCTTTTTGTGGGTAGTTCCGAATCCAATGTAAAGTAGTTTCAGCGACATCCTCATCACCATAAATCATATCAGCGGTAACATCCTGGGTAGAATACGGCGCAAGTTCTTTCATGGCCTTCTCATGAAGTGCTTGCAGCTCTTTCGTCCTGTCGATCTCGAGGACCGATACTTTTTCACCCTTCGCGTTTGTTGACGTTCGGATACCCGCGACCATCAAGTCTCCCAGCGGGTTTTCCATTGCTATCGTCTGCAAAACATGCCCGATAGATGGAACGTCCCTCTCATCAACGCAGCCCATCGCCAAAGAGATGTGCGGCAAGCAGTCTTCCTTGTTCAGTATGATCTTGTCGCCGGACCGCGCTACCAGCGTGGCATTAGCCTGGATCGCCCTATCCATTATTTCATCCGGCGGCAGCAAGACCACGTCTACTGCAATTCTGCTCATTTGTCTGTCTCCAGAATCATCTTCTTGACAAAGTGGGGCGAAACTCACACTTGCAGTCATCAACCCTCTTTTTCCGTGATTGC
>Ga0180434_10005132_pt1 | contig 15599 bp, 14 predicted proteins | sample SS_ome_7_FD_132453 | JGI IMG/M metagenome (GOLD analysis project Ga0180434, IMG submission 132453) | Hypersaline lake sediment archaeal communities from the Salton Sea, California, USA - SS_1_D_2 metaG | ecosystem: Environmental > Aquatic > Non-marine Saline and Alkaline > Hypersaline >...
AAGGTTACCTTTCTTTAAGTCTTTATCTACTTTAGCATTTAACCATATATTATACTTTTCATAGGCTTTATTATAAGCATTTTCTATTTCAGACAAATCAAATTTATAGCTTTTTATATTATTAATTGTTTTCTTTAGTTTAGACATATTATCATTAATTTGATCTTTAATTTGATTTAATGTATTAATATTATCAATATCAGATTGTGAGTATTTAAGAGTATTAATGGTTTTATTATAATCATTAATAGTTGCTTTATTAAACCGTTGATAACTGATTATTCCGTCTGTATTCATTGTTTTTAATGATATATAATCGTTCTCAATAGTACCAGTGAAAGTATTATTAGATAATCTTATATATATATTCTTATTATCTATAGTGTATGTAAGATCATAACTTTTTACATCATATGGACTTATTTTAACTTGATATGCTTTCTTTGATTCAAGATCAAAAAATAAACAACTTATACTATCTTTATACAAGTAACCTTGTTCTAATTCAGTATTAACACTATTTGATAATAAGATCTCTTTCTTTTCTTTAGCACAACCACTAATAATCACAATTAATAATATATATAATAATAATCTTTTTATCATTTGAATCAATCCACCTTCATGTATATTTGATCTAGAGGAAGCTAAGAACTTTCTTAGCTTCTTCTTATTCATCTATTAGTATTAAAAAGTTATCTATTAATTTGGTCTTGTAACCACCTAGCATTAATAAAAAATGTTGAAGTTTTTTTATGTTATCATTATCGAACCCTTTTAAATCAATTCTTTTATGTGTCTTAATAATATCAATACATTTATTTAAATTAATAACCTGAGAAACTTTATTATCTTTATTTTTCATAATATAACCCCTTTCATTTGAGTTTACATCTTTTCCAGCTATCACAATTATTAGAACATGCTTCACATGGATAACCTTTTTTACTACATTGAGCTTGATAAGGCTGGAAATTTAAAGCTGGTACTAAGTCATTTTTTTTATAATCTTTTATTATTGCATATCCCTGTTTTTTATCTGAATCTACAATTTTTATATTATGTTCTTTTAAGTGATCTAGTTCTCTTGTGAACATTTCCTTATCATTATTATCTAATTCTAAATCTATATCATTGTCGTATTTCTCATTTAATCCTCTATAACATAAAAACCAATGCATCTTTTACACTCCTTTCTAAACCTGTTTATCTCATAGCACCAATAATTTCATAATCATTGTGAATATTCTTATTTAATTCTGATATAATATCATCATTACTTATTTTATCGTTGATATTATCGAATACTAATCCTAAATGCTTTATACTAGAGTCTTTTATTATTTTTACCTTTATAACAATTGTCACGCCGTATGCGTATGGTGTGTTTTGTTTTGCATTTTCCCATATTGAATAATTGTTTTCCATAATATATTACACTCCTTTTAATATTTATTGATTTTCAACTCGATCTAACAACATATTGACAAAGGATAAGTCTTTAAATCCTCTGACTCTATTTCCTTGTCTATCATTGCAATTTTCACTATATATGATATTGCAATTCTTTAATTCAATTATGAATTTATTTCTACCTAGAGGGTATTCTTTTATATTCCTACAAAATGCTTTATAAGCATTAAATAAATCAGATGTTTTTATATCGCTACCTTTATTTACTTTTAAACACTCTTTGATAAACTGTTTTACATTGTTTTCTTTTAGTATTGGCTTGTCTTTCTTTATTTCATTTATCATTTTTTTTCTTAAATCTGATAATTTATAAGTTAAAATGATATCTTTTTCCATAGAATTATTAAAAATTTCAAATGTTTCATCTGCATCCAAATCTAATCTAGACATACATGGATGATTACGTATAGACAATATGTTAAAATCATAATCTACACTTATAATATAATATGCATCATATTCATCTTGTTCTATTTCAGTATGTATTTTAAATTCATAACCAAATTTATATTGATTATGTTGATTCATATATTGATTGTATAAATTTGAATATTCTAAAATATCAATGAATATCTCTAAATGACCTATTACACATTGATTATTATATTCTTTTATATTCAACTTAATCACTCCTTTTATATTTTTATAAAGTTATCAATGTTTCAATTTTTATCATTTAACATACGAAATTCATGAATGTATTTCATATAATACTTATAATTAAATTCGTAACATGAAATACCTATACTACTTAATGTATTTATTATTTTGTTTCTAGTTGCTAATTTATCACAAGATATTGAACTCTTTTCTCCTCTTATTTCAAATAATAACTCAGTTTTTTTCGTATCGTAATTGTAGTATTCTCCTAATATTGTAAAATTTAAATGAATCTTTTTTTTTTAATTCTTCTATATTCATATCATTAACCTTTTTCATAAGTTAAAACACTCCTTTTTATAACTAATGTTTCATTGAATTACGCTTTTAATAAAGTTATCAATAATTGATAAAATCTATGACATTTTATGATTATTGATTTTTAATAATTATTATGTTATCCTATAATTAGTTGGAAACCCTTCTAGCTCGGGGGAACTAGAAGGATTTAAGTAATAATTTAGTTTAAATTTGTTTAATTTAGTTTAATTTAGTTTTAAAATAAAACTACTTCGTTATAATCTTGTAAGCAATCATTATTTAATTTAAAACATACGTAATATCTATTACCGTTTGTTTTTTTGATTTTTCCAATTTTTTTGGAATCTAAAATTTTATTAAATTGTTGTTTAGTCTCTGAAAAACCATTGTTATTGTCTTCACACCATTTTTTATATATTTTATACATTTTTGATACTGTTATCCGTTTATTAATTTCATTATCGTTTGTAACTTTTTCGGTACATTCTTCTAAGAAAGACAATACGGAATCATTAGATATCATATATTCTTCTAAATTTTTTATACATTCAGTTGGTATATCATATTTATATTTATTATCTATAACTTGTTTTAAACTATTCATTATTTGCCAAATAATATAGTCTCTTTCTTCATACATTTTATCTACTATTTCACTATCTTGTTTTTCTTCTGGAATTACATTATTACACTTAACAACTACCATTCTTTTATATGTCCATTCTCCTTTATCACCGCCAAATTTAGGTAATTCGTTACAACAAAACCAAAATACACCGTAATATTTATCACTAAATGGAGTCTCATTTTTAAATTCAAAATCAATAGTATCTTTACCAGTAACATCTTTAAAAACTTTTAATTCTTTTATAGTCATAAAACCCATATCATTAGAACCCGCTAATCTCTTATGATATATAGAAGATGTTCCAAACCTTTTCTCTAATTTTTGTAAATCACATGATGAATTATTTTCTTTACCTATTAATTTAACTAATAATTCTTTTATTTGTGATTTTCCTGTATCTCCTTTACCTACCATAAACATAGCTTTTTTCATTCTAGAACCTATAACATTTGATATAGTTACCCCCATAAATTGTTTTAATAATTTTTTTATATTTTCGTTGTTTTCTGTTAAAGTACTTAAAAATTTATCAAATACGCTATTTTTCAAAGGTTTAAACATTGGATTATAGTCACATGGTATTTGAATAGTACTATATATTTCTGGTGTATGTTCTTCCATTTTCCAAGTTTTTATATTAAATAAACCATTTTTAAAATTAATATAATGTTCAGGATTTAACTTGTCATAAGATATAAATTGATCGTTTGTATAAATTAAGTTCATTACTTCATTTATTTTTTGCATTGTTTGTAATTCTAAAGGAATATATTTTTTTATATATCCTTTAAATTCATCATCAACGATTAACCTATAACAACCATTTTTATATAAATACCTTTGTACTTGTGACCTTGCATTATCTCTCACAAATATATATTTACCATTTTTATTTAAATATTCGGCTAATATAGGACATAATATAGTTACTTTTGTTTTTCCTGTTATTTCATTTATTTCTCTAATAATCCAAGGTAATGATTTCATATCGTCTGGTAATTTTGCACCCTGTTTTTTTATTTTTAATACATCATAATTTTTAACATCACTAGGTTTATAACATTTACCATTTAATAATCTAATAGCCTTGTTAGCACTTCTTTCTAAATATGTAGGGTGATTATCAAATTTATCCCTATATCTTGGAGACTCTAGCATTAGATCACATAATTGTTCGACATCTTGTGTATAAAATGCTAATATATTCATTAGTGATTGGTCGGTTTCTGAATTACCTTGTTTTCCTTCTTCATTCCATAATTCTATAAATTTATCCTTGTTTTTAGCTCTATTGCACAAGGTTATTATTTCTTGATTAGTTAACACAGGTGATTTATTAAATTCTATTACTTTAGATTTTTCTTTATTATTGTTATGTTTAACATTAGTTTTTTTAGTACTATTATTTATTGAATTTGTTTTTTTAGATTCGATAAACTCATAAGTACGTCTTAAGTCCTCATAACTTATTTTTTTAATATCTTTCTTATTATTAACAATATCACCAGTTAACCAAAAAAACCTTTTTTCAATGTATACCTCATAATCTCCATTCTTAGAAGACAATGTTGTTTTTGTACAATTTTCACCATAATCAATTAAATTTATATCTTTTGCCCATTGTTCAAATTCTCTTTTAAAATCAACCTTCACAATTATGTGATATCCTTTTTTTGATTGTGATAATTCAGTATATGAGTTAAAAGAATTTATAAATTTCATTTTTTCTTTTTTATTTACCTCAATATTATCTATATCAATAAAGACATAATCATCATCTAGTGATAACATATATCCTAAACCTTTTATAAAATTATTCTTATTATTATTTTTAAATGTATTTAAACAATGGTCATAATTACTCCATGACCTAGAATCATTAGGTTTTGCATGATAACCATTAGGTTTAAATGGTTCTTTGTTTGGTTTACCTTTACTATTTAAAATTACATTGCCTTTTTTATCTCTTCCAAATTGCACAGTTACCCAGTGCTTATTATTCTTTAGTTCACTAGGTATATTTTGAAGATTCTTTATTACATTTTCATTTGAGTCATTTAATTTCATTTTTTTAATTTACCCTCCTTTTTCTCATATTTCAGTAAATTTATTAATTATCTTATATAGCTTTTTTACGATCTATTACACTTTTGATATATTGTTCCTCTAATTCATCTAAATAATTCATTACACCTATTTCAATGATTTCTTGAGGTTTCTTATCCAATGCTACACATAATACTTCTAGTTTTTTATAATAACTTTCTCTTATTCTGAATGTTTTATGTTTCTTTTTTTCACTCATATATGGCAAAATAAACACCTCCTTTTTATTATGTACATTTACACACATACATGTAAACACTGTTGTTACTGACTTTACTTCGTGTCACTATGTTATCATAAAAAAATGTAAGTGTCTATATAATATTGTCATATTTTTAATTTGTTACAATTTTTAACATCTGTGTTAATTCATTAATATACTTATTGTTGAAATAGATAATAATTAATATATTTAGAAGTAAAATATAACAAAGTACATGTACATATAAATATTTAGGGCAAAAAACAGGGCAAAAAATTAAATTTTTATAACACTATTATAATTATGTGATATCAAGGGTTTCAAGGATTTAAAAAAAATATTTAGGGCAAAAATAGGGCAACTTTTTTTATAAAATAAAACCTTGTATCACAGTCACAATATAACTTCTACCTTTTTTTAGGGCAAAAGGGCAAAATATTTTATATTATAGAGAAAATTTTAAAGTATATATCAAAAATATATAAATAATATTGTGAATAATATAACAATACATATAATATATGTATAAGAAATTTAAATTTTTTGCCCTTTTGCCCTAAATGTATAAAAAGACACATTATAACTGTGATAGAAGACAGGGCAAAAAAAAAAACGTTTTGCCCTAAATTTTTTTTACAACTCTTGAAATGCAGTTATATAAAGACATTGAAGGTGATAAAAATTTAAAATTTTTTGCCCTGTTTTTTGCCCTACTTTTTACCCTAAATAAAAAATAAGTTATAGTAATATTTAAATAAAAGTAAGTATACTCTTATTCTCTTAGTATTTCTATGATTTGAACATACAGTTATCTATTATAATAACCTACTAAAACTAATTATTCCTTGTTTGGAACATTTTGAAGTGTAAATATTATAACTTAGTGATTTTTATAATAAACCCTCAAAACCTTAGAAATCTAATTTGTTACAATCTTTAACATAGATATTAACTAGTTACCATATTATCAATTTAGAAACCTGAATTTAAGAAAAAAAATATTGTGATATAATTTAAAAAGGACTAACTTCTATTTTAGAAGAGAGAAAAATTTTCTAAAAAAGTAACCCTATAGAATGGGTTATTTTTTTTTAGTCAAAATGTCCATGTACTAGTTTATAATTCAAACCAGTACAAACTATGAATCTAACACAACTACATTGTGTTAGATTCGCAAAATCCACTTAAACTTAGTCATATTAATTGATACAAGGATTTTTTAAAATTAACTTTTTTTTAATTAGCGTTTGAATCTAACATAATGTATCTCTATATACGATATGTTAGATAAGCGGATTTTTAAAATAGGAGATAATTTTATAAATTATTAAAAGATATTTATATACCACTGTGCTATGGAGTACCCTGTATATACTACTGTCTTATAGAGTACCTCATATATACTACTGTCTTATAGAGTACCCTATATATACTACTGTCTTATAGAGTACCTCATATATACTACTGTGCTATGGAGTACCCTGTATATACTACTGTGCTATGGAGTACCCATATATACTACTGTCTATAGAGTACCTCATATATACTACTGTGCTATGGAGTACCCTGTATATACTACTGTGCTATGGAGTACCCTATATATATTATTAACTTATGATTTAATATCACAATGTATATAATAAAATTATTATTATTTTATAAAAGTTATATTTTATATTTTTTATAACTTTTATATTTTTTATATTTTTTAATTTTTTTAATTTTTTAATTTTTTATAAAAATATTTTTCGGTAAAAATTATAGAGGTTTTCATTTTGGTCTGTAGTGTACCCTGAAAAAAATCTGCGATATATTTTTTACTAAAAACACCATGTTAACCTATGTACATATAGTTAATATAAAATTATCACTAACAGTAAAACTACTGTTACCTGTAAATTATTATGCAAGAAATTTTTAATATCCTTCTTCATTTCTTTTGGATCTGATTCGATATTGGGTAAAAATTCGATTTTTTTGCAGTTTTCAAATATACCACTTGCAAAACGATAAAATTATCAAAAAATGCAAAATTTACTTTTGCGATAAATAATACCTGTAGTACTATGTTTTCAATGGATTCTTTAGAATACTAGTTTTTAAATTAATATGATAATAAATATTGTGAATGTTGATATAGATATTATTAATTGTATTTCTTAGTTTATGATAGTTTTATTAAGTTTTCATAGAATTATTGTGTGTCTCTAATGGTTCTAATATTAACTAAGAGTACTAATGGTAATGTATTACCATATTATTTTAAGCCTTGTCTAACTTGTTTTATACCCTATACCTGTATAGGGTATAAACTACATTTAGTTATAGTATCTATTGTTTTACTAATAAATCATAATATCTCATATTGTAGACATTTGTAATCTTAATGTTTTATATTTTTATCATTATTAATATTGTAACAAATTTGTAAGTCATATTTATTTATATAGATTAACATTTGTTAATATTAGTTTACATATATTAGACAAAAGAGGATAAAAAGTATAAAATGTATCTAGAATATAAAATGATAAAGAGGTGCATTATGAGTACTAAGAGGAAATATTATTTACTAAGTTCTGACGTTATAAATCACATCAAAATAGAAGCATTAAAAGCGAATGTAAGCGAACACAATCTAGTTAATAAAATTTTAAGTTCATATAAAACAAAAAAAATGGAGTGATAAAGCATGAAAAATAAAGATTCTTGTGAAGACTATTTTTATTTAATAAATAAAATGGATAACCAATGTAAACAAATAAGAAAAACAATATCAGATAATAAAAAAAATATAATAAATAAAAATGATAAAAGTATTTGTGAAAATATATTGTTATATATAAGTCGAATAGAATCAATGGTTATTGTTGTTAAAAAACTTTTTAAAGAAAATAACCCTATGAGTGATATTAGCATACATTTGAAGGTATCAAGAGCTTTAGACCTTATAGACCTTGTATGTATTGAGCAAAAAAAATTATCTTATTATATCAATTCAAACTAATATGTCTTAAGTTAGTCTTATATCTTTAACATATATTAATACCTATGTTAATGTGTTTTATCATAATGTCTGCTATATTATCGCTATTATTATAATGGTATAATGTTAAGTATAATTAATATGACGATAGGTGATAGTTTATGGATAAAGAAATAAAAAGTTTAAAAAGTGGTACACGTTTCAAACCGTCGATTTATAGAAAATTAAAAATATTATCTCAAATGAATAATTTATCAATCGCTGATACTTTAGAAAAACTTATTTTAAAAGAGTTTAACTTATTCACAAATAAAAGTTATGTTTATTTAAATGATTCAAAAGAAGTAAATTTATAAATAAGGAGGTGACTTATGGCTACTATAGGCGATTTAATATTAAATATTAGAACAACAGGTGGGCAAAATGCTGTTAGTGCATTTAATAATTTAAGAAATGCTATGATGCCTTTAAATAATATATTTAGAAATATAACTCGTGCTATGACAGGCGGTATTGTAGAAGGTATTAAGTATAATATGACAATGGAAAGTATGGCAATGTCTTTTAAAACATTAACGGGTAGTGCTAAACAAGCTGAAAAATTATCTAAGGGAATAGAAAACATTGCTCTAGAATCAAGTTTATCAAATGAAGCTTTAGGGTCGGCAGCTAAAACAATGCTTGGTTATGGTATAAATGTTAAAGATATTTTACCTAATTTAAAGATGTTAGGTGATTTATCTAATGGTAATACTCAAAACTTTAAAAGTCTTGCTTTAGCATTTTCTCAAACATCATCAGCGACAAAACTAACAGGTAATGAAATGATTCAATATAGAAATGCTGGATTAAATCCATTAAAACTTATAAGTGAACAAACAGGCGAATCAATGGAGTCTCTTACTAAAAAAATGTCTAAAGGTGAAATAACTGTTGGTATGGTTAAAAAAGCATTTATAGGTGCTACCTCAGAAGGTGGAAGATTCTACAATGCTATGGAGAATCAAAGTAAAACATTAAGTGGTCAAATAGAAAAGTTTTCGGAATATGGTTCTAAACTTATGGGTAAATTCGCTAAACCATTTACAGATATGTTACAAATTAGTGTTATTCCAGCATTAATGGATTTTATGGAACGATTAATAGAAGGCGATAGTATTATCAATAGTGTTATGGAGTCTGTTACTGGCGTATTTAATCAAGTAGGTGCTGTTATTAGTGATATTTTTGGTAATATGTCAAGTGAAATGTTCGATATAATTGTGAGTGTTGGTCTTGTTGGTGCTGCTATTGCACCGTTAAGTTTGGCTTTTGCTGGTTTAGTTAGTGTAGTCGGTTTTGTTGGTGGTGCAATAGGTTCAGTTATAGGTGTTATAGGGTCAATTTCTGCACCTATGATAATTGTCGGTGGTGTTATTGCTGGATTAATTGCCATATTTGCTAGGTTCTTAATAACTAGTGAAGATGCAAGAAGTACTATAGGTAATGTGTTTAATGGTATAGTAAAAAGTATTACTCAGGCAGCTAAATTTATTAAAAATAATATAGGTAATATTAAAGATGCTATCATAGGACTATTTGATGCTCTAACATTTGGCGATACTACAACATTCACAACTGCATTAAAAAATATGGTTCCTAAAGAATTACATGGAAAAATAGATTCTATTGCTTTAGTTCTTCAAGATTTTTGGTTAGTTATAACTAAAGTCAAAGATGCTGTTGTTAGTTTTGTAGAAGGTGCAATTAAAACAATGACACCAGTTGTTAATGAAGTAATAGAAACATTTAAAAAATTTGATATAAACACAATAGTAATGAGTTTTAATGAGTTAAAAGGTTCACTTGGTCCAGTTTTAGAAATATTAGGTGTGTTAGGTGCTGTTTTAGTTGGTACTCTTATTGGTGCAATAACAGGGGTTGTTAATGCTTTAGATAATTTTATTGCTGGTATATTAAATGCGGTAGGTGTAATAGGTAGTGCTATTGGTTTAATATGGAATGTTCTAACTTTAAATTTTGAAGGTATCAAAGAATCATGGAATAGTTTATGGTCAAATATGGAAGGTCTTTTAGGTAATGCTATTCAAACAATTATTGATTTAGTTGGTGGATTTATTAATGGTTTTGTAGCATTTTTTCAAGGTTTATATGATACATTAGTTGGTAACTCAATTATACCAGATATGGTTAATGCTATCGTCGAATGGTTTAATAATCTTGTTAGTTTTGTGAGTGGAATAGTACAAGGATTTGTAAATATAGTTATTACATTATTTAATGCATTAAAGACAGGTGCTACTACTGTATTTAATGCAATGAAAGCAGTTATAACCACTGTAATTAATGTTATTAAAACAGTTATAACAACTGGATTTAATGCAGCTAAAACAATTGTAACAAGTGTAATAAATACTATTAAATCAGTGGTATCAACTGGATTTAATGCAGCTAAATCAATTATAAGTAGTGTTATAAATACTATTAAATCAGTTATATCAACTGGATTCAATGCAGCTAAAAGTATCATATCAAGTGTTATTAATACTATTAAATCAGTTGTTAGAACTGGATTTAATACAGCTAAATCAATTATATCTGGTGTAATTAACACCGTTAAATCAGTTATTAGAAATGGATTTAATAGTGTTAAATCTACAATAAGTAGTGTAATTAATACCATAGTATCTAAAGTTAATACATTAAAAAGTAAATTTAGTAGTGCTGTTAGTGGTGCTGTTAGTGCTATAAAAAATGTAGCTAAAAATATGTATAGAGCAGGTGCGAACTTAGTCGGCAACTTAATAGATGGTGTAACATCTAAGATAAAAGCATTTAAAGATAAAATAAGCGATCTAGCTAATACAGCTAAACAATTTTTAGGATTTTCATCACCAACTGAAAAAGGACCAGGACGGACAGCACATAAATGGATTCCTAATTTAATTGATATGATGACAGATCAATTAAATGATGGTGTATCTGCATTTGGTAAAGCTGGAAGTAAATTAACTGGTTCTTTACAACAATCAACAATGTCAAAGATACAAGCTAGTTTAGATACTAGAGGGTTAAGTAATTTTACTAGTTCACCAACAACTGTTAACTTTAAGATAGATGCAAGCCATATGGACGTAGATCAATTAGGAAGAATGTTAGTAAGTAAATTTAGATCATATGGAATAAGGGCTCAAACTGAATAGTTTTAGGATACTAAAACTAAATAAATATAAAAAAGAATAAAAAAAGAGGTTATCATGTTTTTAAAACATGATAACCTCTTTCAACTAAATATCACTTTATAATTCTTAGATTACCCTTGTTATTCAATACAAGCTTTTTACCTTCTAGTTTCAATTTGTTTTGTCTTTTTAATTCGGTTCTTAATTCTTGTATCTTAGTTACACCAATGTTAACCCTTTTTGCTGTCTCTCTCACACTTAATACAAAATTTTCCTTTTGATAAAACTCCAATAAATCTAATTCATTATTAATAATAACTTTTTCAATATCATTATGGCCTTTTGTATCGAGTGTATCGTTTTGTAACTCATTTTGTATCGAATTATCTTCTATAACCATTGGTTTAACTACATTTGATACAGTTGATACAAAGTTTTCAGATAGGCTATATTTACTACTAACATTGTGATTATTTTCTAAGTAATACACTAATTTTTCTACATCTGAATCATTTAAAAGTGGTGCTTGGATAATAATGTCCTCTCCGTTATGTTGATAGATCATAGAACCAACACCAGTTAATTTACTTGCAGATGAATTATCAAGTATAGTTTTAGAATCTATAGCAGTTGGCACTTGAAAAGCTATTTTAGTACCAGTATTACCCTTGATAATTCCATTCACAACTTCTACTACAGGCTTCTGTGTAGATAAAAACATTCTCATACCTACATTTCTTGATAATCCAGCTAATGACTTTATTATATTTTCAAACTTAGCCTTATATTCCTTACCACTAGATAACATCAAGTCGGCGATTTCTTCAATGTAGATTATAATATAATTTAGCTTTTCATCTGGTTTCTTTTTATTCCACATTTCTATATTATTAATAAATTTATCATCATCAAATAATTTATTTCTTCTTCTCATTTCTTTCTCTATTTCTTCTAAAACTTTTAACATTTCTTCTTTATCACCAGTATAGTAACATCTGTTAATATCTCTATATCTCTTTAATTCTACTCTTTTTGGGTCTAATAAGAATAAAGATATATCCATATCGCTTTTTATAAGACTAGATATGATCACATGTGATAAGTTACTCTTTCCTTTTCCTGTACTTCCACCGATAAGAGTGTGATATATTTTTCTAAAATCTATACTAAATAATTTACCTTGTTTATCTAGACCTAATATAATGTTTTTGTTGTTAAACTCGAAACTACTTAATACATCTAAGAAACAAGGAGATTTAGCCTTTTTATTAATGATTATCTCATAATCTGTACATTTACCACCTTGTAACTTAATATCTTTTAGACCTGTTATAACCTCTAGATCACTTATATATTTTATCAATTGTGAGTATCTAAGGTCACAATTAAATACTATAGATGTAATATAAGCTAATTCATTTTTATCATAATCGCTTATATCAACACCTAGTAACTTAAACCCACACATTACACTATAAGCCTTATTTTTATTGTTCTTAGCTTCATATTTATAATTTGGTAGATAACGATTAGTAGTAATAATAATGTGATCAAATCTTTTGTTATACCTTGATATATCTGTTACATTGGACTTAAATATAATATCTAAGGTTCTCATGTTTTTAACAAGATCACTAATAGGAATATTTGTTTTTAATATGTATCTTGTTGTATTTCTATTGATTTTTATGACATCTCTAAATGTAACCTTTTGATAATTATTAATTAATTTTTGTTGCTTAAATAAAATTGTGTAATATTCGCTTAACGACTGCTTACTAGCTAAATAAGATAAACCTATAATAGTTAATATGAAAATATATAAATATGGTGTATAATTTAGTGTTGTTGTATGCATATCAATAAATTCGTTTAGTGGTATGTATGTAAGGGCTATGGTACTCACAATACCTATAGCTCTTACTTTTTTGTATAGGATTTTATACAGTGGATAAGTTAACTTAGAGATCATATGTCCGAATTTAACATATTCATCTTTTTTTATTTCATTGTTCATAAGATTCCTCCTTTTGTCGTTATTTTACAACCTTAAATTTATTTATAGATTGTCTTCTTAATTTACCATTAACCATACTAGCTGTTTTTAATTGGTTTCTTACTTTATCCCACTTTCTTTTATTGTTTGTTCCTTCTAAATTAAAGTTTTTTCTTATTTCACCAGTTTTTATAATTGAATCAACTTCATAATTATTTGAGATAAAATCATCTATTTTATTAATTAGTTGTTCTGTACTCGACTTATCATCATTATGTACTATACCTTGTTCTGTACTCTGCTTATCATTATGTACTATACCTTGTTCTGTACTCGACTTATCATTATGTACTATACCTTGTTCTGTACTCGACTTATCATTATGTACTGTACCTTGTTCTGTATTCTGTAATAACTTTTGATTATATGTACTAACCTTGTTCATGTAATCGAGTCTAATTTTTAACAACTTATCACCTAGTAAATTAAATAAAATCATATGTAATATTGATTTATTATCTTTCACAATATTATTAGAATTTTTAGAAAATATTAAATGCTTTTTATCATATCTAATTCCACTAAATACTAAGATGCTATAGTCAATTGATACACAGATCATAAATACCATTAAGTCATTTAAAACTTTATAATCTGTGAATGTTATGTAATCTATTAGAAAATTAAATGTTCCTATTATTGATATGGGTATCAATATGTATTTTATTCTATTTAATCCCTTTATGTGTCTACCAAAATATTGTTCAATCGTTGTTTGAATTGATTCAGCATGAAAACATAAACACTGAATCAATATAAAGCCTATTATAAGACTTATACCTATTACCCCTTTTGATATATCCGTTGTTATTTGAAACGCCATATCGTGAAGATTAAAGCCTAATATGGTAAATGTAGCACTAATTAATATTAATAAATTAATTAATACAGATAATCCAAGAGTTTTTTTAAGATTCTTAGTATGTTTTATTTTCATTTTATCCATATATAAATCAAATTCTTTTTTTAAATGTTCTTGTTCTTCTTTTAGTATCTTTGTATCTGTTTTAAAATTATTGTACCTATTAGAATTATTTATCTCTTTTATCTCATTCCTAAAATCATTTAACCACTTAAGTATTTTTAAAATTATTGTCTTCAAGTATCACACCACCTTTTTTTTTTCTGTTGCTAGTATTGTGTTTTACCATCTAGCAAGGGATTTACTAGATGGTTTTATATCAAACTTAGCAAAAATAATTATTCTTCTGCTTTCTCTAATATCTTTAAATTTAATTTAATATTATCTTTGTCTTTCTTAGCTGAATAAATATAACTACCTATATCCAGTTCTAAAAACTTTACTAAGTCATTAGGTAATGTAATTCCTAGTGAACTTTTTGAAATACGTCTAACCTTGATAAATCCCTTCTTTTCCATATATAACACACTCCTTATATAGTATTTTTTTCATACATATATTATATCATAAGTGATATTTATATTACACGTGATATAGTAATATATTCTAAAACACACAAAAAAGAACCAAATATAAATTTGGTTCTTTTTAATTCAACTATGTAACAAGAATACTTTTAGGAGGTGAAGCCTCAAAGTATTCTATTTTAGATCATATAGTACATTGGTCACTTTTATTATATCATAACTAGAGGAAGCTAAGAGCTTTCTTAGCTTCCTCTAGTTTATTTTAATTTATAAGCTTTATTCATAATCTTTTTTGCTGAATCCATGTATTTTTTATTTTTATCTTTGTATGATTTACAGGTCTTAATATAATTACTGTAGTTATTAAGCATACTTTTGTTTTGAAATTCATTACCAGATGTTAACTTATAAGACTCAAGATATGCCTTAATATCATCAATTAATGAATAAGAATACTTAATATCATCATTTAAACTTTTAAATTTTACCTCTATATCTGTAAATTTAACTTCTACCGTTCCAATAGATACCTCAAGGTTACCTTTCTTTAAGTCTTTATCTACTTTAGCATTTAACCATATATTATACTTTTCATAGGCTTTATTATAAGCATTTTCTATTTCAGACAAATCAAATTTATAGCTTTTTATATTATT
>Ga0180434_10005133_pt1 | contig 15598 bp, 12 predicted proteins | sample SS_ome_7_FD_132453 | JGI IMG/M metagenome (GOLD analysis project Ga0180434, IMG submission 132453) | Hypersaline lake sediment archaeal communities from the Salton Sea, California, USA - SS_1_D_2 metaG | ecosystem: Environmental > Aquatic > Non-marine Saline and Alkaline > Hypersaline >...
GCGCAAGCTGGAGCAGCAGGTCAAGAAGCTGCCCCGCCCGGCGGAGGCCGAGGATCTAGCGGCCCGGATTGACGACCAGCGGGCTGGCTTCGAAGAGGCCGAGGCAGCGGTGGCCGAAGTGGCTGGTGCCCCTGCGCAGGTCGAACGGCTGGAGGCCGAGCTGGAGGTCCTGGGTGATCCCCGCCGCGAGCACCGGCGCGCGGCCGACACCGCCGCCCGGCGGGATGCCGTGGAGAAAGAGCGGACCGCGGCCGGGGAGCAGGTGGCCGAACTGAGCGGCCAGATCGCCGCGCTCGAGAGGGAACTGGCCGAAACCGCCGACCTGGACGCGCGCGTCGCGGCCCAGCGGGCGGCGCAGGCTGCCCACGAGCCCGACCACCGGCGCTACCTGGAGCACGTGCGCGAGGCCGAGGCGTTGGAGGAGCGGCAGGGGAAGGTCGCGGCGCTGGACGCGGAACTGGCGGCCGCCCGGGGCGAGCGCGATCGCCTGGTCGAGGAGCGAGAGGAGGTGGCGGCCGGGTACGACGCCGGCGCCTACGCGGAGCTGGTGGGGAGCTACACCCACCTGCGCGACGAGCTGGCCACGCTGGAGGAGCGCCTGCGCCAGCAGCGGGGGCAACGGGCGGAAGCCCAGGCCGAGATCGAGCGATTGACCGGCGTGCAGGCGGAGCTGGTGGCGGCCCGCGCCGAGCGCGACGAACTGGACCAATTGCTGGTCCTGCTGGAGCACGTCCGCGGCGTGCTGCGGGATGCAGGGCCGAAGGTGACGCAGGCGCTGGTGGAGATCATCTCGCTGCAGGCGGCCCGGCTCTACGCCGACGTCATGGCCGATCACACCACGCGGCTGCGCTGGACGGAGGACTACGACGTCGCGCTGAGCTCCGGCGGGCGGGAGCGGGGGTTCCAGCAGCTTTCGGGCGGCGAGCAGATGGCGGCCGCACTGGCCGTGCGGCTGGCGCTCCTGCGCGAGGTCTCGGCCATCGACGTGGCCTTCTTCGACGAGCCGACGGCCAACCTGGACGACCATCGCCGCGACAACCTGGCCGAGCAGATCCTGAGCGTCAAGGGCTTCTCGCAACTCTTCGTCATCAGCCACGACGACACCTTCGAGCGCGACACCGAGCGCGTCGTGCGGGTGGTGAAGGAAGATGGGGTGAGCCGGGTGGTGGAGGCGTAGCTGCTTCCGTATGGGCTTGCCCAACGGATAGTTTCGGCATATAATCTAAGCTGCTTATAATAATCAGCTTAGAAGGAGTGTGATGGCTAGATTTGTCGGACGTGAGCGCGAATTATCTGAGTTGAACGACCTCTTGGCCCAGGGTGGTTCCCAGTTCATCCTGGTCTACGGCCGGCGGCGGGTGGGCAAGACGACGCTGATCCTGCGGTGGGCCGAGCAGACAGGCCGACCGGTCATCTATTGGGTCGCCACTCGCGATACGCCGTCCCAGGTTCGCCTGGGCTTCGTGCAAGCGGTGTGGGACTGGGCCTACCCTGACAGCCGTGCCGCACCACGCTTCGATACCTGGGCCGAAGCGTTTGAGACAACGGCCAACCTCATCGGCGACCAGCGGGTGATCCTGATCATGGACGAGTTCTCCTACGCTGCCCAGTCGGACCCATCGCTGCCGTCCAACTTGCAGGCAGCGTGGGATCATCTCTTCAAGGAGGGCAACGCAACGCTGGTGGTGGCGGGCTCTCACATTGGGATGATGGTGGAACTGATGAGGTATGACGCGCCGCTGTATGGACGTTTCACCGCCCAGTTGCCGGTTGATCCACTGCCCTTCCCGGCCCTGCGCGATTTTCTTCCTCGCTACACCGCCGCGGAACGGGTCGCCGTCTATGCTGTCTCCGGGGGCATCCCGGCTTACCTGGAGCGCTTCAACGACGCCGAGAGCATAGGGGCCAACATCCAGCGCTTGTTTATGCGTCGGACCGGGATGTTTCGCAGCGAGCCGTTCATCCTGGTAGGTGACGTGATTCGCCGCGAGACGCAGACGTACGAGGCTGTGTTGAAAGCGATCGCCGCCGGCCGGCGGACGCCGCAGGAGATCGGTTCCATGCTGGATCTGACGTCTTCGTATCTGAGCCCTTATCTCAAGCAACTGGAGTCGCTCCACCTGGTCGAGCGCCGTCTGCCGGCGACGGTTCCCCCGGAGCGACGGCGGACCAGCCGAAGCAGCCGCTACCGCCTGGCCGATCCGTACCTGCGTTTCTACTTCCGATTCATCCAGCCCAACCTGGGGTTGGTCGAGCAGGAGTTGACGGGCGTGCTCTGGCAGCGCATCGCTGAGCAATTCCGCGCCTTCGTGGGCCTGACAGCGTTCGAGGAGGTGTGCCGTGAGTGGACGTTGGCGCAGGCTCGGGCCGAACGGCTGCCTTTCCCGCCCGAGATTGTGGGCAGCCACTGGTCGAAGGAAGCGCAGGTGGACGTGGTGGCGCTCAATTGGCGGGAGAAAGCCATCCTGCTGGGTGAGTGTAAGTGGGGCGTGAACTCAGTCGGGCGATCCGTCATCCGCGAACTGGCCGAGAAATCGCCCCGAGTGGTGCCGGGGGAGGATTGGCGGATCCATTACGTCTTCTTCGCCCGTGCCGGGTTCACCGACGCTGCCCGTGCTGAGGCTGAGTCGCTGGAGGCGACGCTGGTGGATCTGGAGACGTTGGACGCGGATTTGAGACAGGCGTTGGCGTGATGTTTCACCGGGAGCGAGTGATCGCGGCGTTGGAGGCCAGGGCCGACCGCTTCAGCGGCTATGAGTTGGAGTTGAACGACGCCCTGGTGGACTATGAGTAGACGCGAGAGCCTGGTATCTCATTCGATGCTGGCGAGGTTTGACCCCGCGGCAAGGTTGGGCTATACTGAGGGCGCGATCAAGAGACGATGTCATAATCTGAACGGCGAGGACATCGAAGAACCGGAAGACCGGTTCTGGCGGAGCGGCAGGGAGAGTAAGTCGGGCGAGTAAGCGTTGAAGGGACCGAATCACCACCGGTTGGCTGCCTGGGGAAGAAGAAACGCACCAAACGGGGAGAAGAAAAGTGCTGGGAGTTCGAGATTTTGTGGATGCTCGGCTCTACGAGGACAAGGAAGCCGTCATCCAGGATGCGCTGCGTCCGCGGTATCCAGCCCCGCCTTGGCCCTGCAGCTATAGAGGAGGCCGAGGAAGAAGTCAAAGCATTGCGCGACTGCTTCGAGAGGCAACCATGAATGTCATCACCAACACGACGGTTCTACCGGAGCGATTTGAGAGCGTCCAGGAGGCGGCCGAGTTCTGGGGCACGCACAGCCTGGCCGACTACTGGGACCAGATGCACGAAGTGGAGATCGAGGTGCGTGCTCACCGTCGGCGGGTAGGCAAGACGACGCGGACGGGTGCTGGGGAATGCGCAGGGGCTGTTCCTGGCGACGCGTGATTGACTGCGAGCCCAGGCTGGGTTGCAATCGGTGGGTAGGGGGTAGTGGGGTGCTCGCATTGGTTGAAAGTCGAGTGAGGTAAGCATGTTGACAACCATAGAGAACGCGACGACTCTGAGCGGCGAGGTCAAGAGCGGTCAAGTGTACGGTGTCGTCCAGCTCTACAAGGTGCTGGGCGATAAACCGGCGCTGGAGAAGGACCCTGACCAGGTCTTTGCCCGCACCTATCTGACCGAAGCGCTCAAGACTGCCCTGAGCCAGATACGCCACAAGTTCACGGGGGACGATCCACGGGGAAGCCTGGTGTTCACCGGTGGCTACGGCTCCGGCAAGTCCCACCAACTGCTGGCGCTGTACCACACACTGACCTGTCCCGACCTGGCCACCCAATGGCTGATCGCTCAGGGATACGACGAACCGCTCCCTGCCCTTGACGATCTCGTCGTCATCGTGCTTCACACCGCGCGGGTGGACTACGACAACTTGTGGGAGCCGATCTTCCAGCAGTTGGGGGCTCAAGACATCCTCGGCCAGATCAAGCGCTATCCGACCATCCCCCAGATCCGCCAGGCCATCGATGGGCGGCCGGCCGTGGTTGTAGTCGACGAGATCGAAAACTGGTACGAGACGATCCTGCCCTATCAAGCAGGCGCATCGGAGACTTCCCAAGCTGCCAATCGAACCTTTCTCCAGCACCTGCTGGAGGTGGCCAACGAGCCCGACGTGCCGCTGATGGTCCTGTTCTCCTTGATTCGCGAGCACCCCGACATCGTGGACGTCATCGACCGCACCGGCCCTATGTCCATCAATCTGAGCACGGCGGCCGATCGCGAGGAGATCTTGCTCTATCGGCTGTTTGACGGGATCGACGCGCGGCGGGCGAGCGAGGTGGTGGGCCGCTTCATCAAGCTGTACCGCGAGCGCGAGATCGACGTGCCGATGGGCGACTACGAGGCGTATCGCGCGCGAATGCGGGATGTCTATCCTCTGCACCCCGAGCTGCTTCGCGTGCTGTTCGAGCGCTACAGTACGGCCTCCAACTACGCCAATACGCGCGGCGTGCTGTACCTGCTGGCCGCCATCCTGCGCGAGCGGGCCGACAAGATTCCGCTCCTCCTGAGCTCGGACGTCGACGCCGCCCGCTTTGACGATCAGCTCTCTGTGCTGAACCGCTCGTTGGTCGAGGCGACCGCCCGCGACGTTGAGCGCGTGAGCCACATCGACTGCGGGCGTGAGATTCTCTCCACCGTGCTGCTCTACTCGATTAACCGCGAGCAGCAGATCGGCGCCGATGAAGACGAGATTGTGCTGGGCGTTGCCACGCCGGATATGAACCCCAACGATGTACTCCTGGGTCTGAACCGGCTCCTGGGCCGGGCCTGGCATCTGCACAAACTGAACGGGCGCTACGCCGTGCGCGTCGAGGAGAACGTCTTTGCCGTGGTGCAGAACCGCGCCAGGGAGATCTCTGAGCAGGCGGCCATTCAGCGTATCGCCGAGGTGTTGCGCGACGAGGTGCTGGGCGGCAACGCCTACGTCTACCAGATCGACGAAATCCCCGACGATCGGCATCTGAAGGTGGTGGCTTCACTGCACGCCCTGGATACCGAGCAGGACGTCTACGCCATCTATCATGGGACCCGCTACCAGAACCGCGTCGCGGTCCTCGCGCCCATCACGGGCGACCTGCGCAGAGATCAGGGGCTGATCGACAAAGCCCGCCGGATCATCGGCGGTGAGGAGATCAAGGACGATGTGAGCGCGGAACGAGCCAAGAAGGTCCAGAAGATCATCGACGAGGAGATGGAGGAACTCGAGAAGCGTATCGGGGATCGCTACGGCTTCTGGCACAAGGTGTCGATCATGGTCAAAGAGGGGCCGGACGGGGAGCGTCTGGAAGAAGAGGCGGTGCGCAAGATCAAAGTCGAGCCCGACACAGCCAGCCTGGTGCAGCGCGCCATCAGCGACGTCTCCCGGGTCAAGGAGAAGATCCTCAGCGTGTTGCGCAACCGGGGGGCGAAGGGCCTGCAGGCCGATCAGCTCTACGATGATTTCTACACCATCCGCCGCTATCCGACAGTGTCTGACGATGGACACGTCTCGACCGCTCTGAAGGAGCTCTGCAAGGGCGAGCAGATCTACATTGAGGGGCACAAGGGCCGCAACTACTTCGGGGAGACGCCCTATGGCCTGGACAAGCACTCGAAGGCCATGCTCTATCACACCGACTTCGCCGAGGTCGAGCGCGGACCGGACGGCGAGGCCGAGCAGGTGACGATTGCCTACGGCGAGTCCAAGGAAGGTCGCCGCACGCTGGTCAAGGAACGATCTCTGGAACAGGCGACGGAGGAAGTGGTGGAAGCCGCGCCCATCGTCGAGCAGATCAAGCTGGACAAGGGAGGCAAGCATCCACGCACCGTGGCCAGCCACTTCGAGGCGACGATGTACGAATCCGACGTTGTCCAACAGGTGATGGTGGAGATCAACAACGACTTCCACACCGGCGGCAAGACAGACAAATTGGAGCGCGTGCTGAAGGAATTTGGCTTCTCGCCTGAGGGAATGAAGCTGGGGCTGACGCTGGAGTGGGAGGGGCCGTTGGACAAGCAGGCGTTCCTGAAACAGCTTCTTCGCTTGCCCAGCACGCCGGGCGGCAGCCTGTACGTCGTGGCTAAGATTGACCGGACCGAAGGGTAGTACTCCGCCAATCGTATGTTGACGGGTTCGTAGTAACGACTTCAGTCGTTTCTGCCGCTCGGTGAGTGACTGGAGTCGCCATTGCACTCCGTCAGTTTATCATTGACAAAGCAGAAGCAATGAGTGACTTGAAGGCAACACAGATCATCGACTTGATACAGACCGACGACCCGGTGGCAGCGCTGTTCCACCGGCTGGTGGAGCTGTGGGATGCCGCCGGCGTGGACGATGCGCTGCTCAACGACTACTACGATGAGCGCGAGAAAGCCACCCGCCGGCTCACCTGGACGCTGGAGCAGGTCTACAATGAGTTCTTGACCGACGTGCTCGTGCCGCGAGTGGACAGCGGTCAGGTGGCGGAGATGCTGGACGAGCCGCGCCACGCGCTGGTGTTGATGGACAGCCTGAGCCTGCGCGAGGCCTGTTTGCTGAAGGAGAGGCTCCCGGCTCACGGCTACGAGGTGCTGGCCTTCGACTACGGCTTCAGCGAGCTTCCCTCGGACACGGAGGCATTCTGCCAGCGCCACTGGGGTATGGGTGCGCCGTCGGCCATAACCGACCCTGATTTCGTGTACGTGCGGCCCGACGCGCTGCCGGACGAGCTGCAAAGCGATCAGCTCGTCGCCTGGGGCACGTACCCCGACTGGTTCTGGCGCCACGCCCACAGCGGCAAGACGGAGCACATCCCGCCATCCGAGATCTACCACAAGACAGAGGCCATGCTGCTCAGCATTTTGAATGCCATCCAAGGGCACGATCAGATCGTCGTTTCATCCGATCACGGATACCTGGGGGTAAAGGCCGGGATGGCCTGGCCGACGCCGAAGCCCTATCACGGCTACTTGAAGGACGTGATGGGCTCGCGGGCGGCCCCGGTCAGCGACACCCGGAAGGCGCGGGCTCTGCTGGAGAAGGATATGATCGTGGTGCACGAGGGCCAATTTCTGGTCAAGGGGCGCTACACCGGGGACTTCGGCGGCGTCTATCTGCACCGCGGGCTTTCGCTGATGGAATGCCTGACGCCTTGGCTGGTGCTGCGGCGTGTCGGTTGAGATAGGAGTATAAGATGGGCAAGAGGAAGACGGTACAGGTTTCGTTGGATCTGCCACAGAGCGTGTTTTCGGCTCTGCGACAGGATCCAGATCGCTTCATGGACGAAATGCGTCTGGCTGCAGCGGTCAAGTGGTACGAGATGCACCGAATCTCACAGGCCAAGGCCGCGGAGATCGCCGGCCTATCTCGGAGCGAATTTCTGACGGCGCTGGCGCGCTTTGGTATCTCACCTTTCCAATACGAGGCCGACGAGATCGTGGCGGAGGTCGCGGGTGACTGAGCGCTGGGTGTTGAATGCCTCTCCGATCATCGTCCTGGCACGTGTGGGGCAAGAGCACCTTTTCGACGCCCTGACCGATGAAATCGTTGTTCCCCGCGCCGTGGCCGAGGAGATTGAGGCCGGACCGGTGAACGATCCCGCGCGCCGGGCTATAACTGGTGGGCAGTTCACGATCGTAGATGTGGCTCCGGTACCCGAAATCTTGGCCTGGGATTTGGGAGATGGGGAGACGGCGGTGCTCTCTTACGCGCTGGAGGAACCCGGATGGACGGCTATTCTGGATGACGCCGCAGCGCGTAAGTGCGGGCGGAGCTTCGATCTGCCGCTGAAAGGCACTCTGGCGGTCGTTGTCTTGGCCAAACAGCACGGTTTGATTCCCTCCGCGTCCGAGGTTCTGCACTCCTTGCTGAGGAACAGTTTCCGTCTTGATGAGCGCGTCATTCGGGAAGCGCTATCCCGCACGGTGGGTGAAAAGTGGGAGTAAGGTGGGGTTGTCGGTGAAACAAACCAGCATCGAACACCACTTCCCGGTCAACCAACTGAGCGCCCTGGCGCGGAAGGAGCGACCTGACCTATCTCGACCGCCGCTCTATCTCCACAAATGGTGGGCGCGGCGCTTTGGCTCTGTCTTCCGCTCCATCATCCTGGCCACCTTCCTGCCCCCGGATGAGGACGCATGGGATTACCAGTATCAGCACACCGACTTCGGCGGCAAGATTGTGCTTGATCCCTTTATGGGCGGTGGCACGACGGTCTTCGAGGCGCTGCGGCTGGGCTGCCAGGTGGTAGGCTGTGACGTCAACCCGGTGGCCTGGTGGACGACGAAGGCGGCCATTGAGCAGCCGAAGAGCACCAAGGCGCTGTGGGAAGCCTTCCGCCACCTGGACGACACCGTGGGCCAGCGCATCAAGGACCTGTACCGGACGCGCTGCCCAATCTGCGGCCGCGAATCCGACGTCATTCACGTCCGCTGGGTCAAAGTGGTGCCTTGTAAGGCGTGCGGTGGGCAAGTTCGTCTGCATAACAACTACGTGCTGGGCCGACGAGGCAAAGAGTATGCTATCTTCTGCCCTGACTGCGGCGAGATCTTCAAGATGCTCGATCCCAACAAAGCGCATCGCTGTCCGTCGTGCGGCAATCATTTTGAGCCTAACGAAGGGACGACCGATCGCGGTAGTTTCACCTGCCCCACGTCCGGCTGCGGTCAGCGCCAATCGGTGCTGGATGCTCAGCCCGAAGGCGAGCCGCCTCACTACGAGATGTACGCGGTGGTCTATGAGTGTCCAGCCCACGGATGGGACATCACGAGTGTGAGCGAGGAAGATCGCACTGCCTACTCCGAGGCTGTGCGGGTCTTTGAGCGAACAAAGGATAAACTGCCATATCCAACTCAGCGAATCCCAGTCGAGGGTAGGGCAGACCCTCGTCCCGTGAACTACGGTTATACCCATTGGCACCAGATGTTCACCCCGCGTCAACTCTTGGCCCTGGGTTGGCTGGTCGAGGCTGTTTGGGAATTGCCTCTGCAAGTGCGGGACACATTCATCACCTTAATCTCGGATGTCGTTGAATACACTTCGATCTTCTGCACCCCTCGTCCGGGACGGATTTCAGCAATCCGAGGGGTCTTTTCTCATCACGCTTACATTCCCCCGACTGAGTCTGTGGAGAACAATCCCTGGGGCGACAAATGCCGCTCAGGGACCTACCCGTCTTTGTTCGAGGAGGCGCTGAAGGCATACCAGTACCGCCGACAACCCTTCGAGCGGTGTCTGACGCCCCAAGCATCCTCGGCCACAAAACGCGTTTCTATACCCAAAGAACAGGTGGATGGGCGGCTAGCCAATGATGTCAAGACGCTGGTGGACACCGAGAAGAACGCGCTGCTCCTCTGCCAGCCATCTCAGGATCTGCCCTTGCCTGCGTGCAGCGTGGACGCCGTGATCACCGATCCCCCGTATTTCGACAATGTGATGTACGGCGAACTGTCCGATTTCTTCTACGTCTGGCTGCGGCTCTTCCTCAAGGATCGCTATCCTTTCTTTGCCTCTGCCCACACGCCCAAGATGGCCGAGGTGATCAAGAACACAGAGGCCGGCAAGGACGAGGACTTCTTCCTCTCCGGGTTGACGATGGTCTTCGAGGAGGCGCGCCGGGTGCTGAAGGACGAGGGCCTGATGGTCTTCACCTTCCACCATCGCGAGCACGAGGCCTGGAGCAGCGTGATGGGCGCCGTGCTCGACGCCGGGTTCTACGTCAGCGCCATCTATCCCGTCCAGGCGGAGATGTCTACCTCGCTCCACATCCGCGACCAGCAGGCCATCGAGTACGACTCTATCGTCGTCTGCCGCAAGCGCGTGGACGACGGGCGCATCAGCTGGGAACAACTGGAGGACCAGGTCCACTTCCAGGCCGCCGAGACGCTGAAGCAATTGCAGGAGAACGGACAGGGGCTGAGTCGGGCCGACGTCTCAGTCATCGTGCTGGGCAAGTGCCTCGAGCTTTACTCGAAGCACTATCCCGACGTCATGGAGGGCGATCAGCCCGTGCCGGTTCAGGAGGCCATCGCCCGGCTGTGGACCATCATCGACTCCCTGGCCATTGAGGATGTCGTCAGCCGTCTGCCGGCCGATCTGGACGAGGTGACCAAGGCCTACGCCATCACGCTGGCCGGTCGCCGCGAGATTCCCTTCGACGAACTGAACAAGCGGCTGCGCCATCGGGGCCTGAGCACCTCGATCTTCAGCGACGAGCAGTTGGTCGAGATTGAGGGCAAGAGTGTGCGGGTCGCGGAGCCGGGCGAACGGCGGGACCACCTTGAAGCGCGGCTGGAGCGCGGGCAGCGTCTGCTCGACATCGACCGCGTCCACTACCTCTACGTCGAGTACCGCTACGGGGCCAACTTCCGCCAGTTCCGCGAGCGCTGGCGCTCCCACGCTCTGGACGAGCTGTGCCGCTACCTGGCCGAGGTGACGGGCGACAGTGTCTACGACAAGATTGTGGAGGCTGCGTTCTGACGATGGAAAAAGGCGCCTATAACATCATCGAGAGCTCGGTGAACTACAATGCCTACCCGACCACGATGAGCATTGTCGAATTCCTACGCCGGGCTTGGCGCGAGGAGCCGTTGCCCGCGCGCGAGGTCACCGTCACCGGGCTGGATACGCTCCTGGCGAGTGTCCCGGAGGGCGAGCGGATGCGGGTGACCGGCTTCATCCGGGAGACGCTGCAGGACGCGGCGGACCTGATGACCCATCGCCGCCAGACGGTGCAGTTCGTGCTGCGGGGTCACATCGACAAGGGCGAGTTCTTCGAGGTGCGCCAGCCGGACGGGCAGTACGTGAATCTGAGCGCCCTCTTCGGCGGTCGGATGCGGCAGCGGGCGAATGATTGGTTGGTGGCGGCGTTTTGGGTGTAGGTCAGGTTATCTCCGATTTGTCAAAGAGTGAAGGAGGTTTCTGTGACAGGTAGTTTTGTAGGCCTAGAAGGTGCTGAAGAGCGGGGTAACGAGTTTAGTGGTTATGAAGGGCAGAGACGAAAAGCCCGGTTTCGTGAGTTCGGGAAAGGATGGCGTCGAGGGGCTAACAAAGAGGCATTCGATGGTCCATCAACGCTGGATATCCTGACCTGGCATAATCTGGGCTGGCGCCTGGGCTGGATGCTCGGCGGGGGAAGAGACACTGATGAGCGTCTCGAGGCCATCTTTGATCAATTAGTGTGTCAGTATCAGGAATCAGGCCGCGTCGAGTGGGAAGCGTGATGTCCAGGTAGCGCTATGTGTGGCGCTTTTTCAAGTGCTATGATCAGATTACCCCCGAATTGGAATCCAGGTGTGACAGAATCTCCTTCCTCCCGCGTATCTGGGTCTTGACGCGAAGCTTCTGTTATGTATGGGAGTACTCGCCGGATGATTTCGCTGCCACGTCGAATCTGGTGGTACTATGATCTTGGGGAAGAGAATACGACGATAGCATATTTCGTTGTCGATCCTCCAGACAATTTCTAGCACCATATTCACTGATGATTCACCCATATCCCGTATTCCTATGATATACTCAAAGAGGGTTTCTATGCTGAGAGTGCTGGAGCTGGCAGTCTCAGCTCAGTCGTAGATAACGTAGCCGGCGCAGTCAGCCAGCGGGCCCAGGATAATGCAAGGAGCGGGATCTTTCGAAAAACGACATTCGCGCCAGGGGATGCGTAATCCGCACCCCCTATGAGGAGAAAAGCATCCCCGTTTGACCGATTTTGGAAATGGGAATGTGGTCTTCAGTAACTACACAATGTAGCGCAAAGGAGTTGATGAACCGATAGAAACGACGATACGTATCAGACCGGTGTAAGGCAAACCTTGATCATCGAATGAAATAAGTCCGAAAATGACTCTAGTTTCCTCTCATCCACCGGTCGCTTGTAGGCAACGCTGAAGCCCCGGAAGCCGCAAAAGAGCCTTCCAACGGAAGAACCTTGAGAATTGGATGCCAGATCGCGTTTTCAGGCGTCTCCTACGTCGGTGACCCAGAATGTCCTTGGGCAAGTGATCTGAGACGGCACTCTTTTTTCGAAGTCGCTCTGGCAACGGGTAAGGCTTCGGAACCGGTCAGCGACACCTGCTCCGTAGGCCAGCGATCTCGAAACAATGCGCGAAGCGCCGCGCCGCTGAGCCGCCATGGGTACATCCTGCGTGACTACGCGGAGAAGCGTCCATTGTTTGCGGTATTGCCGTCGGTGGTAGTGACATCTGGTGGATCTCCAAGCCAAGTAGGTATGTCCCTGCTTTGCCTCAGTTTCGCTAAATGTCCAGGTAAGTTACCAGAAGCTGGAGTCCAACCCAAACAACGCAGTTGCCTCCTCGACCGGGCTGAAAGGAAGAACGAGATGCTTCCTGTTCCACGTAGGATTGCTCCTGTGCCTGATATGCACCGCACCTGCAGACATTTCTACTGCTTCCTCCCGCTATCAGTGTATTTTCCGTTCGTAAATGATGTACAATGAGCTGGTGATGGCGTAACAAAGCTATAAAGTAGACCGCTGAATTTACATTCTTTCTGGAACATGGTATACTTACAAGGCAAGAGCGGTGCAGGTTCCCACTTGATGGGTCCTTGCATCCAACGCTGAGATGCTATGAACGGAGCATAATCACTATGTCGCCAATCGGCAGTGCGAACAGGCGATGGAGCAGCCGCGACCGAATGTGGACCTGTGTGAGCAGGTACACCAGTAGCGGCTGCTTGCTTTTGTAGGCACTCTCGCAGTGTGGCGCGATCATCTGTTGATGGTGACTTGAGGCAGGCAACGACGGTGCAGATCAAATCGAGGAAGAGCAAGCAGGAGATCGAAGCTTGAATCAGGCTGGGACAACTCGTATGGACGCGGATAACGTTCGGCGACTCGCCAGCGACGGAGAGGGACAGCGATTGGGGTTCAAGTATTCGCTGGCCGAACTAGGTACGGTCACGGGCACCGTCGCTGCCTTTCCCAATACCGACGGCGGGGTGTTTCTTTTCGGCGTGCGCGATTCGGGCGACGTCATGGGTGTCGCGATCGGTCAGACGACCAAAGAGCCCATCGTGAACCGTATCACCGGCGCGACCGATCCGGTCGTGTGTCCGTAGGTGGAGTACGTCACGGCAGAGGGCGTGTGGTGATCGTCGTTCGCGTCGCCCCCAGCGACAATCTGCCCTCATCTGGCCAAGGGATGCGCGTACAAGCGGGTTGGCGCGTCGGACGTGCAACTCAGGCGAGACGAGCACGAGCGACTGTTGCTTACGCGCGGTCGGGCTGCGTTTGGCCGCCAGCCAGTCGTCGAAGCGCGCTACGCCGACCTGGACGAGGTGCGCGTTCGCTGGTACCTGGCGCAGCGAGCGTGTCAGCACCGATATAGTAATGTGCTAAAAAAACCGAGTTAAAAGTGTACCACGCGGCTGATGGTCAATGAAGGGAAAGAGCTGAGCAACGCGGACTACCAGCAGTTGTTCAACGTGTCCAAAAACACTGCCCCCAGAGATTTGCGATCTCTAGCAGCTTGTCGGAGAGAACCCATTTTGCCGAAAAACGCCCCACTGAAGCACTTTTTTGGGCTGAATTTGGGTTTCACGCCCCACTTTTGCCTCGAAAACGCATGGATTTAGGGACGGCATTCTTCACTCCGACAGCCTGCTAGTGGAGATATGATGGGTGAAAGTCAAAGGAGCAGCAGGGAACACGCTACCAGGCGGTCAAATGAGGCGTAACGGCTACCGAGGGGGCGTGACGTGGGGCGTGAGTTGACAGGGTTGTGGTTTGGAGTATATTCCCAAAGAGCCGTTGATCCAGTGTGGGTGCAAGAGAACCAGCAGGGAGGGCTTGTCCTAAGCTTGTTGCTTCTAAGCTTGTCGCAGGGCCATCGCTAGTCGTCGCTCCGCAGCAGCCGTCGGCGCTGGATATGGAAGTGCTTTCGCAGAGCCAGCATTTATGTGTGAATCGATATCCAGGAGATTGGGATGACACGCATAAGTGAGAATCAGTGGGTGGACTACTTTGGGTTTCAGCGATTTCCATTTGATCGACCGGAAGCTGGAAATGAAGAATTCGCCCGCCCTGATTTCCTCGCAGCCTGTTTTGTGGAACCGGACAGCTTCGAGCGAATACTGGGTCAAGCCGATGCCTCGGTCACGGCACTCCTGTTTGCTGCTCGTGGAGCAGGCAAGACAGCCTGCCGGGTGATGGTGGATTATTATTGTCAGCAAGGTCAGGTGCCGCTAAGCCGCTCCCGATCATCTGAGTTAGGCTACGTCCTAAGCGTGCCGCATATCTATCTCCATCGCGTCCACAGTACGGCAAGACAGGGATTATCATCTGCAGATGCGCCCACTGTGCTAGTCGAACACCACGCGTACGAAATTCTTGGACGCGCTATACCTGCCCTAACCGATCTAGTGGCTAGAGTACCTGAACTGGGCCACAATCTGGGAAATCTGTCCTCTTTTGAGCTGCAAGACTTGAGTTGGCTTATTCTAGCATATAGCCATTATCTCACTTCAGCCCAAGTGGATTTTCTGCACAGTCTGGGGATTGACATACCTATTGAGAACCGGCAGCCGATAGGATTTCAGGCTCAGAAAGAAAACCCGACCAAACAACCGTCTTGGATGTCTACGTTCTTACAAAATCGCGACCAGGTTTCGCCGCTTGATCACATTGCTTTATGGGCCAAGCTGGTACATCAGATAGGTATTCATGCAACGTATGTGCTCGTGGACGGATTGGACGAATTTGAGGAAACGGCTGCTGACCCCCAGGCCGCTTTCAAAGTCGTGAAACCAATATTGGCTTGCTTACGTTTGATGGACGGCACCCCTTACTTTGCGCTCAAGTTCTTCTTACCGGCTGACATAGGGACTCTTGTCAGATCGGATAGCGCGATACGCCATGACAGAGGGTTTCTTGTCGAAAAGATTGCTTGGCAAGAAAGAGACCTTATCGAGATTCTGCGACGCCGCTTGGATGCTTTGAAACGTAAAGATTACAAGGCTGAAGACCGTGTGGTAGCTGGATTCGATGATTTGTGTGTTCCAGAATTACGCGGGCAGATTGAGCACGATCTGGCAAACTGGGCAGCGGGCAATCCACGGCACCTTTTGGTCTTGTGTGGCATGATGATAACTGCCCATTGTAATACTGACATAACCGATCAAGATGATCCATATCAACTTAACAAGTCGGATTTGCAGGCGGCCTTGGAACAGTTCCAGAGCCAGGTTATTCAGCCAGGTGAGATAGCTAGTATTGACGACGAATTAGGTGTCAGAGATCTTGTTTTGCAGGGTGAGAATAATCGCATTGAATTCAAATCCAGTATGCAATGGGACCTGGAGGAGAACAAAGTAAACAAGGTATTGCGACAGGCAATCGCTAAAACTATCGCAGGGATGCTGAACAGTGATGGTGGCACACTGCTGATCGGTGTGGGGGACGATAGAGCTATTCTGGGGATTGAAAGAGATTTGCGCTCGCTCCCCAAGAGCAAGCAAACTGTTGATGGATTCCAACCGGCATTGATGCGAATTGTAGAGACCTACTTGGGTCTAGCGCATATGGCTTATGCTCGCCCCCGGCTTGAACTGCTAGATGGTCAGCCGGCCTGCCTCCTACCCACCCGCCGAAGCCCA
>Ga0180434_10005135_pt1 | contig 15595 bp, 27 predicted proteins | sample SS_ome_7_FD_132453 | JGI IMG/M metagenome (GOLD analysis project Ga0180434, IMG submission 132453) | Hypersaline lake sediment archaeal communities from the Salton Sea, California, USA - SS_1_D_2 metaG | ecosystem: Environmental > Aquatic > Non-marine Saline and Alkaline > Hypersaline >...
ACGTTACTTATCAACGGATCGGTCGCGCCGGGATATATTTTTAAAACGGTTGACGCGGCGACGGGTGACTACCAGGGCAGTTTGCCGACGGTACAAATCGGGACGGTTCAAAACCCCACAGATGTTTATATCGCGTTGCCGGCGAACGCGCAGGTTTCCGTCCGTCTTGTCAACAACTCTACAACCGAGGCTTTTTCTTTTGCTATGAGATTGACGGGTTGGAGTTATGCAGTGTAGGGGAGGCGGCGGCCGATGAACGAACAGGTAAACGTATTGCCAGGCGGCCAAATGATCGAGGAGGTTCGCTTTAGTCTAGCCGGCGGCGCCACGCGCCAGGGTGCGGCGATCATAGACTCTCGAGATTGGGCAGGGTCGGGGCAGGCCGATTTCGGCGATCGCCGAACCGGGTTTCCCTTGCTAGATGTAGCGGTGCTCGCGCCGGGAAATATCAACATCGTTTTGAATTATGCAATCGTCGCGGTTCCAGGCGCCGAACCCCCCGTGCTAACGTTTTCCGCACGATCGACGACGGCCGTCGTAGGCGCCGCATGGGGCTTTCTCGAGGGTCAAAGAATCACCGCGAGGTTCGCGAGGCTCGATATCACCGATACGAGCGGGGTCGCGAATAATAATATCTATCTTGTCTATTTCGTTCGAGGTGCCTAAATGCCGGCGCGAACGATCGCGACAAGCATTCCCGCCGTTTACGATCTGGGCGCCGTTACTTCACTCGCGACACTTCCAAATCTCGGCCGTTTCGATTCAGACATACTAGACACCCGAGATGTAGGTGGGATCGGGGTCGGTAGCTTTCCTGGAGCGGCGCAAAAACAAGTCTGGTTTATATGCTGGTCGATTTTATTTGATGCCGTATTGCCTCCCGGCGGCGGGATGAATTACGCGCGGCTACACGTTCAACTAAGGGGGCAATGGGACACGGGGGGTGTATTTGTCTCCGAGATTCTCGAGAATGTACGGATCCCCCCGTGGGGTTCTCATCACGGTTATTGGAGGGTTGATACGCCAGGAGCTCGAGTTTCTATTTTGAACGAAACCGGCGTGGCGATGGATCTGTATTACAGTTTTCAAGGCAAAATGGTATAGCGTCAAATGGCAGAAAAAACACGAGCGACAGGTTCCGCGCTTCATGGATCGCTAAACTACTGCACGTATGACGCCGAAGACACCGGATCGTTAGGCGTGAATTTAGCGGTCGGGGGGGTGTTCGATTCTACCGTTTTGATGGTCGAGGGATATTTGCACTTCAATCTAACTCTAACTCGAATCCCGGCGACAACGATAACGGCATATGTTCGGAATGTTCACCCTTTGAATGGAATCGTTGGCGCGGCGATGTTGATAGGGGTTTTTCCAGGGGCGACCCCGCTCGATCAAACGATGTATTTCGGCGTAAACAACCGGCCGGCGGCCGGCGCCGCTACATGGGGGTTCGGCCGGTTTATAGCGATCCGTCTTACGAATCCGGCGCCGTCCGTTTTGACGGCAGTCGAAATTAACCTGGAATGTATAGGGTGAAAAAAAATGAGTAATCAATACGATCGAATCATATGGGAGGCGGGAAAAAAACACGCGGTCGATCCCGCGTTGATCAAAGCGATCGTTGCGGCCGAGTCGAACTTTAATCCAAAGGCGCATCGAAACGAACCGAAGATAAACGATGCCTCCTATGGGTTGATGCAAACCCTTCTCGGGACGGCGCGGTGGATGGGCTACACGGGTCCGAGCGATGGTCTATACGTTCCGGAGAACTCGATCGAGTTCGGTACGCGCTATTTGAAACATCAACTCGTACGGTATAACGGGCAAACCCGTTTCGCGGTCGCCGCGTATAACTCCGGGACGGCCTACCAGAAAGAAAACGGACAATTCAGCAATCAACCCTATGTCGATCGAGTTATGCGCTACTACGATCAATTCAAACTCGAGAGGGATTTACAGGGTGGCAAAGAAGGGGCGACGCCGCATATTACGCCGGGGTCCGTCTTGAGCTCACCTGTGAGGGTCCAAACCTATCAAAACGAAGACGGCGAAACGGCGGCCACGTTCGAGGCTTTTTTATCCGATGAGAACCGGCCCTATATTCTCGCGATCGGGGTCGCGGCGCTTTTCGCTGTTTTGTCTTCTAGGCGGTGATCTATGTACCGAACGACAAGCGGGATCAACCGAGGAAAAATCATTTTCTCGAGGCCGGCGACGGTTCCGGGGTCTGGTCTTTCTTTAGGGGAGGAAGGATGCGATCAACCCGTTCACTATTCCGAACGGGACGCGATACGCGCCGAGCTCAAAGAGTGGACGGGTGAGTTTTATGCTACGCATCGAGGCCAACACATGCACGAAGGACACCCCGACATTCGAGCATACCTGGAAGACATCATTCCCCGTATGGAAGGGTTGGTAAACCGTCCTAAACTTCTGCGATGTTCAGCCGAGGCGAGGGATCGAGCTCAACGGTGGATCGCGAATTGTAACGCGCTACTCAAGGCGACAAAGAAGAATCTACCGGGTTGGGGTCACGCGACGATCGTTCCGCCGGGCGGGATCAACATGCCTCTTTACCGGGGTCGTACCTACCATATACGGGGTCCGTTTTTTAATCAGAAATTTCAAACGTATCACGTCGAGGGGGGTCGCTATAAAGAAGGCGATCCCGTCGAAAAACCCCCGGCGAAAGATCCCGGCGGAGCTCCAGGAACGGTGCTCCAGGAGAAGCCGGCCGAGGGTGGCGGCGAGCTCTACTTACCGGGAGGGGCGACGCCGACAAGCGGAGGTAACGGGGCGCCGAGCTCGAGCGGAGGCGGAGGCGCCGGCGGAGGGTCTGTCTTGCCTCCCGAGATTAAAGGGGCGCTTGATTCTTTTATGACGGGAGAAATATACGGCGTCCCTAAGTCATATCTGGTTTACGGTGCGCTCGGTCTGGTCGCGTATAACTTTATTTTCAAAAAACGCAGATAAACCGATGAACTTCGATCCGACTATCAATTTAGGCCACGTCATTCAGGCGGTGGCGATTTTAGGGGGGGGCGCGGCCGCTTATTTCCGATTATCTACAAAACTCGCGTTAGTTTCCCAAGAGCTTAGATTTATGTGGCGGGCGATCAATTGCCTCCCTTGCAAAAAAGGGATCCGATGCGAGGAGGAGGAATTACATTGATCTGGAAAATTTTGAAACTGGTTTCCTTTGTCGTTTCTAGTATTTTGAAAGCCGAAGTTCTGGTATCGGGAGGGGTCGCCGGCGGCGGCGGCGCCGAGAAACGCGCTTATGTTCTCGAGGAGGTAGCGGCGGCGACGGAGTTTAAGAGCTTCGCCGGCGGAGAGGCGGCCGCGCCGGAAGATTGGATCGAGGCGATCGGTCAACTGGTCGACGCGATCGTCACGATCCTAAACCTGCTCGGTATTTTGAAATAACCGAGCCGAGCTCGCCGGCCGACACTTACTTAGGTCCCCCCCCAGATGTAGCGGCGGCCGCGAGCTCGCCAAAAAAACCACCCCCCCCCGTAATACCCTCCCCCCCCTCCCGAAAACGCCTTAAAACGGAAATATGGGCGCCGCTTTATTTTGGCGTTTAAACGCCGTTTCGGGGCGGCCGAATACAATCCGAAGCGGTATTCCCGGAAATATGCTTATACGGCCCCCTATGAGCTCGAGAAAACGGTTCTAGACATGCGCCGGCGTTTTGAGTAGCATAATACTTATTGCGTTACACTAAAACGGGGGGCCCATTGAACCAAATAGCGATCACCGACAAAACGAAAACGGCCGGCGAGCTCGCCAGCGAACTCGAGCTACTTCCGGGGGAGCTCCCGGCCGAACGGAACCCGGCGGCCGTTTATCTTTCTACCAAGGCGCCGGCCGGTAGGTCCGCTCTCGAGCGTCTTTTGAACCAGGCGGCCGAGCTCGCGACAAACGGGAAGTTAAATATTACTTCCATTGCATGGCACAGGATCGGGTATCAACACACGAGCATGATGCTAAACGCGATCCGGGAATCCTATTCGCCGGCGACGGCGCGTTTAGCTCGGGCGGCAATTCGTGGGGTGCTACTCGAGGCTTGGAGATTAGGGTTGATGCCGGCCGAAGACTACAAACGGGCGGCGGATCTTCCGACGGTTCGAGGAAAGGCGGCGCCGGCCGGCCGAGCTCTGGAGCTCGCGGAAATTCAAGCGGTGCTCGAGCTCTGCGAAAACGACAAGACACCGGCCGGAGCTCGAGACGGCGCGATTTTAGCGATCGCCTATGGATGTGGATTACGGAGATCGGAGCTTCTATGGTTGAACTACGAGCATTACGATCGCAAAGCGGGAACTCTTGTCGTTCACGGGAAGGGGAAAAAGATCCGAACGGTTTACTTGCCGGCCGGCGCGATCCGAGCTCTCGAGGTTTGGGCCAAGGTTCGAGGAACCGATCCGGGGCCGATGTTTTATCCGATCCGGAAGGGTTCTCGAGGGGAGATCATAAAAACGCGCCGGTTGAACTCGAGCAATTCGCTTTTAAAAATCTGTAAGAAACGAGCTCGCGCGGCGAAGGTATCGCCGTTTTCTATTCACGATCTGCGGAGAAGTCATATCACTCACCTATTCGACCAAGGGGCCGATATGTCGCAAATTGCCGATCTGGTCGGTCATGCTCATGTCAACACAACCCGGATTTACGATCGCCGAGGAGAGGAGTCGAAACGCAAAACGGCGAACTTGATCCATGTGCCCTATGGAGGGTAAAAAAACAAAAACCCGTTTCGGAAAAAAGGAGGAACCCATGATCATCTCCCAAGGAAAGGGATCGAACCCGCCTATCAACCCGGCTACCGAAAAACTCGAAACGAATAATTGCTACTTTTTATGTTTCGACTGCGGCGAGATTCTCGAATACGTCTTTCGCGAAAAAGCGATCGCGGCGGCGAACAATCACAAGCGAAAAAACCCTACTCACGACGTTAGACATGGGGTCCATACAAGGATCGCCAAAGGTAAAAAAGAGTGGCGTATCCGTCGGATCCGAGGTCGAAAACAATGAAAGACTATTTGATAACAGCATACGTCCGCATCGAAGACATAAACGAACTCGAGGTTACCTTCCGAGCGAGAAACGGATCCCGCATCGAGCTTCATTGTTTCAAACATCAACGTCTTGAGGGGGGGGAGCATATTCGCCGGGCTCGAGAAAAATCGCCGCGCAAAGTCAAAACGGCGGAGGAGCTCAGATAATGCCCTACAAAGATCCCGACGTTCGCCGGCGCCGGCGCCGAGGAAGATACACAAAGAGATTTGAGCAACTACGCGCCGAGTTCGGCGGCCGATGTAGTCTCGAGCTCGAGGGGTGCCTAAAAACACAACGTCTCGAGTTCGCGCACAAGCGGCCGACGGGAATAAAAAACAACGGACACCGAGGCGGCCGAGGGATGCCGCAAAGGTTCCACGACATCAAAAACAACCCGTCAGCCTATATACTCGTTTGTCGCAACTGTCACGCGAAGATTGACGACCTGGATCCCAAGTTTCACAACTACACAGAGGAGGAGGTAAACGAAAATGAGATTCCTTTTTAACGGTTCAATGGCGCGGGATGTTCTGCACGCATGGGCGGACGAAGCGATCACCCACCACTTGAAAAAGAAACGAGCTCGCCGGCGCCGGCGAATTGCGGCGGCCGTTTTGTCGGCGGCCGCGCTTCTCGCGTTGATCTTCTTTATGGCGGCGACGCTAACGGGATGCCGGCCGCACGGCGACACGATCAACTTTTTCGTGAACGACATCGCGGGTCCGACGGCGGGCGCGGCCGAGGTTATCGCCGATCGGGTCGATATCATCCCCCCGTTTGTAGACACCGTGAACGGACAACGTTTTGTTTTGACGGCGAAAGTATATGCAGGTAACGCCCCCCTCGAGGCGAGCTCGGTTACATGGGCAAGTTCAGCTCCAGCCGTCGCAAACATCGAGGAGGTTTTAGGGGGGTCGGTTCGTATCAAGGCGGAAGGTCCAGGAACGGCCGACATATTGGCAAGGGTCGGCCGCGCCGAAGGTCGATGCCAGGTTCGAGTTAAAGAAGCAAACTAAACGAAAGGGGAAAAACAATGAATCGTTTCGAGGGGAAACTAGAACAAGAAGCAATGGACATTTACATCCTATACGGGCTAAAGCCGGCGCTCGAGCATATCAACAAGAAACTCCGTCGGCGGAAAACAATCAAGGCGGCGATCGCTTTCGTTGTTTTGTTTTTGCTCGGTTTTCTTCTGTCTTGCGACGGGAACTATTCGCCGAGCTCGAGCGATCCGGTTCTAGAGTTGGCCGGCGGCGATGGCGCCGAGCTCTCTATCGGGGGGGGCGCCGCTTCTGTTACTTGCGAGAACTTGTTTCCGAGGTTTCCGAAAATAGAAACGGCCGGCGAGCTCATAACGCTACACTACCGAATCGAGAACAGCCGGCCGAGCGATCCGGTAGTTCTCGAGGTTTTCTGGAACCGAGACGAAGACACCGAACCAAAACGGTTCAAACTTGGCGCCGGCGCCGAGCTCGAGGGGTCGATCGAGCATACTTACGAACCGGTAACAGAACCGACGGAAAAAAGAATCAGGGTTGACGCTAGATTGGAAGGGATCGCCGGCGGTTGCGGCCGAGGAAGAACCGTAACGATCGCGCCGGCGAGCTCGCCGGCGGCCGAGCTCGAATGGGATAACCCGTGCTATGGAGGTTTATGGGTCGGGGGGTTCTCCTGCTCGAGCTCGCCGGCCGGCGTAAAATGCCGAGCTCCTATCGGCTATCTACGGCGAACCGAAGACGGGTGCTCGAGCTCGCCGGCCGTCACGATACGGATCTACTTTTGGCCGGACAATGGCGAAACGGGAACCGTATCAGACAGGAGAATAGTACAAGAGTGGATTGAACCCCCGTTCGCCCCCGAAGAAAACCGGGTCGTATCTTCGCCGGAACCGATCCGGGTCGATGGTCCCGGCCGATGGTTTTTTTTATTCGAGACGATACAGCAGCGTGTATGGTGGCGCGGCCGGTTCGTCTTGTAACGGTGGGGGGCGCTAATGACGATAGAGCAGGTGGTTCAAATCATTCAAGCGATCCCGCCCAACTTCGCGATCGGTCTGGTCGCCGGCGTAACGATCGGTATCGTTTCCAGATTCGCGATCCGTTTTCTGGTTTATGCTGCGATCGTCTTTGGTGTTTTCGGGATGTTTCTCGAGGCTTGCCAAAACGCGCCGCAGGTAACGCCGGGATTTTTTTAAGCGGTGGCGGCAAAAAAAAAGGCGCCGGCGGTTCGGCCGAGCTCGCCGGCGCCGCACGTTCGCATCGCGGATCAATTCTATTGGTTTCTCTCAAACCTAACGCCGCAAGAAACGAAACTTTATCTCGCGTTTCGGTTCCTAGCATGGCGCAAAGACGGACGAAAGAAGGGTCACATAGGGAAGTCACTACGGCGAATAGCTCGAGAGATTTCAATGGCCTATTCTACCGCCCATCGAGCATTGCACGGTTTACAGAACAAGAATTTAATCCGTCAAACGGCCTTTGGGTTCGTCTTGTTGGAACCGTCAAACGGAACTTTACAGAGCTCAGGATCGCCGAGATTCGGTAGTTTTGACAATCCCGTTGATACGAGTTTTGATACACCGTTGACAGCCGTTGGGGGTGGCGAAGATAAGGCGAAACATTATCCAAATAGGATAGGGGTGATCTCAGAGCGGTTAACACCTATCCAAATAGGATACCCTACACCTAATAATCCAAGCGGGGAGAAGGGTTTACAGCGCGGAGAAACGATCATAGATCCGTATTTATTAGAGAACGCGCCGTCCGCGTCCCGCGAAGACGCGGCGCGGCGCTTTTGCTTAACAGAAAGAGGGGAGGTGAACGACACAAAAACAGACGAACCACTATCAGCGGTCGAAGCAAAACAACGTCTCGAGGAACTTCGCCGGCGAGCTCGAGAAGCGATCGCGATCGTTGAGGAGTCGCAGAAAAAAACATCGGCGCCACAACTCGAGACAAACGAAGAACAAGCCACTAAAGAAGCGAAACGAATAGCCGAGCTCAAACGACAAGCGGCCGAGCTCGAGCGGGAGGAAAAAAACGACAATGACGAATGAGAACGAAAGACAGCCGATATTTTTAACCTACAGGGTGAGAAATATTGACGGAGAAAACTCCGTCGAGTTCGTACCGACGAGCGAAAGAGATTCGGAACTACTCTCTAACATCCTAACAACGGGCGACGCCGTAACAATTCAGGCGAGAGTAGCGGAAACCAAAACTCGAGGAGGTTACTACCGATCGCCGGAATTCGGCGCCGATCAGGTCGGGTTCCGTTTCGCGATCGTTTTGGATCTCGCCGACATAAGATTGGTAAAGCCATGAACGAACCCGCGATAAAAATAGCGATGGTTCAGTATGATGGCGATGGGCTATGGGTTGATGTTAGTTTCTCGAACGGCGATCGGGTTCGCTTTTCTGCGGCCGATCTATGGGGCGGATATAAACTCGCGAAAACTCTCGAGGAAATAAGAAACGCCGGGATAGCCCAAACTGCTCTGGATCAAGAAAAGCAAAAAATGAAACGAATGACGGAAGCGGCCGCAAAAAAAGACGGGAGGTAAAAAAACTATGGGAAGAATCATAACGCCAGGAAACGACGCCGGTTTACTTTGTATTCCGGGACATACGCGAGGCCGAATCTCGATCGACTATAACGCCGAGACGGGCGATGTCGCGATCGATATGAAGGGAACCGACGTTCGCCTTGCAATTCAGATTTTCATGGGCGCTTTGGGGCAGGCTTTTTCTCTACTGCTACAAATAACCTCTGGAACGGTTCCAGGGTCGTCACCGGCGGCGCCGACGGACGAAGAGGGGGGGTCGAATGAAAAAGAAAACGAGCCGAACTAGAGAACCCGAGGAACTCGAGATTGTAGAAGAAACTCCGATCGAAGAGCTCGATCCTTTTGACCGAGCTCGAATCGAGTTCGCCGGCGTAGAAACGCGAATCAAGGTAACGATACTTCGCTACGAAGACGGAACCCAAAAATACTTAAAACGTGTAGACTACTATCCCGACAAGATCGATCCGGAGTGGATACGCAAAAAATGGGGCGCGGGTTCGTATCTTCTGAGGTTCCACGACGCCGACAACCCCCGGCGCGGTTGGTCCCAAGTTCTCGAGATAGCGGCCGACGAAAGCGAACACCGTTCGGCGGCGCCGAGCTCGAGCGGGATCGATATGACACAGATCCTATTTGAGCAAAACAAGATCATGTTGCAAGGTTTACTTTCGGCGAACCGTTCGGCGCCGGCCGGCGGCGGAGGAGGTTCCGATCCCGCGCTTCTCGAGCTTGTCAAAGGTTTGCAGGCGCAAAACAACGTCATGTTGCAGTCTGCTCTAAACCGAGGCGGCGGCGACGGCGGCGCCGATACTTTTCTCGGTATCTTTGAAAAATCGCTACAGATCGCGGCCGATGCGAAAACGGATAGCGAGGGGGGTTGGTTGAATCAGATCGGGCGAATAGCTCGAGATTTACTACCAGCGCTCGCCGAGTTTCAAAAAATGAGACCCCCGGCGCCGGCCGGTTCCCCTGCTCGAGCTCCTATGATGCCGGCGCCGCTTCTCGAGTCGAACAACCCGGCGACGCCGGCGAGCTCGAGCGATGAACCCCCGATCACCCGTCCCGGCGCGGCGCCGCGAAACGGAGCTCCCAAACCAGCGCCGGCGAGCTCGGGAGGAGAACAGGAGGAAGATAACATGATGGAGGAGGCTTTGAGACAATTCGCGCCGGAGATTGTAAAGGCGATCGAGGGAGGGGCGCGGCCGCAAGATGTAGCCGACGGGATCCTAGATTCGGTTCCGCCGATGTTTTATTCCGAGTTCGAGAAACTAAAGCCGGAAGACATCATTCGTTTTTCGCCGACCCTTCAGCCGCATCGAGGGTTCGTCTCTCAACTTGTGGAGCAACTAAAAAATGCGACAAACGACACAGAGACCGATCAATACGATCAAGGTGACAAGACTACCGAAGGATAAAGATCAACAGGTAACAATCACGGTTCGCGAGATGATCCGAATAACCTGTCTCGAGGGGTGGGCGCACGATCTGAGGTGGCTAGCGGCCCATTGGAAACTTCCACACTACACCCAAACCGAAACGGCCGAAGCGTACACAACACAGATCCGGCGCCGAGTTCAATTTGAATTTGATCCGGAAGACATCGAGCTATTACGGACGCCGAGCTATTATGCTCGAGCGATCCGACAACAACAGGCGGCGGCCGGCGATTGTGACGATATGGCGCTTCTTCTCGGAACCCTCCTATACTCTCAAGGGTTCAATGTGGCATACGTAGTTATGGCAACGTCGCCGATTCAGCGGGAGTTTCAACACGTTTTCACGGCCGTCCGTATATCTCGAGAGTGGAGGTTTTACGATCCGTCGATAGCTCGAGGTTATTCTACCGACGGGCTACGGCGCCGATGGTTTTACGTTCCGTTCGGTCACGGTCCTCCGGCTATTTGACAGGTTACAAACGATCATGCTACACGTTAGACTGTAAAGGGATCCCCTCGAAACGGGTTCCATTTTTAGCGCGGCGACAAGATGAGGTTTTTTTATGTCGCCGCGCTTTTTCTTTTGGGAGCTCTAAACCATGAACCAAATATGCCGAACGAGCGGAGGGGGTCTTTCGCAAGGGACGGCGGTTCCGTCGCCGGCGCCGGCGACGGCAACAACCGACCCTTTATGGGCCAGGATGGTTTCAGCTTTCGCGACGCCGTTTACACAAGCAATCTCGAGTCGGATCGCGTATGGGAAAACTTATCCGACCTATGGCGGCGGCGCTTTTCAATACACAACGCCGGGATCCTACTACCAGGGATCCGGCTATATTAATCCGTCAACGATCGCGCTATTAGGCGGCGGCGCTTTGCTTGTTCTGCTCTTAATGCGGAAATAATGTATTCGCCAAAACGAACCGGCCGAGCTCCCGACGGGTTGGGGTTCGCTTTTACTCCCCTCATTGTTGCGGCGATTAGTGCGGCGGGTTCCGCTGCGGCGGCGAAGATAACTCAACCGAAGTTCACCGATCCGTCCGTAATAGCTCGAGCCGAGGCCGAGCGCTCGAGAAAAAATGTCGTTTATATCGCGGCCGGCGGGATCTTACTTCTTTTCATCCTATCGGCGATGAGGTAAAAACCCGATGTACGGAGGGATGGGGCGCTTCACCGATCGCGAGGAAAGACGCGCCGAGCTCCAGGAGGAAAGAAGGTATCAGGCTTTTGAACGTCGAGCGGTCGCTAAATATCCCAACTTGTCGAAGCAAGACGCGATCGAAGCATATCAATCCGAAAAAGAATCTCGCCAAGAGGGTCTCGAGCTCCAACGGGAAAACTGGCCTATCTTTGGCGCCATACTAGCCGGGTTGGTGATCTTCACGTTTTTTAAACGGTGAAAAATATGAGCTACGGACTAGTCGATCGAAGAACCCGCAACATCGGTCTTTCATACGGCGGAGCTCGGTTCAACGCAGAACGTATGCCGGCGCCGGATCCGAGAAGCGAACTCACCCGAGCGGCGCCAGGGGCGACGGCCGGCCGCGCCGGGATGATACGATCTGACACCCGGCCGAAGATATGGGGAACCGTCCCGGTCGAATCATTTGAGGGGCACCATACGGATCCGGCGTATGACGTTCGCCGAACTCGAGACGGTTTATCCGGTTTGCCGAGGTCCGCTCTCGAGCGCTCGAGAACGGGGGTCGTATCGACCTATGGAAGACAACCCGGCGCACTTATCAAAGAACAGCCGTCGCGAGGTTTGGGCGCCGTACAATCTGCCGCGCTAACGCAAAAACTAGAAGACATTCACCAGTTTTTGAATAAGGGGTTCGACTATTGGAATCGCTTGAACCGTACCGACAAGATGCAGGAGGGAAACAATCTCGCCGGCCGGTTCGCGACGATCAAACGCCAATATGAGCAATGGGGTATCGACGACCTTCCGGAGCTCAAAACGTTGATCCCGCTTTTTTATGTCGAAGTTCGCAATTGGTTTTCAGAAGCCGAGCTCGCGGCGCGGAACCGGGTGCTCCCTATGATGACGATGAACGCGCCGCTTCAGAGTTCGGGCGCCAGCGTCATGGAGAACATAAAACATTCTCTCGAGAGTTTCACCGGAGGCGCCGGCGGAGGTTTGCCGGGTTGGGCTATTCCCGCCGGGGTCGGTTTGCTCGCGTTTTTATTTTTGCGTCGGTGACGGATCAATGAAAAAGTTTCCCGGTACGCTATACGAGCTCGAGGAAAAAATACGCGGGATCGATTGGGATATGGCGCACTTAAAATCGGGTTCAAAAAAACACCAAGATAGCGCGTTGAAACGATCGCTTTTGTTGGGGCAAAAAAGACGCGGCGAATATTTGACTCACGCGGAGATGTACGCCAAGAAAAACCCAAAGAAAAAAGTCGATGGTTACATTGTAAAAACGAGCTCGGGATCTTTTTTTGGCGTATATGGCGATCGAGAAACGGCGGCGCGAGCTCGAGACAAAATACGAAAACATGGCGACGCCGACGGCATAAGATGGCGCGGTTTGAAGGTAGTTCCTATCGCCTATTCTCCCGATTGGAAAAAACCGATCATCGAGCTCAAAGGGAACCCTCCGGCCGGCCGAGCTCGCCGAAAAAAGTCAAAAGGTCATATCGAGTTTATCGGTCCGTTTGAGTTTTACGAACGGGGCGGAGAAGTCTATAAGGCGCCGATCGGTGCTATCTTCGACACAAGCGGATATCGCCAAGGACGATGGGAAACAGGATCGAAACGTCATTTCAAACAATTCAGGGATGTAATCAAAAGCGGTATTTTAGGGAACCCGGCCGGCCGGCCGAGCTCGAGGCGAAGGAACCCGAGTTTCTTGGTCGTAGCGAACCCGGCCGGCGGCCGAGCTCGAAAGAAGACAACCCGGCGAGCTCGAGCGAACCCGCGCCGGCCGATCATCGGCGACGAAGCCTTGTCTTTGACGTACCGGGGGGGCGACGGAAAGCGAAAAAGCAAACGGCCGTGGATCCATAAGTTCGAGTCGCCGGTTCAGATCATCGGAAACAAAGACGGATCGATTACGTTGAGATCCGTTGATGGTTTACGTTTATGGGATATGTTTTGACGGAGGCCAGGGAATAATGCCTACACCTTTTCTAGTCAACCCAGGGGGGAAAAAGAGTTCGAGAAGCCGGCGACGCGGCCGGCGGAAAACTGCCGAGCGCAGCAAAAACAGGAGGTCGAATATCATGGCAACAAGACGGAGGAAAACATCATCGCGCCGGCGTACCGTTCGCCGGAAACGCCGGAACCCTTATCGCGTTAAAGCGGCGGCGCCGAGACGCAATGCCTATTTGTGGCGGAACCCGCCGAGGCGCCGGCGCCGAGCTCGCCGGAACCCCCTTGTCCCGACGGGTCTTTTCAGGCGAGGGATCGCGGTGGCGGCCGGTTTTATTCTCGCGCCGAAGATCACCGACATGATCCCGTTCCAACTTCCCGGAGGAAAGATCGGGCAATACGCGAAAGAATTTATCGTGATCTCGATCGGTTCTCAGCTTGTCACCAAAGCAATGGGGCGCCGATACGGAAACGCGCTATTCGCCGGCGGGTTGGTGCATATCGGGGTTGACGTTCTGCAATCGTTTGTACCGGCGTTCAGCGGAGGCGGGGTCGGGTACTACTTTCCGCCGAACGAGGAGCTCGGGGCGATGTACGGAGGGATGGGAGTCGCCAATGGCGGCGCTTTGCCCCCCCCCGATGTTTTCCAATCAGGTCAGGTCAACCGATTGAGCTCGCGTTTTAATTGAGGCGAGCTCGAACCCGGCCGGCCGGCGGGATGGTCGATGAGATAACACCGGGGTGGGATCTTCCGGTTTTCATATCTTGTGGGTCGCGCTAAAAATCTCGCCGGTCGCGCCGGTTGGAGTTTTGGATTTTCAAGGTTAAGGAGCGAAAAAATGCAAGCATGGGATCTTTTTAAAAAAGCATACGGAACCAGTTTGGATCAATCCCAAGTGATCAACTGGATGTGGTACGACACCCAAACCTATACGTCGGGCGCGACAACGTTGTTGACGTTTTTCAACGCGGTTCGAGCTACGAAGGATCTCGGGAATATGGAGCTCGCCGGCGTTTTGGCTCACCCGAAGGCTTTTATCGTTCGAGCGATCCGGATCCACGTCAAAAACGTTCCGGTTCAGGATGACGGCGCTTTGCCGGTTGCGTGGAGCAACATTCAGCTCCTGCAAACGGGTTGGTGTCAATTCGAGGTCGGGAACAAGAATTATGGGATTTGGCCGATACACGCGCTTCCCGGAGGGTCCGGCGTTTACGCGGAAGCGGCGGCGGCCGGCGGCGAGGCCGGCGACGAGTTTCTGACATACGGGACGAACGGCCCTCCCGATTGCCGAGCGGTTTACACCTTGAGTCAACCGCTTTTGATCGACCCTCAGATCAACTTCAACTTGACACTACATTGGACGACGGCGGTAACGCTGGTCGCCGATACTCCGATCATGGTCATGTTGGACGGCGAATTGATGAGGCCGGTTCAGTAAAGGGATCTTCCACGAAGGAAGACGCCGGGGGGTGCGCATCCGGCCGATGGAGCTCGCGAGCTCTAGGGAGTTCGAGCAAAACACGCACAAAAAAAACGGGAGGTTCCAAAAATGCCAAGTCGAGATTTTTTCGTTTATTCTGCGGAGTTTCTTCCGATTTCGGCGAGCGCGGCGGCGACGGTTCGGGTTCCGATTCAATCCGATAGCGATTTCGAGCTAACGGAGATGACGGGCGATGTTCGCGACGCCGACACCGACGAAACGGTAATCGCACAACCGAGCTTGTTAGTTTTGATCACCGACGAAGGATCCGGTCGAATCATTTTCGATCGAGCTCAAATGTGGGATAACATCATCGGGACGGCCGAGCGACCGTTTATTCTTCCAATGCCGAAATTGATCAAGGCGAACTCCGTTCTATCGGTCCAACTAACGAACAACGTCGCGGCCAATAAGCGGGTCCGTATGTCGTTCGTCGGCTATAAACTATTCGCCGATTGATCCCGAGCTCGAGGGGGGTTGAAGGGGAGGAGGTTCCGATCCGATGAAGTCTAATGCAGTCCCGGCGCGGTGGCGAAGAATCCGGCGCTTCAGCCCCCGTCTTGCCTACATAAACAAGCCGGCTACTTATCCCGTTCCAGGCGCCGGCGCTTCCGGTTCGAGAGTTTCTAATGCAGAACCCTTCGTTCCGGACGGGTTCAACTTCCCGCGGCCGCAAGATACGAAATTTGACGCGATTATAAGAATTCCAACGATCGCGGCGGCGGCGACGGTCACGCAAAACATTTTCACTCAAGAAGAAAATATCAAGGCGGGTTGGATTCGAGGTTTGGGCTACGGGTTTAACAACCCGAACGGTTTTTTTCAGGTTCGCACCACGTTACTTATCAACGGATCGGTCGCGCCGGGATATATTTTTAAAACGGTTGACGCGGCGACGGGTGACTACCAGGGCAGTTTGCCGACGGTACAAATCGGGACGGTTCAAAACCCCACAGAT
>Ga0180434_10005136_pt1 | contig 15594 bp, 11 predicted proteins | sample SS_ome_7_FD_132453 | JGI IMG/M metagenome (GOLD analysis project Ga0180434, IMG submission 132453) | Hypersaline lake sediment archaeal communities from the Salton Sea, California, USA - SS_1_D_2 metaG | ecosystem: Environmental > Aquatic > Non-marine Saline and Alkaline > Hypersaline >...
CGCCGCGTTCGCCTTCACCACCGCCGACGTCGCGGGCGACGCCGCGCGCGTCCAACTCGGCTATCCCGGCCTGCTCCGCTACGTCAAGCCCGGCGAGCGCCTGGTGCTGGGCGACGGCCTCCCCGAACTCCGCGTCACCCGCGTCACCCGCTCCAGGATCGAGGCCAAGGTCACCGCCGCCGGCGACGTCCGCTCCCACCAGGGCTTCAACGCCCCCGAGACCCACCTGCCCATCAGCGCCGTCACCGACAAGGACCTCGACGACCTCGCCCTGGGCATCAAACACGACGTGGACTGGGTCGCCATGTCCTTCGTGCGCGGCCCCGACGACCTCGCCCCCCTGCGCGACCTCATGCGCAGGAAGCGCAAGCCCATCCCCATCATCTCCAAGATCGAGAAGCACGAGGCCATCCAGAACCTCGACGCCATCGTCCAGGCCTCCGACGGCATCATGGTCGCGCGCGGCGACCTCGGCGTCGAACTCCCGGTCGAGCGCGTCCCCATCCTCCAGAAGACCATCATCCGCGCCTGCAACGCCGCCGGCAAGCCCGTCATCACCGCCACCCAGATGCTCGAATCCATGATGCAGAACCGCCGCCCCACCCGCGCCGAGGTCACCGACATCGCCAACGCCATCCTCGACGGCACCGACGCCGTCATGCTCTCCGGCGAGACCGCCGTCGGCAAGTACCCCCTCCAGGCCGCGCGCATGATGGCCCGCGTCGCACAGCGCGCCGAGCGCGCCCTGGATTTTGACGCCCTCTGCCGCCGCCGGCTCGAGACCGCCGCCCGCAACCCCACCGACGCCATCAGCGAGGCCGCCTGCACCATCGCCGACGACCTCGCCGCTCCCGTCATCATCAGTTCGACCTCGTCCGGCCACACGGCCCGCATGGTCTCCAAGAACCGCCCCAGGGCCGCCATCGTGGGCGTCACCCCCAACGAGAGCACCTACCGCCGGCTCGCTCTGGTCTGGGGCGTCCACCCGCTCCTGACCCAGCCCAGCGCCGACACCGACGAAATGCTCGCCCGCGCCATCGCCGGCGCCCGCGCCGCCCGCTGGGTCAAGACCGGCGACATCGTGGTCGTGACCGCCGGCGTGCCCGTGGGCATGCCCGGCCGCACCAACCTCATCAAAGTCGCCACCGTCGAGCCCAAGGACAGATGATCCCGTCGCCGCTGGCCATCGCCCCCCAGGGGAGGCGTCGCGCACTTCCCCTCTCCCTCTCTGAGGGAGAGGGCAGGGTGAGGGTGGCCTCATCCGACCTCGACCCGACCGCCGGAGCCCACAACGTGAGGTACACACCACCATGCACGTCGAACTGAAGACCCTCCTCGCCGCCGCCCTCATTGCCGCCTTCGCCGGCGGCGCCCTGGCCGCCGAGCATCCGCGCCTCTACTTCTCGGGCGACGACCTCGCGCGCCTGCGCGCCACCGGCTTCGCCACCCCCCAGTATCTCGACGAGGCGGAGTTCACGCTCACCTACTTCGGCGGCAAGAAGGTCACGTTTGCGCTCCCGCCGGAGCAGCCCGGCAAGATCGAGGAGCCCCCCGGCTTCGACGCCGACCACTTCGGCCACTACCCCTACTGGACCGGCATGGCCCGCGCCATCCAGGACCGCCTCGAAGGCCTCTCGCTCTCCTACCTCACCACCGGCGACGAGCGCTACGCCCGCCGCGCCATCGAGTACGCCCTCGCCCTCTCCCGGTGGCAGGTCTGGACCGACCTCGACTACTCCAAGCGCACCTGCCTCGACACCGGCCACCTCACCATGGGCATGGCCTTCGCCTACGACTCCTGCTGTGACCTCATGACCGAAGACGAGCGCGCCGCCGTCCGCTCCGCCATCCTGCGCCTGGGCCTCTATCCCCTCAACGAGGACGCGCCCGAGCGCCTCGAGCACAACCTCCAGATGCTGCGCAACGCCGCCCTGGGCATCGGCGCCTGCGCGCTGCTCGGCGAGACCCCGCGCGCCCCCGAGTTCCTCGACAGCGCCCGCGGCTTCTTCACCTGGTGGCTCGACCTCCGCGCCACCTCCCCCCAGACCGAGGGCCTCTCCTACACCGCCTACGGCGTGGACCTCTGCAGCCTCTTCGCGCTCCCCCTGGCCCGCGTCACCGGCGACGAGTCCCTCCTCCGCCACCCCTACATCCAGCGCGACCTGCTCCCCTGGGTCCTCTACTTCTGGGGGCCGCGCCGCAGCGGCCTCGTCAACATCTGCGACTCCGGCTACTCCCGCGGCTACGACGTCACCATGCGCGCCCTCAGCCTCCGCCTGGCCGACCCCCAGGCCGGCTGGTATCTCGAGCAGTCCGGCCTACTCGCCGGTAAGGGCTTCACCAGCGCCATCCTCAACGACCCCGACCCGCCGATCGCGTCGCCCGCCGGCTGGCCCACCTCGCGCGCCTTCCCCACCATCGGCTGGGCCGCCCTGCGCTCGGGCTGGGGCGATGACGACACCCTGCTCGCCTTCGTGAGCAGCGCCACCACCATGGGCCACTGCCACTTCGACGCCAACGCCTTCGTCCTCAACTGCGCCGGCGAGTGGCTGGCCACCGACTCCGGCTATGGCTCCCACAAGGGCGGCGTTCTCCCCGAGTACAGCCGCGGCACCTACGGCCACAACTCCCTGCTGGTGGACGGCAAGGGCCAGACCAAGAAGGGCTTCGGCCAGATCGCCTCCTTCTTCGCCTCGCCCGTCTTCGACTGCCTCGAAGGCGACGCCTCGGGCGCCTACGATCCCGAGCAACTCACGCGCTTCACCCGCCGCATCGCCTACCTCAAGCCCGACTGCTTCCTCCTCTTCGACGAGATCGAGGCCGCCGAGCCCCACGACTTCCAGTGGCTCCTCCACACCGACGCCGCCGGCCAATACCTCATCGGCGCCGCCGGCCCGCCCCTCGGCGTGCCGCTGCCTGCGCTCGACATGGCCATCGTCAAGCCCCGCGCCCGCCTCCAGGTCGGCACGCTCGCCCCCGCCGGCGCCCAGGTCACCCTCACCCAGTACCCCGGCACCGAGGGCGAGTACCCGCCTTACCTCTCCGTGAGCCCGCCCGAGCAGCAGCAGACCGCGCGCTTCCTGGCCGTCCTGCGGCCCGTCTCCCACGAGGCGTCCCCGGGCTACCGCCCGCTCGCCGCGTCGCTCGATTCCGTGCGCGCCTCCGGCGGCGAGGTCGTCCCCATGCCCGACTACGAGGCCGTCCTCTTCAAGCCCGCCGGAGTGGGGGAGGCCATCGAGTTCCCCCTCGTGGTGCCGGCCGCCGGCGACTACCGCCTCGCGCTTCGCCTGCTCCGCTCCCCCGCCTACGGCAACGTCCAGGCCTATCTCGACGGCGAGCCGCTCGGCCCCGAGTACCGCGGCTACGCCGAGCAGGTCGGCTTCGCCCGCATGGACCTGGGCGCCGTCCACCTCGACCAGGGCGAGCGCACGCTGCGCCTCGTCGTCACGAGCAAGGATACGCAGTCCACGGGGCTCCTGTTGGGCGTGCAAGGCGTCGAGATCGAACCGCCCGACGCCCTGCGCGAGTCGCTCGGCTGGCCCCCCAACCCCGCCTTCCGACTCGTCGAAGCCGACGGCGCCCTCGGCGTCGAGGCCGAGACCGGGTCACAGCGCGACGTGGTGCTCTTCCGCCTGCACGACGCCGACGCTATCGAGGCCGATCTCCCCGACGCCGCCGTCGCGTCCGACTGCGCCACCTGCTGCCTGCGCTGGGCCGACGACGTCATCGCAGCCGGCGCCGCGCTCGCCGTCACCCGCCTCGACTTCGACGGCGAGGCCCTGCTCCGCGCCTCGCTCCCCGTGGACGTCGCCGTGCGCCGCGCCGACACCGACACCCTCTGGGTCCGCTGCGACCAGCCCACCCAACTCACCCTCACCGTCGGCCCCGACGCCCGCGACGTGCAGGCCCCCGACGGCGTCACCGCCTCCCTGGCGGACGGCGTCCTCGAACTCTCGCTCCCCGCCGGCGACACCACCGTCACCTGGCGCGAGGAATGATGATGCCCGATGAACTCCGCCCCATCGAGTGGTATCACACCCGCGTCCGTCTCATTGACCAGACGCGCCTGCCGCACGACCTCGTGTGGATCGAGACCGACGACCCCGCCCAGATCGCCGAGGCCATCACCTCCATGCGCATCCGCGGCGCGCCCGCCTTGGGCGTCGCGGCGGGCTTCGCGCTGGCCCTCTGCGCCCAGCAGTACCCGGGCGATTCCGTCGCCGGCCTCCAGGCCACCCTCGACGTCTGCGCCAAGATGATCGCCGCCACCCGCCCCACGGCCCGCAACCTCTTCTGGGCGCTGGAGCGCATCCAGGCCCTCGCCCACGCCTGGACCGGCGACGCCGCGGCCCTGCGCGAGGCCGTCCTTGCCGAGGCCCTCGCCGTGCAGAGCGAGGACATCGAGTCCTGCCATCGCATCGGCGACGCGGGCGCCGAACTCGCCCCCCAGCGCGCCGCCATCCTGACCCACTGCAATGCCGGCGCGCTGGCCACCGCGGGCTACGGCACCGCGCTGGGCGTCATCCGTTCCGCCGCGGCCGCCGGCAAGGAGGTGCAGGTCCTCGTGGACGAGACCCGCCCCCTGCTGCAGGGCGCCCGCCTCACCGCCTGGGAACTGCTGCGCGACGGCATCCCCGCCACCCTCATCCCCGACGTGGCCGCCGGCGCCTGCATGGCGCGCGGCATGGTGGACCTGGTCGTCGTCGGCGCCGACCGCATCGCCCGCAGCGGCGACGCCGCCAACAAGATCGGCACCTACTCGCTCGCCGTGCTGGCGCGCGAACACGACATCCCCTTCTACGTCGCCGCCCCCATGTCCACCGTGGACCTCGACTGCCCCTCCGCAGACGGCATCCCCATCGAAGAACGCTCCCCCGACGAAGTCACCCACTTCGCGGGCTGCGCGACTGCCCCCGAGGGCATGCCGGCGCGAAACTTCGCCTTCGACGTCACCCCCGCCCGCTACATCGCCGCCATCATCACCGACCGCGGCGTCATCCGCCCCCCCTTCCCCGACGCCTGGCCCCGCTAGCCGGGGCTGTTCGTCGGCGTAGGAGTTGCGGCCCTCCCCCGTCAAGGGGGAGAATTCCCCGTAGCCCACCTTGCCGAAGGCTAGGTGGGCTACCCTACGGCCTCCGGCTGTAGGGCGGGCGTTCCCACGCCCGCCGCCTCCGGTCGTCTATCCCCTCTCCCTTCCAGGGAGAGGGGCGGGGTGAGGGTGCGCAAGCAGCATCGGCAGGTGGGACGCCCCTACGCGCTACTCGGCGGCCTCCTCGACCGTCGGCTCCTGCGCCTCCGGGTCCTCCGCCGCCCGCTTCGCCGCCGCCATCTCGCGCTTCACATCCTTGCACAGCAGCGTCATCAACGCCGCCACGCCGGGCTGCTGCTCCGGCTTCAGCGCCTCGGGGTCTTCCGCCTCGCCCTCCCCCTCGGCCGGCGGCGTCGCCATGAGCCGCAGCGCCGCCGAGCCCAGCCCCCCCGCCTCGCGTCGCGCTTCCCGCACCGCCTCCGCCTCCGCGCCCAGGTAGCCCCCCACCACCTCGTCCAACTGCCTATGCGTCGCGGGCGACAGCGTCAACGTCTCCATATCCAACTGCCACGCCGTCTCCGTCACCATCGCCTCGCTCTGCAGCGCGCTCGCCCGATCGGCGGCGGCGGCGGCCTGCTTCGTTTCCTTCTCGGCCGCCTCCAGGCTCGTCCGCGCCGCCCCCAGCCCCAACTCACTGCTGAATCCGAGCCCGCCGCTGCTCGACAGCGCATCTATCGCCTCGCCCAGGTGCTTCGCCGCCGCCGACAGCGCGGCCATCGCCTCGTCCGCCTGCTCCGTGATCGCCGCGTGCGCGGCCTGCCGCCTCTCGACCCCGGCCACGTAGCGATCCGCGCACTCGACCAGCCGCGCCTTGGTCGCGGGCGCCTGCGCCGACTTCAGGCGCTCCGCCAGCGTCGTCCCCGTCGTCTCCGTCTGCTTGCTGGCCTCGGCGCTGGCCTTGGCCACGCCCCCCAGCCGCCCGATCACCTTCTCGATCTCATTCAGCACCGTCGCCGAGCGCTGCAGCATCGCCCTGCGCTCCCCCGTCACCTGCTGCGTGCTGGCCGCGTCCGTCAACTCCCGCCCCAGCCGCTCGGCCCGGTCGGCGACCTCCTTGCGCTTCTGCCCCGTCTCCGCCAGCCTCTCCGAGAGCGCCTGCGACGCCGCCGTAGCCGCCTCGCGGCTGGCCTCCACCTGGGTCAGCCGCTGCGCCGCCTGCTCCTCCACGTCCGCCGGGGCCGGTTCGTCCGGGTCGGCATCCGCCTGGGCCGTCTGCTCGATACGCTGCGCCTCCTCCGCCAGGCCGCCGTCCAACTCCGCCGCCCGCGCCGCGTGCCGGGCCGCCTCGTCCGCGAGCCCCGCCGCCGCCGCGGCCTGCGCCAGCCGCAGTTGCACCTGCGCGTCATCGGGCGCCAGCGCCGCCGCACGGCGCAGCCGCAGCACCGCTGCGCCTGCGAAGTGCCGGTCCAGGTACCCGCTGCCGATGGTCGCCACCGTCGTCAGGCGCGTCGCGTCCAACTGCTTCAGTTCCCCCAGCCGATGGAAGCGCCGCTCCGGCTCGGGGTGTGTCGTGAACCAGGTCTCGACCGTCGAGAGCCGCTCCTCGCGCGCCTCCGCCAGCCGCCCCATGAACACCCGAAGCGCGAACGGATCGTACCCCGCGTCGAGCGCGATCTGCGCCCCCAGCCGGTCCGCCTCCGCCTCGTCCTTGCGGCTGTAGCGCAGGAAGTAGAGCGTCGTCGCCAGTTGCCCCGCCGTCTCCAGTCCCGACGGCATCTTCACCACCCCGAAGACCACCCCCGCCCAGAACTGCTTCTTGAACGACCGCAGCGAGTGCTTCGCCGCCACGTGCCCGATCTCGTGCCCCAGCACCCCCGCCAACTCGTCCTGGCCGTCCGCGAACGCCAGCAGCCCCGTCGTCACGTAGATGTCCCCGCTGGGCAGGGCCATCGCGTTCACTTCGTCGCTCTCGATGACCCGGATCGTGTACGTCATCTTGCGCGGCGAGACCGCCGCCACCCGCTGCCCCACGCGGTCCACGAAGTCGTGCACCACCGGCGTCTCCACCACCCGGTACTCCGACTCGATGGCCTCCCGCGCCTCGCGGCCCATCATCCGCTCGATGGACCGGTCCAGCCCCGCCTGCGTCGGCGCCGCCGCCAGCGCCGCCCACACCAGAAGCCACGCTGCGCTGCCTCGATGTCGTCTCATCGTGCCGCCTCGCGATTGCCGGGCGCCACTTCCGGGCGCCCGCGCGCTCCCACCCTCATCATACCATAACCCCGCTTGCCCGCACACGTGCCATCCGGCGCGCCTACCACCCCAGGCGACCCGGATAGTCGTCCCCGTAGTCCAGGCGAGGCCGCCGCCGCGGCGGCCGCCGCCCCATCTGGAACACCCCGATCAGCGCCATCCCCGCGATGAACCCCCCGATGTGCGCGAACCACGCCGTCCCGCTCATCTGCGGCCCGGCCCCCAGCGCCTGCTGCCCGCCCAGCCACTGCAGCAGAAACCAGTACCCCAGCACGAACAGCGCCGGCAGCCGCAGCACGATCGGCAGCGGCAGGATCAGCGTGTGCACCCGCGTCCCGGGGAACCGCAGCGCATACGCCCCCAGCACCCCCGCGATCGCCCCGCTCGCACCCAGCGCCGGCACCACCGATCCCGGGTGGATCATTACCTGCGCCGCCATCGCCGCCACCCCGCACACCACGTAGAACGCGATGAACCGCACGTGCCCCAGCAGGTCCTCGATGTTGTTGCCGAACACCCACAGAAACAGCATGTTCCCGCCGATGTGCAGCACCCCTCCGTGCAGGAACATCGAAGTGAAGAGCGTCCCGACCGCCGGGAAGCCCGTCTCGAACGGCAGGTGCCTCAGCCCCACGATCACCGCCGGGATCGCCGCGTAACTGTACACGAACCGCTTCTGCTCGGGGTAGGGGAGGCCCGCCTGGTAGAGGAACACCGCCGCGTTCACCGCGATGAGCGCCACCACCACGATGGCGAACGTCCGCGTCGGGTTGTCGTCCTTGAAGGGCAGCATCGGCGCAGGCTCAGAGCGGAATCAGCGTGACCTGCCCCCAGGCGCCCATCCGGTCACCTGCGATGATCACCGCTCCTGTCACCCCTTGGATTCGCCGCGCCTCCTCCAGCCCCTTGCCGATCTCCTCCGCGCCCTTCACGCAGTTCGCCGCCGCCGTCGCCGCCGCGTCCGCCAGCGCCGCCGAGCGTGCGACCACCGTCGCCGCGTCCGCGTTCCCCAGGCTCAGCGACGGCCCCACCGTCCCCGACGACGTGCACACGCCCACCGGCATCGCCCCCGCCTCGATCTCCAGCCCCACCCGCCGGCTCAGCGGCGACTCCCCCGCGAACACGGCGATCCGCTTCGCCCGCGTGCAGTGCAGAAACACGTCCCCCCCGTTCTCCACGATCACCTCCCGCGTCCACTCCAGCAGCCCCCGCCCCACCGCCTCCGCCACCGCGCTCGCCACCGCCGCCATGGGCCCCACGCCCGCCGCCCGCGCCGCCCGCGCCATCTCGCGCGCGATCTCCGGCGCCCCCCGCTTCAGCCGCACCGGCTCCAGCGAGGCGCCGAACTCCGGATGCCGCGCCAGGTAGGCCTCGAGTTGCCCACGCGCCTCCCGCAGCAGTCTCTCGGCGCGCCGCGCCAGGCGCGTCTCGGCGCTCACCCACAGGTCGCTCTCGCCCACCTGCACCTGGAAGTTGACCAGGCCCGTCTCGACCGTCAGCCGATAGTCCCGCTCCACGTACATCGCGTTCCCCATAAGAGAGGCGCAGGGCCCCGAGGTGTCGGGTTTACCCTGCGCCCTCTCGATCTCCTGCTCGCCGCGCCGGGGGCTAGTACCGCACCTCCATCGCCCGCGTCGGGCACGCCATCACGCACGCCTCGCACGCCACGCACTTCTCCGGGTCGAACACCACCCGCATCGAGGGCCGCTCCAGGTAGAGCGCCTCCGGCTGGCACACGCCCACGCACGCCCCGCAGTGCACGCACCGCTCCTCGATCCGCAGCACGTCCTGCTTGAGCGGCTGCAGCGTGATCCCCTGCTGCTTCAGGTACGCGGTTCCCCGCTCGTAGTCCGCATCGGTGCCGATCAACTCCAGCACCATCACGCCCTCCTCCTCGGGCGTGATCGAGGCGCGCAGTATGTTGAACAGCAGATTGTAGTCCCGCGTCAGGTAGCAGATCACGGGTTGGTCCACCTTCTGCTTCGGGAAGTGCAGCACCACGCGGTGTTTCAACAGCATCGGCATCTCCTCACTCCTCCTCCACCGGGCGCTCCGGCAGCGGCTTGAACGTCCGGTCCGAGTCCGGCCCCGGCAGCGGCGCCACCGGCGCCGTCAGCAGAAACCGCCCCGCCTCCACCCATTCCTTCAGTTGCCCCGCGATCTCTCTCGCCAGGCTGTAACTCGACAGCGGCACCGTCGGCACCTCGCGCCCCTCCACCGTGATCGCTCCCGACTTCAACGCCGCGTAACCCGCCTCGCCCAGGTTCCCGGGCGCGCACTGCGGGTAAGCCTCGCTGTAGTCCACGACCGGCGCCGTGATCTCCTCGTCGCTCACCGCCGTCCGCTGCGCCATCTCCTCGTCCAGCACCGGGATGGCCAGCCCCAGGCCCACCATCAGCGTCGCCCCGTAGCCCTGGAACGACGCCCCCCGCAGGTACTTCGCGCTCATCTGCTTCAGGTCGCCCGTCACCGCCAGCGTGCCCGCTCCGCCTTTGGGCACGCGGTTCTCGCCCCGCGGCGCCGTGGGGTTGTGCTGCGTCCCGGCGCCGGCCACGTAGCCGACCCCGCCCCCCAGGAAGATGCGCGTCCCCACGCCCACCGTGCGGTACTCCGGGTCATTGAGCAGCGGCGACAACTGCCCGGCGCTGCTGTAGTTCGCGCAGCCCAGCCGCGCCTTCACCACGCCCATGTAGGTGTAGATCGTCTTCTCGCTCCGGTTCACCGCCACGTTGTAGTTCTGGTACCCGTTGCGCGGGCTGAAGAGGAACGCCTCGTTCAGATCCTCCAGCCGGATCCACGTGTCCAGCCGCTTGCGCGGATAGCAGTCCGTGCCATAGGTCTCGACCCGCAGCCTCACGTCCCTGCCGGCCGCCAGGTCCTCGATCACGTGCCCCCCGCCGTAGGCGAAGGCCCCGGGGAAGACCTCGTTGCGCGGGTCCGTCTCCCGCAGCGCCGTCGCCCCCAGGTACAGGTCCACCGCCGCCAGTCCCGCGTAGGCCGCGACCCCGTTCAGCGTCGCCTTTCCGCCCCCCGCCTTGATCCGCGGCTTGGCGTGGCCGAAGTTCAGAAACATCCCCGACGAGCACATCGCCCCGAAGGTCCCCGTAGTCACCACGTCCACATCGCGCGCGGCCTTCGCCGCGCCCTTCTCGGCCACCACCCCGATCATCTCCTCGGCGGTGACCACCACGGCCTGGCCCTTCTTGATTCTCTCGTTGATCTCCTCGTAGGTCTTGCTCACGGCTCCAACCTCCTTCGGGCGCCTCGTGCGCCTGTGCTCCTCGGGGAACTGCCAAGGCCCGACCTCGTCGGGCCGCGGGGCCTTGCTCACGCGACCGCCATCTGCCTCACGTGGCTTCCGCGGTCGTCCTTCGTCACTTCGATGCGATGGGGGAAGGCATCCTTCAAGTCCTCGATATGAGTCACCACCAGAATCCGCTCGAACTGGTCCCGGATCGCCAGAATCGCCTCCACCAGCCGCTGCCGCCCCTGGGTGTCCTGCGTCCCGAACCCCTCGTCCACCACCAGCGTCTTCAGGCTCGCGCCCGCCCGGTGCGCCAGCAGCCGCGACAGCGCCACCCGGATGGCGAAGTCCGCCCGGAACGCCTCGCCGCCGCTGTACAACTCGTACTTCCGCGACGACTCCCCCTCGCTGATAACGATCTCCAGCGTCTCCGCCGCCTCGCCCTTGCTCGTCGTCTTCTGGGTCACGAAGCCCACCCGCATCCTGCCGTCGCTCAGCCGCTCCAGCAACTCGTTGGCGTACTCGGCCAACTGCGGCACCACGTTCTCGATGATGAGTGCCTGGATCCCGTTCCTCCCGAATGCCTGCGACAGCGCCCCGTAGGCCTCTCCGTCGCGTTCCGCCTGCCTGCGCTGCTTTCGCCGCGCCACGACCTCCCGCGCCAGCGCCCGGCAGCGCTCCAGCCGCTCCCGCCACACACCGGCCTGAGCCGTCGCCTCCGTATGGGCCTTGCGGCGCTCCACCACGCTCTGGGCCGCCTGGGCGGCCTCTCGGCGCGCCTCGTCCAGCCCGCTGACGGATATTCTAATATTTCCTATCTCTTTAGTCAAGTATTCCCTTGACCGCCTCTTCTCCTCCGCAGACCCCTCGATCTCCGCCAGCGTCCGCTCGTCCGACGCCAGGCTCGCCTCGGCCTGCTCCAACAGCGCCTGCTCGCGCTCGAACCGCCCCGCCTCGGCCAGCCGCCCTCTCACCGCCTCGTGGCGGGCCGCGTCGTACCGCACGGCGGCCACCTTGGCCTCGGCATCGGCCAAAGCCCGCCTCTGCTCCTGCGCGAATTCCCCGGCTTGCAGGCGCCCGGCCAGCCCCTCGGCCTCCTCGGCCAGCGCCTTCGCCTCGCCGGCGGCCTGGCGGGCGCGCTCCACCTGCCCCTGCAGGCCGCCCACCCGCTGCGCCAGCGCGGCGGCGCCCTCCGCCTGCCTGCGCAGGGGCTGCACGCGCCGCTGGATCTCGTTCAACTCCTTCGCCGTCGCGGCGATCTCGTTGGCCGCCTCGCGCTGCGCCGCCGCGGCGCGCTGCTTCTCCTGCGCCAGGTGCTGCAGCACCTGCTCCCTGTCCTCGGTCTTCAGGGCCTGCCGGCACACCGGGCACCGCGCCTCCGCCCCCTCCAGCAGCCCGGCCTTGCGCGACGTCTCCTCGGCCGCCTGCTTCGCCTGCTCGCCGCCCGCCTGGGCCGCCGCCCGGCTCGACTGCGCCGCCTGCGCCGCCTCCCGCAGCGCCTCGATCTGCCGGCCGGCCTCCTCCGCCGCCGAGAGGGCCTCTTGCGCTCCGGCCAACTCCTCGGCCAGGCGCTCGGCCTTGCCCGCCTCGGCGGCCTTAGCCGACGCTTCGCGCTTCTTCTGGGCGATCAGATCCTCCAGCCGCGTGCCCTCCGCCTCGATCCGCGCCGCCGCCGCGTCCCGCTCCCGGCCCAGCGCCGCTGCCTGCTGCGCCTTGCCCGCCAGCGCGGCCTCCTCCTCGCGCAGCCGGGCCAGTTCCGCCGCGCCCGCCGCGATCTCCTCCTTGCGCTCCACCATCGCGCGGCTCGCCGCCACGCGCGTGCGGAACGTCTCGACCTGCCTGGCCAGTCGCTCCTGGTCCTGCGTCACGCGCTTCAGGTTCGCCTCCAGGTCGCTCAGCCGCGACGCCTCCGCTTCCAACGCCGTCACCTTGCCTCGCGCCTGCTCGGCCCGCGCCTCGGCCGCGGCCAACTCCTCCTGCGTCTGCGCGACCGCCTGCTCCAGGCGCTGGACGTTCGCCTGGCAGTCCGCCTCCCGTCCCGCCTCCTCGCTCATCCGCTCGATCTCGGCCCCCAACTGCCCGGCCCGCGCCTTCGCGGCGCGCCCCTCGTCCCGGGCCCGCTGCGCCAACTCGTCGTACTGCCCCAGGTCCAGGATCTCGGCCAGCACCTCCTTGCGCTCCGTCGGCCGGCGCCGCGTGAACTCGTCCGCCCGCCCTTGCAGCAGAAACGCCGAGTTGATGAACGTCTCGTACTCCATCCGCAGCAGCCGGCTGATCATCCCCTGCGTCTCGCGCTGCGTCGCGCTCGTGAGCGGCCGGAAGGCGCCCCGCTCCCCGTCCCACGCCTCCAGGGCCACGCCGCCTCCGCGCTTGCGGTGCCGCCGCCGCGTCACCCGGTACAGCGCCTCGCCCAGCCGGAACGTGAACTCCACCAGCGCCTCATCCGCCTGCCCGTCGGCGTGGATCAGGTCCTCGCTCCCGGCACCCGATCCCGCCACGCCCCGCGCCATCCCCCACAGCGCCCACGTGATCGCGTCCAGCAGCGCCGACTTGCCGTCCCCGTTGCTGCCGGAGAGGCACGCGATGTGGAAGTCGAAGTCCACCTCCGTCCCCTCGTCTCCATATGACATGAAGTTCCGCAGGTACAACTTGACGGGGATCATCGCTCCGCCTGCGCTTCCGCCGGCGCATCGGCATACGCCAGCGCCTCCTCGCTCCGCATCGCCGCCACCAGGCGCTGCGCATATTCCCGCAGTTCCTCCGCGCGCGCCGCGGGCGTCTCGGTGGCCTTGAGGTACTCCTCGAGTGCAGCCAGCGGGTCGGTGAGCCGCTCGGTCAGTTCGGGGCTCCGCGCCGCGACCGCCCGCTCCCGCACCTCCCGCGCGACGGGCAGCGCCCAGAACGGCGGCTCCAGCGCCCGCCGCACCTCCGCGTCGTCCAGCGTCACCTCGCGCTCCGAGATCACCCGCGTCCGCACCACCGCGTCCGCCACATCGCGCTTCCCGATCGCCTCCACCACCTCGGCCGTCGGGTCCTCGCCCTTCACCTCCACCTCGATAGTCACGAATCGCCGCGCCGCCACCTCCACGAACTCGTAGTGCGCCTCATTCCCCGCGATCTCCACCTCCACGAAGCCCTTCGCCTCGTTCTCCTCGCCGAAGTCCACCCGCTCCAGGCTCCCGGCGTACACCACCGCCGGCCCTTCGACAGGCTCAGGATCGCCCCGTCCGGCGTTGGCAGGGCCACCCCGAGCGTAGTCGAGGGGCGGCCGCCGCCCCGGGTTCAGGTCCTGGAACTTGTGCACGTGCCCCAGCGCCACGTAGGCGAACGCCGGGTTGGCGATCCGCGCCACCGGCACCAGCGGCTCCGGCCCGGCCATCAGGTTGGCCTCCGAGCCCAGCGTCGCGCCCTCCACCGCCACGTGTGCCGCCAGCACGGCCGGCGCGTCGGGCCTCACCTGGGCCGCCAACTCGTCTATCAGCCTGCAGAGCGCCTCCTGCGAGCGGGTCCGCACCTCCTCCGCGCCCAGCCGCCCCGCCTCCTCGCCCAGCAGCCGCGAGCGGTGCAGCGCCGGCAGGCACGCCACCTGCAGCGGCCCGCTCTTCGTCTCCAGCCGGATCACCTCGGGGTTCCGCCCCACCGTCACCCCCGGCACCTCCAACGCCGCGTACACGTCCATCGCCGTCGCCTTCGCCGGCAGCGACGCCAGGTCGTGGTTCCCCACCAGCAGCAGCACCGGAATCCCCGCCGCCGTCAGCCGCCGCACCCGCCGCGCGAACTCCCGCTGGTGGGTAGGGGAGGGCTCCCGGCTCCGAAAGGCGTCTCCCGCCGAGATTACCAGGTCCGCCCGCCGCCTCACCGCGTGCTCGACCACGTCGTCCAGCCGCGCCAGGAAATCGAGAAACCGCGTGTTCAGCCCCGTCGCCGGGTCGGTCCGGCCATAGTTCTCGACACCCAGGTGCAGGTCGGCGGTGTGGACGAGGCGCATGGGAAATCCATCGTAGCACCGCCGCCTCCCCCTGTCAACGCGCGCCTCCGGCAGGCTTCCGGCAGGCGCCTGGGTACTGTGCACCGGCTTACTCGCTGCTTCCGCGCTGATCCATCAGCAGCGCGGCCTCGTGGAGCGATTCGAGCACTGCACCCACCAAGGACCGCAAGTGCGTCGCCTCCGCCGGACCGAACGCGCCATATCGCCTGCCCATGGAGTCCGGCAGGAGATCTCGGACCAGTTCCTCCACGGTCCGCAGGAGAATGTTAACCCACATGAGCGAGGTGCCGATCCCGGTGCGCTGTGGCCTCACGCCGTTTCGGTCGGGAGCGCAGGACTCCACGAGGGCCTCCAGACTGGCCGCGATTGCATCCAGCCTCGCGAAGAGGGGCTCCCGCAACGGCTCGGGCAAGGCGGCCGCCTGGCCGCCGCCGGGCGTCTTTCCGGTGGCCGCGATCTGTCGAATCTCGGCCAGGTGCTGCATGACCGTGCTGTAGGTGGCGACTATGTGAGACTGGTGTTGTTCGAGCATACTTCCGACCTCCTCGCCTGCCCAGAGACCTCCCACATCATTTCGCAACCAGCACACTGCAAGGCGACAGTCGGGTCAGGCTCTGCGAGGTGCTGCCCCAGATGCGCTCGTAGATGCGAGAGTGCCCCATGAACCCGACCACCAGCAGATCGAAGCCGCCCTCGCGACAGAAGTTGATGATTGTCTCCACTTCGTGGCCGGGCATGACGTGCGTCTCAAGGGATGCGCCTCGCGCCGCTGCGATGTCCTGGGCCTCCCGGCTCACTTGCTCGAAGTAGTGGTTCTCCTTCTCCTTGACCGCGTCCACCTCGTCGATGGTCGCGGCGTAATGGGGAAGCCCCTCCTCGACCGAGATCGAATGCAGCTCGGCTCCATAGCGAGCGGCAATATCAACCGCGATCTCCAGCGCCCTACGCGCTCCCGCCGAACCGTCGTTGGCAACCAGGATCTTAGTGAACATCAACAGAGACCTCCTTTCGAAGTGTTTCGCTCGTTTCATTGGTGAGCCGCTTCCCCGTCTCAGGCAGGAAGAAGGCTTGGGCGATCAG
>Ga0180434_10005145_pt1 | contig 15581 bp, 9 predicted proteins | sample SS_ome_7_FD_132453 | JGI IMG/M metagenome (GOLD analysis project Ga0180434, IMG submission 132453) | Hypersaline lake sediment archaeal communities from the Salton Sea, California, USA - SS_1_D_2 metaG | ecosystem: Environmental > Aquatic > Non-marine Saline and Alkaline > Hypersaline > Sediment...
GCTTCACGAACGCGGCCTACGCCACCTTCGGCGGATCGCCGGGGGAGTACAGCTATGAGGACGGGCAGTACTGGGACGAGACGTACTACGCGATTCCGGCGGGAGCGACGTCCGCGGAGGTCACGCTCTACTACCAGAGCACGAGTAAGGAGTTCATGGAGTTCCTGCGCGACGAGAACACCACCGACTCCACGGGCCAGCAGATGTACGACCTGTGGAACGACAACGGCAAGTGCCCGCCGGAGATCATGGCGCAAGCTCAGCTCGACCTGATGCCCGCGCTGGTCGGCGACCTCGACGGCGATGGCGATGTCGACCTGGCCGATCTGGCTGCGCTGTTGGCGGTCTACGGTGCCTGCACGGGCGACCCCGATTACAACCCGGTCGCCGATCTCGACGGCAGCGGCTGTGTCGACCTCGCCGACCTGGCGGCGTTGCTGGCCAACTACGGCGTGGGGACCTGATGGCAGGCGGCCGGGTGGAGACGTTCGGCAAACAAGTGCCTCCAGAACGGTTTTCAACAAAGCGTAGCGCGCGGTCTTCCTGTCGGCCGTGAGGCGCGCCTCAAGAGACTGCCTTGGGCAGGGAGACTCGACGTCATCGGCACGGCGGTCAAGCCCGTGTCGAGCGAGCTGAACCACTGTGCAATATGTCACCATCGCTTTCCGGCCGGATCGTCCCCGGGGGTGGCAGGCACGGTCGGGGACCCCCAAGCGGTCGATCGATCACAGTTCGCCGCCCTCACTGTCCGCATCGGCTCGCTCTGCGCCTGGAACAACGTTAGGCTGCCCGCCGGATGCCGGAGCTGTTTGTCGATCTGCCGTCCTTCGCCGCCTGCGTCCTGATCATGGCCGGGGCCCAGCTGATCTACGCCACCGTCGGTTTCGGGGCCGGCATGTTCGCAGTGTCGTTGATGGCCTTGGTGCTGCCCGACTTGACCGACATCGTCGTCGTTCTGCTCATGCTCACGTTCGTGACCGAGGTGTGGGTTCTGGCTGGCAGTTGGCGCCGGGCGAAGATTCGCCTGTTGGGCTGGCTGGTGCCGGGAATGATCGCCGGTCTCTGGCTGGGAACTCGAATCCTGGTCACGACCGATGTCAGCCTGCTGCGGCGATCCCTGGGGTTGGTGGTGATCGCCGCGGGGATGTACTTTATTCTTGAGCATCGGGCTCGACCAGGCGATCACAATCGCACGGCGAACGAAGCGCCAGCATCGCTGAAGGTGCCGTGGATTTCGCTTCCGGTTGGCTTGGTTTCCGGCCTTCTCGGTGCCACGTTTGCAATTGGCGGCCCGCCAGTGATCATCTTCCTGCGGGCGCACAGTCTGGACAAGGCTGCGTTTCGCTCCACTATTCTGACGTATTTCCTGCTGATGAGCCTGCTGCGCGCGGGAACGTACGCCAAGGCTGATCTGGTAACCTTTGACCGCGCCGTAGCGGCGGCGTTGCTCTTGCCGGGCTCGGTAGCCGGCATCATCATCGGCACGGTCATTCATAAGCGCATCTCCGAGCGGCAGTTCAGCCTCGCGGTGTCGTTGCTTCTTGTTGTCCTGGGAGTCCTGCTGGCCGCCGGCGTGGGGCGGTAGAACGGAACGACGTGCCGCTCAGTCGTCGGCGTTCCGGTCGCATGAAGTGGGTGCGCCAGGCGCCCGGCAGGCGAGTCCGGAAGTTACGGCGGCCCGCGCCGGACAACTGCAATTCGGTACATTTCGCGGCCCTCGGGTAGGTACTTGAGCTCATAGTTGCTCGCCACGCTGCCGGCGTCGATACCGAACTCCGGGTCGTCGAAGTCGGTCTCCTCCAGTTCCGGATGCGCGCGCAGCAGCCGGCCGATGACCTCGAAGTACTCGGCGTGATCCGTCTGCACCGCGCAGCGCCCGCCGGGAACCAGGCACGCCACGGCGGCATCCACAAAAGGCTGCTGAAAGAGCCGACGTTTGTGATGGCGTTTCTTGGGCCAGGGATCGGGGTGGTAGACGTGCAGCGCGCTGAGCGACTCGCGAGGACACTGCACGCGAATGAAATGGGAAGCGTCGGTGCGGACCATCCGCGCGTTCTGAACGCCCCAGCGGCGCAAGCGATCGGCCGCAAAGCGGAAGAACTTGTTGGCCCACTCGATCCCGAGAAAGTTCCGCTGCGGATGCGCCTGCGCCCGCCGCAGCAGGAAGCCGGCCTTGCCCGTGCCGATCTCGACTTCGATCGGATTGTGATTGCCGAAAAGCTCGGCCCAGTCGAGGTTTTCCAACTGGGCCGGCGCGATGGCGATCCCACTGGTATTCAGCACACGCGACACGCAAGCACGCGCAAGATGCGCCGGATTCCGCTCAATCGGCCCAAGCCACGCGGCCGATCAGATGGAAGGCCCCGCAGCCCGGCGCGGGCGTGGGGCCGCTCAGCATGGGCTACTGTAGCGGTGCGAAGAACCATGACGCAACCTAGGCAACGATTCGCTCACCGACGGGCCGACCGCACGGACTCGGCCACCTTCACTTTCTGGTATCGGCGGCCGCACGCCGCCAAACAGGTCAGCGCCTGGATGCTGGACCGCAGCGAGGAGGCAGCGGCGTTCCTGACGACTGCCAGCAACGCGCCGCGCGTGGGCGAGCGCCTGGAACTGGCCGAGTCAGAGGCGGTCGGCCCGACCAAGCGCGATTCTGCGCGAGAGACAGGTGCACACTTGCCAAGGTTTGGGCGCGTCGTGGGGCTTGATGATCAGCAGGGCGCGACTCGTCGCGTGGCGATCCGTTTCGAACCGCCACCGCGCTCGTCGCCGCTCAAGACCGGCAGATAGGTGCCGCAGGCGGGGAATCGCGGCGCCCGACCAGACTCAAACGCCGCGCCGCGCGCCAGCGCATGGATTCGATCGTCAAGTGTATCCCCGGCAGGGCCCCGCGCGTGCTTGGGATTCCGAGCGCGAGAGGCCCGCGCGGTCGCGGGATTTGACATTGCGGACGGCTCCCGAAAGAATGAGCTGTGCGTCCGCGGGGGGGAACGCTACCTGTTGATGCCGCTGTCACCAATCGGATAGGGAGCTGTACGTTGGCCAAACAAATTGCAACAAACATCACCTGGCACGAGGGACACGTCGAACGGAAAGACCGCGAAGATCTGCTCAAGCAGAAAGGCGCGACCATCTGGTTCACCGGGCTGAGCGGCTCCGGCAAGAGCACGGTCGCGTTCACCGTCGAGCATGCGCTGGTCGAGCGTGGGCATCTGGCCTACGTGCTGGACGGCGACAACATCCGTCACGGGTTGAACAAGAACGTCGGCTTCTCGCCCGAAGACCGCGAGGAGAACATCCGCCGGATTGGCGAGGTCGCCAAGCTGTTCGCCGACACGGGCGTGTTGACGTTCACCAGCTTCATCAGCCCGTATCGCAAGGATCGCGATCAGGCGCGCAAGATCCACGAGGAAGCCGGGCTCCCGTTCATCGAGGTCTTCGTCAGCGCACCGCTGGAAGTGTGCGAGCAGCGCGACCCGAAGGGACTTTACCAGAAAGCCCGCGAGGGCAAGATCCCCGAGTTCACGGGCATCTCGGCCCCCTACGAAGAGCCGCTTAAGCCCGAGATCGTGCTGGATGTGGCCAAGCTCTCGCCGCAGGAATCGGCGGCGGAGGTCATCAATTACCTGGTCGAGAGGAAGCTGTTACGTGAATAGACCGCGTATCATCAGCGACCGGCGGTGGAGCCGACCGGTGGGGGCAAGCGTCGGAGGCCAGATCGACTATCGGACTGCGCTAACGCGCGGGCTGGCTTTCAGGGTGAGCTGTGGCAAGCGTCCGGCCGCTGGTCGAGCACGCCGTCAATTCTCTCCATCAAGGTGTCGGGCGTGAACGGTTTGTAGAGGAACGCCGCCGGCTTGGCGTCGCCGAACCGTGACGAGACGCTCTCTTCGATGAAGCCGCTCGAGACGATCACCTTGGCATCGGGGCGGATGGCCAGGATCTCCCGCAGGACCTCGTCCCCGCTCTTGCCGGGCATCGCCATATCGAGCAGCACGACGTCGATCGCGTCGACGTGTTCTTTGAAGGTCTTTACGGCGCGGGCTCCGTCCTCGGCGGTCAGGACCTTTAAGCCGCGCGCGGTAAGCATGTCCCTGACCACGTCGCGCACCTCGTATTCGTCGTCCACGACCAGGACTGTCGCGCCGGTCTGGAAGCGGGTCCGCGGTTCCGGCTGCGGCGCGTGCTCTTTGGGGGCGAGCTGGATCAGCGCCGGGAAAACGACGGTGAACCGCGTGCCTTGGTCGGGCTTGCTGTGCACGGCGATTGCCCCGTGGTGTGCCCGGACGATGCCGCGCATCGCCGCCAATCCGAGGCCGCGACCGGCACCCTTTTGAGAGAAGAACGGTTCGAAGATGCGTTGCAGGGTTTCCGCGGACATCCCGCGTCCGTTGTCTTCGACGTGCAGGCAGGCATATGCGCCGGGGGTCAGCTCCTGTCCCGGGAACGCCTGGGCGATGTCTTCGGCGTGCAGGCGGATCGACTCGGTGGACATGGTAATCCGCCCCAACGCGTCGCCGATGGCCTCGACGGCGTTGACCAGCAGATTGGTGATGACCTGCTGCAGTTGTCCGGTGTCTCCCTCGATCCTGGGAAGCTGCGGCTCCAGCTTGGTGAGCAGCGTGATCGACTTGGGAACCCCGGCCCGCATGAACTCGGTCATGTCTTCGATCAAGTGGTTCAGATCGAGCGGGCTGGTTTCACAGGTTACGTGCCCGGCATAGGCCAGCATCTGCTGAATGACCTTCGAAGCACGCTTGCAGGCCCCGACGATGCGCTGCAAGCGCCGATGCAAGTCGGCATCCTTCGGCAGCTGGTCAAGGGCAATGCAGGCGTTGCCCTGCACCCCAACGAGCGTGTTGTTCAGATCATGCGCGATCCCGCCGGCAAGCAGCCCGAGGCTCTCCAGCTTTTGCGCCTGCTGAATCCGGGCTTCGAGCGAGCGGCGTTCGTCCTCGGTGCGCCGCTGCTCGGTGATGTCCTTGAATTCCAGCACGGCGCCGACGACCTCGTTGCCGTCGCGCATCAGCGAAACCGAGTACTCCACCGGAAAACTCGTGCCGTCGATCCGGGTAAACTCGTCTTCTATCCGCGGCGTCTCACGCCCGCCCTTCAGGGCTGCACAAATCGGACAGCCCGTAAACTCGCCACCTGGGCTGCCGAACCGCGATTGGAAGAAGATCTCGTGTCCTAACCGCCCAATCAACTCACCCGCGTTTGCTCCCAGCATCCGCGCCGCGGCCGGATTCACAAACGTGAACCTGCCATCGCGATCGAGTCCGGCGATGCCGTCGCCGGTGGAATCGAGGATGAGCTTCTGCTGGCGGGTCAGGCGCGCCAGGGCTTCCTCGGCGCGCTTCCGCTCGGTGACATCGCGGGCAAAGCCCACCAGGGTTTTCTCCCCGGCGTTGTGCAGGACGTTGATGCTGATCTCGAGGTGAACGAGGTGCCCGTTCTTGTGTCGGTGCGCCGTTGGGAACTGGTGGAGCCCGGTCCGAGTGTGCGATGGGACCCCGCCGTCGGTGTGCGCGCCCACCTCCAGGTCCGTGATCCGCATGCTGCGCAGCTCGTCGGCGGTGTAACCGGTCATGGCGCAGAAGGCGTCGTTGACCTCGAGGAATCGGCAGTCGGCGTCGACGACGAAGAAGCCGTCCATCGAACTGCGGAGAATTGCTTCATTGCGCCGCGCCAGCCGCTTCAGCCGATCGTAGGCGCTGTCGAATTCGCGTGAGTTGTCGAGAATCACCAGGGCCACATTCTCGACGGGCCCTTTCAGCTTCAGGGGCAGGATGTCCACGACCAACAGGGGCTGGTCGGGCTGCGTGACGCACAGTCGACGTCGCAGACCGTCGTCGCAGGCCTCCCGCAGCATCACCGAGAACTCGTCGTGGCAGCCGGTCGGCAGACGCGCGGCTATGTTCCCCACCGCCTGACCATTCGGGTCGCACGGCAGGCTCACGCACTCGCCGTTTCGATCGAGCAACCCGCAGTTCATCGTTTACTCCTCCTCAAGCCGGGCGCGGCTGACCGCTGGTCCCAGCGAACCGACGTCGCTACGCGCTTCCTTCTCCAGCGCTGGCTTGCGCCAGGCACGTCTCAGCCTCGGCGGCGCGGCCCGCGAGCTTGAGGGCCTCGGCTTTCTGCCGCCAGGCGGCCGATTCCATCCGCAAATTGGAATGTCGCCGGGCCAGCTCGATTCGCCGCTCGGCACACCCGATGGCCTCGGGACAGTTCGAGAGCCGCAAGTTCAGGTCGGCCATGTACTCGTACACGCGGGCCAGGCCGTTCCAGAAGCTGGTCTGCTCGAGGATGTTGAGGGCCACGGCCAGCTCGTGCTTCGCATCCACCAGTCGTCCCTGGAGCAGCGCGCAGTGCCCGAGATTCATGTAGGCGATGCCCATGTTCACGTTGTCGTCGCTCTCTTGAGCCAGGGCGAGGGCCCGGCTGAAGTAGCGGCGTGCCTCTTGGTAGCGTTTCTGCACGCGGAGCACGTGGCCCATGCCGTTATATGGGCCGACCAGGGCCACCAGAGCTCCGTACCGCTTGAGCGTCTCCACGGCGCGCAGGAAAGTGCTCACGGCCTCTGCCTGGCGGTCGAGCTGGAGCAGCACGAACCCGAGGTTGTTCCTGATCTGCGCCAGCTCGGTCGTCAAGCCCAACCCCTCGGCGACGCGGGCCGCGCGCACCAGGCAATTGTGGGCCGCCTCGTATTCTCCGCGGAAGTAGTGCATCGAGCCGGTGTTCGCGTGCGCTTGGACTTTCAACCGCTCGTCGCTTTCGCGGGCGGCCAAGAGCTGCTGCTGGCGGTTGTACTCGGCTGCCTCATCGTAGCGACCCACTCGGGAGCAGCAGGCACCGACAAAACCCAGCGCATCGCCGAAACTCGGGTCAATGCCGATCGCCTCTTTCCCCAGTTGCATGGCCGCTTCATAAGCGCCACGCAGAAAGGCCTGCTTGGCGGTGAAGAAGCGTTCCTCTGCGGCCAGAGTGTTGCCGTCGCGGGCCCGGGCGTCCGGAGTCGGGTCGGTTCGGGTGAATCCGAGCATGGGCGTCAAGCGGCCGACCAACTCGCTCTCGAGATCGGCCAGGCCGGACAGCTTGCCGCGTAGCGCCTCGAGGACCATCGGCTGGGGGCGTCCGGACTGGTGGACCCGAACGGACAGTTCGATTGCGTCCGCGGCGCGGAGAAACGCACCGGTGACGATGGTCGCGGCACCGCTGAGACGCCCGGCCTCGAGCAGCTGCTCCGTCCGCGGCCGGGCGGCACGCTGCTCGAGCCGCTCCAGCGTCGGCAGGAACTGATCCAGGTCCACCACGTATGCCCCGGGCAGTTGGGCGAGCGACCGGGCCAAGTGGTCGGCGAGCGCGTGCCCGAGCCACTCGTCGACGTCGGCCCCTGAGGCATCCTCGAACGGTGGCACGACCAGACCGCGGGGCTCTAGGTACTCGGAACCCGGTGTGTTCTCCGATCGGGTACGTCGCTCGGCTGGCTGTTCGAGGTAATCCGCCAGGGCTTCCGCCGACTGAAAGCGCTGCTCGGGCACCGTATCCAGTAGCCGGAGTACTGCCGCGACAAACCAGTCCGGGACGTCCGGCGGGGCATTGGGCGGCCAGGAGACGGGAGCGCGATTCGAATCGAGCAGCGTGCGATAGATGCTTTCGCCGCGCGGCAACGTGCCGGTCACGAGTTCGAACAAGGTCGCCCCGAGTGAGTAAAGGTCTGCTCGCGCGTCGACCTGTTCTCCCTGCACAAACACCTCGGGAGCGGCGTAGGCCAGCGTGCCGACTCGCTGGTCTTCACCGCACTGAGCGAATTCGCGTTGAGCGTCGAGCAGGCGCACCACGCCGAGATCCGCGACCCGAACGTGTCCGTCCGTTCCAAGTATCAGGTTGCCGGGCTTGATGTCGCCATGAACCAGCCCGGCGCGATGGATGGCGTCCAGGCCATGGGCCGCGTCGATCGCAAGCTGCACGGCCTGGCGCCAGTCGACCAACACCTCATCCCGCACCACTGCGGCCAGATCCACGCCATCAATGTACTCCATTACGAAATACCAAATGCCGCCCAGCGTGTCCCCGTCCAGCACGCGCACCACGTTCGGGTGGTTGACGCGAAACCCGGTCGAAGCTTCGTTGCGCAGCCGCCGCACCGCGCTGTCCGAGGCGTGTTCGATGCGCTGGGGCAGCACTTTGACCACGCAGGGGTGATTCAGAAACTCGTGGTGTGCCAGGAACGTCAGACCGTGCGCCCCCTCGCCGATGACCTCGACCAGGCGGTAGCGCTCGCGGAGCACGGTCCCGGGCGTCAGCGGTGCCGAAGCGCTCAGGCTGGTCGGGATCGGCACGCCGCTCCCAGCCCGAGAGAGAGGCAGGACAAAGCCGCATACCGCGCAACGCGTGAGGCCCGGCGCAGCGCTTTGCGTGGTGCCGTGCTCTCGGCAGTAGGCACAGGGGTGGCTGGGGATCTGCGGCGCGTCGACTGGCCGCCGAGCATCAGGGTGTTGGCGGAGACTTAACATGCAATTCTTGCGCGATTTAGCTTGACAAGCGGCGTTTTATCGGTACCTTTTTAATTGAGCGAGGTACAGGGGCAACCTCTCTTTTCGGCGGTTGCACCCGCTGGTTTTCGTGCCGGGTTATCCCCGCGTAGGGGATGTACGCGCACATAGTATAGCCCGGTCTGCGGGTCACGCAACACTCCTCTCTGTCCGCCCCCGTCTTACGGAGGACCGTCATGGGAATCGCTCACCTCGCGAACCTGCTGATCGATCTGTGCGTAACATCCATCGGATCCTTCATTGACCTTATAACCTGAAAAGCTCAGGGGTTACACCATGATCGTCGTCATTACAGAAATCGACCACATCGTCATCACATAGGCGCGCTCGCGGCGGGAACGGCGCCTCGCAGCCTCTGCGTGGCGATCTGCATACACTCGCCCAGGTTTCCGTGAGCGCTCCCAGGCCGAACCGAACCTTTCCCTCCGAATGTTGTGCTGGCCTCTTCGGCCTCACCAGTCGTCACCCGGCCGAAGGCAGATGCCATCCCGATACCATCGGCACGGTTCCAGCCCTCCACGGCCGGCGCGAGTTTTCTGCATTAATCCTTCGACACCCAGTCAGCGGACTCTTGGCCTGCGGGCGCACCGCTCGGCCACCGAGGATCGAAATCGCCACCGCCCTGCCGCTGACCTCGTCGTTGACTGCGCTCGCTTGCTGCCAATACCATCCCAGCCGTGCAAGACGCTTGAGATGACTGGTCACACTGTAGCAGGATACTCGGGCCTTGACGCAAGAACGGTCTCCACGAGCGCACCCGGACGCCACGGATGAGGGCGCCGCCGCGGAAACTTGTGTGACCGCAGAATCCGGCCGTCTGCCGCACAACCTGGAGCCGCCTCCACCAGATCTCACGTCGCCGCAACTTACTCTGCGAGCCGTCCTCACTGGAATGGTGCTTGGCGGAGTGCTCTCGGCGTGCAACATCTACGTCGGCCTCAAGATCGGCCAAGTCTTCACCATGTCGATCACGGCGGCATTGCTGGGTTATGGGGTGTGGAGCGGACTGGAAACGTTGTCGCGCGGGCGAATCCGGCAATGGGGACTTCTGGAGAACAACATCAACCAGACAGCGTGCTCTTCAGGTGCGGCGGTCGCGTCAGCCGGGCTGGTCGCACCGATTCCCGCGTTGGCGCTGCTGACCGGACAGACGCTGGAGTGGCCCTGGCTGGCGTTGTGGCTGTTTTCGGTCATGCTGGTGGGCATCGCAGTGGCGATCCCGTTACGGCGACAGATGATCATTGTCGACAAGCTGTCGTTTCCGGTCGGCATCGCGAGCGCGGAGATGTTGCGTGAGCTGCACGCACGGGGTCGGGAAGCGCTCGCTCGCGTGTTGGCGATGCTGTTTGCCGGTGTGGTCGCGGTGGCGGTAACTTTGTACGCATCGCTCACAGCGCTGGGCGCCTATGGTTTGCCTTTCTCGGTCAGTGGGTTTTCGGCCCGCGCGCTGACGTTCACGCTGAATCCGTCGCTGTTGTCTGTGGGTGTTGGAGGGCTGATCGGCTTTCGCACTTGCTGCTCACTGCTGATCGGCGCGATTCTGGCCTATGTGGTCGTAGCACCTCCGCTGTTGGAGCGGGGTTACATCCACGCGACCGAGCCGTTATTGGCACTCCCGAGCGGAGTCACATTCCCAGACAATGAACGGGGCACGCGCTATGACGCGAAGCGCCGCGCACTGGAGTGCTCGCTCTTTATGACAAAGACAGAGCGTGGCGAGCTGCTGGCGCTGAGCACCGACGAGCCGTATCGGAAAGCCGTTTGGAAGCTATACCGGACTTCGAATTCCGTTTTCACGTGCTGCAACCGTTGGCTGCTGTGGCCGGGAGTGACTCTGATGGTGGTTGCGGCGCTGGTGGGGCTTTGCTTCTCCTGGCAATCGATTCTGGCCGTGCTCCCGGGCAGATGCCGCAAAACGGGGGACGAGGTCGGCGCGGCCGACACCGGCGAAGTTCCGCGGCGCTGGTTCGCCCTGGGGCTGCTCGCCGTGCTGATTCTCTCGGTCGTGCTGCAGGTTTCCCTCTTCAAGATCTTCTGGGTCGTTGCGGCGTGCGGAGTGCTCCTGACTTTCGCACTGGCGCTCGTCGCCGCCCGGGTTTCCGGGGAGACCGGTCTGACGCCGGTGGGCGCGATGGGGAAAGTCACGCAGCTGGTGTTCGGTGCTCTGGTTCCGAAGAGCGCGGTGCCGAACCTGATGGCGGCCAACGTGACCGGTGGCGCCGCGAGTCAATGTGCCGACCTGCTGCACGACTTGAAGTGTGGACATCTGCTGGGGGCGTCGCCGCGCTTGCAGGCGTTCGCGCAGCTTTGCGGCGCCTTCGCGGGGGCGCTGGTCGGCTCCGCGGTCTACCTGGTTTTAATTCCCAATCCCAGCGAGATTTTGGGCTCCGAGGAATGGACTGCGCCTGCGGCGCAGGTGTGGAAAGCCGTGGCCGAACTGTTCCTGGTGGGATTCGAATCGCTGCCGGAGGGGACGGCGACGGCGATGGCGTTGGCAGCCGCAGCGGGGATCGGATTGCCAGTTCTCGGGCGTCACGGCCCGCGCGCGTTGCGCCCGTTGGTGCTCAGCCCGGTGAGCATCGGTCTGGCGTTTGTGATTCCAGCCCATTACGCGATTTCGATGTTCATCGGCGGCCTGGTTGCGTTGGCTTTGCGGCGTTGGTTCAAGACTTGGTCGGCACGCTTTCTGGTGGCGATCTGTACGGGTGTGATTGCCGGGGAGAGTCTCACCGGTATCGGCCTTGCCCTGGGGCGCGTTCTGACTCGCTAGGCATCTGGACTGCCGTATACTGTGGTCTCCTCGGCGCCGGACTCGGAGGTGCGGCGCCCCGCTCTTCGGTTGGGACGAAAGCCATGCCAGAGATTCTGATCGTCGGGATCGCCACGGTCGACGCGATCGCCCGGCCGATCGATCAGTTTCCGTCGCCAGGCGGGTTGCTGTTTTTCGATAAGGTGACATTTGCGACCGGCGGATGCGCGGTCAACTGCTCGATGGCGCTGGCCAAGCTCGGCACCGCGTGCGCGGTGGTCACGCGCGTGGGCCGCGATGTGCTCGGCGACTTCGTGGTGGCGGAGCTTGAACGGCACAATTTGCCGACCAGCGGCGTCGTGCGTGACGCCGATGCCAGCACGGCGTTTACGTTTGCGGCAGTAGGTTCGGATGGTGAACGCCGGTTCCTGCACACTGTTGGCGCGAATGCCAAGATATGCCGGGCGGACGTGCCCAGCGAGCGGCTGGCCGGCGGGGGCATCGTGTTCGTCGCCGGGACGATGCTGATGGATACGCTCGACGGCGAGGAGACCGCGGCGTTGCTGGCGGAAGCGCGGTCCGGGGGAGCGACCACGTTGCTCGACACGGTATATGACGAGTCGGCGACATCCGAGGAATGGCGACGCCGGGTCGGTCCGGCCCTGGCTGAGCTGGACTATTTCATTCCTTCGTATGCGGAGGCGCGAGCGTTGACGGGACGGGACGACCCACCGGCGATCGCCCGCGTGTTGCAAGCTGATGGGGCGCGGCACGTGGTGATCAAGCTGGGCGGACGGGGGGTGTTCTGTTGTGACGCCGATGGGCGCGAGGCACTGGTGCCCGCCTTCCAGGTCGACGAGGTCGTGGACACGACCGGCGCGGGCGACTGTTGGTCTGCCGGGTTTCTGATCGGCTTGCAGAGCGAGCTGCCGATCGAGCAGGCCGCCCGGCTGGGCAACGCGGTCGCAGCGCACGGGGTTCAGGCTCCGGGTGCGGCGACCGGCGTCAAGTCGTTGGAGAGCGTTCGCGAGTTTATGCGGCAAGCGCCGCTCACTCGCGAAACATAGCCGCTTGTTTGCGCTGCTACGTGTGCGATCTAACGGTGCGAATCTCATCGGGTTTGAATGGAGTGGGCCGGGCGACGCGGGAGTCGTATCTGATGAGATCACTCGCGCCATGACGCAGGTTCACGCAAGCACGATCCGGCCGCTACTGATCTGCGCGGCAGTGATGGAGGCGGCATTCGTATTGATCCACGCAGCGCGTGACCCCGCCGAACAAGTCGCGCTGGTGCTGGTGAGCTATCTGGTCAGTGGGATCGCGTTCGGCTGGTTGCTGTGGCGTCTGGGAAAGACAGGTGCGGGCGGCTCGTCGCGTGCGATGATTGTCGTTCTCGTGGCGGGGGGGGTTGTGTTTCGGCTAACGTTGCTCCCGCTCTCGCCGGCGACGAGTCAGGACGTGCAACGCTACCTGTGGGAGGGGTTGGTGCAGCTCGAGGGCTTCAACCCGTACGCGCTGCCACCGACGGCGGAACAGCTCGCGCCGCTGGCCAAGCAGCACCTGGAGACCTGGCGCCTGATCAATCACGCTGACATTCCCGCAGTCTATCCGCCGACCGCGCAGTTTCTGTTCCTGTGCAACGCGGCAGTATTCGGCGGCTCGCTGCTGGGGTGGAAGTTGATTCTACTGGTCTTGGACGGACTGCTTGCCATTGGTGTGGTAATACTGCTCAAGGAGCGCTCACACGCGCTGGTCGGGCTGGCCGGAGTGCTGTGGTGTCCACTGCTGCTGATCGAGACATACGAGGGCGGACACCTGGACGTGATCGGGGCGGCGTTGACGGTGCTCGCGATCGTTGCGATGAGTCGCGGGCGGCCGATTCTATCCGCATTCGCATTAGGGCTGTCCATCAACGTCAAGTACCTGTGGCCACTGTTGTTGATGATCATCCTGGCTCGTCAGGCCGGGCGCGGGCGACGCTGCGCCGTCTTCGTCACGGTAACTTTGGCAGTGGCCGTCGCGAGCTGGATTCCGTACCGGGCCGGCGTTGAGAGCGCCGTAGCTACGGCGCTTATGTTTGCCGAGCACTGGACGTTCAATGATGTGATCTTCGAGCAACTGCGCGGGTTGCCCGGCCCGCGCTGGTTGCCGATGGCGCTCGTGACCGGTGTTCTGGCGGGTCTGGCGGGTCTGCTGGCGGTTCGCCAGCCGCGAGATATCTGGCGTGATGCGTGGCTGTTGACCGGGACCGCATTGCTCCTGGGACCGGTCGCTTATCCCTGGTATTTCATCTGGATTGTGCCCGGGCTGGCGCTGCGCCCGCCAATCTGGCTGACAATCTGGGTGCTGAGCGTGCCCGCGCTGCATCTGGTGGATTGGCATTACGTCAGCACCGGCCAGTGGGACGCGATGCCCTGGCTGTGGTACATCGTCGGCGTGGTCCCCGCCGTTTTCTTGGTGCGAGCCTGGTGGCGTCGCGTGGCTCAGACAGATGAAGGCGTGCCGCAGGCGTGAGGCGCATCTCGGCCGCGATCACTCAGCGTCGCCGGTTGCTCGGGCATCTTCGAGTAACGTGCGGAACCGCACGGCTTCGTCCGGCCGGTCCCAGGCTTCGTAGAGGTCGATGATGCGCTGGCGCGCTTCGAGCGTTCGCGTGTGCGTCGTGCCGTGCCGCTGCTCGATCTCCGGATAGCTCCCCAGCAGAAGTTGCTCGGCTTCCTCGTAGCGGCCCAACGCGGCCAGACAGCTACCCAAAACGCTTTCGGTAACCGCGGCGCTTTGCCACTTGCCGTCGCTGAGCGCCTCCCGCTCGAACCGGAGAGACTCACGCAGCACCGGTTCGGCGGCGGCGGGCTGACCCAGATCGACCAGCACGCTCCCAAGCAGACTCAGCGTGCGGGCGATGTCGGGATGGTTCTCTGGCAGCGTCTTCCGCCGAATCTCCAGCGCCTCGCGATACAGCTTCTCCGCTTCGGCGTAGCGGTCCTGACAGTGCACCAGCCAACCGAGGTAGTGCAGACTCGTGGCCACATTGGGGTGCATGTTGCCCAGGAGCCTACGGCGGATGGTAAGTGCGTGCCGGTACAACTGTTCCGCCTCGGCCTCGCGATTCTGCGCCGCCAGCGCGCCGGCCAGGTTGTCCAGGTTTAACGCGACCTCGGGATGCTCCTCCCTGTAAGCCCTCTGGCGTACGGCCAGGGCTTCGCGGTAGAGACGCTCGGCGGCGACGTACTCTCCGAGATTATGCAACACCCAGGCTAGGTTGTTCAGAGTGCCGGCCAGCTCGGGGGCATCGTCGTCGAGCAGCTCGCGCTGGATCGCCAACGCCTCGCGGATCAAATCCTGTGCCTCGGCGTAGCTGCGCGTGTCCACCAGCAAGCCGCCCAACATGTTCAGATTGGCTGCCAGAGCCTGGCGCTCGTTCGGATGCTCGCGGAGGATCGCCAGCGCCCGACGGTAGCTCCGCTCGGCCAGCGCATACTCGCCGCGGGCCTGCTGCAACGCGGCCAGGGCCGTGAGGCTTTCCGCCACGTCCAGATGTTCGTCACCGAGGATTTCCTGACGCGCTCTCAGCGCAGCTTGCAGGAGCACTTCGGCATCCTCGTACAACCCGAGGCGAGTATAGGTGTTGCCGATTGTGTTACGCACCGCCGCGGCGACCAACGGCGTGTCGCCCAGCTCCGCTTCCAGCTTTGCGACGGCCTCGTCGAGCACGGCCCGAACCGTGACGTCGGGGCCTCTCATGGTCGCCGCGTCGAGCGAGGCGAGCATGTTCTGAAGGAAGGCCCGGGTCCGCTCAGAGGTGGTTCGCTGAGCGATGGCCTCGTCGCGCTGGGTGCGCGACTCAGCCTCGGCCGATGTCGCGCGGGCTGCCAGCCACGCCATCCCCCCCGAACCCAGGATGAGGATTGCGATCGCCGCCCCCACGCCGCCGACTACTGCCTTGTTGCGCTGCGCGAACTTGTGCAGGTGGTACCAGGCACCCGCCGGCCGCGCCGCGATCGGCTCGTCGCGCAGGTAACGTTCCAGGTCCGCTGCCAGAGCCGAGGCGGACTGGTAGCGGCGGCTGACGTCCTTCTCGAGCGCTTTGCTCACGATCGTCTCGACGTCACCGCGGAAGACCTTGTTGACCGAACTGAGCGGAGTGGGCTCCTCATCCCGGATGATGCGGACCGCTTCCGGGATGATCTTCCGTCGCACGTCGTACGGCAGGCGCCCGGTGAGGAGTTCGTACAGTACGACGCCCAGCGAGTAGACGTCGGAGCGTGTGTCCA
>Ga0180434_10005146_pt1 | contig 15580 bp, 11 predicted proteins | sample SS_ome_7_FD_132453 | JGI IMG/M metagenome (GOLD analysis project Ga0180434, IMG submission 132453) | Hypersaline lake sediment archaeal communities from the Salton Sea, California, USA - SS_1_D_2 metaG | ecosystem: Environmental > Aquatic > Non-marine Saline and Alkaline > Hypersaline >...
AGCCGAGGACCTGGACGTTGACCGTTGCCTCGCCACGCTCGACTCATGGGCCGCCCGCGTCCGCCGGGAGACCGAGGCGTCATCTGTATCGTGTCCGAGACCCGCAGTACGCCGAGCATTACCGGAACTCCGAGGCCTACTTCCGGGCCTCGATGCTTCTTCAGGTCCTCCAAGAGGATTGTGCCGTTCATTACAATAAGGACCGCGTGCGGGACGTCGACTTCAACGACTCCCGCGACCTGTTCCTGCACGGCATGGTGGGCAGCGACAACGGCGGGACCTGCGTTTCCATGCCCGTCCTGTACGTGGCCGTGGGGCGGCGGCTGGACTACCCGATGTACCTGGCGCTGGCGAAGGCGCACGTCTTCGCGCGGTGGGATGACCCCGAGTCCGGCGAGCGGTTCAACATCGAGGGCGCGGGGGAGGGGTTCTCATCCTACCCGGACGCGCATTACCGGACGTGGCCGATGACGTTGACCCAGGCCGACCTGGCGACGGGCCATTACCTGACGTCGCTGACCCCGGCGGAGGAATTGGCGGTCTTTCTGGCGGCGCGGGGCCATTGCCTGGAGGACACGGGCCGCTTGCCGGAAGCGCGGCTGGCGTACGCCCGGGCCCATCGCCTCGACCCGAAGTCCAGGGAGTACCTCGGTTTCCTGGCCCACGCGTCGGGCGGCAGGTTCGGACGGCCGCAGATGGCCGAGGCTCGCCGGCGCCGGCCGCGCGATCCGCTCGACGCCCTCCGCCGCATCGAGGCGATCAACGCGTACAACCGCCGGCGGATGGGGCCGCGTGACCCTGCCGTGCCGCAAGTTCCCGGTGCCCCCGGAAGCCCCGCTCCGAGGCGATGGCCGTATCCGGGCGGGCCGGTTCGGCCCGGTGCCCCACGGCCGTAGAAGTCGAGGGAGAGTACCGGCTCCGGCCGGGGCGACCGGCGAGGCGGGCACCGGAACCTTCCCGGATTCTTTCAGCGCTATTGCAGCGCGCAGACGCCCCCGGAGGCCATCACTTGCCATCACTCGCCAGGATCGGGGGTTAGGTAAGCGGAGCGGCGGAGGGGTCGTAAGTGGCGCACGTTTCGCCACTTGGCACGGCTTGTCATGACCTGACAATGGTGGAGCCGAGGGGATTCGAACCCCTGACCTGCTGATTGCGAACCAGCCGCTCTCCCAACTGAGCTACGGCCCCACGGCCGATTGTTCCATTATAATCGCCCGCTCGGATGATTCAAGACCGGAGGCACCACACGCCTTCTCCCCTCCGCGACGCGTCCTTGGTCATCGGGGCTTGGTCATGGGTCATTCGCGCCGTCGCCGGCCCCCCGGGACGGCGGCCGGGAGGCTCGCGGCAGTCTCCGAGCCCGCCCACGTCAGAACGTCGAAATCGATGCTCCAGTGTACCCGCCGGAGGGGGCAAAGCACGGCAACCGGCACCTGCAGGGAGGCGATCGAGCACCCACCCAGGCACTCGCCTCTTCAATCCAGCGGATTCATCACCAGGCCCGACAGCGCTTTCGGATAGAAATACGTCGACTTGGCCGGCATGCGTTCGCCGGCATCGGCCACCTGCTGGAGGCTTTCGACGGGCAGCGGTTTGAGGAGGACGGCGGCGTCGGCGTCGCCCTCGTGAACGGCGTCGAAGGCTTCCTGGGCCAGATGGACGTACTGTCGGCGTAGCCCATCCGCGTCGTCGACGGCCTGGGGCAGATCCTCGCCGAGGAGGACGCGTTCCAGGATGGCCACGTCGAGCCGGCGCCAGGCCTCCGATTTCTCCGGCGCCAGGCGGTCCATCACGTCCGGGCGTTTCAGCGTCAGGAGGAAGGCCTTGGAGGTATCGCGTGTCCAGAGCCCCAGGGTATGGGCGGGGGCCTGGCGGAGGTGCTCGCGCAGGCGCGGACTGGTGGCCTCGACACCGGCAAATTCCTGCCAGGCAAAATGGCGGCGGCTGGCCTGGCGGAGGCGGTCGGCCGTCAGGTCCCCCAGCCCGCGGAGCACGCGGTGGGCTGGCAGAATCGCCAGGCCCGGATGGTGCATCGAGACGCACAGCATCAGGACGAAGGCGGCGGGGTGGTCCGGGCCCACGTCCTGGCCCGCCTCCTGAAGTTCCCGCCGGTACGCCTGGGCCACCTCGTAGCGGTGATGGCCGTCGGCAATGTAGAGGGGCGCATCGGCCAGGGTCTCGGCGACGCGCTCCGCCAGGCCCGCATCGGAGGAGGCGAACAGCCGATGCACCACGCCGTCGGCATCGACGGTCTGGGCGAGCGCCTCGTCGCGGACGACCTCGTGGAAGAGGTCCGGCACGAGGTTGTCCGGGTCCGGGTAGAGCGAAAAGATGGGCGAGAGGTTCGCGCGGACAGCCCGCAACAGGCGAAGCCGGTCGCGCAACGGCTCCTCCACCGTCTCCTCGTGGGGGAAGACCTTGCCCGTGCCGAACTCCTCCAGCCCGACGCGGGCCAGGATCCCCTCCCGCCGGTACGACCGGCCCTCCACCTGGAACTCCTGCTGGTATAGGTAGAGGGACGGCTCGGCGTCGCGGACGAGGATGCCGGCGCGTTTCCATTTCTCCAGGAAATCGGCGGCCCGGGTGTAGCGGTTGTGGCCGTCGTCGTCGCCGGGCTCGTCCCGTCCGAGGATGAGCCGGACCACGTTGTGCGGGTGGGTGCGGTACAGTTCCTCCCGCGCCTCGGGGGCGATGCAGTCGTACGGCGGGGCAGTCACGAGCGCCAGGCTCAGCGGGTCCGCCGTGTTGTACCGCAGCGCGCGGAACGGTCGAACATCGGCCATGGGCGAGGCGTCCCCTTCCCCCGGTGTCCCCTTGTGTGGTGACTGGCGAGCCGCGGCCATAAGGCCGGGAGCCGACACCCTGCGATGGCATCCCTTCCGACCAGACTACACGGGACGGCCTGCCTCCGCAAGGGGCGTCGGCCTTCGGGCCGCGCCTACCGGCCCCGCCCGTGTGGGCGATCGACGGTCAACTGCGCAAACGGTCGCGGAGGCGCGCCCGGCCGGGCGAGCCTCCGCGAATCGGTCCGCGCCGCCGGCACAACATCGTCGGCAGGCGCGCTGCCGCCACTGTGGATGACGCGCTGGCTTATCCGTGACCGGACCGCCGGCGAGCCCACCACGTCATCCCGACGCCGAGGAGCAGCATGGCGAACGTCGCCGGTTCCGGGATAGGGGGCCGATCACCGTGGACGCGGATCACGTCGTTGCCGCAGCCCCACGTCATCTGGGCGCTCCACTCCTGCGGCAGTGCGTCGAGTTCCAGGATGCTTGGGTCGAAGGTGTACTGGAGCAGGTGGGTGCCGTCCTCCACTCCGCCGTAGTCGAAGACGTCGGCCAGAACGCCGCCCGTGCCGACCCGCTGCTCCGTGTCGATGTCGGCCGAGACCGCGAGGGCGCCGACGATGTGGGGGATGGTGGCGTCCGGGCCGTAGTCGTTCGCCCGGAGGCGCGTGTCGCCGTAGTAACTGCGCGATTGATCATGGAGGCCGACGACGTCGCCGTCCGCGTCGAGCCGGTACACCGAGCCGGGCGCCAGGCCCTGGTATGCGTCCGAGGTGACGATGCCGAAATCCTGATCGTCCACCGTGATCATCAGGTCGCCCAGATACCACGTGTTGCCGACCGCTTCCGTGGAGGGATAGTTGCTGGCGACGAGCAGCACCTGGACCTGGTTTTCGCCGGGCCGGACGTACATCTCCTCCAGGTCGAAGCCCTCGCCGGTCGACCCGCCCGGACTCGGCTGGTAGCCTACGCCGCCGGGGTAGTCGAGGGGCGCGTAGTCGTTCTGGATGGTCATCCAGAGTCCGAGCCCGTCGTCGTACGTGCTGGCCTGGTTCGGGCGTGTGAACGGCGCCACGCCCCAGCCGGTCACGTGCCCGGAGTCGTCGACCAGACCGGCCAGCGCGCCGCCGGCCAACAGGTGCACGGTAAGAGCCGCCACGAGTGTTCTGCGCATGCTTGCCTCCTTCGCAAGGTTACGTGGCCCGCAGGGGGGCCCGCTTGTGGATCCGCGTCCGGGGCGAGCGCGTAGGGGAGAAGGCCGCCGACCGGCGGCCATCGCGGGACCACTAGGGAACTCTAATCACGAAGGCGGGGACGTCAAACCGGCTGCCGCTGCCGCGGGGCGTCGGCAGGGTGGGAGCCCGCCCCGCAGTCGGCAAAATCCTGCCTTACGGGACGAAAAACGCGGATTTGCCGGCGGCAGACAGGGCTCCGACTGCCGCCCGGACACCGCCGGTTTCCACTCCCATCCCGTGCGCGCACCCCGGAGAAAATGAGCGAAAAAAGTGAAACTGCCGCGCTGAACAGACAGACGACCGACGACCTTGGGTCGCCGGGCGGGCGCGGGGACGCCGTCGCAATTCACCGTTGAGCCGGCGACGGCACGTCGCCGGCCGTTCGACGTTCGCGCAGTACTTCTCACGAAAGCGCGGTGGGCAGGACTGCCCACCGCGCTCAAACCCCGCCTTCCCGGCGACCTCCGGTCGCCGGCTCAACAGCGCTTTCGTGCGACTGTTCGTGTCACGCCTTACCGCCCTGCCAGGCGCGTCTTCGTCGCGTTCGCCCCGCCGTTGATGTGATACAGCAGCGGCAGGGGCCGGTCGGTGCGCTCGATGAAATCGGGCCGGGCCTGCCACGGCGTCACGCTCAGCACGTTCGCCAGGTCCATCCAGTGCTCCAGGCGGGCCGGCGCCAGGTCCCACGTCATATGGAAATGATTCGCCGGGGCGAACTGCTTGTACTCCGGCATCGAGGCGTACGTCGGCACGACCCATGTGTGCGGCCAGGTGGGGGTGGAGGTGTTCGCGACGGCCTTGGCGAGTTCCTCCGGCAGGTCGGTGGTGGAGGCCTCGTCCCAGATGAGGCTGAAGCAGCCGGTCACCGTGGAGAAGGCCAACCGGCCGGCGATCCCCTCGATGCCGCCCGGCGAGACGAACGCCACGCTGTTGCCCCCGCCGGGGAAGTAGTGGAGTTCCGCCCCGGGCATGGAGACGCGCGCCAGGTTCGCCTCGGGCGGGTCGCCGGGCCGGCCCGCCCAGTCGAGGCTCGCCGAGCCGGAGTTGTCGCCGTCCACCAGGCCTCGCCGGGCCCATACCTCCTCGCCGGTGTAGGAGACGCCGAGCGAATCGGCGAGTCGGCGAATCTCCCACGGTTCCCACACCTTCCGGAAATCCATAAAGAGCGGCGGGTGCCCGCCTGACAGCCACGTCATGAACAGCATCGTCAAGGCCCCCTGGACGTCGGCCTCGGTGGCAAAGGGGACGGGGGCCTTCGGCCCGCGGTGGTCGAACGTGGAATTGAAGAGGCTCTCGGCGGCGTCGCAGATGGGCAGCGGAAGGCCGCGCGCGTCCGAACCCCATTCCAACTGGTTCATAAAGCCGCCGCCGACGGCGTCCACGTCGTCGAGCAGGTTGCGCATGATGAGGTACATGGCCAGGCCGCGGTCAAACTTCTCGCTTGCCCCCTCTTGCGAGAGATCCAGCCGATCGCCCACATGCTCATCAATCCACGCGCGAAGATCTTTAAGTTCGGACTTATCATACGCTTCCTTCCGGAGCATGTCGGCCAGGAGTTTCATGTCCAGCCGCGTGATCTCCAGGCCGAACGTTTGCCGCGTCGGCAGGACGTGCGCCAGGGCCGTCTCCATCCCCATGGAATCGTGGCCGAAGACGACGATCCGCCGGCCCTTGAGGCCGGCCCGCGTGAGGGCGGCGTAGCACCAGTCCACGAGGGCGTCGGCGGTGGACTCGGTCATCTCCGGCTCGGGGCCCGTATCGGGCCAGGTGCCGACGTTCAGGGCCGCGAGGCGGCCCATCTGGGCCAGCGCCCCGTTCAGCGCATGGGCGTACACGACGCCGGGCTTCGGCCCCGAGTTGCCGCACGTGATATTGAGCGGCACGTCGTCCGGGAAGTGCGCCAGCAGGCTGATGGTCGTCAGTTGCGGGAACGCCCACGTGTCCGGCACGCAGACGAGGGCGCCGACGCCGGCGTCCAGAAACTGCCGGGCCACCAGGTCCGCCTGCGCCTCGCCGTCCACGAGCACGGGCGAGTAGACGACGTCCACGGGCGAGCCGTCCGGCATGCGGACGCGTTCGGCCACCAGGTCGGCCGTCATCCGCGCGATGTTAGCGGCCCGGGCACGGGACGCCTCGTCAATCCGCGGGTCGCACGGCGCGAACACGCCGAACGTCACGCCCCCGGCCGACGGGGCGTCGGCTTCTTCCAGGCGCTTGGCCTTGGCCATGGTGAGCCCCCTTATTGTTGTCTCGCGAAAATCATGCGTGGTTCTTTTATGCGTCCTCCTCCAGCACCTTCCGGCGGAAGGCCTCCACCTCCATGCCCCGGACGTGCGCAATCTGCCCGTCGTCGAGCGGCGTGGGATTCCCCGCCACCACCGCCGCCATCTGCAGCAGGGCGGCGTCCTCGATAATCAGCATCTTGTTGTACGCGTCCCGCCAGTTGATGCCGAGCGTCAGGAACCCGTGGTTCCGCAGGCTGACCGCGGCCGTGCCGTCGGCGACGGCCTCGGCGACGGCCTCGGCGATCTCGGTGCTCGAGGGCTTGATGAACGGAAGGTAGGCGATGTGGTCCACGTACGCGACGAAGTCCGGCGTGAAGGGCAGGATCTCCATGCCGCCGGCCACCAGGCCCGTCGCCCTCGGCGGATGGGCGTGGCAGACGACGCCGGCGTCCGGCCGGGCCTTCAGGCACAACTGGTGCATCTCCCATTCGCTGGTCGGGCGCGGGCCGGAGACCACCTCGCCCGTCTCCAGATTCAGCACGGACCAGGCCTCGTCCGGCACGCGGTCCACGTCGTAGCCGCTCGGCGTGCAGACCAAGTGCTCGCCGTCGCGGGCGCTCGTGTTGCCGCCGGGACCGGCCACCAGGCCCTTGGCCATCATGAGGCGTCCGAGTTCCTTCAGGGCATCGATTGCCGACATGGTTTCCTTTCCTTGCGCGTGTCTCTCGACCGGCCCGCCGGGCAGTGCTCCGGCTGCGGCATCGGATACCCGCTATCTCACGATGGCGGCTCGAACGGCGCCGCGCCAGCCACAGCCGCCTCAGCGGACCTTGTACGCCACCGTCATGCCGTCCTTCTTCTCTATCGAGGCCCGGAGCGTGACGGCATCGTAGTCCGGGTTCTCGTCCAGGTAATCCAGAAAATCGCGCATGGCGCCGGCGTACCGGATGGCGTTGTCCGCCACGATGACCGCGCCGGGCGCAAGTTTCGGCTCCAGGACCTTGAAGTACCGCATGTAGTCGCTCTTCTTGGCATCGAGGAACACGAAATCGACTTTGCCTTCGAGTTCCGGAAGCATCTTCAGGGCGTCGCCCGTGATGCACGTGACGGTGTCCTGGAGGCCGATCTTGCGGAGGTTCTCTCGGCATTCGTCGGCGATCTTGGGGTTGATCTCGATGGTCTCCAGGTGGCCGCCCGTCCGCTCGAAGGCGATGCCCATGTGCATGGCGCCAAAGCCCTTGTACGAGCCGACCTCCACGCCGTGCTTCGCCCCGCTCGCCTCGACCAGGATCCGCAGGAGCACGGCGTCGCCGGGCGTGGTGTCGAGGCCCGTGCGGTGGAAGTTCTCAAGAAACCGTTCGCGTTCGGCATGGGACATGCGGCCCTCCTTGCCGCCGGCGCCCATCGCGGCGCCGAGAAGGGCGAGCATAGCAGCGAGACCGAAGATTGCGAGGCCGAATCGTTTCATCGCGCGTCTCCTTGCCGATTCTGGGTGCTCGAGTATTATAGCAGACAGGCGGCAAAAGGCACCCCGGATTCACCGCCCCCCCGAGGCGCTGCGCGCCCGAGCCGCGACCGTGAGGTCGCGGGTATCACACCCCTGCGTGCAATGCTCCCGTTGCGGCATTGGATACCCGCCATCTCACGATGGCGACTCGGGCCGCGCGCCGTACCACACTGAGGCGCGGCGGCGCGCTAACCATTCTGGTATACTGTGGCTTTCACGCCAGCGCAGAACCACAAGGACGTTCCATGACCTGCAAGTGGTACAACGTCTGCCCCATGAAGTACTTCACCGACGCCGGCCGGCTCGACCCGAAATGGGTCAATATGTATTGCAAGGGCGACTGGCGATCGTGCGTCCGGTACCAGATGGAATCGCGCGGCCAACCGCACCCCGACCACATGCTGCCGGATGGCAGCCTGGACGACCGCCTCCGCGACCGCTGACGCCGGCGAAAGAGAGCGCGGCGGGTCTCCGTACCCCCCGCCTGCCGAGCCGGCAGCGCCCCGAGCCGCGACCGTGAGGGCGCGGGTATCACACCCCGGCGCGCCATGCTCACGCGCCAGTATAGCGTACCCGCCATCTCAGCCGCCTTCGCCAGCCTACTCCGCCGTAGCAGCCTCGGCTGCGAAGGCTGAAAGGCTGCGGCGGGGCAGGCGATGGCGGCTCCGCGGCGCGCCGTTTCGCCGCGCGCGAAGGCGTAGTATACTATGTGCGCCATGACCGACCCGTTCCCCGACAAAGACCGGTTCCGCGGATGCCTCGTCGGCCAGTGCCTGGGCGATGCGCTCGGCATGCCCGTCGAGGGCGCCTCCCGGGCCGCGTGCCGACGCTACGTCGAGGCCGTCGTCCGCCCGGCCCGGCCGCCGGACCGCGGTCGAGGACCGTTCCCGTTCGGCCAGTACACGGACGATTCGCAACTCGCCCGCGAACTGCTGGAATCGTACGTCCTGGTCCGACGGTTCGAGCCGGTGGACTACGCCCGCCGCATCGCGGAGATCTTCGCCGAGGGGCGCATCGTCGGCCAGGGGCGGGCCACCGCCGAGGCCGCCCGCCGACTCCAGCAGGGCGTCGCCTGGGATGAAGCCGGCACGCCGCCGCACGCCGCCGGGAACGGCTCCGCCATGCGCGCCGGACCGGCCGGCCTGATGGCCTTCGCCGACCCCGACCGCCTGATCCGCATCGCGACCGACCAGGGCCGCATCACCCACGCCGACCCGCGGTGCTCGGCCGGCGCGGTGGCGGTGGCGGGCGCGGTGGCCCTGGCGCTTCGGCCGGGACCGCTCGAGCCGCACCGCTTCGCCGCGACCCTCGCCGAGTGGGCCGGCCGCGTCGAACCGACCTTCGCCGAGGCCCTCGCCCATTTGCCCCAGTGGGCCGCCATGCCGGAGGAGGAGGCCCTGCCCGCCGTCGCCGTCCAGGGTCTCGCGCCGGCCGAGCGGCACCGGTTCCCGGACGATTGCATTACGCCGTTCGTCGTGCCGAGCGTCCTCTGGAGCCTGCGGGCGGTGCTGGCCTGGCCGGACGATTACCTGGCGGCGATGGCGTCGGCCATCGGGTGCGGCGGCGACGTGGACACCACGGCCGCCATGGCCGGCGCCGTCAGCGGCGCCCGCCTCGGCCTCGCCGCCCTGCCGAAGGACCTGGCCGGCCGACTGACGGACCGCGGCACGTGGGGCCTGGCGGACCTGGTTGCCCTGGCCGACGAGGCCTGGGCTGCGGCCCGCCCGGCCGGGGCGGACAGCGAGTGACAAATGTCAAATGAGAAATGACCAAGCACGCTTCGCGTAAGGGAAACCGGTCTTATCGCCGAGGGTGCGGAGACCTGCCGCCCATATAATCACCCTCACCTCGCCCCTCTCCCATCGAGGGAGAGGGTGAAGGGGGCCTTCCGCGGCTGGCGGGCTACTCCCGACGTTGCCACTCGTCCGCCGTGGGGAAGTCGTCCGGCACCTTCTGGGTGACCTTGCCTGTGGCGGCCCACTCGGCGCCACGCTGCAGAGTGACGATGAAGGCCACGCTCTTCATCTGGGTGACCGAGTGGCCGAGCACGGTGTGGAAGCAGCGACCGTCGCCCCATCGGATGTCCATCAGGGCCGGCTCGTGCCGACCCGTGCCGCGCTTCTTCTTTTCCGCGAGGGCGGTCGCGAGCACGGTCAGGTTCTTCGCGGGGCCGCGGAGGCTGTGGTACAGTTCCTCCTTCGAGTGCATGAACTTCTCGGGCAGACCCTTCATCACGGGGTGGTTGGGTTTGCGGGCGACGATCTGGATGGGGTACTGCGGCCCGTGGCTGCCGCCCCGGCCGGGGCTGGTGTCGCGGACGGGTTTGCCGTCCTTGTAGTAGACGTACGGGCCGGACTTCTCGTTCCGGCCGCCCCATCCGCCGAGGCCGATGATCTCGTTGTATTCCTTCCACTTGCCGAAGGCGTTGTCGGCCGCGTGCACCACGACGACTCCGCCGCCGCCCTTGACGTAATCGAGGAAGGCCTGGTTGGTCTCGTCCGGCCAGGGTTTGCCGTTGTAATTGAGGAGGACGACGTCGTAATCGGCGAACTTGGGCTTGAAGCCGCTCATGTCCTCCTTCTTGCCGGGCGAGGTGGCCACCTCCACCGTGAAGACGCCCGAATCCTCCAGGATCTTCTTCATGACGGGCGTTGTGGCACGCCAGTTGTGGTTGTTCTGGCCGTCCACGATGAGACACTTCAGGGACGGGTGGCCGGCGGGGGCGGCCGAGGCAGTCAGCAGGACCAGGCCCGCCAGGACGGTCGTCAGCAACAGCGTTCTCGCGCGCATCGGGGTCTCCTTGACGAGGGTTCCGTACCCGGTGAATACTACAATGCGACGTCAGCCTTTTGCGCGGTGGGTCTGGAGCACCCACCGCGCTGGAGAGGGCGTTTTCGGGGCGGCGCGGCGGGTGCGGAGATTTACCCGCCGGAGGCGGGCCCGCCGCGCACGAGTGAGCGTTGTAGGGTTAAACGCGCCCGGCACCCGGCGGTGCCGGACGAATCCCCACTCGTTCTTCTCTAGGCCTCCTCCTTGAGCGCGAGCGCCCCCGTCGGGCAGACGGCGGCGCACTCGCGGGCGGCCTCGGCCAGGCCGTCGGCGAGGGAGTCCTCGAACGGCACGCCGACCCGGACGTCGAACCCGCGGCCGATGAAGGCCAGGCCCAGCCGCTCCCGCCGACGCTCGCACACCTGGACGCACAGGCCGCACGAGATGCACTTGGCCGGCTCGTAGACGATGTCCGGATGACGGTCGAAGATGCGGACCCGCCGCCGGGGGCCCGTGTGCCGGTTCGGCGTCGCGCCGTAGCGGGCGGCCCAGTATCGGAGCAGGCAGTCCTCGGCGGCCCGGCAGTCGCAGTGGAGGCACCGGGCGGCTTCCATGGCCGCCTCGCCGCCCGTCAATCCCTTCGCCGGGCCGGCCTCCGGCTCCACCCGGGCGATGGCCGAGGCCGTGGCAAGGAACTCGGCCAGTTCGTCGGCGTCCGGCCGGCCTAGGCGGGTCGTGAACGGTCGGCCCGGGGCCGCCACCGTCTCGCCCGCCAGGTGCCCGCGGATGCACGCGGCGGCGGCGGCACCGTCGGCGACGGCGCGGACGGCCATTTTGCGAGGCCGGACGCATCCGCCTGCCGCGAACACGCCCGGCTGCGGCGTCGCGTGCGTCTCGGCGTTCACCTCGAGGCCCTGCTTGCCGGCGGGCAGACCGAGCCCTCCCGCGTCCGTCCGCTCCAGGCTGCCCACGGCGACGAGGACGGCGTCGAACTCGGCGGTAAGGTCATCAAGCCCCATGTCTTGCCCCACGCACGTGCCAAGGCGAAACGCCGCGCCCAGGCGCCGGATGAGGGCGACCTCGGCGTCGAGGACAGCGGGCGGCAGGAGATCGTCGTCCACGGCGTATCTCAGGGCCCCGCCGGCGGCATCGCTCTCGTCGAGGACTGTGACGGCGTGGCCGGCCCGGAGCAGGTGCCAGCCGGCCAAGAGCCCGGCCGGGCCCGCCCCGACGACGGCGACCCTTTTGCCGGTCTCGGCGGCAGGCTCCGGCAAAACGGAATCGCCGGCAGCCAAATCGGCGTCGGCGGCGTAGCGGTGGAGGAGGCGAATGGCGACGGGCGCATCGTGCAGGCCACGGCGGCAGCCCTTCTCGCACGGGGCGGGACAGATACGGCCGAGCGTCGCAGGCAGCACCAGCGCGGCCCGGGCGGTGGCGGCGGCGGCCCGAACGTCGCCGGCCAGGATGTGCCGGATCATCCGCGGGATGGCCAAATGCGCCGGGCAGACCGTCTCGCACGGGCCGAGGCAGTCGGCCGGGTGGTCCGAGAGGAGCAGTTCCAGGGCCCGCCGACGAGCGGCGTGGACCTCGTCGGTCTCGCTCTCGACGACCATGCCGTCGGCGGCGGGGGCGGTGCAGGACGGGATCAGCCGGCTGCGGGCCACGTCCTTCACCACGCAGACCATGCACGAGGTGGACGCCGCGAAACCGTCGCGATGGCACAGGGTGGGAATCTCGATGCCGATTGCGCGGGCGGCGTCCAGCACCGTCGCCCCGTCGGGCACGGTTATGTGCTTGCCGTCGATGACGAGTTCGGGCATTTACCGCCGATCCTTTTTCACCGCAGAGAGCGCAGAGAGAGACAGAGAAAAGACGGACGGCGAGAGAGAAACGGCCAAACGGCAACAGCGGCGTTTGTGTCTACTCGGGGAGTTCATGGATAAGCCTCTTGATACCGGCCTTCAATACCTTCACATTGAAGTTGATGAAAAGGCCCAGGTGTTTCTTCGCCAGCCGAAGGTACGATAGCAGTTGGGCCTCGTGGATGGGCTCGAGACGATCCACCGACTTCATCTCAATGATCACGGCGTCCTCGACGAGAAGGTCAAGGCGGTACGCACAATCGAGCGTCACGTCCCGGTAGCGGAGAGGGAGTTCCTTTTGCCGCTCGACCCTCAGCCCCCGCTGCACGAGTTCATAAGCCAGGCACGCTTCGTACGCGGATTCGAGCAGGCCCGGCCCCAGTGCGCGATGCACCTCGATCGCCGCCCCGATGATTGTTTCAGTGATCCGGTTCACATTGCCTGGCATTGGGGTTGTCCTGGCACAGTTTCTTGCCGTGTGGTTCTGCCTTTCTGCTAATCTGCCGCCGTTTTTGCTGTTGCTGTTTCTCTTCTTTCCCGCCTTTCTCTGTGTTCTCTGCGTTCTCTGCGGTGAAATTCGAGCGTCAGTGAACCTCCACCGCGTCGACGGGGCAGACCTGTCGGCAGGTGTCACAGCGGACGCATTTTTCCGGGTCGATCTCGTGCTGCTCGTACGGCCGCATCTCGATGGCCTCGGCCGGGCAGCGCTGGGCGCACCGCGTGCACCCGATGCACTCCTCGTTGATGGAGTAGGTGATGAGGGCCTTGCACCGACCGGCGGGGCATCGGCCGTCGATGTGGGCCTCGTACTCGTCGCGGAAATAGCGGAGGGTCGAGAGGACCGGGTTCGGGGCGGTCTGGCCCAGGCCGCAGAGGCTGGCCCGCTTGACGTAGTGGGCGAGGGATTCGAGTTCCTCCAGGTCGCCCTTTCGCCCCTCGCCCTCGCACAGGCGGTTCAGGATGTCGAGCATGCGGCGGGTGCCCACCCGGCAGGGCGTGCACCGTCCGCACGATTCGTCCTGCGTGAACGAGAGGAAGTAGCGGGCGATGTCGACCATGCAGTCCGTCTCGTCGAGCACCACCATGCCCCCCGAGCCCATCATGGCCCCGACCTCGAGCAGGGCCTCGTAATCGACGGGCACGTCCGCCAGATGCGCCGGGACGCACCCGCCGGAAGGCCCGCCGATCTGGACGGCCTTCAGCGCGAGGCCGCCCGGCACCCCGCCGCCGATCTCCTCGACGATCTGCCGGATCGTCACGCCCATCGGCACCTCGATGAGCCCGCCGCGGGCCACTTTGCCGGCCAGGGCGAAGACCTTCGTCCCCTTGCTCCGCTCCGTGCCGAGCCGCGCGAACGCCTCCGGCCCGTGACGGACGATCCACGGGATGAGGGCGAACGTTTCCACGTTGTTGACGAGGGTGGGCTTGCCCCAGAGCCCCGCGTGGGCGGGGTAGGGCGGGCGGAACCGCGGCGTGCCTCGTCGGCCCATGATCGATTCGAGCAGGGCCGTCTCCTCGCCGCAGACGAACGCGCCGGCCCCCTGCATGATGCGCAGGTGGAGGCGCCGGCCCGTGCCGAGGATGTCCTCGCCGAGATAGCCCGCGTCCTCCATGCGACGGATGGCCTCCTCGATGCGCTCGACGGCCAGCGGATACTCGGCCCGGATGTAGAGGATGCCTTCCTCGGCCCCGACGGCGGCGGCCGCGATGGCGATGCCTTCCAGGATGCGGTACGGGTACGATTCCAGCATCATGCGGTCCATGAAGGCGCCGGGGTCGCCCTCGTCGCCGTTCATGACGATGTACGTGGGGGCGTCGGCGGCCTGTCGGACGTGCTGCCACTTCTCGGCCGTCGGGTACCCCGCCCCACCGCGCCCCCGGAGGCCGGCGGCGGCGATCGTCTCGATGATCTCCTCAGGCTCCCGGTTCCGCAGACACTCCGCCAGGGCCTGGCACCCGTCCTGCTCCAGGTACTGGTCGAGGTCCGTCGGCCGCACGCGACCGGAGTGCTCCGTGGCGATGTGGGTCTGGGGCCCGAGGAACTCGGCAATCGGCGGGTCGCGGGCGTCGACGATGTGGCGGCCGATGGGGTCCCACGCATCGTCGGTCAGGATCCGGTCGAGGAGCCGGCTGATGGTCTTGCCCGCCCGCCCCAGCGCCCCCGGCGGGGGGAAGTGGTGCAGCACGATCGCCTCGGCGTCCTCCGGCCTGACGCCCGCGTACATCGCCGACGTGCCGTCGGATTCCACGACCGTCACGAGCGGCGTCAGGTACGACATGCCGGTGCACCCGACGCCGCGGACGACGGCCGGGGCCCCCGTCGTGGCGACGGCGTCGAGGAGGGCCTCGTACACGTGGCCGCTGCCCCGCGCGATGCAGCAGGTGTCCAGCGTGATGCGGATTTCGCCGACCCGGGTGCCGGGTGTTGTCCGTCCGCGCCGGTCGCTGCGGTGGGCGGCGCGGCGCCGCTCGGATTCCAGAAAGTCGCGGATGACCTGCGGCACGCGTTCGGGCGTGACGTGGGCAAACGTGATCCCGTCTATCTGGAGCACCGGGGCGAGGGTACAGCAACCCAGGCAGGCTACCTTGGAGACGGTGAAGCGGCGGTCGGGGTCGGTGTCGCTGCCGGCGGGGATGCCGAGGTGCCGCTCGAACGCCTCGTGCACGACGGCCGCCCCCTTGACGTGGCAGGCGGTGCCGACGCAGACGCTGATGAGGTGTTCCCCCATCGGGATGCGTCGGAACTGGGTGTAGAACGAGGCCACGCCCTCCAGGCGGGCGGCGGAGATGTCGGTCCGCTCAGCGAGGCGGCGAAGGGCCGCCTCCGGCAGGTAGCGGTACACCCGCTGGACGGCCTGGAGGAGCGGGATGGTGGCCTCCGGGCCGCGACCGATTTGCTCAATCGCCTCGTCCACGGGTTGCAGGTCGATGTCCGTCATGGATCACGCAATCAATGGCTGTCATTCTGAGGGCCGCGTGCGGCTCGAAGCATCTCGCCTCGGTCGTTTCCTTTTCGGAGTTTCGCACGGCGAGATTCTTCGCTCGCCGCGCTCCATCCGAATGACATACTTCGCTAGCAGGCCACTTAAAAACCCCGATTTATCCATTGCCGTATTGTAACAGGTGCGCTATAGTGTCGGGCGGTCCACCAATGGGAGGTTTTCCGATGCGCGGACGCCCCGACGCCCAGCCGACG
>Ga0180434_10005147_pt1 | contig 15580 bp, 12 predicted proteins | sample SS_ome_7_FD_132453 | JGI IMG/M metagenome (GOLD analysis project Ga0180434, IMG submission 132453) | Hypersaline lake sediment archaeal communities from the Salton Sea, California, USA - SS_1_D_2 metaG | ecosystem: Environmental > Aquatic > Non-marine Saline and Alkaline > Hypersaline >...
AAGGAGATCGAAATAAAGGCGGCGGTCATCACCAAGGAGAGCTGCTGCCTGTCCCGCTGCATGGCCGTGTCCTACCCCCTTACGGTCAGTCACGTTGGAAGGATACGGGTCGGCAACAAGGAAGCGGGGTGTCAAGGACAGCCGGACGAAAGCTGCGTCGATTCATCCTATTGCTACATGTAAGAGGTTCGACATGAAAACAAAGAGAAGGTATCCGTTGCGAAATCGTTTGGGTTGCCAGGCGGTGCGAATCTTACGCTCCACCCGGGCCTTCAGTCTGCCCGAGCTCCTGATTACGCTCGTCGTGTCCGGCCTGCTCGTCACCGGGATGGTGGGCGGGTACATGGTCCAGAAGAGAAGTTACGAGGACGAGGCGGGCATGATCGACATGCAGATGAACGGACGGCTCGCCATGGATCGGATAGCCGAGGTCATCCGAAACGCCGGCCTGGGCTGCGTGGACAACTTCCCGCCAAAGAACAACCAGGTCATAGAAGGGGCCTTCGCCAACTACACGCAGGTGTTTACGGTCACGGACCGGAACGACGGCCCGGACGTGTTGACTGTCGTGAGCGGCCGGCGTAGTCGGACCGTGGTGGAGACCCTCGGAGCGGACCACGTGGTCCTGGAAGACATCAAGAACCCGAACGACGTGTCTTTCTTTGATCTCGACAAGAAGCGGTACATCTTCTTCTCTCCTCAGGGCGAGAACCAGTTTCTTGAAGTCCTGGGCGTGGACGAGAGTACGAGGGCAGTGAAGCTCTCTGTCCCCTGTACGAGCCTGGACAATGAGTTTTGTACGATACGAGAGGGAGACAACGTTTTCCGGGTGAATGCGTTCACGATCACCCTCGACCAGGAGGGATCGACAGGCCCCCCCTCGGACGTGGATGGCGACGGGATTACAGTGGATCAAGACGGACCTTTTGGGCTGGGTGACGACGTACCGGACCTATACATCTACAGCAATACGAACGATCTCATCCCCGATTTAGATGTGGCATCCGCTGGCGAGGCAAACGTGAGTACAGCCGAGGTGGCGGAGGGGATCGAGGCCCTCCAGTTCCGATTCGGATGGGACCAAGACGGAGACGGGGAGATTCCAGAGGATGAATTCGAAGATGCCCCCCTCCTCCCAGAGGAGTGGAAGGAGGTGCGTGCCGTGCGGATCTATCTTCTTGCTCGATCGCTGTCGCCCGACCCCAACTACGCCAAGAACAACCCGGACGAAGGCAAAACATACACCCTCGCGAACTACAACCTCACCGTGAGTGGCGATCTACTCCCGTACCACAGGCAACTTTTCGTCGAGACCGTGATGGTGCGGAACCTGAATCTGTGACCCGATTTGTGTTCACATAGGAGACTTTGGCCATGAAGCCTGCGTCACGAACCAAGAGAACCCCGAGGCCCGTCGGAAGGATGAGGCAAACCTGCAGAAGCAACAAGGGATTCACCCTGCTCGAGATCCTGATTGCCATCGTCATCCTGTCGATTGGTGTCCTCGGTTACATGGCGGTCCAGTTTCAGAGCGTCAGCAGTCGCGCCTTTGCCAAGACGCTCCACGGGGCCATGACGAACGGGATCACGAAGCTGGAGGACCTGCGCACCACCGACTTTGCCCAGATGGGGGTTGGTGGCATCGCGTACTTCGACAAGATCACGGGCGAGGAGGCCACGGAAACCGACTACGACGACGGCAAGGCCTACAAGGCCGAGTGGAGCATTGCAGACTGGGGGCATGTCTCCAGCAACCCCAACTGCTTCATCAACGAGATGAAATCGCTCCAGGTCGTGGTCCGGTGGAAAGAGAAGGGAATGGACTATTCTTCCGCCTTCTTCACCTTCGAAAGGGGCAGGAAGAAAGGAGACATATCATGAGAGAGAAGCGAACATCCATCACAGGGACTCTGGCAGACCAGGAAGGAATGGTTCTGCTCTCCACTCTCTTGATCCTGTCCGCGGTATCGCTGGTTGCGGTCGGAATGAGCGGGGACACCACCACCGCCCTTCAGGTCGCCGGCAACCGCAGACTCAGTCAGCAGGCCTTTCATCTTGCCGACGGAGGCGCTGATCTGGGCGCCCACGTCGTCCTGGACTACCTGTACCCGGACGCGGTTGACCCGGACTCGGACTTTCCGCTCTACGACGACACAATATCTCTCATGGCCGGCAAACTGGAAATGACCCATTTCAAGACCGACCCGAACCTCATGTCGGACATCAAGGGATATCCGGGAAACGACAACCCCGACGACCCGGATATCGACAACCTGGCCCTGTACCCACCGGACCTCTCCTTCGAACTCACCGCAGCGTCGGGAATTCCTTTTGAGGATTCCACCGTGCTCGTGGACGTGGACCGGCTCAAGGCCAAGTATCTGGTCGGCTCCAGCATCGAGTTTGCGGCAGGCTACGAGGGGATCGGAAAAGGCGCAGGGGCCGGTTCCGTTGCCGTCTACTACGGGATCCGGTCGAGGGCGGCGAGCACGGTCGCCCTGGGCGATCCTCAGCCTCGCATCCACGGTCAGGTAGGCACAGTATACCGGAAGGTTTCCCAGGTTGTGGGTGGTGGGGAGTAGGTTACGTGTTCCGGGCTACTCGTCCTCCACGATAACCGAGGACAGCCACTGAATGCGGGCACGGGCACGCACACGGGCACGTGACGTGCCCGATGCCCCTACCTAATCGCCCTCCTCTCCGAAGCATTCTCACCCCAGAGTTGATCTTGTCTTCGTTCACCTCTGCTTGCGAGCGGGTCTGAAGGCCTTTTTCTGCAAGGACCCTGCACCGTTCCCTTCTGATTGGAGGAATGGATGGGCCCGATCCCTGACCCCCAACCCCTTGCCAAACGGGCTGGAGGCTCGGCTCCGGGCCCAAAATGCCTCTCAAAGCTCCACAAAGGCCTCATTCTTGCGAAATTGCATCGCCCAGTGGGTTGGGGGGGGCGAAGAGGGGTGCGTGCGTTCCTGGCAGATGCCGGTCCTCTTGATAGGCACGGCCTAAAAGGAAAAAGGCCATGCTGCGGTGCGCGGCATGGCCCTGTTTCGGTGTTCTTGGATCTTCTTCTCTTGGGTCTACAGGTTCTACTCGTCCGCCTTGACGGTGATGTAAGACTGGGCCGTCTCGCCCGTGCGCGTGTCCCTCACTGTGACAGTGTAGTTGCCAAGGCCGGCGGGCAGGAACACGAAGGTTTCGCCCGTGCCGGATGTTACGGCTGCCCCGGGGGCCGACCACGCATAGGCGCCGGAGCCACCCATGCCGGTGAGCCTCTGGGACTCGTCCGGCTTGATCGACGCTTCTGCCGGGTCTACCTTCAGCTTGGCCCAGAACTCCTGGGAGAAGGTGATCTCTCCGGTATCGCCGTTCCCGACCTGGCCCAGCGCATCGCTATCCGAAGTCACCGCCAGAGTGAAGGTGCAGGTTTCCGATTCGTCTCCGGTGTTGTCGTTCGATGCTCCGAAGGCGTAATCGGTCTGTCCCCGGAGCCTATCATCGATCGCGTCGCTGAGGTCCCCGGTCAGGGTGATCACATCAGACCCGCAGTCGCTCTCCAACTCAAAGCTGCTCCCGCCTACGAGCGGGTTCCCGTTGCTGTCCGAGATGGTGAAGAAATAGGTCTCGTATCCACCGTACTCTACGGGGTAGTTTGCCCCGTAGTTGTTCCCCTCGAGACGGATGCCCCAGTCGTCGTCCGGTCCCACCCGGTGATCCGGGTTGTAGATGAGCACGCGGAGGATGGGTGGGTTGACGGTGCCCCCGGAGAACACGACCTTGGCAGTCCGATAGACATCGTTTTCGATCCGAAAGAGGCCGATTCCGTTCGAGTCGTCCCAACTCAGGCCGTTGTCCGTGCTCCTGACCAGATGCCGTCCGTTCCCGCCTGCGAAAAGGACGTTGCCAGGGGTGACCCCGAGGGCATACGTATATGCAGAGGGGTATCCCGCAATCACGTAGTCAGCAGAGACCGTCCCTGACGATGGAGGGTCGTACAGCGTGATCGACTGGGCGCCCTGGAAGTTGTATGCACCGTAGGGGAGGCTGTCGCCACCCACAAAAACCCGTGTAGAGGGCTTGTCCTGGTTCGAGGCGTCGCCCAGGGGGAAGATGTAGTTCACGCCATTGCCCGTGCCGAGAGATTCGCCGAATACGTTTGTGAGAGGCGTCCATGTGGCCCCACTGTTCGAGGAACGGAACACGCCGCCTTCCCAGGTTGAGGCATAGAGGACGCTCGAGATCGGTGAAACGATATCGGTCACATTCCCGTTCGTGGACTTCTGGGCAGTCACGTTTGTGGTGGCCTCGGTCCAGCCCGATCCGATATCGTCGGTCCAGAAGATTCCTCTCGTAGCGGTCCCGGCAACGAGCCTCGTGCCAGCCTCGACCAGGGTCTGCACCACCCAGTCGGTCAGGCCCTGCACGTGCCTCGTCCAGATCGCACCGCCATCCTGGCTCTGGAAGACGCCCCCGCGAGTGCCCGCGTAGAGGGTCGTCCCCGCACTGTCCAGGATCAGACAGAGCACGTCCTGGTTGGAGAGGCCCCGGTTGACGGCGGTCCAGGTGAATCCTCCATCCTCGGATTTGTACACTCCACCCCCACCGGTGCCCGCATAGACGGTGCTGCTGTCCAGCGGATCGCCCGCATCCGAATCGATGGCAATCGCGTTGACCGGGTAGTGTGACGGAAAATCCAAGTCCAGGTCATAGTCGATGGTGATGACATCGCCACCGTTCAGGGGGCCTATCATCCGGATGGAAGAGTCACCGGTGTAGAAGTAGTAATTTGTTCTCACGCTGTTCACGTAGACGCGGGTTCGTGCCCTTTGCATCGTGCTCGTGTACTGTAGGGCGTACGATGGGGAGGCACCATCTGAATTTGCGGCTGTTCCGTTCCCGACGTACTCGCCGGTAATCCGCTTCCAGGTGGTCAGGTCTTCCCACGCCCCGCCACCCACGGTCTTGAATACGCCTCCGTTCGTGCCCGCGTATACGATGTTGGTGTCATTCGAGTCCAAGGCAATGTCATAGACGATTCCGGCGGCAAGGCCGCTCGAGAACTCCCCGACGTGGAGCCAATTTGTGCCTCCGTCGGTGGTTCGATAGATACCATCTCCGTCTGTTCCCACCCAGATCGTGTTGCCCGCCGCGTCGGTCGGGTCCGGCGTAATCGACAAGATTCTCGAGAGCAATCCGCTCTGCGTGGAGGCCGCATAAGTCAAAAAGCCGTCGGGAGGCAAGGGGGTCTGGGAAGTCAGCTTGGACGTTCCTTCCCCATCCGAGGTCGTGGCTGCGGCGTTGATCTTTCCGTAGTCGGTCGTGAAATAGAGTGCCGTTCCATCCGGTACGGGGTTCAGGAAGGAATCGGAAGGGCATGCCGTTACCGGGTCTTCAAGGTTGAATTGGCGAAGTCCCGCAATGTTCACGAGTTCTGCCCATGCCCCGAAGTTCAGGCCGTCCGGAAGCCCCCCGTGGATCGTGATAACCACCGCATTCGAGACCACGGTCTGGTTGTCCCGGAAGCGGGCGACGATTCGTACCGTGCCCGACTGGATGCCTGAAGTAAATACGGCCGACGCAACACCCGACGCATTGGTCTGCGCGACCACGGGAAACATCTGCTCTCCCTGGTCCGGCCCCGAGAGGATATCGAATTCGATCGAGTATCCGGCGGCGACGGGGTCGCCGAACATGTCCTTGGCCAGGAACGAGATCTCACTCGTCTGCGAGAGCCAGGACCCGAGGACACCGACTTCAGCCGACTCGAGGTTCGAAAGCTCTATCGTCCTGACCGTCGGGGGCAACTCGGTGAAGTTTACGTCAACATCCTCTGACGCACCCTGCGCCGAGGCCGTCACAGTTGAGGTCCCGGGAAGAGACGAGCTCGTGAGGGTGACGGCGGCAAGGCCTGTCTGGTTCGTCAGGGCTTGTGCGGCCGAGAGGATCCCCTGGGTCGTCTCGAAGGCCACAACCGTGCCCTGGGGAACCGGATCCCCACCGGAATAGCGCACCTGGGCGGTGATGGTTGACTGGTCGCCACCCGCCTGAATGGCCGGCGGGTCTGCGGTAATCGTAATCAGGATTCCCTGCAGGGTGAGGGTAATGGTCGAAGAGACCGTCGACTCGTCCACCTCCGCAGATGCCCGGATCCGGACGCTTCCCTCGAGGATTCCTGCGGTATAGGTGACCAGGGCCTGTCCAGCCGTAGTGGTGACGGAACCGGCAGAAAGGCCTCCCGGGTCCAGCGGACCGCTGTCGATTTCAAAGGTGACGGTGGTGCCGTCGGCGACCAGGCTGTTGCTCGCATCCCTGACAATCGCCTGGATATGCGACGTGCTTGCCCCGTCTGCGGGTATGCTCTCGGCGCTTGCGGTCAGTTGGATCCCCCCACGAGGAGCAGCAGTGGATCCGCCCCCACCGGGTAGTTTCGCATCCTGTCCGGCGTCGCAACCCAGCACCGCGAGGGAGACAATCGACAAGAGAATCAGGCATCTAAGAAGGTGTCTGCGCATCATTCCTTTACCCCATGCAAGTGGATTTCGGTGACTTCAATCCCTTCAACGATGCCTTATCTATCGGAAGGAAGGTTTATTAACTTGATAGATTTTTCAGACCCGGTGACGAAAAAGGTCCCGCTTCGTGACGAGTGGAATTTTATTGGAAAAAACAAGAGATTGGCGTGTTGAACCAGGCTGGCTCCTACGCCTTCGGGGGCGAAAAAAAAGGCCGAGGATCGTGTCCTCAGCCTCTTTTTGCGAGCGAAAAAGGGGGTGCTGGAGTGACCGGGATTAGCCGCCCGAGCAATTGTTGTAGTCCAATGCGTAGAAGTAGGAGAACCCATCCGCAGAGACCGGATATCCGAAATCGTTCTCCCCGTAGAAGATATAGTGGACGTTGTACTCGAGCTGGTAAACGGCTGGGTTATCAACCAAGTACTGGTAAAGCACTTGTTTTTCCCTTAGGGGGACGAACTTCGCCATGAAGCTCACTTCCGGGCACGAGCTGTCCGGTTCGCAGCCTTCGATGCCAACGGTCTCCGTGATCGGTACTTCGCTAAAGGAAAGCAGAGGGGCGGTTCCCTGCGTCCCGGGTGTAAAGTGGATCTCGTAGCTAGTCAGGTAGATCCGGGGGGGTTTTCCCGTCGCGTTGGGCAGAGGCCGGTTCGTCATCTTGATTTCGGCGTAGGTGTCCGAGAAATCCTCAGGCTCCGGATCGTCCCCGGGAGCCGCACAGTTGTCTTGAACCACGTCAACCTGATTTGTCTCTTCGTCGAAATAGTTCGGGATCACTCTTTCTACGTTCAAGAGGGATCCGCTGTCGGCAGCGCCTCCCGCACCGTACTGCTTGTCGAAATCCCCGCAACCGAGCAGAAGCCAAGGCACGCAGAACAACAGAACCATTCCCTTTAACGTGTTCTTGCAAAGAAGCCCGTACATTGTCTGACCCTCCTGACAACCAAGGTAATACATGCTAATCGGGTTTGTTCTCGCCAGTCCACTCGTCCACCTCTATCAACTGATTTGGAATAATCCGAGGCGTGATGAAGATGATCAACTCTGTTCGCTTGTTCGTTTCTCCCTTCTTCTTGAACAGGGAGCCGGCCACAGGGATGTCCATCAGGTACGGGACGCCTCCGAGGCTCTCGGCATCGTTGTTCGTGTAGATTCCACCGATGACCGCCGTGTCCCCGTCCCTGACCAGGACCGTCGTTCTCGCCTCCTTCGTTCCGATGATGAAGCCCACGGTGGGGTCCCGGATCGGCGTGTCGTTCGTCACGAGGATGCTCATGATGATGCTGCGGTCAAAGGTGATCTGGGGTGTCACGGAGAGCGCCAGGACGGCTTCCTTGAACTCGGTCTTGGTCCCCTCGTCGGATGTGGTCTGGTACGGCACCTCCTGGCCCTGGTTGATCCGGGCCTCCTGATTGCTCAGGGTGGCCACACGCGGGCTGGAGAGGATACGGGCGTGGTTTCTCTTTTCCAGGGCGCTCAGTTGTGCATCGAGCTGAAAGGAGTTGGTGATCGATGCCAGGGAAAACCCGAGGGCGCCTCCTGCCGAGTCGTCCACAGCGGCCGGAAGGTTCACGACCGGGTTGGCGATTCCTGCCACCGTCTCTCCGGCGATGTTGTCTATCACGCCGCCCACACTGGCCGTGTGGGGGAAATTCAGGCCCGTGGGGTTCCCGGTGGCCGGCCCTGCATTGAATTGCGTGCCCCATTGGATGCCGAGTTCCCGCTCGAAGTTCACGTCCAGTTCCACGATCTTGGCCTCGATCAGCACCTGTGGGGTCTGGGTATCGAGGGACCGGACCAGTTTGACCATTTCCGAGATGTTCAGGGGGATATCCCGGATGATCAACGAATTGGTGCGTGAATCCACGAGAATGGACGCATCGGGGCGTTTGCTCTTGAGGCGCCCGATCACGGACTCCAGGTCCTGGGCCTTCGCATAATTGACGGGGACGAGTCGCGTTTCCAGCGTTTCGACCCTCTCCAGGGCCTCCTCCGCCTTCCGGGCGTCTTCTCTCTCTCTCTTCAGCTGTGTGTAGGGCGCCACGCGCAGGATGTTCGGGCCGAGTTCCTCCTTCTCAAGGGCGTAGGTCTTCAGGATGACGTCGAGGGCCATGTCCCAGGGAACGTTCAACAGGCGAATCGTCACCTTGCCCTTGACCGCATCGCTGATCACGATGTTCTTGTTGCTCACCTCAGCGATGAGCCGTAAGACGTTCTGGATGTCCGCATCTTTGAAGTCGAGAGAGATCTTCTTCCCTCTGTAATTCTTCGCCTCGAGCCCTCGTCGATGGGGAACCACTTGGGTCACCTTCTGGGGTTGCGGGGCCAGATCGGCCTTGGGAACCGGTGCTTCCGCAACCTCGACCGCCTCAACCGGGCTCTCAGGTTTCAACTCGGGAGGGGGTTCCTGCTCCACCTCTGCGAGCCCTTCGGTCTCAGGGAGTGCCGGAGGTGGCAGCAAGGGGATCTCAGGGGGTGTTTCCGGGAGCAAGACGCTTACACGTACGCCGTTTTCTTCCTCGAGCACATTGTAAGGCCGCTTTTCCCGTAGACGAATCGTGAACATGACCTTGCCCGTCGGTCCTGCTCCCACCTGCTCCGGATTGACCGCCAGGATCGCAGACGGGAAGGCCTTGGTATCGATCGGTCTCTGAAGGTGCTCCGGAATCTGTGCACCGGGCAGAATGACAACGATGGAATCGTCCTTCTCCTGAACGTCGAAGGGGACAGCGCCATCGGTCGAGATGACCACATCAGAGGCGGAGTCGGTCTGGCGGAAGTCGATTCCCTTCACCCGGACCGGTTTCCAGTCCGCCTTTGCTATAGTGAGAGGTACCTCCGGGCCGCCCATGGGTGCCGGCTCCAGGTCGGGTTCTCCCACCGTGGCGGCCACCTCGACCGCACTCGGCGGCTCGGTGCCTTCTGTTGCTGCCGCTGCCATGTCCGTTTCGAGCTGTTCCTGTTGATTCAGCGGTGCGTCCGGAAGATCATTGCGTTCGGGAATCACGCCTGCCAGGACCACAAGATCCGTTTCCGAGGGCTCGACCAGCGGCTCGGGCTGCCCCTCTTCACGCAGGTCGAGTACGAAGCGTATCTTGTCCGGGTGTCTTCCCACGCGGATGCGCTCGAAGGCGCCGCCCTTCAAGGAAAGCCGGTTGAACCAGACCTCCCGGGTCGGTTCCTTCACATCGACCACCAGACGAGGGGGATCGTCGAGATAGGAGTACTTGAACCCTTCTTCACTCAGAATTTCCGAGAAAACGACCCTTGTATATCCTTTGCCGAATTCTTCGCGGACCCCATCCTCCTCCCACGCTTCCTCCTGTGGCCGGGCCTGCTCGAGCGCCTGGTTAGGGTCGGCCGGGTCTGCGGAGGGTGTAGCGTCCGTGGAATCACTCAGCGTTTCGGTGAGAAGGGGCTCTGTAAGCTCTTCCTCGGTGACTGTCGGCGTTTCCAAATAGGCGATGCCCTCGGGGGACGGTTGGGTGTCCACCTGCTCCGCCTCATCGGTCTGCCCTGCCTCGGCGGCGATCTCCGCCTCGGCAACCGTGTCGACCTCCGCACCTTCGGCGTGAACCGTTTCGGTGCTCGCCTCCATCCGGCTTTGCCCGGAAGAGCAACCGACGATCAAGAGGACAAGGAACAAGTAGTAGAGGAGATTCGCTCTCCCTGGAGGAGCCAGAAACAGACCGCTGTGTCGCCTCTTGATTCCGGGGCCTGTCCGTGACGCTTGCCTCCCGTTCCCGATCGGTAAGCAAAGCGGACCTGAGGTCATGGATTCTCTCCTTCCTCCGAGACGTAGAGCTTCTTGGTGATGCGCCTCACCTTCTTGTTGCCCAAGACGTCACGATAGGTGCTTTCGATGATGATGCAGTCTTTCCGGATAGAGGCGATCTTGCCTCCCTCACTTCCCACGGCGTCACCCGGGGAAACCACGTAACCCTTGCCCACGTCATCCTCAAGAAGTGCCTTCCGCATCTTCCCGCCGGCGATGATCCCGACCACCTTGAGCTGGTCCAGACTGTAGCGCTGCAAAGGGGTCTTGAGCCTGGGAGCCCTGTCCGTCCGAACGGTGGCCGCCGTTCTTGTGGTCACAAAAGACTTGAAAGGATCCCGTTCCGACTTCGGGCGGAAGACGGAGTCCTCCGGCATCTCTTCAGGAGGCTCCACCGGCAGGGTGTCCGCCGGCTCGCTTCCGGGTTCGGCGGTCTTCGGTTCGGGAGGGACAGGCACCTGCTCCGGCGCGGAGACGACCTTTTTCGTCAGCTGCCGAGGAGGGGGCGGCTCATCCTTGCACCCGCCGACCGCGCACGCCACAAATACGCAAAGAGCCAGGGCGAGCAGAACAAACGGCCCTGCCCTCTTCCTGTTCCTGCGGATGGGGATAGCAGTGTTCATCTTGTCTGGGACCTCCTGCTCTTTCTCGTCTGTCCTCTTGCCGGCTTCCCGTCTTGTGCTGGTTTAGGGCGCTCCGATTCCTCGAGGAACTTGTAGGTCGTGGCCTTGCAAGCGGTGTCCAAGGACGAAGCAGAGACCCCTTTTTCGTTCTTCTTGATAGTCAAGTCGGATATATTCACGATGCGAGGCAGGTTGCCGACGCTGTGGAAGAATGTGAGCAGATTGTGGAAGGATCCGACCAGCTTGATGTCCACGGGCACCTCCGCGTAGAAATCCTTCGGCTTCTGCGCTCCGGGCTTGAACAAAGACACGTCGAGACCGGCTTCCCTTCCGAGATTCGATATGTTCTCCAGCAGGGAGGGGATCTCTTTCTTGTCCGGCAGCTGTGCCATGGCCTGCGTCAGAGACAGTTCCAGTTGGTGATACTCCCTCTTGAAGGCCGCCAGGTTCGCTACGATCGCCTCCTGTTCCGCCTTCTTGACGAGGAGTGCGCTCAGCTTCTTGTCGAGCTGCGAGATCTTCTCGTGGGCAGGAAGGAACAGGGCCCACACGTAGAGAGCGGTAAGGAGCACAAGGACTCCGGCGAGAATCAGGATCTTCTTCGTTCGGTCCAGCGCCAGAATCTTGTCCAGGGAGAGTTCCATGGCCATCGCGTTATCCTCTTATGGGGATTTCTTGGCCTGTTGTGCGAGGCCGATCGTGTGCGTTTGCGCTTTGGGGCCCGCCGCCTCCGCCTTGGGCGGAGCCAGGATGGCCACCAGCGAGAAATGCTTCATCCCAACCCCCTCCACCTCTTTCTTCTCGGTCAAGACCAGTTCAACGGTCTGAAAGGATTTCGTGCGCTCCAGTTGTTTCATGAAGCCGGCGATCGTCTCGTTGTCGACAGCATAGCCTTCCATAGAGAGCTTGCTTGCCTTTAATCCGAGTTCGTCGAGCCACATTCTCTCTGGGATGGTCTCTCCGATGCCATCGAGGAGCTGCACGACCAGCATCTTGCCCTTCTGCAGTCGCTCGATGATCTGGAGCTTGGTCTCGAGCTCCCTCTTCGCCTCTTTGTACTTCTCGACCTCGCCCACCTTCTTCTTGAGTTCCGTGAGCTCTTGCTGGACGTACTGGATCCTCTGCTCCAGGTCCTTCTTCTGCCGGTACTGGTAGAACTGGATGCCACCCAGGATGACCAGTACGAGGCAGATCATGAGGATGAAGATGGACACCTGTTGCCGGGTCGTCTCCTTCCGGATCGCCTCTCGATCGGAAAGTAGATTGATTCTGATCATCAGTCCCCCACGCTCCGCAGGGCGAGTCCGACGCTTACGCCCATGAACGGCTGTATCTCCTTGAGGTACTCAGGCTTGAACTTGCCTGGGTCTGCAATCACTCTCCGAAACGGATCGGCCAGGTCGACCGGGGTTCCGAGGCGGTCCTCCATCTTGCCTGCCAGTCCGGGAAGGGCAGAGCATCCGCCGCAGAGCACCACCCGGTGAATCTTCTCACTGCCCGAGGTGGCTGAAAAGAATTCGAGCGAACGTTGGGTCTCGTTGAGGAGGACTTCGGTGATTCGCTCGAGTATGTCCTGGACCTCCCGTTGATCCTCTTCTCTGCCGGACCCACCCAACTTCAGGTATTCAGCCTCCTGGAAGTTCAGATTCAGGGCCTTCTGAATCTCCTCGTTGAACTGATTTCCCCCGAAGTGGATGTCCCGTGTAAAAAGTGAGGCCCCGTTCTTGAAGATATTGATGTTGGTGATGCTCGCCCCGATGTTGAAGATCGCCATCACCTCATCCTCATCCACATCCGCGTTGACCTCGTACATGTTCTCCACTGCAAAGGAGGCGACGTCCATGATGACGGGACGCAAATCCGCTTCGCGCAGGAGACTGGCATAGTCCTCCACCAGGTCCTTTTTCGCAGCCACGAGGAGCACATCCATCTGCCCGCTGCCCGTCTCCTCGCCCTTTTCCGCAACGGGGGTAAGAATCTGATAGTCGAGGTTCACATCGTGGATGTTGAACGGGATGTACTGCTCCGCCTCCCACTGGATCGACTGTTCGAGCTCTTCCCTGGACATGACCGGGAGGCTCACCTTTTTGATGATCACGGAGTGCCCGCACACCGAGGTGGCTACGTTTCTAGAATCGGGTTTGTGTACATCGAGCAGGTTTCGAATCGCATCGACCACGGCAGGGGCGTTCATGATGGCCCCCTCCACGATCGCCTCCGGAGGCAGGTGCATGACCCCTGCATTCATGAGTTGGTAGCCCTTTCCGGTTTTCCGAATCTCGGCTAGTTTCAGCGCGTTCGAACCGATGTCCAGGCCAAATAGATTCGTCCTTTTCCCGAATATCATGAGGCGTCCTTTACTGCGGCATGTTTTCGACGGTTTTTGTGCCGTTTAGTGACGAAAATTGCTCCTTGGATAAGTACAATCCTGTAATTCACCTCTTCGCTTAATAGGACGAAAAGCTTTAGTTTTTTGTCGGATTTTTAATAAAATTGACATTATTGTCAAGAAAAGAATTGATTTGTTAAACCATATTTTCAGGAATTTCAAGTACTTACCTTAAAAAAAAAGGCTTTTTGACTCTCTGATTGCCCTCTGGAACTCTGCAAGTGCCGTACCAAACTGGGATTTTGCGACTCGGGCGGGGGAATGTGTGGGCAGGGTTCAGGGTGCGGAAAGGGGTGACTCAATCCGGTTCCCACCATGCCACAGAGCGGCACGAGGGAGGGTCCTCGAGCAACAGACAGACTCGCCTTCGCCCTTCCCCGTCGAGTCGGGCAGTAGCCACGAACAGAACCCCGGAGTCCTTCTTTAGGAAGGGCTGTGGGTCCGTGCCCAGCCGGAAAGCCTGGACCCGGTATTCGCCCTTTCCGAAGGGAAGCCACGCTTCGAAGGGGGCCTCGGCATGGGGCTCGATCATCTCCTCCCCTTCTTCTCTCCTTGTCAGGAGAGGAGAGTTCTCCCCGTGAGCTACGCAGAACGCCCGGCCGTGAGCAAGGCCTGCCTCTGCAACATAGAGCATTTCCAGGGAGGTTCGGAGGGACTGCCTGGACTGCGTACCCAGCAGGACCGAGTTCGTGACGAGTAGAAAGAGCACCGAAAGGACAGCCAGGAGGATAAGGGTGAGCAGAAGGATGCTCCCGCGGGAATTGAGCTTCTTGTGGTTGTAGGCTTTCATTGGACTTCTCTCTTCCGGGCACGGGCACGCACGCGGGCACAGGCACGAAAACGGGCTCACCTACTGAGATGGGGTACTACACCGGATTTCGGATGCAAACGGCGCTCGAGAGGCTCAGGCTGCCCTGTGGTGTCCGGGTCGTCACAACCATGCGAAGCAAGCCTCGGGAAGAGTCCTCCTCCAGGCGGAACAAGGGCCCACCCCCGGGATTCTGTACGATTCGTCCTGCCACGGGTTGGTGGTTCCTCCGGAGGACCTGATGCCTGTCATCCCATTGGTAGACAATGGACTCATCCGGGTCCTCCATGTCGCCGTCCGGGGGACTGCCGGTCTTGGAGCCTCGCTTGTCCATTCGGATGTGTACCTGCTCAGGTGAGGTTCCTCCGTCCTGAAGGATTGCCGCCCCGTCGGAAGCGGCCTCCTCTATAGGATTGCACCCTGTGACTCGGAAATCCCTGCTCATCAGAAAGAGGGTGGCCGAGAGGGTCTGGCGCATCCGGGCCGATGTCTCCCAGTGAGCGAGGCAGCGCTGGAGACACACCGTTGTTTGTGCCAGGGTAGAGCAGAAGAAGCCGGTCAACACGAGCACCGTGAGCAGTTCTACGAGGGCGAAGCCGTTGGGTGAAGAAGCGTCAGCACAGTTGGAATGAGGCATAGTGACCTCCGCAAGAAATTGGGTGTTAGGTATTAGGTGTTAGGTATTAGCCCCCGCCTCCCCTTTCTTGCATTGCTGGGGTAAGCTGGTTGGGTCCTGATAGCTATCGGCAAAATACGACTAACGATTGGGTAACAAGGTTTGTATGAATCTGTTGAGAATCCGTTTGATCTCGTTGACTGCTTGATTCAACTCTTCGTACTTATCTTCTTTAATGTATCCAAGATCTCTTGCCAGAAACAGGAGGTACTCTGTTTCACTTGCTGATCCGGCGGCAATTACCAGAAACCTGGAAAACTCGCGATCGCCCTTTCTTCCGCATCCTTCAGCAATGTTAGTCGGGATTGAAGCTACGGCTCTGCGAATTTGCGCGACAACCCCAAAACGCTCTTCCGTGGGGAATGCACGTGTCTGCCGATAAATACTCAGCGTAAGGCAGTGGGCCTTCTCCCAAACCTTGAGTTCTCTGAAATCTCTCACCTTCTTTTCCGTTGAGATTGGTTGTGAGTTATTAACCTCCACCGCCCTTTTCTTTCCACAGGAGTCACTTGGTGGGGTGGTTGGAGCTAATACCTAATACCTAACTGCTAATACCAAAATGGCATATTGCCAACTGTACGCACCTATCCCGATCACTCCTCAACAAACACCAGCGTTGACAGTTCCACGGTCTCGATCGTCCCTTTCGATGGGTACCCGCATCCCACGATGATCTCCAGAAGCCCTTCGAAGACGGGTGAATTCCCTGTGGTCCATTCCCGCTGCATGCCCTGATAAGATCCCTCTGCCACGATCTCATGCCCTTCGCTGGGAAAACTTCTCCCCGTCAAACCGGCAAA
>Ga0180434_10005148_pt1 | contig 15579 bp, 13 predicted proteins | sample SS_ome_7_FD_132453 | JGI IMG/M metagenome (GOLD analysis project Ga0180434, IMG submission 132453) | Hypersaline lake sediment archaeal communities from the Salton Sea, California, USA - SS_1_D_2 metaG | ecosystem: Environmental > Aquatic > Non-marine Saline and Alkaline > Hypersaline >...
AAGGTCGACGAACTCCAGCGCCTCCTTGCCCAGTGTGCCGATCCCGTATTTCCCTGGCAAAGAGGTGATATGTAATAGCAAGCCGCTTTGTCTTACACCGATCATGCGACCTCCTGCGGGCAGCGATCCTCAGCCGAGAACCATTTTACTGCTTTACCGGGAAAAAATCCAATGAGTTGGCCGAAACGGAATTGGATGGGGTAAACAAAAAATAAGTAAAACTTGAAAACCAATCAATTATACCACATATACTTGATATCCGGCCACTTTCGATCATTCAGTTAGTGCCATGGAGGAAGCATTTGTTCATTCCCAGTGTGAATCCAAAGAGCAAGACACCTCTCTATCTTCAGATCATTCAACAGGTGATCGAGATGGTGGAGCAGGACATCTTGAAGCCCGGTTCCATTCTCCCGCCCACAAGAACGATGGCCGCTCGGCTGGGCGTCAATCGCTCCACCGTTTACAACGCCTATCAGGAACTGTGGGCCCAGGGTTACATCGAGAGCCGGCCCGGATCTTATTCGCGTATTCGCAGACGCCCCAAAACGAGGGGTTTCGCCTCGCGACCCCGTGAAGGGGTACTTCGGTGGCCGGATATGGCCACTTCGGCCAGCGAAACCTTGTACCGAGAATTTCTAAAATTTCATCCTGAGCGGTTGCCTGAAGAACCACGCGAGGCAATCATCGACATGGCCAGTCTGAACATGGATCCCCGACTCGTTCCAGCGGAGTCTTTTCGCCATACAGCCAATCGCGTGATGTTGCGACACGGCGCGGCCATCATGGGATACGGCGACCACCGAGGATACCCTCCCCTGCGGGCCACTATCGCCGAGCGAATGCGCCTCCACGGTATCACCGTGGACAAAGACGACATCCTCATCACCAACGGTTCCCAGAACGGCCTTGAACTCGTCTTGAAACTCCTGTCAAGACCCGACCGGGCCGTGGTGGTGGAGTCACCCACCTATGCCATCGCCCTGCCTCTGTTCAGGTTTCACGGCGCGAAACTGGTTCCCATACCCATGACTCCCACCGGAATGGACCTGGCAGGTCTCAGGAAAACACTGGCATCGCGGCGTATCGCCTTTGTGTACACCATGCCCAACTTCCAGAATCCGACGGGAATCACCACCAGCCAGGCCCACCGTGAAGCGTTGATCTCCATCTGCCGCGAGTTTCGGATACCCATCGTGGAGGACGGCTTTGAAGAGGAGATGAAATATTTCGGCAAGGTCCCCCTCCCCATTAAATCTATGGACCGCGAACACATCGTCGTTTATCTGGGAACGTTCTCCAAGGTATTCGCCCCGGGCCTTCGCCTCGGCTGGGTGACGGCGGACAGGCCCGGTATCGACCGCCTTCTGGCCATCAAACGCTTCTCGGATCTGTCGTCCAGTACCCTGCTGCAGGCCACCATGCATGGATTTTTCCAACACGGTCATTATGAGTTCCATATCAAACGCATGCACCGGATTTTCAGAAAACGCATGACCCACGCTTTGGACGCCCTGAAGCGTCATCTCAGGCCGACATCCGCAGTTTGGCAAGCCCCCAGCGGCGGATATCTCATCTGGATGCGACTCGGCAAGCGGATACCGCCGGAAGTCCTTCTCGACGAATGCCTGCGGCAGGGCGTGCTCGTATCTCCCGGCCATTACTACTTCACCCATCCTCCGGAAGGCACCTACCTGCGCCTCTCGATCGCCACCCTCGATGAAGGGGAAATCGAAGAGGGCATCACGAGGCTCGGTCAGGCGGTCAATCGGGTAAAAGACGGTATGTGAACATGGCTTCACCCGTCCGAAAGACTTACCTGGTTTCTCAGGGATCCGGCACCAACCAAAAGCACCCAGGATGCAAACGATGAGCTATTTCACCCACCTTCAATGCAGCCTTTGCGGCGACAGTTATGACGCGGATGCCATTCGAAATCTATGCCCGAAATGCCAAAAACCGTTGCTGGCCCGGTACGACCTCAGGCGCGCACGAAAGGACCTGGATCACGGCGAATTTCACAGAAGGGCCCCAACACTGTGGCGTTATTGGGAGATGTTACCGGTCAACGATCCCGAATGTCGACTCAGCCTGGGCGAAGGATTTACACCCCTCCTCCACGCCGTCGCCCTTGGAAGTCAGCTTGGGCTGCCAGAGCTTTATATCAAGGACGAGGGGCTGAATCCCACCGGGTCTTTTAAGGCCCGGGGTTTATGCTTGGCCGTATCCAGAGCCAAGGAATTGGGCATCAAATCCCTATCCATACCCACGGCTGGCAACGCCGGCGGTGCACTCTGCGCCTATGCCGCGCTGGGCGGTTTGTCAGCCCATGTCTATATGCCCTCGGATGTTCCTCTTCCTTTCATTGCCGAATGCCGGGCGCTCGGCGGCGAGGTGAAACTCGTGGACGGATTAATCACCGATTGCGCCAAAGCCGCTTCCATTGATCTCCAAAGGTTCGGACGATTCGACGTGTCGACCCTGAAGGAGCCCTATCGCCTGGAAGGGAAAAAAACGATGGGTTACGAGATCGCCGAACAGATGGACTGGAAGCTGCCGGATGTCATGATCTACCCCACCGGCGGTGGTACGGGCCTCGTTGGCATGTGGAAGGCGTTCTCAGAAATGGAACAATTGGGTTGGATCGGTTCTGACCGGCCGCGAATGGTCACGGTTCAGTCAACCGGTTGCGCGCCCATGGTTCGTGCTTTCGAGACGGGCGCCGAATTTGCCGAGCCCTGGGTGGATGCCCAAACCATCGCGGAAGGACTCCGCGTGCCTGCGGCGGTGGGTGATTTTCTGATCCTCGATGCACTCCGCCAGAGCGGTGGTACGGCCGTTGCCGTCTCGGACGAAGACATCCGCAGGGAAACCAATGCCCTGGGGAAAATCCAGGGGATTTTTGCTTGCCCCGAAGGCGGGGCGACCCTGGCAGCGCTTAAGCGCTTGCGAGAGGAGGGATGGATCAAAGACCATGAAACCGTTGTTCTGTTCAACACCGGCAGCGGCCACAAATATTATCATCTCTGGAACAAAACGGGCTGAAATCAGCAGGGCGTCAAACGATCTCAGATGCCTCGTGCCGCCTTCAGCATAATATCCTGTATGCGGGGCACGATGGTGTCGACTTGGTCGACGATGCCCTCTCGCAACAGCATGTTATCGAGCAGTTGGATGGAGAGGGTTTTTAGGTCCTCGGAATCCGGTTGGACTTTGTGAATTCGTACCATTTCGGCAATGAGCGGGTGATGCGGATTCACCTCGAAAATCTTCTTGGCGAAAGCGTAGTCCTTGTTGACCATTTTCATAATTTTCTCCATCTGCAAGGAGGGACCGTCTCCGGCATGGACCAGGATGCAGGCGCTATCCACCAGGCGTCGCGACAACCTCACGTCAGCCACCCGCTCCCCGTATACGGTCTTCAAATAATCAACCAGGTTTTGGGCGTCCTTTGAAAACCCCTTGCCCTTCCCCGCCTCCGGTTCGTCATCCAGCTTGATGTCGGCGCTCTCGGCCAGTTTAAAGGTCATCCCCTTGTATTGCCGTAGGTGGTCGATGACGATCTCATCGAGGGGATCGAGCAGATACAACACAGCGATCCCCTTCTTACGAAAAGCCTCCAGGGCCGGGTTTTTCTCCAGAGAGGCGACGTCCATGCCCGTGGTATAGAATATCTCTTTCTGATCCTTTGCCATTTCCTTCACATACCTTTCCAGATCCACCAGGTCGTCATTCTCAGTCTGTGAAGAACGAAACAGGAGCAGGTCGGCGATTTTCTCCCGCTGGGCGTAATCGGTGGTGACACCCTCCTTGAAATGCCGCTGGAAATTTCCCCAGATCCGGAGGAATTTTTCCTTGTCCTTCGCCTTGAGTTGAAGAAAATGATCCAGGAGTTTCTTCACCACGTGCTTTTTTATGCTCTCGATCCTGCGATCACTCTGGATCGTTTCTCGAGAGATGTTCAGCGGAATATCTTCGGAATCGATGACGCCCTCCACAAACCGCAGGTATTCGGGCATCACTTCTTTGGAAGCCTTTTGGATCAGTATCTTCTTGGAGAACAGATCGACACCCGGTTCATGCTTCACGATTCCAAGCAACTCCAGAGATGATGCGGGGACGAACAGGATGGCGTTGAATTGCACGGGTGCATCCGAAGAAAGATGTATGTAGGTCTCCGGCGCCTCCTGCGTGGCTTGAGCGAATTTATAGAAATCGACGTAATCACCCTCCTTGAGGGACGATTTGGGCTGGGCCCAGATGGCTTCCATGCTCTCGACTTTTTCGTTTTCGATCGTGATGGGGAAGGGGACGAACTTGGAGTGCTTCTCGACGATACGCCGCAGGGTGTCTTTGTCCAGGAACTCTTTTTCTTCCTTTTTCAGAAACAACTCGATGCGAGTACCCCGCTCTTTTTTAACTGTCTCCTCGATCGAATAGGTACTGCCACCCGCCGACTTCCACAGATAAGCCCCGCTGTCCTTTTGATACGACTTGCTGTAGATATGGATCTCTTTGGCCACCATGAAGCTGGAATAGAAGCCGACACCGAACTTACCGATCAGATCCAGGCGTTGCTTCTGATCCGTTTCACCGATCCTCTTGAGGAATTCAACCGTGCCGGAGTGTGCAATGGTACCGATATTCCCGATGAGTTCTTCCTTGGTCATGCCGATGCCAGTATCTTCAACGATCAGTTTGTTATCGGCTTTGACCATCGAAATTTTAATCTGAAGGTCCAGCTGGACATCCTCCATCTCGCTGTTTTTAAGTAGTTCAAACTGGACCTTGTTTAGAGCATCCACCGCGTTGGAAATCAGCTCCCGGAGAAATACGTCCTTGTGTTTATAAAGAGAATAAACCAGGATATCTAGAAGTTGCTTGACTTCAGACTGAAACTCGAATTTTTCACCTTTCGCCATGTATCATGCCTCCATATAAAGCCCATTTGGAGCACACCCTTCGGCGCCCTCCCGGAAGAAAGTCGGGATGGATTCAGGGAATGACCACCCGTTTCAAACACGATCATTATACCATCTTTGTCAAGTTGACCGCGGGAGGCTGGGCATTCATTCCAGCAGCCTTGAAGCAAAGACGATTTTTACGCCACGAGAGTGGATGGCTGGAATGGCATCCCTGATGGCCCGCAGCGTCGAATCGAAAGGGTGACCAATGGCGATTGCTTTTCCCTTTTGGGTGGCGATGTCGGTCAGCCGCTGAATCTGTTGACGCGCATGCGAGTAGGATTGCACCGAATCGAGAAAGACATCGCGCGAGGCGGTCCTGATCTTGAGCCGCTTTGCCATGGCATAACCCACCGTGTCCGCGGTGGTCCGGGAATCGATGAAAAACAACCCTTCCTTTTTGAGAACCCGAAGTACCCGTTCCATACTGTCTGCACTGGATGTCACCAAGGATCCTTCGTGGTTGTTGATTCCCCGCGCCTGCGGGAGGATGCGCAGGGCACGGCGGACGATGGCAGTGATATCCGACTCATTGGAATCCGGTCGAACCACAGAACCACTGGCATAGTGGCGGCCGGAATTGTTCTTGGGAACCATCGGTAGATGAATGAGGGTTTCCAGTTGATTTTCCTCGAGAATCATTGCTTCTTCTCTGGCATAGGGGGTATTGGGGATAATCGCGGCGGTGATCGGTATCTTCAGTTCTTTGAGTGTTTCGGCAACCCCTTTTCGGTTGCCGACATCGTCGATGATAAACGCGATCCGCGGTGATGCCCCCTCTGCCTTGGGGCCGACCTCTGTGTCCGGCTTCTGGATCCCGGCCGGAGTGGAAAACAGCACCACATGTGTCGGATGGCCGGCAAAGGACAACCGGAAAAGTTGAACCATACCCTTGGCGTTTTTTTGTATTTCCGATAATCCCACCTGCAGATCGGGTGCAGCGGCGATTTCCCGGAAGCGGGCCACCACATTCTTCAATGGGTGGAAACCGGTCTCGACCTTGAAATGAAACAACCGGTCCGCACCGATGAAATAGCGGTAGGCGATGTTCTGCTCCTCAAGGAATTCCGTAAAGCGCCGGTTGAACTGGGTCACGGCACGATCTTCCGCAGCTCGGTGATCTGAGCGCTTAAAGATGAAGGACTCACCCCCCTGTCGGTAATCGATGTACTCCAAAACGAACACCGTGCAGACACCGACAAGTACAAACAGAAAGAAAGCCAAGGCCACCGTTTTGTTTGGCCTTTGGGAACGCCTTCCGCCACGGGTCATCCGGGATCCCCCAAAACGGACTGGCATCGGGCAAGCAGGATGGCCTCATCTGTGACCGGGCAGGATATACTCGGTTTCAAACCGCCGGTCGGCAATGGCCCCTTGTCCACGGCGAATCGACCCACAGAAAGCACCACCGAACTGCCGTCCTGCAAATGAAACTGCCGCACAAGCGGCATGTATCCCCCGGTGGTCTCCCCAACGGTGGGGACCCCTTCATCGGCGAGGAGGTGTGCCATCAGTTCGGCAAGCAGCACCGTGGATGCGTCGATCAAGCAAACCCGATGTCCGGGAAGGGATTCGTCCGTCCCCAGTTGAATTTTCTTCTCGCCCATCGTCTTCTTTTCAATCGTCAAATACGTCTTCGACAAGCAAATTTCGGCACAACGTAACAATCCTTCCCAATCACCCCCAGAATACCACCGTAAATCAAGAATCCAATTCAAATATCTCCCTGAATCGATCATTCGCTTCAGACCGAGGCGGTCGAGATAGGTGACGGTCATGCAGCAAAGGGGTATGTAGGCGGTATCGGCGGCGACCTCCCTGATGGCAACGGGATAGGTTTCAATGTCCGGAAACAGCCCGATGGTCCAGGGCTTTTCACGGGTTTCTCTTTCTAGGGTCAGGCGACACGAACCCGCATCGATAAAGAGAAAGCTTAAAAGCGCTTCCCACCGGGACAAACCCGCCACCTGGATGTCATTGACCGCCAGAATTCGATCTCCGGATACGACACCGGCATTCGCAGCCGGAGAATTCGGAAACACACCCTGCACCCAAAACGCCTCCCCCCGGATGGCACCGAACAGGCCGAGCCGATACCCCTTCCCCTCGTAAAACAGCCGGTATTTCTTGGTTTGTATCTCATCCAGATAAGCTGAATCAGGATCGGCACTCGAGACAAGGGCGGTGAAGGCGGCGGGAAATTTATCGGCCGGATCCACTTCGTCAACATACCGATCCCGGACGAGCCTGGACACCTCGGAGAAGAGGGAAAGGTAACGAGCTTCACGGTTGGGACGAGGCGATAAAAACGGGAGTCGCCCCTCAGCCAGGAAATATATACCCAGCACGAGGAGCGTGATCAGCAAGACAGCACGAACTTTTTTTCGCATCGAAAACGATGAAAATCATTCAATCGATCCGGCGCATAACGGATTTCATATTCTATCATGTTTCGCATCGCTGAAAAACACATTGGCATCCGAAGAATTTTCATTTCTGAGCCTTCTTTTTCAGCCAGATCAGCGGATTCTGCGGTTTTAGATCCTCACGAATGCCGAAGTACAGGGATTTCCCCAGTGTGGATCCCGTATCCCCCGCCAGCGCGATATGGTCCCCCCGCTGAACCCAGTCTCCTTTCTTGACCAGAATTTTTTCACAATGGCCGTAGAGACTGTGAAAATTCTTGGCATGACGGATAATGATCAGATTTCCATAACCCTTGAAATACTCGGCATAAACCACTTCTCCTTGATAAATGGCCAGGATCTTATCCTTTCCCAGAGGTTGAATTTCGATACCATCGTTGAAAATGTATGTATCGAACCGGGTGCTCTTCATTCGTCCGAAAGAAGAAATGACACGGCCCTTCAGGGGCCATTCCAACCGCCCCTTCAACGGAGAGAGGTCGATCGAAATCATCGGTACCTGGGCATTTTCGTCTCGACTCATGAATTCGTTCAGCCGACCCGCTTCTCGGCGTAGCTCTTCCAGAAGCTGAACAAAGCGTGACCTGTCTTGGTTAATGCGTCCGATCAGATCCAATTTCTCGAATTTCAGGTTGGCGATTTGCCGCAGGCTCGCCTCCTTGGACCGCTTCAATTTCAGAATCCGATCATACTGACCCTGGAGATCGCGCTTGACCTGGTCCAGTGCGATGATGTTCTTTTTCACCCGTTGAATCTCCCCGGCATTGTAGTCGATGAGGGACATGAACAAGCGGTAATTCTTAAACAGCTGATCGAAATTGTCCACGCGGATAAACAGCTTTATCGTGGCATTCCCACCAAACTTGTAGAGTATCCGGAGAACCGTTTCGATGTTCTGCTTCGACCGTTCAATGTCGATTTCCAGTGCCTTTTTTTCCCGTTCTTTGAGCTCGATGCGCCGGGCCGTCCGTCGCAGTTGGAGATCCGCACGATGGGTCTCAATTTTTTCTTTTTCGTACCTGAGCTCAATTTGATAGATCTCGTTCAAAACAGACCCCGTATCCGCCTTCAGCTTGGCCAGTTTCCGTTCGATATCATCGATCTGGCTGTTGATTTCTTTCATTCGTTTGTCCTCAGACGCGGATGAAAGAAGCAAGGCAGCAAGGAGCAGGAGCAGAAGACTCCGTCTCATGATGTCTCCCGTGGATGAAATCTTCGGTATGCGTTCAGCAGATCTTCGTAATTGAGAATCGTGTACTTCTCCGTCGTGCTCAGGTTGGAATGACCGAGCAATTCTTGGATCACCCTCAGGTTGGCTCCGCGTTGCAGCAGGTGGGTGGCGAACGAGTGCCGGAAGAGATGTGGATAGACCGGGCGACTGCAATTCATCAACTGTCCGTACACCTTCTGAAGAATGCGCTCAACGGATCGGATGGAAATCGGTCCGCCCCGGGAATTGAGAAAGACGTATTCCCGATCGGAAAACGATTTCTTGCGCACCTCCTGTCGATACATCAACACGGCCTCGCAGGCGGTACGGTTGAACGGAACGATCCGCTCCTTGCGCCCCTTACCCAACACACGCAGGAGACCCGCTTGGAAATCGATGTCGTCGTATTTCAACTGGGTCAGCTCCGATACTCTCAACCCGGTGGCGTACAGCATTTCAAACAGAGCCCGGTTCCGGCATTCCAGAAACCCCGTCCTGGGGAGCCTATCGAGAAAGGAGACCATCTCTTCCACAGTCAATATCTGCGGCAGGGTCCGGTCGATTTTGGGGGAGGCGATGGTTTCGAACGGATTCTTCTCAATGATCCCCTGTCCTTTCAGGTAGGCATGGTAGGACTTCAACGCATAGATTTTCCTTGAAACTGTCGCCTTGTTGCGGCTTGTGACATAAACATGGGAAATGAAATCACGCACCGATTCTTTATCAAGCACCCTCTTCTCTTTGCGAATAAACTGCAGATATTGAATGATATCCTGCCGGTATGCCTTCACGGTATGGCCGGAAAACTGTTTGATATTTTTGAGAAAATCCAGGTACGTATTCAGATGTCGATCTGCTTCTTCCATTGTTCCAGGAGTTCAAGCGCAGCCTGGGCTTTCAACTCTTTCTTACGCTTCTTGGTCATGTTTCGCCGCCCCCGGCCGCGGGATTCGGAACCCGACCCATCGCCGTCCGGCAACAGTCCGAAAGTAAATTTGGTGGGTCGGAATTCCTTCCAATTCGACTGCGTGATGTAATGGACCAGCGAGCCCAATGCCGTCGATCTCGGCAGTTCCGGCATGGCTTCCTCGCGAAGAAACCGACCGGCATAGATACCGCACGCCATTCCGGAGGCAATCGACTCCACATATCCTTCCACCCCGCAGATCTGGCCAGCGAAGAAGATCCGCGGATTGGTTTTCATTTGAAAAAAGCGGTTCAGGATCAACGGCGCGTTGATATAGGTGTTACGATGCATGCGTCCGTAACGTTCAAAATGGGCATTCTTCAATCCTGGCAGTTTCCGGAAAATGCGCTTCTGCTCACCCTGTTTCAAACGGGTTTGAAAGCCGACGATCTGGTAAAAATTTTCCTGAAGATCGTCCTGGCGCAACTGAACGACCGCATGTGGGATATCACCGGTGGCCGGGTTTACGAGGCCCACTGGTTTCAAGGTGCCAAAAGACAGGGCCTGCCTCCCCCGACGTGCGATCTCTTCGATGGGAAGACAAGACTCGAAAAACATGTCTTTCTCAAATTCTTCGATGTCGACTTTTTCGGCGTTTACCAGATCCTCGACAAACTCACCGTACTGGGCTTCCGAAAGTGGGATATTGATGAAATCGGCCGACCCCTTGTTATATCGGGAGGCCCGATAGATCTGCTAATAATCGATCGAATCCGACCTAACAATCGGACACGTCGCATCGAAAAAAAACAGATTCCGACGCATGGTATATCTGGACAGTGAAGCGGCGAGTGCATCGCTGGTTAAGGGTCCGGACGCCGCGATCACGACACCCTCCAGATCGTTTGGATCCGTGATTTCCCGGTGGATAACGTGAATGAGATCCATCGATCCAATCTCACGGGTGATCTCTTCCGCAAGACGGATTCGATCCACAGAAAAACTGCTGCCGGCGGGTACCCGGCTGCTTTCTGCGAGTGCCAGGAAAAAAGACCCGATTCTTTTCAGCTCTTCCTTCAGCAGACCCGATGCCGATGTCAGTTCGGTCGATCCCAGCGAATTGGAGCAGACCATCTCACCGAGCAAGGCGGTGGTATGGGCTGGGGTGCTCGTCTCCGGACGCATCTCGTATAAATCCACATGGACACCCAATCTGGAGATTTGAAACGCCGCCTCAACCCCCGCCAATCCACCACCGATGACAGATATTTTCTCACTCATATCACTATTTTTTTTGAATATAGGTACATTCCGGATAGTTGGAGCAACCGATGAAGGATCTCCGGGTTTTTCGTGAAAACCGCCGAACGAGCGGATGATGACACTGGGGGCACTCTCCCAGATCCTCATTTCTGATGTAGTTGCATTCGGGAAAACCGGTGCAACCGACAAAGCTCAATCTCGTTTTCGGTGAGAACCGTTTGACCAACGGCTTGCCACATTTCGGACAATTCTCGTCGAGTATTTGGTCCCGGTTTTCTGACTCGGAACCCGCCCCGCTTCGTTCTGTATATTTGCACCCGGGATAGCCGGAGCATCCCACAAACCACCCCTTGGTCTTGTACGAGTACTTCTTCAACAAGTCCTTCCCACAGGCGGGACATTTCTTCCCGATCACCAGATTGACCCCATCTCTCTGCTTCACCTGGGCAAGGTCCTTCTGAAGTTTTTGATAAAAGCTGTCAATTCCCTCCACCCATTCCAGGGTTCCTTCCGAGACCCGGTCGAGCTGTTTTTCGAGTTCTGCGGTGAAGTTGTAATTCATGATATCGGTGAAGTTGTCTTCCAGGTAATCGACCACCTTGATCCCGAGCAGCGTTGGAACGAATTTACGATCCTCCCGGCTGACATAATCCCGTTTACCCAGTGTGTCGATGATTTTGGCATAGGTTGATGGACGGCCGATACCCCGGTCTTCCAGAACCTTGACGAGGCTAGCCTCCGTGAAGCGGGAGGGCGGCTTGGTAAAATTTTGCTTGGGGACCAAATTCAGTTTCTCCAATGTCTCCCGGCTTTCCAGATCGGGCAACCTCGCCGAGCTCTCTTCGTATTTCAGAATCTTGAATTGCCCCTCGAACAAGATCACCTCTCCACGTACGAACAGCCCATAGGGCCCGTTTCGTACCTCAAAAATCGTCTCCTGAATCTCGGCGGCCTTCATCTGTGAAGCAAAAAACCGGTCCCATACCAATTGATATATCTTGTATTGGGCGTCGTTCAGGAAGGGTTTGCACTCCTGCGGCGGCCGGAAAGGGAGCGTGGGTCGTATGGCTTCGTGTGCATCCTGTATCTTTTTTTTCGTTGCGTAGGTGTTCGGTTTTTGAGGGTAATACTTCTCCCCGAACGTCTGCAGGATGAACTCACGGGCCGAATGCCTTACGGTTTCCGCAATTCGAAACGAATCGGTTCTCATATAGGAAATGAGGCCTGAAAGATCGCCCTTGCCCAGGTCAACCCCCTCATATAGTTCCTGGGCGATCTTCATGGTTTTTTTTACAGGGTATTTATATCGGCGGAAGGCCTCCTGCTGCAGGGAGGATGTGATGAACGGAGGTGAGGGCTTCCTCGCTTTGACACGCTTTTTCACGTTGTGCAGGAGGTACTGTCCGACCTCAAGGTCGGCGATGACGTCATCCGCCGCTTTCTGATCGGGGACCGCCAGCTTTTTCCCTGCTTTCTGCTCCAGCTTTACCGTAAAAGCAGGTGGTTTTGAACCTTTTAATTCCACCGCGATCGTCCAGTACTCTTTGGGTTGAAAGGCCTGAATTTCCTTCTCCCGCTCGACGATAATTTTCAAGGCGATGGATTGGACGCGACCTGCAGATAGCGGACCGCCAATCTTTTTCTGCAAGACAGGACTGATTTTGTAGCCGGCCAAACGGTCCAGGAGGCGACGCATTTGCTGGGAATGAACCTTGCGGATATCCAATTCCATGGGTTGTTTTACCGCCGCCGTGATCGATTCCTTGGTGATTTCGTTGAAGAGAATTCGAAAAATTTTCTGATTCTCCTCCTTGAGGATCTCCTTGAGATGAAAGGCAATCGCCTCACCCTCCCTGTCGGGGTCAGGGCCCAGCAAAATCATCTCGCTTTCTCGAGAGAGGCGTTTCAACTCCGTAATGATTCTCCGCTTATCCTTCAACTCCTCGTAATGAGGGCGGTAATTGTTGTTGACATCGATGCTCAGCACATTGGGATTGAGATCGCGCACGTGGCCCATCGAGGAACTCACCAGGTAATCCTTCCCCAGATACCGGGATATGGTGGCTGACTTCGCGGGTGACTCGACGATGACCAATGCTTTATGCTTCATATGCGTCTCTGAAATCCTCCTTCGGTCTCTACAACCAGGTTTTTCAGTCGAAGGCCCATCAAAATCGAAACGACAGCGGAGACCGGTAAACCCAGGTGTTCGACAAAATCGTCTATACGTTTTACCTCATTTCCATCCATCAAGTCAAGTATTCTCAGTTCCTCTGGTGAGACCGGGGTTGGATTCCGAGTCTTTCCCGGCTTGATGACCATGCCGAATTCCTCGAGAACATCATTGGAATTCTGAACCAGCTTGGCACCACTCGCAATCAAGTGATTGGTCCCCTGGCTCTGTCTGGAATCGATCCGGCCAGGAACCGCCAGAACCTCACGATTCTGCTCCAGCGCCAAGCGCGCCGTGATGAGAGAACCACTTCTCGGGGCGGCCTCAACCACCACGGTGGCCCGGGCAAGGCCAGCGATCAAACGATTGCGGATCGGGAAAAGATGGGGTCTCGGAACGGTATCCAGGGGAAATTCAGACACAACGCAACCTCGCTCCACGATCTCATGAATCAACGCATGATTCCCCGGAGGATTGAGGTGAAGCAACCCTCCGGCGTTCACGCCGATCGTTATTCCCTTAACCCGAATCGTCAACCGATGCGCCAGTGAATCGATACCGTATGCCATGCCGGAGACCACCGTCAGGCCACTGAGGCATAGATCGGGTATCATCGATTGCATCACAAACCTTCCGTATGCGGTGGCCCGTCTCGAACCGACCACCGCAATCTTTTCCGACGAAAGCACGCCGGGATCCCCCTTCACATAAATGTAAGGGGGAGGATTGAAAATTTCCCCAAGCAGCGGTGGATAATCCTTTTCATTCAGAAAGACCAGACGGACACCGTTCTCCTCGCACCGGTGCGCCTCGCGTGCGCCTACATCCTCGGGCCGGCTGTGAATGGCACGGATATCCTCTTCCTTCACCCCCATATCCCGTAGCGCTTTTTCGTTCAAAGAAAATATTTCAGTCAGGGCAGTGCCTGCCTGATGAAGGTTCCGTTTCAAAACGGGATATCTGAAAAGAATCTTGACCGCAGCAATTTCATACAGATGCCGACGTTCCATCTTCCCCCAGGCTCCGATTCAGGCTAAAAACGATTTAAGAAATGTGTGAATAAGGCAGGACCAGCAAAGGTGTTTCGGAAACCATCAGCACCTTTTCAGCCACGCTGCCTAAAAACAACTTCTCGATCCCCTTTCTCTGATGCGCTGCGATGACGATGAGATCCGCCTTCTGCTTCCGCGATGTCTCGATGATCTTTTGGGCGGGATCCCCGTATTGGAATATGATTTGAGCGATGGTCTTCCTTTTGCGACCGGCCACCTGCTCTATTTTTTCCCGTATGCCCCCCAGCAACCTGTCTCTTTCAAGCACGGGAATTTTATAATTGAAAAACTGTGCCACATGAACGACGACGAGCTCGGCCTTGAGCTGGCTTGCCAAACCGATGGCGTATTGCAATTCGGGGAGCTCGGGATCTTTGAGATCCAGCGGGACCAGAATCTTTGAGAGCGAGACACTTCGCGATACACGGGGTACCACAAAAACCGGGATGGGACTGTTCCGTATCAGTCGAGAGGTGGTGGATCCGATGAGCAGTTCCTCCATTTCCGAAATACCGCGACGGCCGGCGAAAATCATCTGAACCTGACTCTCCTGCGCCACACGGATGATCTCCTCGCTCGCCACCCCTTCCTCTATCCGGGGAATCAGGTCAACCTGTTTGCTCTTGGCAAGTCTTTCGATCTTTCTATATGATTCGGCGCGAGCCTTTTCTACCTCCCCCACAAGGTCCTCGCTACTGAAAACAGAGGATTCATACACCCAGTCGGAAAATTTCGGTAATACATAAAGTGCGAAATTCCGGGTTTTCAAAACCTTCGAAATGGCTTTTATATAGGGTAAACAAGATGTACTTTCATTTGAAAAATCGGTTGCCCAAAGCAGTTTCTTTATCTTAACAAGCGCGGTGCTTCCCATATCAATGATCCTTGACGGTTTTCTTCAGGTTTTTGGATGGAATAAACTTCACCACTTTTTTAGATGGGATGACAAGGGACTGCTTGTTGTTCGGATTGATGACCCGTTTGTTGTTGCGCTGAATGACCTTGAAGGTTCCGAAGTTGGAGAGAACAATTTTTTTGCCCTTTTCCAGATTCTCAACCATCACCTCGATCATCAGGTCGATGAAGTTATACACTTCGAATTTCTTAACCATGAGTTGATCGGCGATTTTTTCGGATATCTCTCTTTTGTTCATGATCGCTCCTACACACCTCGATTTTGGCCAGGCATTTGAAAAAGGACCTTTTGTCAAATAACACACTAATTTTCGATTGTCAAGTAAAAAGGGCTATATATAAACCTTTTTGCAAAGGCACCGGCTTACGGTTGACTTTGGGAAAAAAACGCCCTATACTGAATCGGAGGATAAAATGGCGCGCTCAGTTCAAGGGTACCCGCAGAAAATAGAAGACTTCTATCTTAACCTGAGAGAGAGGATCAGTCGGTGGGCCAAAGAAGGTCAATTGGCCCGGACCACCGGAAAATGGACGGATCAGTTGACACAGTACCTCCTCGTCCTGCCTGACATCGTTCATTTAAAAATCCGACTTCTTCTGGACAACGGGATTCCCTCCGCCATTAAAAGCTATATTTTACTGGGCCTGGTTTACCTGATCTCCCCCATC
>Ga0180434_10005149_pt1 | contig 15579 bp, 13 predicted proteins | sample SS_ome_7_FD_132453 | JGI IMG/M metagenome (GOLD analysis project Ga0180434, IMG submission 132453) | Hypersaline lake sediment archaeal communities from the Salton Sea, California, USA - SS_1_D_2 metaG | ecosystem: Environmental > Aquatic > Non-marine Saline and Alkaline > Hypersaline >...
AGATGAGTGACTATTGCAGCGCTTGCCGGTACGACCCTGGAAAGCGCGCGGGGGAGCAGGCCTGTCCGTTCAACAGCCTCTATTGGGATTTTCTTCACCGCCATCGCGCCACGCTTGCCGGGAACCACCGGCTGGCCATGATCTACCGCTCCTGGGATCGGATGACAGAGGCAACCCGGCAGGGGCTTCTCAAACAGGCCAGCCACTACCGCGCGGCTCTCGAAACCCTGTAGCTTCCTCTTGCCTTACCATGAACAAGCGAAAAGACAACGCTGCCAGACGGCACTGCCCGTATCGTCCTCCGTGGTCGGGGTCCTATCCCTTCCATACCACTGGCATCGATCAACACCGCTGCTTAAAGATGAGGCCCGACGGTTGAAGTCGTATCCAATGGTTGCTATGGTCAACAGGGCGCCGGTCATCAGGCCCCTCCATTTTTATCCAGAGCCCAAGGCTAACGGGAGCACGTCGTGGACCCTGCCCTGCCATTTGAGAAGATCGCGGCCAAAGCGGTTTCGCTGGGGGCATCACTTGTTGGTGCGGCCCATGTCGTTACGCTTCTGGCGTCCCCTTCCCATCGGCGTTATCCGGTCGACCAGCGTGTTCATCAGGCCCGCTCCGTGCTCGTCCTTGCCCTGGCCCATGACGATGCGAAGCCGGAGATGGACTGGTGGGACAACCGGCAAGGCCGGACCCCGGGCAATCGCCGGCTGATCAAGATCAATCGAAAAATGGCAAAGTGGTTTCGGAAAGCATATGCGGTCGAAGCGAAGGAACTGCCGTATCACGCTCATCAGAGAGGGGTGTTTCTAAAGGATGCCGCGGTCCTGGCAGGACTGGGGGTGGTGGGTAAGAACAATCTGCTCGTCACACCGGAATATGGTCCCCGGGTTCGCCTCAGAGCGCTGCTGCTCGACCGTCATCTACAGTGTACGGGGCCGCTGACCGGTTTTTCCCCCTGCGATGCCTGCGAGGGGTTCTGTCTCCGGGCTTGTCCGAAGGAGGCGTTTGCCGGTGGGGCCTACCGGCATGATCGTTGTCGACAGCAGCTGGAAAAAAACGAAAACGCCCCCGTTGTGCTGGCCTCGCCGGTGGTGGGGATGCCGACCCGTTTCAAGGTTGCCTATTGCCGCCTGTGTGAGCTGGCCTGCCCGGTGGGCCGCTGAAAGGGGTCAGGACGGCGGTTGTCCGCAGACATAGATGTCCCGCTGGGTGGAGTTTCCCGTGTAGGCCGATATGCGGGATAAATCCACCCCCCAGTATACCGAAGCGCTTCGCCGAAACCCGAGACCGCTGCCCAGAATGAACCCCAGCCCCCTGGACCAGTCGGGGTCATGTTCGAAGGAACAGCCGCCGCAGGCTGCCACACCCAGTTCGCGGGAATAAGGCAGGATGACGATCTGGTTCGGGCCTTGTTTAATCCTCAAGTTTAGGGATTCCCCCCGGAGCAGGTCGAGAAAAGATTTTCCCACACGGGGCTCGGGGTTGATCATAAAAATGGTATCGACGGCCCCGTCCGGCAGGCAACGCAGAAAATCCGCTTCGGCCCTGAGGACGACTAAGTTGGCGGGTGAATCTGTCTGCGTCGATAGCTGACGCGCGCGCCAGGCCCGGGCGATCTTGCCATAGCCGGAGCCATTGGAGGGCTGATGCGACCAGTCATAAAGATCGGTGGCGATGACTCCGATGCCCGGGTTCTTAAGGGCAATTTGGCGAGACGCCTCACCATCTCCACACCCAATTTCCAGCAAAACCTGCGGCATTCGTAATAGACTGTTCAGCTTGCGGATGTCAGGGGTGCTGTTTTCCCGGCAAAGGAGATAACGCAAGCGGTCTGAGGCCTCGGAGCGGGTGCTATGTCCGTGGTCGTTTACGAGACGGTATTGCCAGTTTGCCTTAGACAGGAGGAGAACGTTTTCAGGACCAGGGGATGGCGTGCGGTGCTTATGAGGGGCGTTGCAGGATAACGGTGCGTCATTGTTATCCGGAAGATAAAGAATGGTTCCGCGGCAATTCCTGTGGCGTGCAAGCGCTTGAAAAGGGTAGCTGATGCGGCGCCAGGCCGTCTGGCCTACAGTAGCGATCCATTTCCCCAATCTAACCGTGCTCCCGGTAACCGATTTCTTGCCTGCTGCGTTAAATGCAAAGCGCATCGACAGCTTTGGGGGGATTCCGAATCCCTGCTGTTTGTGTAGCACTAAAATAAACACCGGGGAGGGCTGTTTGTCAATTGTTTTCGACGTTCAATTTTTAGGCACCGTATTTACAGCTTTTTTTGGGACCCGAAGCGTAAATGTCGGACACCGCCATTGGCGGCGCAGGACAGGTCGCTTGTGGCCGATTTGAGGCCCTGCCTTATTGAGGAATCAGGAGGTCATGGAAGGGGATGTCGCCCTTCGATCACGCACTGTTAACAGGGCAGACTGCCCAGCGCGCAGTGCGGGTTACAAAGATCACCGGCATCGATATGGGTATGAATCCGAAAAAAAAGAGCTGATTTTTTTATGATGTTGATCGACGAACGGCACGCCTGGTCGTGGAACCTGACGGTGCTTGGGTTCCCATCAGCCTGATATTAAAACCGAATTCATAAAAATTCCCGCCGTCTCGCACAAGGCCACCAAAACTTTCCCCCTGTTTTTACAGATAAGAAGCCGTTCCCGTGACGATTGGCATTCCTTTTGCCATAGGAGCAGGGCGTTCTTCTAAACGGATGGGGTCCACGTCGGCCCTTTCTCCCTCCACTACTATGGGATGCTAACACTATGAATTGGCTTGTGCGGTTTCCAAAAAGAAGCAATCAAGGCCATCACCCGTATTTGTTAAGAGCGATCTTCCGGTTTGGCAGACAGGCCGGTTTCCCACACCTTTTTAAAACAAAGCAAGGCGCCATTTTTCTTATTATTGGCTTATGCCTTTTTCTGTGGCGTCCCATAGCGCTTTTTGCCGCGAGTACGGTCGAGAATCAGGTTGTCTACATCAAGTCCGGCGGCGATTCTTTTGCCGCCACACTTGTGCCTGACCATTCGCCCGGATCGGTTCCCAATGATCCGACCCTGGTCGAAGCCACAACCAACGGCGAACCAACGGCGTTTCAACTGGCCCCCGGTTCCGAGGGGCAAATCGATTTGGGCGGTAAACTGCCCGGCCTTGAAGACGGACGTCACCGCGGTGCCATAAAGACGTTGACCACGGACGGCGACCAGAAAGACCGCAAAGCGCTTCTTTTCATCGTGGATTCCAAGCCCCCGCTTATCGAACGCATAGAACCCGCGGGCGATTTTTTCCCACGCAGCGCAGGCGCGATTCGCTTCAGGATCACCGATCCGGAAAACGGCTCGGGGGTTTCCATCGATCCTGCGGAATGCGCGCTGAAAGTGACGGTCAGCGGTGCCACCCTCCAAAACAGAATTCTCTCCTTCAGGGAGAACGAACTCGACCTGACTGTTTTTGTCGCGTTTCCAGGAGGGGCCGCCGAGCATGATGCCAACTTCACCGTTTCGGTATCCCTTCAGGATCGGGCCTGCAATGTCGGGTGGGCCAGCGAAACATTTACCATCAGGAGCCTGGTTTCTCCTCAAATTACCATTTATCAATGCCGGCATCAGGACACCTATATTGAAGCAGGCGGCGAATTCCTGGTGGAACCCGCCTACAGCGCCATGACGCTGCGTGTCGGAAGAGATCGGCAACTCAATGTGTTCATGCGCGGCTGTTTCGGGAAGAATTATCGTTATCCGGATAACATTCGAAAGATAATGAGATCCAATGGGACGGATCGGGAGACTGAAGCCGAAATCGTTACCATGAACACCTTTTTCCAGAAAGTTGTCGGCGATCTGGTTGACATTCAAAGCGCTTCGGGCAACGTCGCCATCCACAAACAGGAAGACAGCGATTTTAGGGACAGCCGGGTTTCATTCAGCATCAGACAACCAAATCCCGCCCCCATGGGCGACCAGATGGAAACGTTGCTGGTCACAGCGCCCGTGGCGTTCAGGATCGATGCTTCGAAGGTCAATTTTTGCGCGTCCAGAAACCAAGTCGATCCTCTTGACCCGGACGACTGCATCTACCATCACATCCCGGATGATGCCTTCATCTATACCTTCGAGACCATTTCCATACCCGTCTATTTGGAAGCTGCGTCCGCCCCCTTCAGCCTGAGTGTCGAGCAGCAAGACGACCACCTCGTCGCCACGGTAAAAACCAGCCCTATCGAACTCATGGATACCGCTGCTTCCTGGTTCGCGTTTGACGGTGAACAACACTGGTTTGACCGCAAGGGGGAACATTGTGTGGCCAAGGGCCCGGCCCATGAGGGCCTCGTCCATTACCAAATAGCGGCAACCCATAAAATCGCCGCGTTTTCGAACCCGAACGGGAATGCCACCACCGGCGACCGGACCATGATGAATAGCGGCGATATCATCGTTTGCCTGGATCCGCCTAAAATTGAAAATTTTCACTATGACCGAGAGAAGAATACGCTGCATGCCGACATAGATGATCAGGGGACGCCGCTGGCGGAGCTGACCATCGAACTCTGGCTTTCAAACGATCGCCTTGCGCATACCTTCGATCCGGCGACGGGAAGATTGGAAGCGGCACTTCCCTACACGCCGCTGGCGGTTTTGACCGCATCGCTAAGTGTTACGGATTTTGCCGAACAGACCACCACGCGCAACTGTCAGGTCTTTGGCAAAACCGAATCGGACGATACCAATGAGAATGCACCGGATTCGTCGATCCGTGGTCCCTATACACAAACGCCTGGCACAAGCGACATCGATCGCGTAATCGGCACCAAGGGGAATGGCAAGGCCCTGGTGGAGATCTGCGATACGGTGATGAAGTGGGGTTACTATAGAAACGGCCGCTTCGTTCCCATCGATAGCCAACCCGGATCCATGCGACTGGTCCAATTGCGATCCCGTGATCCTCGGAATGCTGATGAGAGCAGGATGGCGGTGTCCAAAAATTTGCCGATCCATATAGAGTTCTTCGGAGATCGCTACGATTCCCACCGCTACGAGACGATTCCCGAAAAGGCAGGGGGACTGACCTCCATATCGATAAAAGGCGGGCAATCGGCAAGTGGCGCCGGGCGGAATTTCTATTTCGCGGTAATGGCCAGGGACGGCAACCGTTACATCCCCTTGCGGAATACCGGATTTGGGTTCGGCTTATTCTTTACGTTGAAGGAATTCAAACAGTGCCGCATGGAGGAACGGGACATCCTGGCGCCGGTCATTCGCCCGACGTTTGATCCGGCAGCCGATCGTCTGACGGCGTCGATCCATGACCACGGCATGCCGTTATCCGAGCTCTCGATCGATTTGGCCGCCAAAAGCGATTCGAAACGAAATAGTGCCGATTGGGGATATCGATTGCACAGCACCGGCAGCCGTCCCCCGTTTACGTTTCAAAACGGGATACTCGTCAGCCCGTTCGTTCCACCTTCGCGCGGAGAGTTTTTCATTTTTGAGATCAGCGCCGAAGACAAGGCGGGCAACAGCAATCGTGTGATCGTTGACGTTATGCTGCCACGGGAACCCCCCGAGGTGAGCCTTGTGGCGGAAACCCAGCAAACCGGTCAGGTCATTCGTCGTCATGGGGGGCAGGGGGCCGCCTATATGACGGCGGAGGCCAGGGACGATTCCCAGATCGTTGCGGAGAAAACCACCCTGTGGCTGGACGATCAGGTGCTGCGCCCCTTTACCCTGTATTCTCACACCAAGGAAGCGGGCTGGAACCGCTTTTTTGATTTCAAGGCGGGCTATGTGACGGGCGTTGAAGAAGGGCAGCACCTGGCCCGCTTCCGGGCCACGGATGCCACCGGTCTTTGGGCGGAAACGGCAGTCGCTTTCGACTACCAATTGGCCCCCTTCATCAGCAATTTCAAGGTAATGCCGGATCCCGTGCGTATGCTCGGCGGACCGGCCCTGACGGCCATGGTCATCGACCGCGGCGGGGATCTGGATATCAACGGCCTGGCACTGACCATCGATGGACAGCCGGTGGCTGCGTCGATGCTGTATTATGATGCGGCCAGCGGTTATTTTGCGGTGGATGGGCCGTTGGCGCTTGCCGACGGACCGCATGTGGCCAAGATTACCGCCACCGACAGCCATGGAAACCAGGCCAGCGAAAGCCTGCGCTTCACCCGGGCCATGGAGATTTCAACGCCCGTCGAGAGCGACGGAACGGGGATGGCCATCGACGCCCTGTCGCTGATGGAACTCGAGGACCACAACGGTGACGGTCGTGCCAATCCCGGGGAACTGGTGCGGCTGTTCATTGCCCTGCGCAACGACACCGGGCACGATATCTCGTGCACCGGACGCCTTTCCTCGGAAGATCTGGATATTGCCGTCGAAACCGAAAGCGTGACCTACGGGACCATGGAACCCGGAAGCACCCGGGTGCCCATGAAAGGGTTTGACCTTCGGATCGGAAACGACATTCTGGCAAAGACCATCAGTGACCCCTATGACGCCTATTTTGATCTCACCCTCGATTGCGACGGGGGGCAAGCATGGGTCCTGCCGCTGACGATGCCGATCCATCAGGCAACGATCCCGATCGACACCGGCATGCTGCTGACCCTGGATCGATTGCCGCCCACCACCAGTGCCGGCACCTTCCGTCTGCAGGGAACCATCACCAGCAGTGCCGAATTCATCGACTGGATGGAGGTTCGTGTCAACAACGCCATGCAAGGGCCGGTGTCCTTCAACCGCGCAGGCGGCCGTTTCGAGGTGACCGTAACCCTTGCCGACGGCGCCAATACGATCGCGGTGACAGGTGCGGACAGCAACGGTGTCCGTGGATCGGCTTCGGGTTACATCTTCCGCACAACGGTTTTTACACCACCATCGATCATCATCACGTCGCCTGCCAACGGCGATTATTTCATCTGCGACAACTTGACGGTGACAGGGACTTACAGCATCGGCAGCGGAACGCTGCGCCGTATTACCGTATACGGCCCATGGTGGGCAGGCGATACCTGTCCGACCACGATCATCGACGGTACGACTTTCAGCGTAACCTGCGGGGATGTCATTTACGGCCCGACAGGGCAATACGAGATCGAGGCGATCATCGAGACCACGGACGGGGTCCAGGCGGTCGATACCATCACCATCAGGGTCGGAGATTGCTCGTGATGGGAGCGTATCGTTGCGAACCCTCCGGGTTGGGGTCGGTCAGGGGCCTTGGTTTATTTGTCATCCTGTGTGGCTTTCTTCTATGCCCGGTCAGCCAGGCGCGGGCGCAGGGCGATCTCAGAATTCCGTTGAATGATGCCGGCATCTTCGATCCCGGTCGAGAGCCGCTGGCAGTCGGCTATGAGCTCTTAAAAGACGCTGAAGATGTGGCGGTGCGTATTCGTGATCTGCGGGGACAGGTGGTCCGTCAATATCGCTTTGTCGACCTTCTGGCCGGGGACCATACGTTTGGCTGGGACGGTCGGGACCAGAATGGGGAGCGCCTGCCGGACGGAAACTACGAGCTGCTGTTCGAGGTGCGATTCAAGGATGGCAGCCGCGGCCGCAGCCTGGTTACCGTGCGAATCGTTACGATGCCACAGGCGCCGGGGACGCCAGCGCCGGAACCCCTGCCGCCGGAAAAGCATGATTACCAGATCAGCGGCGCGGCCTCCTCATTCTGGCGCCACGACGGGGAAAACAACGAAGACACGGGGCAGGCACGCATGCGCACCCGCTTTTCCTATGCGGATGACAACCGCCGCGCCGACGGTGTGCTGTCCGTCATCGACACATATCCGAACGGTGATACGAATTATGATGCCAGCCAGGCTTTTGCCGAACAGCGATGGGAAAACGGCAAGATCAAAGGCGTGTTTCGAGAGGGGCTGGGGGGCTTTGACGATCCAATCAAGCTTTTCAGCGATTTCAAGAGCGAACGCAAAAAATTTGGATTTCGGGTGGATCAGGGCCTGGGCGCCCTGCAGGCCACCGGGCTTGCCTACACAGCAGAAGGGGATGTGGATACGGAAGGCTCCGGGGCCGCGGCTCGCCTGCGCTACGGAGAGAACGGCCGTTGGCAATGGGGGGTGGGGTTTACCCACCGGGAGGCCCTGCTGCTTGACGGCAGCGCTGATCGCTACCGCAACCAGGCCATGGCCGCGGATCTGCGGGTGCCGCTATTCGAGCCGCTGGCCTTGCATATGGAGTTTATCCACACCGAAGACACCGAAAAGAGCAGCGACAACGGCTATACGGCCCTAGCGGCGTACGACCAAGGGCGCCTGCGCCTGTCAACCGGCTATATCGATCTAGGGGAAGACTTCGCGGCCGATTTTGCCGATCCCCTGCACGGGATTACCTCGGATGCCCGAGGATTTGAAGCCAGTGCCGACTATGCCCTGCCAGCCACCTGGCGCTTTTTTAAAAACCCCATTTTCACCGCACGCTTTTTCGATCTGAAGCGCCACAGTGACAATGAAAAGGTCCGCGAAATCGACACCTCGCTGCGGTTATCCATCGGCGAGCGGGACACCTTTTTTATCAACTGGTACGGGCAGGAAAATGAAGACGGCAGCACCCATACCTTCCTGGGAACCGCCGCCCACCAATGGAACCCGTGGTGGGCCACCAGCCTGCAGACCAACTACATCGATGCGGAGGGCAGCGGCACCTGGCGCTTTACCCTGGACACCACCTACCGCCGGGAAGCGCAGACGGCCCGCATGGCGCTGGAATGGATCCGGCGCACCATCGATGCCGCGGTTCTTTCTCCCTATGAGGAAGGCAGCCTGCGCCTGGACTGGAATAATACCCACTGGGGGGTCCAGTTGCAGTCGCGCTACAGCGAAAACGAAGGCGACAACGGGTATAACTTTTTCGGGCGGGTGGAATACCGCCGCGAAATGCTGCACCGCTATCAGGTGATTACCTACGCGTCACTGGGCAACCGGTCGGCCTTCGATTTTGAAAAACAAGTGGAGATGGGGATGGAATTTCGGTTCTAAGGCGCTGCCCTTTCCATCGATAACAGACATCAGGACGGGAAAATGAAATACAATCCCATGCAATTATTGGCGTTGGTTTTACTTCTCCAGACAATTCTTTTTTCCTGCAGCGGGCTTCGAACGGAGATCTATCGCGAAGAGACCCGGCATCGCTACAATCAGGCATGCAAGATTTATAAACAGGGCGATTACCAAACGGCCCGGTCAGAACTTGAAACCATCGTCGGTTTAGATCCGGATTGCGGCCAGGCCCACGCTGTTTTGGGCAACCTGGCGTTGATTGAGGAAGACTATTCCAGTGCGCTGGCGTACTATCAGGAGGCCGTTGCCGTGGATCCGGAGCTGGAGGCCGACTTGCAGCCGTTGATCATGGTCGCCGGCGCCCATGAGGAGCGTGCGCCTTTGCAAAAAGCCGGGGTTGGTTTGGACCAGATTTATCCATTGATAATGGCCGATCGCCGAGCCGAAGTGGAAGCCCTGCTGGCAAAAAATATTCCGTTGCAACTGCTGGCCAACGACACCATGGGCATCACACCGGCCAGACTAGGAGAGATGCAGCGCAAGCTCGCTGAAACGGCGAATCCCATGATTGGGAGTGTGCGCTACCGCCTTTTTTCAGGCTATTTTCTGTTTTACGGGCAAAACGACGACGCCCTGGCAACCGCTGTGATCCAAAGCGCGGTCGATGAGGCCGCAGGTCGGGAACGGCAGGAAGCCCTGGTCGTTCTGGGCAAACTCCATGAGCGTCAGGGAAAGGCCAACGCAGCCGTGGATGCCTATCTGGCCGTCGTGGACGCCGGCCTGCCCATGACGGAAGTGGCCCACCACCTGGCCCGGGTCTACCGGGTGGGTATCGAAAGCATTCTTCAGCCAATAGAAGAACCTGCGAATGATGCTGCGCCACAGGAACCCATGCGCATCGAAATGTCGACCTATTTGCCCTCTCCTATGGGACCGGATCTGGGTGCCGTATCGGATGCCAAGAAACCGCACCTTGTCGAGCGCCGGGGATCGCCGTATACATTTTAAACCACCTGTACCAATGGGCTCAATGAGCTTGTTCGCTGCCGGATAAAGGCAGCAGCATAAAAACCAGCAGCAGGTATAAGACACCCATCACGGCAAAGCCTTCTTCATATGTGCCGGCATCGCCGGCAATCCCCATGAGTATCGGCCCCAGGAAAAAACCCAGCCCCCAGAAGCGGTAGAAAGCGCCGGATACGGTGGCCTTGCAGGCGGCTGAAACCTGATCATTGACTTAGTCAACTATATGACTTACTAATAGACCATGATAAAGATCAATATACATGAAGCCAAAACGCATCTTTCACGTTACCTGGCCAATCTGGCTGAGGGCGAAACCATTCTGTTGTGCAAGCGCAATGTGCCCGTTGCCGAAATCCGCCCTTTGCCGCCGGAACGCACCAGCCCACGCCCGATCGGTCTGGCCGAAGGTACCTTCGAAATTCCCGCGGCATTTTTCGAGCCGTTGCCGGACGATCTGGTTGCCGCATTTCACGGGGACGCGCCTTGAACATTCTACTGGACACCTGCACGTTTCTTTGGATTACGAATAATGCCCCCGCGTTGTCATCCACGGCCAAGGTCTGCTTTCAGGACCCGGGCAACAGCGTTTATCTGAGCAGCATTTCGGTCTGGGAAATGGTCGTCAAGCACGCCCTCGGACGGTTGCCGCTTCCCGAAACGCCCGATCGGTTTATTCCGGCGATGCGCTCCAGTCATGGTATTGCGCCCCTGGCCTTGGAGGAAGAAGCGGCATGTCAGCTTCCCAAATTGCCGGATCTACACAAAGATCCCTTCGACCGCATGCTGGTTTGCCAAGCGCTCATCCATGGCCTTGTTTTGTTGACACCCGATGAGATGATTCGGCAATACCCGGTTCGAACCATCTGGTAAGCGCATCAGTTAAAGGTCGCCTTTCAGGGTGCAAAAGCATTTTCGCCGACCTCGTTCGTATCGAGGATAAAAAGCGGATCGACGGTGAAGATTTCGTTACAGAATTGGCAGCGGGTGCGTGTCCCTTCGATTTCGTCCGGCACATCTAAGAATTGGTCGCAGTAAGGGCATACCGTTTCCATGAAAGCCTCCAACGGAATAAGGTTTAGCGGACGCACAGTCGTATGCTGTGCCATGTCCGCTTCATGAATTGTGCCGGCTTAAAGGAGATTATTTAAAGCTTCGTCGGGCCTGGAGCGCGGCGGAGCAGCATTCCAATATGGCTTGGGGCTGCCGGGGTTGTGTCGTTTTGGGCATGGAATTGCGAACGCAGTCGGCCGAGGCCCATCGCCACGGTTGCCGGCTTTTTGCAAAGAGGGGGGTTGGGGCGGGAATGACAATGCCGTGTTCGATGTCTGCCTGTGGAATGACCTATGGCAGATTTCCCGAACGAATGCAAGGGGTCGCCGTTCTTTGGCAGCCGACGCGCGGAATGGCTGAGGCAGCGTTTTCGATGCCGCCATTTCACATTCTGGCATGCCGGTGCCAATCCAATAACGACACCCCTTGGATTGACAGGCGATAGGCAATTTATTAAATGATTTCAAAAGTAACGATAGCCATCTTAATAATCTGCCAGAGTCGAGGGCGTGATGGATACGACGGAAAAACTTCGTACAACGGCAATTGCCCTTTTCCCGGAAGCGACATCGGATGAGGACTGCCGTGAAATCATCGACCGGTTGGCCGCCGAAAAGGACTTGGCCGGTTTCCGCACCCTTCTCAGGAATACGGTCCTGTCGGACGGCAGCAAGCGGACCTATATCAAGTTTACCAAAGTGATTCCGCGCAACGACTTCGGCACCGGCTGGGTCGTCAATATTACCAGCAAACTGTTCGACGTCGGATACGAGGATGTGGCCTGGCGGCTCACCCGGATCAAACCGGCCGCGGAGGGCGAGGACACCACCACCGAATCGTTTCCGGCGGAACTCTTCAAGGAGGCTTTGGCGGATGACGAGGGAACGCAGGGATGACGCCGGGCCTGTTGCACCCTTGCCTCACATGGCCGGATAGCCGGTGATCGTCCGGATGTCGTTGTAGATCGGCTTCAGCCGGCGATACAGCTTGCGATACACCCGTTCATAGAGTTCGTGATACAGGTCCCGGTTGCGGGGGATCGGTTCGAAGGTGTCGGTGACCCTTGTCATCTCGCGGATGGCGGTGTCGAAATCCGGATGCAGTTTTAAACCCACGGCGGCAGCGACGACGGCTCCCAGGGCGGAGGTTTCATAGGTGTGCGGCCGCTGGGCGGGCAGGTTGAAGATATCCGCGGTGATCTGCATGGCGGCATCACTCTGGGAGCCGCCGCCGGAAACCCGCAGCGCTTCAACACGCACCTTGTTGCGCTTCTGCAGCGCCAGCATGCCTTCCTTGAGCCCGTACCCCAATCCTTCCAGGATCGACCGATAGATATGGGCGCGGGTGTGGACGTCGCCGAAGCCGATGATGGCGCCCTTGGCGTCGGCATCGGTGTTGATGCCGGGCGACCAGTAGGGCTGCAGCGTCAGCCCCATGGACCCGGGCGGAATGTCCCGAATCAGCTCGTCAAAAATCACTTCCGGCGCTACGCCTCGGTCAGCGGCGATCTGCTGCTCCCGCAAGCCGAATTCTTTTTTGAACCAGCTTACCATCCAGAAGCCGCGATAGACCATGGCCTCGGTGTTGTAGGTGCCCGGCAGTGCGCCGGGGTAGGGCGGCACGAAGGGCTTGATCTCCACGTACTTCGGGTTGGCCGTGTTCACGGTGGCCGTGGTGCCGTAGCTCAGGCAGGCGGTTTCCGGTGATCGGCAGCCGGCCCCCAACACCTCGCAGGCCTTGTCGGTGGCCGCGGCGATCACCGGCAGGCCTTCCGGGATGCCGGTTTCCTGGCAGGCTTGTCGAGTAATATGCCCCAAAAGGCCACCCGGCGGCACCAACTCCGGCAGGAGGTTGGCATCCATGGGAAAGAACTTCCACTTGAGGTCCCGCGGGCGGGCCCAGCAATGCCGCTTGTAATCGAAAGGGACATAGCCAACCTGGCTGCCCACCGAATCGCGATATTCGCCGGTCAGGCGTTGAATCCAAAAGCCGGAAAGAAAAAGGAATTTGTGGGTCTTCTCCCAGATGCCCGGCTGGTTTTGGATCAGCCAGTTGGATTTGCTCTCCCGGATGGCTTTATCGACGATGCCGTATTGGTTGACGGTTTTAAGAACGCCTGTAACGAGGGGGGAGAGATGCCCCTTCATTTCCGCCTTCCGCTGATCCAGCCAGAGAATGGCCGGCCGCAGGGGGGTGCCGCTTATATCCAGATTGACCATGGTGGCGCGCTGGGAAGTGACGGTCACCCCGGCGATGCGGTCGGAGGCGACCCCTTCGGTGTCGAACAGCCGGCGGGATGTGGCGGCGAAGCTTTGCCAGTAATAATCCAGCTCCTGTTCGGCCCAGCCAGGTTGACGGGAGAAATAAGGCGTGATGGGCGTCTTGACCATATGGCGGATTTCTCCCCCCAGGTCGATCAGGGCCGCGCGGATGGACTGGGTGCCGGCATCGAAAACCAGAATTTGATCCCCTTTTCCGCTTGTTGTCATCGTGATTTCCTTTGAAGGGTTTCCTCCAAATCCAGCCCCAATTGTCCCCCGGGATTCATGATGTTGCGGGGGTCGAAGTGGTGTTTGAGTGCCCGCAGGACAGCCATCTGTTCCTTCCCGAGATGCTGCTCGATCCAGGGGGCGATCATGCGTCCGATACCGTGGTGGTGGCTCAGCGATCCGCCGTACTTCTGGATGTGGTCGAGAATGCCGGCCTGGAAGGCGCGGTAGTCGTCTACGTGGTCGAAGCGGCCGATGAAGATGAAATAGAGGTTCGTGCCCTGGGGGTAGAAGTGCGAGGCATGGGTCATGCAAATGGTCCGGGGCCGTTTCTTCATGTAGGACCGCACCCCCTGGTGGAGGGTGTGCAGGTTGTCCCAGGTTACGGAAGCTTCCAGGGTGTCGATGGTGATGCCGTAATCGTGCAGATCCTCGCGCATGTACGGTTCGCGGTAGCGGGTTTTTTCCCATTTTCGGCCGGCGTAGGTGCCTAGGTAAATGGCGTGGTGCTGTTTGGCGATGGTGCGGATCTTGCGTTTGACCAGACGGGTGTAGTCCCGGTCGCCTTCGACGGTTCCCAGGCAGAGGCAGCGCTGCATGGGGAGATAGCCGCGTTTAATCAGAAAACGGTCCGCCAGGGCCGGGATGCCGTAGAGTTTGAGGCCCCGGTCGGTTTCCTCGGGATCGGAAATCCGGTAGACGGCCGGCCGGCCGAATTGGCCTTGGGCGATCTCGCGGCTGGCATCCACGGCAGCCTCCCAGGAAGGAAACATGAAGCTGAAATAGCGGCGGTTATTGGGCATGTGGCGGAAGACTTTCATGGTGACTTCCACCAGAATGCCGAAAGTGCCTTCGTTGCCTTTCATGATGTCGTTGACCTTGGGGCCCGTGGCGGCCGCCGGGTAGGGAAGGGTTTTAAAGTTGCCCGTCGGGGTGACATACTCCTGGCTGACCACCATATCGGCGGCATCGCCATAGTAGGTGGAGGCCTGGCCCGATCCCAGGGTCACGACCCAGCCCCCGATCGTGGAATGTTCGAAGGACTGCGGAAAATGACCGCCGGTGTAGCGTCGTTTGGCATGGAACTGCTCCGGGGCCTGATTGAGGGCGGCTTCGTAGGCCGGCCCCAGCATGCCGGGCTGCACTGTAGCGGTCTGGTTGAGTTCGTTCAAGGTGAGGAGTTTGTTCATGTGGGTGCTCATGACCAGGGTGACACCGCCGCGGGCCGGGCGCAGCCCCAAGTTGACCGAAGATCCCCCGGAAAAGACGTAGACCGGAATCCTCTCGTCATGGCAATAGCGCACGATATCGCTGACGTCCTCCTTATGGCGGGGATACAGCACCAGATCGGCGATCTCCCGGACCACGCCCTGGCCAAGTTCCATCATTTCTTCGGTGGTTTTGCCATAGGCGTACCGGGCCCGTTGATAAACGTCGGTGGTTGTATTGTCGCGCCCCACGATGGCGGCCAGGGCGTCCACCTGGGCCGCCCGCAGTCCGCACGGACGATCCAGCCCCACCGGCTCGCGGCCTTCCCCGCTTTTGTGCCGGAAGTCGTTGTCCGTCATCCCGAAGGCTTCCTTCAGCATGGTGTACCATTGGTCGCTGGGGTGTTTGAACTGGGCCGGGTCGCCATACTTGAAGATGGCGCGAAAGGTACCTTCCGCCGGCGGGGTTTCGCTCCAGTCGGGGCGGAATGCTTTTGATTTTGCCATTCGACTTTCTCCTCGATTATTTTTTAAAACGCACCCTGTGCGATACGATGCTGGATTGGATTAAAAAGGGTTCTTTTCTTTCATTTCATTTCACTAATGCGGCAATTAAGCATCCCCATGATTGTCCTTCTAACGAAAGCCGGAATCCAGGAAAAACTGGATGCCGGATCAAGTCCGGCATGACGCGGTTGGTGCCTTGTGCTGCCAATGGAATAGGTTCCTTTGCATCGAAGCGTGCGAATTAACGCCCTAAAGTTCAATCTGTCGGTATTTTCAGAAA
>Ga0180434_10005152_pt1 | contig 15571 bp, 9 predicted proteins | sample SS_ome_7_FD_132453 | JGI IMG/M metagenome (GOLD analysis project Ga0180434, IMG submission 132453) | Hypersaline lake sediment archaeal communities from the Salton Sea, California, USA - SS_1_D_2 metaG | ecosystem: Environmental > Aquatic > Non-marine Saline and Alkaline > Hypersaline > Sediment...
TAACCTTGCCGATTCCTCGTGAGGCTCCTGTTACAAGCACAATTTTTTGAGATAAGTTGATTGTCATTTTTCCTCCCATCGTCTTAATCTAGGTATCAAAATTTTAATCTTCTATAATCGGTAGAATGATGTGAGATGGGTATTTTTTCGAATGGTGGACCGTGTTTTTGGCGGCCGCCCATCCGGCTTTATAGCAAATGTTGCCGCCCTTGTTTTCCAATTTCACATTTCCTCCAAAACTCAATAGTCTATTTATCTTTTTCCAGTTTATTCAGCATGTTCTTGGCTTTGGCATTATTTGGATCCAATTCCAGAGCTTTTTTATAGAGTTGAACCGCTTGTTCGATGTTCCCTTCAATTCTCGAGGCTTCTCCCAGGTACACATGGAGTCTCGAACTCCGGGGATAAACCTGAACCGCAAAATGCCATATCGCTTGAGCCTCATCATTCCTTTTCTCTACCAACAAGTGAAACCCCATAGTCAACAGCTCCGACTCGCTGAAGTAACATCTGTCCTTTTTTTCCCTGACTGTGTTTTTGAGCAAAACATTCGCACGCACAACAGGTTCGTCCAAAAGGCGGCTATAAAAGTCTGCAACTTTTTCCGTTGGGAAGAGTGTCAGCTCTCTGGCATTTCCCCGATCATCGATTTCAAAAATCCCATAGTGTTCCATATCCTCCACGAAAAACTTCGTGGGAGTAAGCGGAAACATTTTAAAATTTCCAAAAAATGGTGCCTTCAATACCAAATGATCCCCGTCTACAACAATATTCACTTTTCTTTTGGGCAACCGGGAATCCCCGTAATAGACGTTGACCGGACATTGCCCGGCATAGCCGGCCAAAGCTTCCCTATCCATGGGGCTGGTTAGAGGATATCCGGATTTCTCTTTCAAGAGAATAAGTTCAGGATTTTTTTTCGCAGGGGATACTTTGGCCTCGATTATTTTCTGGAACAGTTTCATGTCAGGGATCACTTGTTTGGAGGCATAAGTGTTGACACGTTGAACAATAACCATGTTTGCACCTGGAAGCACTGAAATCATTTGCGTCCCCACGCCCAATGCCGAATAGAGACCTAAATCTTTAAAATCATCCGATACCCACCACAGATACCCGTATCCCGCCATATAGCTCTTGAATCCTGTCTTAGAATATGGGGTGGCACTCGCTTCGATCCAATCCACAGATAGAATCTCCTTGCCATTCCATTTTCCCTGCTGATGGTAGAGCCATCCGAACCGTGCCATATCCCTGGCCGACATCCTGAAAGGATAGGCAGGATGAACAGAGTGCTCGGGCTCCAGGTGGTGATAGCCATCCATCGTCCGGTAATCCTCCATTTGAAGCGGATTTGCGACCTTCGTTTTGAAATCCTCGAATATATCGGTCCCGGTCTCCTGTTCGAGTATCGTGCACAAAACATTGAAATCCCAATTGTTGTAATACCAGAATGCCCCCGGAGCATGGCTGCCCCGCGAGGGCCTTAAAGCCTTCATTCCCGGTGTCTCGTACGCGGCCGGATGGTACACACCGGATCTGGCCTTCAACAGATCTCGTATCGTAGCTTGCTTTTCGATTTCGGTGAGGGAATCTTTATCATCGATCTTGAGATCAGCCAGAGTTTTATCCAGATCGATTGTCCCATCATCCACATGGATGCCGTAGAGGGCGCTGAGAAAGCTCTTGCGGACCGAATGACACATGAAGCGCCTGTAAATATCGCCCCAGACTACGAGAACTTTGCCGTCATAGATGACCATGAGCGCCGCTGCATCAAGTGAATCATAAAGAGACTTGGCCTCGGCCAGCTTCTGGGAAGAAAAGCCCGCCTCTTCCGGCACAGCATACATTGCCCATTTTTCACCGGGATTCTGAGCGGAAACAAGGGAAAAGGAAAATAAGAACAACAAAATTATCGACCACATTCTCGCTTGCGTTTTCATGTCCTTCTCCTTCTCAACCTCTAATAAAAATACAAAATACCTATCTGTCTATCCAATGTGAAGCTCAACAGATTGTATAGATTTTTATGTGCTGGATCAAACTTTCGGCTTCGGTGAACAGAGACACGCGTGGGATATCCCTTTACTCTGACTGATATCCAATATCCCATTTCAAGCTCAAATAAGGTCTGTCTCTGCAGGGATGAACAAGCATTTCATTCAGCATCTTCAAAAAATCTTATCAGGGATTTGACTTCTCCTCTTAAATTCAATATAGATTACATGCATTTATCAAAAGCATCATGTCATTTCGAGCTAATCTCAGCCAAGGTCATGATCCCTTTTTTCAGACATTCAGTCTGGTAGATAAAACCCGAAAAAGGAGACACCATTATGACGGCAAAAAAAAGTCTGATTTGGATCATGTGTTTTCTGTTCATTATCAGCGTGTCCTGCAAGCAGGAGGCAACGCCAAAGGCAAAAACAGCAGGCGAAACATTTTTTGATTTCTATGCCAAAGGCATCAAGCTTGCTGAACTGACCGTTTCTGTTGGTGCCGATAAAAAAACTACGTATTCCATCCGCTGGAAGAATATGGAAAGCAACATCTGGAAGGAACCGGTTACAGCCGATGAGAATCAGCTTCCAAAACAGCAAGAGTTCAGGTTGATGGGGCCGATAAGAGATCTTCCGGTTCGCATGAAGGAGATTGAAAATATATCCTGGGATTCTCTCAAGGCTGTGGGTTGGCCGAATGAAAATCGCATATACGTCCGCCACAGGGCTGTGACAGAAAAAGTGTCTGGGGAAAGCGTCTCAGCTGATTTATGGGTGCTGAAAGATGGATCGTCTCCGCTGGATCTCATCATCGCCGAAGACAACTCTCTGATCGCGGGAATCGAAGGCCCCGATGATTTCTGCCTAGTCCGCAGGGGTTACGAGAATTTCGCCACGATCAAGAGGTGGTCTGATCCCCTAATATCAAAAGCTCAGTACGGTTATCGCTTGCTAAATAAGTTCATGGTTGCAATGAAAGACGGCGTCAAACTGGCTACCCTGGTCTACCTCCCCGATGACGGCACGGATGGGCCGTATCCGGTTGTCTTCATCCGTACACCTTACGGGATTGGAAATGTTTTGGGGAGGGGACCTTTTATCCGGGGCTTCTGGCACTATTGCGCCCGCGGGTATGCCGTAGTTCTCCAGGCCTGCCGCGGCACAGCTTACTGGGATCCCGAAAACCGTTCGGAAGGTATCTGGACGCCATGCATCAACGAGCCTGCGGACGGGGCCAAGGCGCTGGAGTGGATTGCGGCTCAGCCTTGGTGCGATGGAAACATCGGCATGCAGGGGGGATCTTATGTCGGATACACCCAATGGGCCTGCTCTATGTCTGAGAATCCAGCCTTGAAATGCATTATCCCCGAGGTCTCCATGGGAACAGCCCACAGCGACCAGCCCTATTTGGGAGGCGGCTTTGTTGAAGGGATGGCCTTCTATGCCTTCTGGATGCTGGACAAACCCATCCTTCCGGGCAGGACCTGGACAGACATTCTCCATCACCGGCCGCTAATCGAAATCGACACCTACGCCACCGGAGAGGACTTTCCCCAATGGAATGCCTTCATGGAAAATTGGAAAAATGAACCCTCCTACTGGCAGAAACAGGACTGGTACCGGGAGGAGTACTCGAAAAATTTCGCAACTTTTCAGATAAGCGGCTGGTTTGACGATGATTTTCCCGGCACACGCCGCAACTGGGAGGTCATGGTGAGAAATCGGGATGAACACCAGCGGCTTCTCATCGGCCCCTGGAAACACGGCTACAACCGCGACCGCAAGCTCAACGGATACAGCTTCGGCAATGACGCCTTAAAAGACGACATCTGGATTCTCAAACAGAAGTGGTATGACCGTTTTCTCAAGGGAATCGACAACGGAATCGATGAGCCGGTCGTGGAGTACTTCATGCTCGGTGACAACGAATGGAGAGCCGCCTCCAAGTGGCCTCCAGAGGAAGTTAAAACTCAGAAGTGGTACTTCCACAGCGATGGAGAGGCCCATAGGCTCACCACCAACGGGAAACTGGCGCCTGAGGCCCCGGCAAACGATGAACCGAGTGATGTCTATACCTATGACCCGCTGGATCCCGCCCCCAACTGGATGAGCTTCGATCAGATGAAAAGTTGGCAGGATGTGCAAACATTCCCCTACGACTTCCAGAACATCGAAAAACGCGGTGACGTCGTTGTTTACACATCAGAGCCGCTCAAAGAAGATCTGACCATTGCTGGAGATGTCATCGTCGAGCTCTATGCTTCTTGTGATGTTCTCGATACAGATTGGTGGGCGCATATATCCGATGTTCATCCGAATGGGAGTTCGGTTAGATATTCAATCGGAACGATAAGGGCTCGCTTCCGGAACAACGAAGACAAGGTGCACAATGTGTTTGGCAAGAATTTTGTCAAAGAAGAGTTACTCTCAGGAAACTCCGATGATGTTGTGAAGTACATCGTGAGTATTCCCAGCATTGCCATAACGTTCAAAAGAGGCCATCAGATCAGAATCGCCATCGCCAATGCCTGTGATAACTACGGATTCCCGAATTCAAACACAGGAAAGGATGAAGCCCTGGTCACAGATACCGTGGTCGGAAAAATGGCCATTCACCACAGTCCGAAATATCCGAGCTGCGTGATATTACCTGTTTTGCCCAAAAAATGAGGACATTGCGTAACCAAGCAATCATACAATAGAGTAGACTGAAGCCAAAGGAATAACCAATGACTGATCGAACGCTGGAAAAGGGAATTAAGCTAAGACATTATTTTGTTCTAGGTTTCGGATGCATTGTGGGTGTGGGTTGGGTTGTCGTGCTCGGGGAGTGGCTGGAACAGGCCGGACCTCTCGGCGCTTTGATCGGATTTGCCGGCGGTGGGTCCTTGATGATCATCGTCGGTCTCTGCTACGGGGAGATGGCCACGATGTTTCCTGTTGCGGGTGGCGAGATCGCTTACACGTACGAAATCTATGGAGTCAAGACATCCTTTCTCGTAGGATGGTTTCTGACGCTATGCTTCACCATCTTCATTTCCTTCGAAGCCATCTCAGCCGGTTGGCTTTTCGGCGAGCTCCTACCCGGATTGAAAGGATCGCTTCTCTACACAAGCCGAGGAGATCCGGTTCACTTGGGAACCCTATTATTCGGTTTATGCGGAACACTTTTGCTGACCTACCTCAATTACCGCGGGATAAAGGCCGCTGTCATTTTCCAGGAAATATTCACCTATGGCCTGATCCTTCTTTCCCTCATCTTTATCATTGCGGGCGTTTTCTGGGGGAAAGCAAGCAATTTAGAGCCTCTGTTTTCAAAAACTGAAACCTGGCCAATCATAGGAGGAATTGCCACGGTCTTTGTCATGGCACCCATCTTTATTGCCGGCTTTAACGTCATTCCTCAAACCATGGAGGAAAAAGCCGAACGCACGTCGATGCGATTGGTGGGGCAAGTCATCGTTGTCTCCATAGCAGGAGCCGTGATTTTTTATTTGCTCGTCATTCTTTCAGCATCCATGAGCACCCCTTGGCAGGGTATATTGGGGCTTGAACTACCCGCGGCAGGAGCCTTTGAGGCCGCTTTCAATTCAACGTTGATGGCCAAAATCGTCCTGTTTGCCGCTTTCTGCGGCATTCTGAGCACGTGGAATACGGTCTTCATCACAGCTTCCCGGGCATTTTTTGCTCTCGGGCGAGCCAGAATCATCCCCCGAACCTTCGGAACAGTGCACAACACACACGGCTCACCCTTCATCGCCATCCTCTTTGCAGGGACTATCGCGTTTTTGGCCATATTCCTGGGAAGAAGCGCTATTGTGCCCATCATCAATGTGGGCGTTTCATGTGTCACACTTGCCTTTTTCCTTATTTGCCTGGGATTGATAAAGATGCGGCGCCAGCGGCCAGACTTCCACCGGCCATACCGCACACCTGGCGGTAAAGTTACCGCGGCATTCGGATCTGTGATCTCTCTTTTCGTCTTCGGCCTATCTCTCTATCAACCTTACGCTGGCTCCAACGGCAAATTCCCGCTGGAATGGGGAATTATTATCGGCTGGGGCGTTCTGGGAGCCGCCTTTTGGATTGGCGCTCGCAAAATCCGATCCAGCATCAGCGAACAGGAACGCCGGCAGCTGATATTGGGACAGAGCACTCCATCAGACGAGTCGCTGGACTGCGGTGGAAAGCACCTATGATTAGGGAATTATGTCTATATACAATCAAAGAAAGGAAAACTCCCCAACTGCTTCACTCTAAGAAGGAAATTATTTCGAGATAAATCCCCATATCAGTGGCAGTGTATGGATGAAACAAGTGAATCCCCCCCCGATTGAAAAGACCAAGTTGAACCGGGATTTCCGTCGGTTTTTAATCAGGCTGGCCATCATTCTCGGAATATGCTTGATGTTTTCCGGTATACCGTATATTTTTTGAACTAAGATTTGGGATCATGTCACGAGATTTGGACCGAGGCCACTCGCAGCCAATGCGATGTCCGATACAAATGGACTCTGCCAAATGAAAAAAGGGAGATACATGGAAAATGGAAAATTCAACAGACAGGATAAGGATAAAAATCAACGGCACCTGGCATGATTTCGAGCTGGATCGGGATATCCGCCCGGCCGATACTTTGGCCTATTTACTTAAGGAAAAAATGGGATTGACAGGATTGAAAGTGGCCTGTGATCAAGGAGCCTGCGGTGCCTGCACGGTCATCATGGATGGGGAAGCCGTTTTGTCGTGCATGACCCTGGCTGTAGAAGCAGACGGCCACGACATAGTGACCATTGAGGACTTGGGAGAAAACGATCCTGTTGTCGAATCCTTCGCCGAACAGTGCGAACCAGGATACGGAACAGCCATGCAGTGCGGTTTCTGCACGCCGGGTTTTGTGATGACGGCTAAGGCACTGCTGGATGAAAACCCCAACCCCACTCTCGAAGAAGTGAGAGAGGCTCTCTCGGGCAACCTCTGTCGGTGTGGCTGTTACGCCGCGATTGCCCAGGCTGTGCTCGCCGCCGCGAAAAAAATGAAGGCTAAAGGGACAAAAGAATGAGAAAAGGATTCAAAACACGCAATGAGCACAGATATGTGGGAAGCTACCGGCCGCGGGTCGACGGGAGGGAAAAAGCCAGCGGAAAAGCCGAGTTTTTTGATGATATTGCATTGAAGATTCGTTTTCCCGGCCTACTGTACGCCAAAATCCTGAGAAGCCCTTATCCCCATGCCCGGATAAAACACTGCGATGTGAGAAAAGCTGAAAAACTTCCCGGCGTTAAAGCAATCCTCACCTATGAGGATCCGGAAATTGCAGCCTTAAAACCGACGAACTTTGCCTGGACTCCATTTTTCAGCATCAGCTACGACCGGATGCTTTGGCCAACATATAAAGACAGAAAAATTCTATCCGACCACGTCTGTTGGGTTGGCGATGAAGCAGGAGTGGTCGTGGCGGCCGAGTCTGAAAACATCGCCGATCATGCGCTCAAGCTCATAGACATCGAGTGGGACATACTGCCCTATGTTTTGGATCCCGGAGAGGCGCTGAAGCCGGGCGCACCTGTCATCCATCCTGAGATCAACCCAGATGGGAACAAAATCCCGACAAGCCCTTATTCGGAGTCCGACACATTTATCAACAGAGGGGATGCAGAAAAGGCATGGACAGAAGCAGAGGCGGCTATCAGCGTGACTGCCCATTATCACAATGCCGAACATGCGTGTTTGGGGACCAGAGGATGTTTGATGAACTGGAAAGGAGATGAACTGACCTGCTGGACCAGTTATTACCAGGCTGATCAGACGCGGATGCACATCACGCAAATGCTGGATTTGCCTTTGGACAAAGTCCGCGTCATAAATCCCTACATCGGCGGATCCTTCGGACGGGGCAACATGGGTGAGCAGGGGTTTTTCATTTTCCTGGCCATTCTGGCCAAAAGAATCGGACGACCGGTCCTCCACAAGTACACACGAAGAGAGGACTTCCATGACACCCGAACAGCGGTGAGCTATGAATGCAAGATGGGAGCCACAAAGAACGGGACAATCACGGCATGCTGCTTTAAATCGCTGGGCGACTCCGGGGCCTATGTTGATCACTCCATGGCGGCCGTGGATTTTGTGCCCAAGGAATTCGCCGAGGAGACGCTGGCCCATGTCCCGAATCTCAAAATGGAGACCGTCCTTGCCTACACAAACAAAATACCCGGCGGCTGTATGCGCGGTATCGGTAACAATCAGGTCAACCTTGCCTTCGGAATCGCGATCGATGCCCTGGCGCAAAAAGTAGGTATGGACCCTATAGAACTATGCATTACGAACTTCAGTCATGAATGGGGCACGATTCCCGACAAGAGTCTGAAAGCTGTCTTGCAGGAAGGAGCAAAGAGAATAGGCTGGACAAAACGGCACAAACCCTGTGAGGGCCATTTTTATGAGGGAACAAAGAAGCGAGGCCTGGGCTTTTCCTTCCACAACAGCTGGCATGCCGCGTGGCAGGAGCTGCCCCGCGGACATATCCAGGTTTCTATCAAAGTCAATCCGGACGGCACGGTCATTCTGGATGCGCCCACAGCTGAAACAGGGCCGGGCTCCAACTCCTGCATCGTGTTTGCCTGTGCCGAGGCTCTCAGTTTTCTTGGGATAGGGCCGGATGACATCCAATGGATCTCAAAAACAGACACCCAGAGAGGTCTGAAAGATCAGGTCCAGACAGACAGCGGGATCTCTTACTGTCACGCCGAGATGATGCCCCGAGCCGGGGCCAAAGTGAAGGAGCAAATTCTCGAGCTAGCCGCACCTCATCTGAAGGTGACGCCTGATGAGTTGGATATCGAAGAAGGCCGCATTTCTGTCAAGGGAAAGCCCGACAAAGGGCTGACGGTGACAGAGCTTTTCTGGAAAGGAGATCTGGTCCCCATCCTCGTCACTGTGAGTGAAACATTGCCGGATGAGGTGACCGGGACGCCCTTCTGTGCCACGTTCGTCGAGGTCGAAGTGGACACAGAAATAGGTGAGGTCAAAGTCCTCAAGTCTGTGGTCATTCACGACCCCGGGACAGTCATGTATGCCTCCGGTGCGGAAGGTCAGCAGATCGGCGGCCAGGCCATGGCTATCGGGGAAAGCCTGACCGAAGAAATCATCTATGACCAGGCAACAGGCGTTCCCCTCAATTTCAACTGGGTTGACTACAAAATCCCCACCATGCTTGAGTTTCCGGATGTGGAACCCGTCCTCATGGAAGAATGGAGAGGAGCCGGAGAGTACGGGGCGTGCGGGATTGGGGAATCGGTAACGACCTGCGCACCTGCAGCTATTGCCAATGCCATTCACAATGCCATCGGTGTGCGGGTCAATGAAATGCCTTTTAAGCCAGAGAAGATACTCAAAGCTCTTCAGAATAAAGCCAAAGACGAACCCGCTGCAAAAGTGATGGCGGACTTGGAGTGAAACAATGAAATCATTTAAACACATCAACGCTAAGTCACTTGATGAAGCTGTCAATGTGCTGGAACAACACAGAGGCAAGGCACGAGCCATTGGAGGGGGGACGGATTTGCTAGGCACATTGAAGGACAAGATCCATTCTGAATATCCAGAACTTCTGGTAAATCTGAAAACCGTGGAGGGATTGGCGAATATCAAAGACGATGAGAACACGCTGAAAATAGGCGCACTCACCCGCCTCAGCGATATACAAAAAAACCAGCGTATCAGAGAAAAATACTCTGTTCTGGCTGAGGCAGCCCGGGCTGTGGCCTCCCCAAACATACGAAAAATGGCAACCATCGGGGGCAACATCTGTCAAGAGCCGAGATGCTGGTATTACCGTAATGCCGAGAACACCTTTCACTGCACGCGAAAGGGCGGAAAATACTGCAATGCGTTGACAGGAGAGAATCAGTTCCATTCGGTGTTCGGGGCGGTGAGAGTGCTGAATCCTCCCTGTTCGGCAAGTTGTCCGGGTGGCATCGATATCCCATCCTATATCCACGAGATCCGAAAAGGAGATCTTAATGAAGCGGCCAAAATACTGCTCGAATCCAATCCCATGCCGGCCATCACAGGACGAGTGTGCCCTCATTACTGTGAGCAGGAGTGCAACAGGGGGGAATTCGATGAGGCTGTCTCCATCAGGGGGATCGAGCGGTTTATGGGTGATTATGTGCTGGGACATGGAGAGGATATGATACGCCCGCCGGAGCGGGAAAGCAGCAAGAGTGTGGCTGTCATTGGTTCGGGCCCGGCCGGACTTTCCGCCGCCTATTACCTCAGACAGGCGGGCCACAGCGTGACCGTGTTTGACCGGATGGACGAACCGGGGGGGATGCTGACCTATGCCATACCGAGCAGCCGGCTGCCCAAGGATATCGTGAGAGGATTCGTCAGTTCTTTAGAAAACATGGGAATCGCATTCAAGCTGAAAGACGATGTGGGAAAAGATGTGTCCATAGAGAATCTCCGGAGTCAATTCGACAGCGTCTTCCTTGCCAGCGGGGCTTGGGGTGTGCCGTCGATCGGGCTGGACGGGGAAGAATTGACAAGATCCGGCTTGGAATTCCTGACTAACGTGAAACAGGGAGTAAAAGAAGTGCCCGGAAATAGGGTCGTTGTCATAGGCGGCGGAAATGTCGCCGTGGATGTGGCCATCACCGCCAAGCGTCTGGGAGCCGAAGATGTGACCCTCGTCTGTCTTGAATGCCGGGAAGAAATGCCCGCTCTGGAATGGGAAATCGAACAGGCTGTGGAAGAGGGCATAGCTGTCATGCCTTCCTGGGGACCCGTCAAAGTGCTCGAATCTGATGGAAAGGTAAAGGGAATCGAGTTAGTCCGGTGCACGTCGGTTTTTGATGACAACGGGTGTTTTAGCCCCACTCTCGATATGTCTGTCAGGGAAACTTTTGAAGCCGATCAAATCATCATGGCTGTGGGGCAAAGGCCGGATCTTTCCTTCATTGATCCTGAGTTTGCGTTGGACATCGACCGAGGCCTGATCATCATTGATGAGAAAACCCAGCAGACAAATATGCCCGGAATTTTTGCCGGGGGGGATGTGACAAGCGGCCCGGCCACAGTCATCGAATCCATTGCAGCCGGCAAAAGGGCAGCCGATGCCATTGACAGCTATCTCCGCAAGGGGAAAGCGGCTCAATCCGATAAAAAGAGGCCGGGGGATACAGGAACTCTATTGACCTTTAATCACGACTACCTGAAGGAGACGCGCCGGGTTGAAATGCCCGAGCTTTCGCTTTCGGAAAGGAGCATCACCACCGAGGACGTACTCGGCTTGAATAAAGAGGACATCGAAACCGAGGCCAACCGGTGTTTCAACTGCGGATGCGTGGCTGTCAACGCTTCAGATATGGCTCCCGCTCTTATTGCCCTGGATGCAAAGATAAAAACGACTCAAAGAGAACTGAGCGCAGAGGAATTCTTTTCCGTCGGGCCGATGACGACAACCGTGTTGGAATCAAATGAACTGGTAAAAGAAATTGAATTACCGGCAAAAAAGCCGAATGGGCGATCCGCTTTTCTGAAATTTCGAATCCGAAAGTCGGTCGACTTCCCAATCGTCAATGTGGCTGTAGCCTTAGACATGAACGCAAATGCCATCAGAGGGGCAAGGATAGTGCTCGGAGCACTGGCACCCGTTCCTCTGAGAGTGAAACCCGCTGAAAATTTTCTCAAAGGGAAAGAATTGAGCGCAGAAACCGCAGAATCAGCTGCCGAGTTGGCGGTTAGAGGGGTCATTGCGCTGCGCAAAAATGTCTATAAGATCCAGGTCACCAAAGCCTTGGTTAAAAGAGCTCTTCTATCAGCGGTTTGACTTCATATTTTGGCTCTGCTATAAATTCCTGCAAAGAAAACACCGAGTTTCCATGCTAGTTTGCGACTGCACCTCCAATAAAAAACAGATTTCAGCTCTAAATCTGATCATATAAGAAATTGGGATAAGGAGGCACAAGAACATTGGAAATAAAAAGAGTTGGTATTGTCGGGTCTGGAACAATGGGTTCTCGGATTTCCTTTCAGTGCGGGCGGTGCGGGATGGGTGTCAATCTCTATGATGTCGATCCCCAAGCCGTGGATACAGCCTTAGGACTCATACAGACTTGGTACAAGGAGCATCTCCCACCTGAAGAAGCCGAAAAAGCGTTCTCATGCATACGAAGGTGCGATGACTTGGCCGAGTGTTTATCGGATGTGGATATGGTCATCGAAAACGTGCCGGAAAACCTGGAATTAAAGCGGAGGGTGTTTGCAGAGATGGATCGCTTAGCTCCTCCGCATGTGCTGCTGGCGACCAACAGTTCTTCCCTTCCCTCTTCCCGCATTGCCGATGCGACCGTCCGGCCGGACAAGGTCTTCAACGTCAACTTCGGGGATCCAAGGGAAGACCGATTGGTCGAGGTGATGTTTCATGATAAGGTCTCAGATACGACTCGGGCCGCTGTGGAGGAATTCTTAAAATCCATAAAAATGGTACCCATCATTACTGAAAAAGAGATCATGGGTTTTTCTTTTAACAGAACCTGGCGTGCTATCAAGAGAGAAGTCCTGCACTTGGTGGGTGATGGCTATTCGAATTTTGAGGACATTGACAGGGCCTGGATCATGCTGTTCGGAACTAAATGGGGACCTTTTGGTTTGATGGACGACATCGGGCTAGATGTCATCCGCGATATCGAAAATCAATACTATGAAGACAGCGATGAGGAACGGGACAAACCGCCTCAGTTTTTGGATGACATGATCGCAAGAGGACGGCTGGGGGCCAAGGCAGGGAGAGGTTTTTATCGCCATCCAAACCCGGAATATCTGCAGGAAGGCTGGCTGACCAAGGAGCCGCCATGGAGTCCGGATCAGAAAATCAGACTCGATGATTGAGGGCCATGTTTTTCATGAGAGTGTGGCCGATATGAGCACGACGGAAAAAACGGAAAATCAAGTTAGGAAAGAGAAAGAGGTTTAATCGATGAGTGAAAACAATTTCGACGCGTTGCATGAGAGGAAATCACTGGCCAAGGTCGTTTCTTTCTGGGACTATGTCACGATAGGCTTGGGCAGTATCATCGGAGTGGGGTGGATTCTTGTTGCCGGTGAGTGGTTGAATAAAGGAGGGCCGATAGGCACAGTGCTTGGTTTTTTCCTGGGGGGGTTGCTCCTGACCACCATCGGAAAATGCTACGCCGAACTCACACCGGCCATACCCGTCGCCGGAGGTGAGGTGGCCTTTTCCTACAAGGGATTCGGGCCCGGTATTGCCTTCATGACCGGGTGGTTCCTGGCCTTCGGGTATGTCTTCCTCGGGCCTTTCGAGACGACATCTCTCGGCTGGCTCTTTGAATTACTTTTTCCATCTTTGAAGACAGCGCCGCTCTATTCGATAGGAGGATATGACATCAGCATCTCTTCGCTCATACCAGGCTTGGCCATTGGCATATTTATCATAGTTCTGAATTATTTCGGGGTGAAAAACTCTGCCAAATTTCAATTGATAACAACAGGATTGTTGCTCGCCTGTGCCCTTGTATTCACCGCTATTGCGGTCGTCAAAGGAGACCTTTCCAATTTGAGGCCCGTCTTTTCAGCCGGAGAAACACTCAAGGGTGGAATTTGGTCGACTGCGGCCATATTGGGATTGGTGCCCTTTTTTATGGCCGGATTTGACACCATCCCTCAAGTGGCCGAAGAATCGGGCGAGGAAGTCGAGCCCAAAAAACTGGGAAAAGCCATAGTCATGTCCATCATCATCGGATCTCTGTTTTATTGTGTGGTGATCATGGCCGTCTCATCCTGTATGCCTTGGCAAGAATCAGTCAAACTGGAGATGCCTTCGGCCGGCGTTTTCCAGGCAGCTTTCGGGTATGTTTGGGTCACGAAATTAGTGCTCCTAACTGGTTTTTTGGGATTGATCAGCTCGCTTAACGGAATATACCTTGCGGCGACACGGGTTCTTTTTGCCGCGGGCAGAGGAGGACTGATGCCCCGATGGCTCGGGGAAGTCAGTAAAAAACACAAAACACCCAAGAATGCCATTTTCTTCGCTGGAGCTATTGCCTTGATCGGGCCTATCATCGGGAAAGCGGTCATTTTGCCCATCGTGACCGTCAGTTCCCTGGCTTACATGTGCGCCTGGCTGGTGACTTCTTTGGTGACCATAAAATTGAGAAAGACTGCGCCCGAGATGAATCGGCCATATAAAGTCAAAAGCAAATGGACAATGTATGCCGGAGTAGTGATTTCGGCAGCTTTGATTTTGCTTATAGTTGTGCCGGGGTCATCGGCCCAGCTCAAATGGCCCCTTGAATATGGGATATTGGCCGGTTGGATGATATTCGGCTATTTGGGCTACAGGTGGCGCAAAGCCAAGGACGACCTTACAAAGGAAGAACGCGACTTCCAAATCCTTGGGGAGTACAGATAAAAGGTGCCAGGCACCTTTTTACAGGGGAAAAAATATTGGTGCCTGGCACCTTTTTTTTATATGGGGAGAAAAGGTGCCTGGCACCATTTCAAGTTTCGTATTCGGCGTTTCCGTCAACAGCAATGATCTGCCCAGTGATGTGGGGAGCAGCATCGGATGCGAGGAAATACACCATGTCTGCCACTTCTTTCATCTCGATCATCGTGCGCATGGAGGAATATTTCAGTTCTTGCTGCAAAACCTCGTCTTCACTAAGGCCCAAATCAGCAGCAACTTTTCTTAGAACCCCATGCATTCGTTCATTGTTCATCATTCCTGGTCGAACTGCATTGCAACGAATATTGAAAGGTCCGGCTTCTTTGGCAACGCTCAAAGTCAAGCCTTCCAGAGCATACTTCGTCATGTTATAGACCGAACGTTTGGCTGGAAAAGTTTTCGCTGACGCGGTCGTGACGTTGATGATCACACCATGTTTGCGTTTTTTCATCTCGGGCAAAACTTCTTTCATACCCCAAAAACTGCTGTTGAGATTCGTATCAATAGTCTTTTGCCATTCATCTTCTGGCATCTCCTCAACGAACGCCCTCGGTCCGGCAATGCCGATATTGTTGACCAGAACATCAATATGCCCCATCCATTCTCTCGCCTCTTCAAATACATTGTGCAACTGATCCCGATTCCCCACATCAGCCACTGTCCCATGCAATCCCGGATTATCACCCAATGTTTGAGCGACAGCATCCGCATCCAAGTCACAGATGTGCACATTGTGGCCTTTTGACAAAAAAATCTCAGCGATCACACGGCCTAATCCTCCACCGCCTGCGGTTATCACGACATTGGACATCATGTCCTCCTTTCAAAGTTCGGAACTCAGCATTATGGCCAACACCATTTCTTTTTTCAAGACTTAAAGACTTCTCTTCTGGAATCAGACTTTGAGCGCGCCCATTTCAATCGGTCGTGCCTAGAATCTGATACATCCGCTCTTCCTCACTCAGATCCTTTTTTCTCAACCGTTGACGATAGGCGACAAAACCTATGATCATCCAAACGATAAAAATGAGATATTCTATAGGCCATTGCAGTTGGCTGGGCGATTTGGGGATGATGAGTAGAAGCACGAGGATAA